>OGXX01001169.1_pt1 | contig 27178 bp, 23 predicted proteins | sample 1576301 | NCBI WGS metagenome assembly OGXX01 (sample SAMEA3541469, study PRJEB24748) | human gut metagenome | biome: human gut; feature: human-associated habitat; material: faeces | place: China | collected 2012
GGTTGTCGGCCAGCGATGCGGAAACGGGGCGTGAGCCGGGGACTGATTTTGCGGAATGACGGGCGGTGCGGGCCGACCGGTCGACTACCACGACGCGCGGATCCATCAAGGGGAATTTGGCCTGCCCCAACCAACGTACATACTGGGAAAGGAGTGTTCGCATGGTGCCATCGGCGGAAGCGGGATCAACCACATATGCCCGCACAAAGCCGCAGCTCATGCGCTGTCGCTCAAGTGCGTCAATGATGTGACGGTGGGGCTTGGACAGTCCATGTCCGAGCCAACGGCAGAAGCTCCACGAGCGGGGAAAGCGTGGAGCGGGATGCCAGGTGTGGCGCGGAATATGGACGGACCGGAGCATGGCGCGAAGTTAAGGGTACCGTGTGGGGATTAGTGTGCGAAAATGTCGGGAATGAAATATAGCACGCAAGTAATTGCGAAAATTTTTGGGCGCTCAGGAACAACTGCCTCGGGCGGGTTGTTGTATAGATAGTGTAAATATCAATTTAAGTACATATGGAATCAATTATCAACACTCATATTCCTGAGTTTAAGGTGCAGGCCTACCATAATGGCGAGTTTAAAACTGTGACTGACAAGGATGTGCTCGGCAAATGGGCTATATTTTTCTTCTATCCTGCCGATTTCACGTTTGTATGTCCTACCGAGCTGGAGGATATGGCCGACAAGTATGACGAGTTTAAAAAGCTCGGAGTAGAGGTGTATTCCGTCAGCACCGATTCGCATTTCGTCCATAAGGCATGGCATGATACATCCGACAGCATAAAGAAGATACAGTATCCCATGCTTGCCGATCCTACCGGGCTTCTGAGCCGGGCGTTCGGCGTCATGATCGAGGAGGACGGTATGGCATACCGCGGTACATTCGTATGCAATCCCGAGGGGCTGATCAAGCTTGTAGAGATACAGGACAACAGTATAGGACGAAATGCCGATGAACTTCTCCGCAAAGTGGAGGCCGCACAGTTTGTGGCGTCGCACGACGGGGAAGTGTGTCCTGCAAAATGGCGTCAGGGTCAGGCCACGCTGAAGCCGAGTATAGATCTTGTAGGTAAAATCTGATCTGTAGATTTATATACGTCTTTTATATGGCCCGGCTCAGGAGGATAACCTCTTTGTGGCCGGGCCATAGTTACACATTAAAAATAATTAAATCATAATCAGTCTATGCTTGACAAAAATATCATTGACCAGCTTAAATCAATATTTGCTAAGCTGAACACATATATTACATTCCGGATATCGGTGAAATCGTTTGCAGGGGATGAGGCCCGTGAAATGAAATCGTTTCTTGACGATGTGGCTTCCGTTTCGCCACGATTATCAGTTGAGGCTGTGACGGCAGTTGTAGAAGCGCCAACGTTTGAGTTGCTGAAGGATGGCAATCCTACAGGTATCAGTTTTTGCGGTATACCGAATGGACATGAGTTTACGACGCTTCTTATGGCAGTGCTGAATTGCGACGGACAAGGCAAGAATCTCCCTGATCCCGGATTGGCCGAGCGTATCAGATCGCTTAACGGGCCGATAAGGTTGAGCACATATGTGTCGCTGACCTGCACGAATTGTCCTGATGTGGCGCAGGCGCTCAATGTCATAGCATTGCTGAATCCGTCGGTGGAAAACACTGTTATTGACGGCGCTGTGGTGCCCGACAGGGTAGAGGCTCTAAACATACAATCTGTGCCTACGGTTTATGCGGACGGGAAACTGTTGAGTGTGGGCCGCTCATCGCTTGGCGAACTGCTTGACAAGCTTGAAAAACTATATGGAATTGCTGAGGGGGTGCATGAGGATGTTGTAAATGAGGTAGATGTATTGGTGATCGGTGCAGGGCCTGCGGGCACAGCTGCGGCTATATATTCGGCCCGCAAAGGGTTTGATACGGCATTGGTGGCAAAAACGGTAGGCGGCCAGGTAAAGGAAACAATGTCGATAGAGAATCTGATTTCTGTGCCCGAGACCACCGGACCTAAGCTTGCCGAGGATCTGCGGAACCATCTGAGCCATTATCCGGTGAAGGTGTTTGAAAACCGTTCGGTTGATTCGGTTGATTTTTCCGGTGTGCGAAAATCAGTGAGATGCGGAAATGAAGTGTTCTCGGCCAAGGCTGTGATTATAGCTACCGGAGCCGGATGGCGGCGTCTTTCAGTGCCGGGAGAGGAGGAACATATAGGTCACGGAGTGGCGTTCTGCACCCATTGCGACGGGCCTTTCTACGCCGGCAAGCATGTGGCGGTGATAGGTGGCGGCAACTCGGGCATAGAGTCTGCCATAGATCTGGCCGGAATATGCCCTGAGGTGGATGTATTCGAATTTATGGATGCATTGAAAGCAGATGAAGTGCTACAGGATAAAGCTCGCTCAATGAACAATATAAAAATCCATGCATCTGTTCAGGTTACCGAGATAATAGGTGACGGCAAAACTGTGAGCGGAATAAGGGTGAAGGACCGTGATTCGGGATCGGAACAGATATATCCGGTGCAGGGTGTTTTCGTGCAGATAGGGCTTACGGCCAACAGCGCTCCGTTCAAGGATATACTCCCGATGACGAAAGCATCGGAAATAATTGTGGATGAACGTTGCCGCACCTCCATAAAAGGTGTATATGCCGCAGGTGATGTCACTAATGTGCCATATAAGCAGATTGTGATTGCCATGGGCGAGGGTGCCAAGGCCGCATTGGCCGCGTTCGACGATATGGTGAGAGGTGAATTAGGCTGATTTTTCGTATATTTGTGGTATGATACAATATAAGACAATACGTTCGGAGCGTTATTCGGCTTCCGAACAGGTGCAGATGGCCATAGAAGGTGGCTGCGGATGGATCGAATTTGATACGGAAAGTGTTAGGCCATGTGATGTCAGGGACATTCTTGAGCCAATCATCTCCATGACAAAGGAGGCCGGGGCATTCCTTGTTATTTCCGGAGATCCGGCTTTGGCAAAGGAATACGGCGTTCACGGAACATTACTTCAGAATGTGGAGGATAATCCTATGGCTGTTAGAGAGGATCTTGGCCCGGAAGCAGTGGTAGGGGTCAAGGTGAGGAATGCATCGGACATGTCACGCCTTACGGGTGTGGATGTGGATTACACCGTGGTTGAGTTTGCAGGGGATTACAATGCCTTTGCATCCTTTGTGGCTGAATTGCGCGGAATAAATCCGGAGCTTCCTGTAGTGGCCGACGGTAATGTAGGCGTTGAGAATGCCAAGATGCTGATAGAGGCCGGCGTGTCAGGCGTCATATTGTCGCGCGGGTTTGTAGATGCGGCTGACCCTGTGGCCTATATGGCTGAAGCATTGGTTTCGGTGGCCCGATAGTTTTCAGGAAGGGCGTCGTTTATTACCTTAAAACTGTCGTTCATCAGTTTCGGGAGATCATGACCTTCTTCTCCGGGAAGTATGGGGCGGTGTATAGTAAGATGTATATGGCCCCAATGGGGTAGTTTCTTAAAACGGGGAAGCACATTGAATGCTCCGTCAATGGTCAGCGGCACAACAGGCAGGTTGAATTCCATGGCCAGCCGGTAGGCTCCTTTTTTGAACCGGCGCATTTTTCCGTTCCATGTACGCGCCCCTTCGGGGAACACTACCAACGACATGCCGCCGCTAAGGCGCATTTCAGCTTCCTGGAGAGTCTTCTTCACCGCTTTAGGTGATGAGTTATCCACGAATATCTGCCCTGATTTATAACATGCGAATCCTACCAGAGGTATTTTCCGGAGACTCTGTTTCATCATCCACCTGAAATTGTGGCCTAAATAGCCGTAGACCGTAAATATGTCGTAGGCTCCCTGATGGTTGGCGACGAAGACATAGGAAGTGGATCTGTCAATGTTCTCACGCCCTGTTACGGTGACCCTTACCAAGGCCAGCCAGCACATTGCGCGGGCCCATGCCACTTCCGGATAATAGCCCATTTTTTTACCGAATCCTATGGCAGAGAAAAAAATGGTTATCAGGGCAGTGATCACTGTGACTATGAGCATCATTGGCATCATAATCAATATCTGATAGATGCGATAGAGCAGAAGTTTCATGGTAAGGTACAGGATTATTGTGTATTGCGGGATTTGATGTTACATATCTGCGATAGAATCCGGGACCACTGGCTTGCGTATGGGTTCTGATTTAGGGGTGGATTCTTTCTTTATAATGGAGGACACACGCTCCTCGCCTTTTATATCGTCGGGAAGGATTGTAACTTTTGTGTCCTTGTTGACCATCGCTTTCAGTTTTACAATATTCTCGTTGTGCAGCCGGATGCAGCCGTGGGACGAGCGGCCCGGAATGGAGCCCGGAGCATTTGTGCCGTGTATGCCGATCCCGTAAAATCCGGGTGTGCGCAGATGTATGAAAAAGGGGCCATAGCATTTCTGGCCGGTATCCTTATAGGTCCAGTCGGTAGAATTGTATACACCTATAATGGAGAATGTGCCTTCGGGAGTGGTACAGTCGTCGGATTTTTTCTTTTGTCCGCGGTTGCGGGCCACGCATACGGGAAATGTGGCCAAAGTGTCGCCGAACATATTCACCACATACAGCCGCATCTTGCGTTTGTTGATTATAATGTTCCGGGTCATAGGGAGGGAAGCCGGCGGCAATGCAAGTGCATCGTCAAGCTGCTCGCGCACTTCTATGTCGGGGAGCTTGGGCTCTTTAGTGCCTTCATACATCATGATCAGTTTCTCGAGGCGGGCGGAGAATCCTGATGCGGAGACGTGAAAGCATAGAGCCGTTGAAAGTATAATGAATATTAAATATTTCATAGCAGTGGAATAACTACATTATGCCCATATTATTTTTGAGTGTGCAAAAATACAAAAATATCACGGCATTAGAAATATAAAAAGGCCTTAGGATATTTATTTTTATTGAATTTGCCACTATAGGGGATGTAATGGCGGGGACAAGGGACTGAACGGGACGGAGGGCTGAATAAAACGATTGGATTTATCGGCAAAAAATTGTATCTTTGCAGGCAATAAATTTTTCAACACCAGTCATAGAATAAGTATGTCATTTATTGCCGACAGAGTAAAAATGGACGGATTGACATTTGATGATGTTCTGTTAATTCCGGCCTATTCCGAGGTACTTCCACGCGAAGTGAATCTTACCACACGTTTCTCACGCAACATTGCATTGAATGTGCCGCTTGTATCGGCGGCCATGGACACTGTGACAGAAGCCCATCTTGCCATAGCGATAGCCCGCGAAGGCGGAATAGGGGTGATACATAAAAATATGTCGATAGCCGAACAGGCCAGGCAGGTACACGCGGTGAAGCGTGCCGAGAACGGCATGATATATGATCCTGTCACCATTCTGCGGGGAAGCACGGTGAAAGATGCTTTGAACATGATGAGCGAATACCATATAGGCGGCATACCCGTTGTGGATGAGAACCGCAGGCTTGTCGGTATCGTTACAAACCGCGATCTGAGGTTTGAGAGAGACCTTAACCGGCGCATTGACGAGGTCATGACATCCGAGGGACTCATAACTACCAATCAGTCAACTAACTTAGAGGAAGCTGCCGACATACTTCAGCAGCATAAGATAGAGAAACTTCCGGTGGTTGACGGCGAGGGCCGCCTTATCGGGCTGGTTACGTATAAGGACATAACCAAGGCCAAGGACAAACCCAACGCATGCAAGGACTCGCTCGGACGGCTCCGTGTGGCTGCGGGTATAGGTGTCACTCCTGACAGCATGGAACGTGCCACAGCCTTAGTGGAGGCCGGGGCTGACGCCATAGTGATAGACACTGCCCATGGCCACACACGCGGTGTTATCGGTGTGTTGCGGGCAGTCAAGGAGAAATATCCTGCCATTGATGTGGTTGTGGGCAACATCGCTACCGGAGAGGCCGCCAAATATCTTGTGGAGAATGGAGCGGACGGAGTGAAAGTGGGCATAGGCCCGGGCTCTATATGCACAACCCGTGTGATAGCAGGTGTGGGGGTGCCGCAGCTGACAGCTATTTATGATGTTGCCAAGGCGCTGGAAGGCACAGGAGTGCCTATAATCGCAGATGGCGGCATACGGTATTCCGGCGACATAGTAAAGGCATTGGCTGCCGGAGGATCGTGTGTGATGCTTGGCGGGATGCTGGCAGGTGTGGAAGAATCGCCCGGCGACACTATCATATATAATGGCCGTAAGTATAAGACCTACCGAGGCATGGGATCGCTCGAGGCAATGGAAAAAGGCTCGAAGGACAGATATTTCCAAGGCAATGAAACAGATGCCAAGAAGTTAGTGCCGGAAGGAATTGCGGCGCGGGTGCCGTATAAAGGCTCGCTATATGAGGTTACATATCAGATGCTCGGAGGTTTGCGCTCAGGCATGGGATATTGCGGGGCACGGGATATCGATGCATTGCATCGCGCACAGTTTACCCGCATAACAAATGCCGGCATACGTGAGAGCCATCCCCATGACGTGTCGATAACCAGCGAGGCTCCCAACTACAGCACGGTATCGCAATAAAATATAAATCGGATTACCCTGAGGAATACAATATTCCGCCGGGTAATCCGTTCCATTATAGGGTGTAATTTACCCGATATGATCAAGCCTATTTAATTCTAAATCTACATGAAACTTAAATTTTGCGCAGTTCCTCTGGCGCTGGCAGCATTAGCGGTGGTGGCCACGGCTGCAAAAAAAGAGACCGATCCCACTATCCTCACGGTCAATGGCAAGAATGTGCCGTTGAGCGAGTTTGAATATCTCTATAATAAAAACAACACTCAGCAGACACAGCCCCAGACTGTTGATGAATATTTGCAACTGTTTATCAATTATAAGCTTAAAGTAGCCGATGCCGAAGCTCACGGAATTGACACTACGAAAGCGTTTATTGAGGAACTTGACGGACACCGCCGGGAATTGGCCAAACCATATATGCGCGACACCACGGTGGAAGCTGAGCTGGTGAATAATGTGCTCGACCGTATGGACCATATAATGGATGTGCATCATATAATGGTAAAGAAAGGGAATACCCCTGCCGAACGCCGTGCATCCTGGAACAAACTCGACAGCATCCGCAAGGAGATAGTAGCCGGACGTGCGGATTTTGCCGAAATGGCCGATAAATATTCTGTAGACCCTCAGGCTAAACGCAATCACGGCCATATGGGTAAAGTTATTCCCAATGTATATCCCTATCAGTTTGAGGATGTAGCCTATTCAACACCTGTGGGATCCATTTCGGAGGTTATGGAGACTCCGTTCGGATATCATATAATAAAGGTTGAGGCCCAGCTTCCGAATCCGGGCAAAGTGAAGGCGTCGCACATCCTTAAATTCACACGTGGCAAATCTCCTGCCGACACTCTTATAGCCAAGGCGCAGATAGATTCACTTTACAATCTGCTGAAAGAGGCTCCGGCTTCGGTTTTTGCAAGTGTGGCGAGAATGGAAAGCGAAGATCGCGGCACCGCAATGAAAGGCGGCGAGCTGCCTTGGTTCGGCCCCGGACGAATGGTTCCGGAATTTGAGAAAGTGGCGTTCGAGCTTAAGGACGGCGAGGTTTCCGCTCCTTTCCGCACAGCCTATGGATATCATATCATCCGCAAGACAGCCCATCAGGACACAGTGAACCGTGCCGAGGAGCGTGCTAATGTATTGAATGCCATACGCCATGATGACCGCAATCTTTTGCCGGAAAAGAAAAAATTAGAAGAATACAAGACAATCTATAAAGCTAAGCTTGACAAGAAAGGGCTTGACAAGGTGAAAAAATCCCTTAAGGGAGTTGCCGCGGTGGATTCCGCTTCGTTTGAAGGGTTGAAAGCTCTTGGTAATGTGACGGTGGCATCGGTGGGCGGACAGAAGATTGCTGCAGATGAAGTGATAAAGGATATGTCAGCCCGGGCGGATCTGGACGGTGCCCAGTATTATGAGGAGTTTGTAGCTGCAACGGAAAAAACTCTTGACAAAGTTACCGCCGATGTGGCTATCGAACGGCTTGCAGAGATGAATGCCGATTACCGCAATCTTGTAAAGGAATATCGTGACGGAATTCTGCTGTTTGAAGTAAGCAACCGTAATGTTTGGGACCGCGCGGCCAAGGATACCGAGGGACTTGAAAAGTTCTTCAACGACAACCGGGCCAAATATACATGGAGCAAACCCCATTACAAGGGATATGTGATTTTCGGCACAACCGACTCAATTGCTTCCGCAGCACAGGAGTGGTTGCAGAAAAATCCGGTTCCCGGCGATGAGCTTGTTGCAAAAATGCGTGAACAGTTCGGCCGCAATGTAAAGGTGGAACGTGTGCTGGCAGAGAAGGGCGAGAACAACATTATCGACAATATAGCGTTCGAGGGTCCCATGCCTGACATGTCGAAAAGCAAATGGGCATTCTATTTCGATTATCTCGGCAAGGTGATTGACCAGCCGGAGGAGGCCCGCGATGTGAAAGGGGCCGCATCAGGTGATTACCAGCAGCTGCTTGAAAAGCAGTGGATAGAGGAGCTGAAAGCGAAATATCCTGTAAAGGTCAATGATGCTGTACTTAAACAAGTGAAATAAAAGGACATTGTGATTAAAAATAGATTTATCTGTAAAATGATATTGCCGGCGGCCTTAGGGGCTGTCGGCTTTGTCGCATTGGCGAGAGAGAGCAATGTGATAGATGAGGTGGCGTGGGTAGTAGGCGACGGCCCCATATGGAGGTCGGAAATAGAGGAGGCCTACAGCCAGCTGCAATATGAAAACCAGAAACTTCAGGGGGATCCCTATTGTGTGATTCCTGAACGTCTCGCCATAGAGAAGCTTTATCTCCATCAGGCTGACATGGACACTGTGGAGGTAGCGGAGAGTGCCGTATCGGCCCAGGTGGAATCACGGTTGAATTATTTTATCGCCAATCTTGGAAGCCGTGAGAAAGTGGAGGAATATTTCCGCAAGTCAATGCCTGAACTCCGGTCGGAACTCGCCGAGACGATCCGTAATATGTCGCGTATACGTCAGGTTCAGGAGTCGCTGACAAAGGATGTGAAAGTCACACCGTCGGAAGTGCGCAAGTATTACGACAATCTGCCGGCCGACAGTGTGCCCTATATTCCTTTGCAGGTGGAAGTGCAGCTTATCACAGTAAATCCGGTGATACCGCGCGAGGAGATCGAGGCTGTGAAAGCACGCTTACGTGGATTTGCCGATAAAGTAAATTCAGGAGAGAGTGATTTTTCCACACTTGCTGTTCTTTATTCCGAGGACGACGGGAGCGCAGTGCGCGGCGGTGAGATTGGTTTTGCCGGGCGTGCGACGTTGGATCCTGCCTATGCCAATGTGGCTTTTAATCTGAATGATACTAAGAGGGTTTCCAAGATTGTAGAGTCGCAGTATGGGTATCACATAATCCAGCTTATAGAGAAACGTGGCGACCGCATCAATACCCGTCATATCCTTTTACGTCCGAAAGTGTCGGACAAGGATCTGATCGATGCTCTTGCGCGACTTGATTCGGTAAGGGCCGATATAGTGGATAAGAAGAAAATGACATTCGATCAGGCTGTGCCGTATGTGTCGCAGGATAAGGACACCCGCAACAATCATGGTATCATGGTGAACGAGAATACAGGCAATGCCCGTTTTGAGATGAGCGAGCTTCCGCAGGAGGTAGCCAAGGAAGCTGCGAAACTGAAAGTGGGTGAGATATCCAAGCCGTTTATCATGAAAGATCCCAAGAAGAATTCCGATATAGTGGCCATGATTATGCTTACAGCCCGCATTGACGGACATAAGGCTAATCTTGCCGATGATTATCAGGTGATAAAGGATATGTATGAAACAGCCGAGAAGACCAAGATTCTGACACGTTGGTTGGAAACAAAGATAAATGAGACCTATGTGAAAATCGAGGACGGCTGGCGAAACTGTGATTTCGAGCATAAGGGCTGGATAAAGCAGGATTGATGAAAAAACGCATTGTCAAACCACATAAGCAAAAGCGCCTCAGCCCCTATGGTGTTGCGGCGTGTTTGCTTTTGACGGCGCTCCCTCCGGCGCTGTCAGGCCCGTTGGGAGCCCAGCAGCAGCCTCCTATAAAGCCGGTTATTCCCGACGCCAACCGTTATGAACCCGGCAAGGTGTTTCTTGAACATGCCGACCATCTTTCTATGGACGAGAATGTAAGCCGCGACTATCAGGTGCTTGTGGGGAATGTGAGGTTCCGAAAGGGTGACATGTTCATGTACTGTGACAGCGCACATTTTTATATGTCGACCAATTCGCTGGATGCATATTCAAATGTGAAGATGGAGCAGGGCGATACACTTTTCGTATTTGCTGACGAGCTTAATTATGACGGGCCGCGCGAAATGGCCACACTTTTCGGTTCGGCCGGTAGGAAGGTAAGGCTTATAAACCGCGATGTAAAGCTGGAGACAGATGTGTTCTATTATGATCTGGCTGTGTCAAAGGGCTTCTACAATGTGGGCGGGGTGCTTACGGACCGTCAGAACAGTCTTAAATCATGGCGTGGGGAATATTATCCCGGAACCAAGAATGCCGATTTCTATGATGATGTGGTGCTGAAAAGCATCAGGCCTACGGACACTCTGAGGATGTTTACCGATGAGTTGCATTACAACACGGCCACACATATAGCCCGCATAGAAATGCCTACACGGATAATAAACAAGGATGGACGCATAGTGACCTCTTCCGGAACATATAACACTGAAAACGGTCAGGCGGATCTGTTTTCGCGCTCCACTGTGTATACCAATAACGGAGCCACGCTCACGGGCGACACTCTGTTCTATGACAGATCCAGAGGATTTGGCGAGGCGTTCGGAAATATGGTTCTGGTGGACTCCGCCCGTCATTCCACATTATGCGGGGATTATGGGTTCTACAATGAAATTGCTGACAGCGCTTTCGTTACCGGACGTGCATTGGCAAAAGAATACCGCAGCGGAGATACGCTCTATCTTCATGGCGACACAATCAACGCTTATTTGGTAAAGGCTGACTCTACCCGTATAACCAACGCCTTTCACAGGGTGAGATTCTATCGTTCGGACCTTCAGGGGCTGTGTGATTCTCTGAGTGGTGTGGAGCGTGATTCAATGATGTATATGTACGGACATCCTGTGGTTTGGAGCGGCGAGCGTCAGATATTCGGCAATGTGATTCATGTCCATGCCAATGATTCTGTGCCTGACTGGGCCAGGCTTCCCGAAACAGGCTTTATGGCTGAACACATATTGGAGGACTGCTATAACCAGTTGGCAGGAAATGACATGAAAGCCTGGTTCAACGACTCAACCATAACACGGCTTTATGTGGAAGGGAATGTGCAGATGATCCTGTTCCCGATGGAGAATGACTCAAGCTATAATAAATATGCCTATACGCAAACCTCGTTTTTAGATGTAACTTTTGACGGCAATACTATAAAGCGGGGTGTGATGTGGCCTGAGACCAAAGGTAATCTTGTGCCGTTGTTCAGTGCCAAAAAGGGAGCTTATTTTCTTCCTGGATTTAAATGGCTTGAGGCATTGCGGCCCAAGAATCCGGATGATATTTTTGTGTATCCTGCCGAAGCTTCAGAGCTACTTAAAGACACTGACGACAGCAATGGACGGCGTAAGCGTAGCAAACCGTCAGGAAATAACAGATTGAACGAATTAGCCCTGCCTCCGGAAAAAGATGAGTGACATTATAAGACTTCTGCCTGATTCAGTAGCCAACCAGATAGCTGCCGGAGAGGTGATACAGCGTCCGGCTTCCGTTGTCAAGGAGCTTGTGGAGAATGCTGTTGACGCCGGTGCCACACGTATAAGTGTTATTATACGTGATGCGGGACGTACACTGATCCAGGTAGTGGATGACGGCAAAGGAATGAGTGACACCGATGCCCGTATGGCATTTGAGCGCCATGCCACTTCCAAGATCTCAGAGGCCGCCGATCTGTTTGCTCTCCGCACAATGGGTTTCCGTGGCGAGGCTTTGGCCTCGATAGTGGCTATAGCTACTGTGGATCTGAAAACCCGCCGCGAAGAAGATACTTTAGGCACGCATATTGTGATATCAGGTTCCAAAGTGGAGCTTCAGGAGGCTGCCGGGTGTCCCAAAGGGAGTAATTTTCAGGTTAAGAATCTGTTTTTCAATGTGCCGGCCCGTCGTAAATTCCTGAAAAAGGATTCGGTGGAGTTCAGCAATGTGGTCAAGGAATTTGAGCGGCTGGCGCTTGTGAATCCTGATGTTGAGCTGTCGCTTATACATAACGACATTACAATCCATCAGCTCATAAAGGGAACACTTAAACAGCGCATAACGGCTCTTTTCGGTAAGACCTTGGGAAATCAGATATTGCCTGTGGCCACTGACACAGCGTTGGTGCGGCTTAACGGTTATATCGGACTTCCCGAAGCATCCAGGCGCCGGGGAGCTCTTCAATATCTGTTTGTCAATGGCCGCAACATGAGGCATCCGGTGTTTCACAGGGCAATAATGGACTGCTATGATAATCTCATAAGTCCGGATGTGCAGCCGAACTATTTTATTGACTTTACCGTAGATCCGGATACCATAGATGTCAACATACATCCCACTAAAAGTGAGATCAAGTTTGAGAATGAAGCAGCCATACGTCAGATCCTTGTCGCATCTGTAAGGGAAAGCATGGGAAAATATAACGCCGTGCCCTCAATTGACTTTTCAGTCGAGGATGTTCCGGACATTCCGGCATTCAGCCCGAATGCGAATGCCGAGCATGATGTGGCCATAGACCATTCGTATAATCCATTCCGTCAGAGTACAGGAAGAAGCGCATCTGTTGTACGGTCAGCTTTGCAGGATTCGGCACGTGACTGGGACAAACTTTATGCCGATTTTACCCGCAGGAACGATACACCGGTACAAGAGGGTGAGATAGAAAGCAGCCGCCTTAATGTACATTCGGCCGAAAGCGCCCTTCCTATAGAAATTGAAGAGATCGCAGCTTCTGTAAGCGGTACATTTCAGATCAGGAACCGGTATATAGCTACTCCTTCGCGCCACGGCATAATGATAATTGATCAGCACAGGGCACATTTAGCTGTGCTGTATGATGAATATATGTCGAAACTCGGCAGTTCCGAAATAGCGTCGCAGCATATAATGTTTCCGGAGAGTGTGACACTTTCGGCATCGCAGGGGATAGTGCTTGAATCGCTCATTGACAGTGTGTCGGCGCTGGGGTTCGAACTGTCGCCGCTGGGGGATAACACATGGAGCATATTGAAAGTCCCTGCGGTTTTTCCATTGACATCTCCTGCCGATGCATTGCTTGCCCTTATCGCTGAAATGGAGGAGAGCGGTTCATTGGCTTCGGACAATATAATCCAGGCTATGGCCTTGTCAATGGCGCGTCACTCCGCTATCAAGCCGGGACGGGCATTGGCGCAGGCTGAGATCGAACACCTTCTGAGCTCTTTATTTAAATTGCCAACGCCTACATATACGCCTGACGGGAAATTAATTATAGCCACAATTACGGAAGATAATATTTCCCGGTTGTTTAAATGATGTGAATAAACATGCGGCATAGACTTTGCCGTCACTTAAATTTTCACTAACTTTGTGACATGATTAACATCGTTGAACATGTGGAATATCTGCTGCGTCGTCATGACTGTGTGATAGTGCCTTCATTAGGCGCTTTTTTAGCGCGTATGTCGAGCGCACGCATTGATTCGCAGTCCATGATGTTTTATCCTCCGTTCAGAGGTGTTTCATTCAACGTGGCTGTAAACCATAACGACGGACTGTTGGTGTCAAGCGTTATGCGACGTTACCGCTTCAGTTACCCTACGGCGCTTGCTGCTGTGGAGGAGGCGGTTGCGGCCATTAAATCACGTATATCGGCCCAGGGCCGCATAAGCTTCGGAAATATTGGGATTCTGGAATCATCCCATGACGGCAAGATATGTTTTGTGCCGGATGTTAATTCTACAGCTGATCTTTACAGGGCTCTTCCCAAAGTAGAGCTGAGAAAAATCGTAAGGCAACCGAACCCCTTATCGCATGATGCCGTTAGCGAATTCGAGCAATCCATAGGCAATTCTATCCGACCTTATCTGATTAAAGGTGTCAAATGGGTTGCGGCAGTTGCTGTTATAGTATGTATCGGATTGACGCTGCGAATGCCGTTCGATACCGGTTCACGGACAATCAGCTATGCGTCTCTTTCAGGTCAGGGGCCTGTTACCGTGGCGTCGGTTCCTGAGCGGCGTGGAAATGGAGCTGATGAGAAAGTGCTTTCAATAGCATATCCATCTGTCTCTGCCGAGGCTGCAAGTATAGTTGATACTGCTAAGACAGGATCTTCGACAAAACAGGATCACATAACCCCTGTAAAGACAGTCTCAACGCCCAAAGTACAGTTGGAGGCTTTAGGTAGAGGCAAGCCTTATTGTCTTGTTGTAGCTTCACTCACTTCCGAAGCAAAAGCTCTGGAATTTATAAGGACTGATGGGAATCCGGATCTCAAGATTCTCATTCAGGATGGGCGCTACCGTGTTTATTTAGCGGAGGACAGCAGCCGTGAAGCTCTTATTTCACTGCGTAACCATAAAGGTGTATCGCAGCGTTATCCCGGTGCCTGGGTTTGCGAGCGCAATTGAAAATTACATAATAGCCAACTATGTTATAGCCATGAAAAGTTTTCATGATCTGATGGTTGAACGCCGTAGTATACGTAAGTATACGTCGGAACCTATTGACGCCCAGCATGTGAAGCTAATAATTGAGGCTGCCCTTATGGCTCCGTCATCGAAGAGTTCCCGGCCATGGAGTTTTATTATGGTGGAAGACCCGGAAATGTTGCAACGCCTGAGCGAATGTCGCACTATGGGCAGCAGTCCAATTGCAAAGTGTTCCTTGGCCATAGTGGTAGCAGCCGACTCATCTGTCAGTGATCCGTGGGTGGAGGATGCTTCCATAGCCGCTTTTGCCATGCAGCTGCAGGCTGCCGATCTCGGATTGGGAAGCTGCTGGATTCAGGTGCGTAACCGTTACGGTGTCGACAATATTCCGGCTGAGGAATATATTCAGTCGCTGTTGCATATACCTGAAACTATCAATGTGGAGTGCATCATAGCCATAGGACATAAGGGGGAAGACAAACGCCCTCAGGCTGTTGACAGGCTTCAGTGGGAGAAGGTCATGATAGGTGAGTGGCGAGCCGATGAACAAGCGTAAATTACGTACCGTATTTATAGGCGCAGGGAATGTTGCGTCCTCGCTTGTGCCGGCAATGGCAAAATTGCCGGAAATTATTCCGGTGGCTTTGGCAAGCCGTACACCTGCACACTCCCGGGAAATAATATCGGCCACAGGGATATCCGATATGGAAGCTGTCGATATCTCTGCTATTCCGGAAGATTGCGATTTATATCTGTCTATGCTCAGTGATGATGCCCTGATTGATACTGTAGCGGATTTTCCGGCTGACGGAGCATTATGGGTTCATACCTCCGGAAGCCTGCCGGCCGATATTTTCAGTCCGTTAACAAATGATTATGGGGTGCTTTATCCTATGCAGACCTTCTCAAAGGGTAAGAAACTGGATATGGCTTCGGTACCTTTTTTTATAGAGGGAGCCAATGACGGAGTGACGCAATTGCTGTGGAATATTGCCGGACAACTCTCATGCAATGTCCGCAAAGCTGATTCAGCAATGCGCCGTCGAATGCATATTGCCGCAGTGTTTGCCTGTAATTTCACCAACTACATGTGGGCCATTGCCGACAGGCTGTTACAGGCCGACGGCATGGATATAACTATTATGAAGCCATTGGTTGAAGAAACATTGCACAAGACCATGTCGGCTATCGGGCCTGAAGCCGGACAAACCGGCCCGGCCCGCAGAGGTGACAGCAGAATCATAAACAGCCATATATCGGAACTTTCGGGTGATGAGCGGGATATTTACCGAATCCTTTCAGATAATATAATGAACCATTATAATCAATGAGCAGAATTTTTACCGAACTCAGCAGCATAAAAGGCGTGGTGTTTGATGTGGACGGAGTGCTTTCTCCATCTACAGTGGCGATTGACCGGAATGGCGTTCCGTGCCGTATGGTAAATATTAAGGATGGATTTGCCTTACAACTTGCGGTAAAAAAAGGATTGAAGATTGCCATTATATCGGGTGGTACAGATGATGCGATAGTGTGCCGTTACAAAGCATTGGGCATAGAGGACATTTATATGGGGGTAGGGGATAAGCTCCCATGTTTGAGTGAATGGCTTAATAAAGAGAATCTTACCGCCGAAGAGGTGGCATATGTAGGCGATGATATTCCGGATTATCAGCCTATGAAGGCAGTGGGGCTTTCAGTATGTCCGAAGGATGCTGCCACCGATATAAAGCAGATAGCCCAGTATATATCACCGGTTGACGGAGGATATGGTGTTGCACGCGATTTGCTGGAACAGATACTCAAACGCAAAGGTCTTTGGCTTGATAATGCCGAGGCTTTCGGATGGTAAATAATCAGAAGTTAAAATGCTTGAAAACTATAAGGTAATATTGGCCAGTAATTCACCCCGACGCCGGGAATTGCTCGGGATGCTGGATATTCCGTTTGAGATTGCCGAAAGCCGGGACATAGAGGAAACGTATCCGGCTGATCTGGATCCGGAAAAAGTTCCTGAATTTCTGTCGCGTCTTAAAGCGGAAGCTTATAGTGACAGCATCACCCCAGATAATATACTTATCACAGCCGATACAGTGGTGATATGTGGAAATGAGATTCTTGGCAAACCGGCGTCGGGAGAAGATGCTGTGGATATGCTTATGAAGCTTTCGGGGCGGTCCCATAAGGTAGTGACCGGGGTATGCGTCACATCTGCCGGGTATCAGGAGTCATTCAGCACTGTTACCATAGTGGAGTTCGATAGCCTGAGGGCTGATGAGATAGAATATTATGTGAGCCATTATAGCCCTTTGGACAAAGCCGGTGCTTACGGTATTCAGGAATGGATAGGGGCAGTGGGAGTAAAGGGTATCGATGGAAGTTTCTATAATGTGATGGGGCTGCCGGTAAACCGTTTATACAATGTGTTGCGTAAATTCGACAATGTAGCACGGCCCGTCACCGATAACAGGTGACAGCAATTTATGTCTACCCGGATTGAATGATCCGGAAGGGATGATCTTCAGTAATCCCTCTTTCCCATGGAAAATTTCATGCTTTTCAAGCAGCAGGGCTGTCACACCCATAGTAATGCGCATATTCAGTTCTACAGCCGGAGCTATGAGCATCTTGCCTGAATTATTATCCCGGTACACCATCATATCTACTCCGGCCCATCCTGAGTAGAACGACGGAATGATAAGGTTCAGAGCATTATTTACAGCATTGCGTATTTCTGAAAGTGTTTTTGCGCCTCCGTCAACCGCATGTGCTATAAACTGCTGTAGTTTTGACTGTGGAGCCATGATGTTGCCGGCATATTCACTTCCCGAAGCCGTATGGAATACCGACAGTCCGCGATAACTTACCGATCCCGCGTTGCAACGGAACAACATTGCGAAATCCACTCTCTTGTCGAGGCAAGGTTCCGCCATGACAGATCCTTGCCGCCGTATGCTGTCCCCGGCAATTCTCAGTAGCTTGTCGCGTGATATCAGGCGGCTGTCGAACACTCCGCGTCCGCTGCTTGACCATGGCTGTTTCAGAAAACATTGTTCCGGAACTGTGTCAGCGGTTCTTATTTCCGCTGGAGCCTGATGCAATGGATATTCAGGGATCTGTTCACGTATAATATTGAACAGAGCGAGCGATGTGCGGCGATGGCTCACCATGCGTAATTTATCAAGAGTGGTTCCGTCAGGCAACTTATCATCGGGAAAGCCCGCTGACTTATACCTTTGGCGGGCATATCTGCTCCAGCCCCAAGGTTCCGGTGCCCCGTGCACTCCATGCCGGTATAATTTCCCGGGAAGATTGTTCTCCGTAATGAACCGGTTCACAACAGCCGTATCTATACCGGACGGGAGAATAAGCATGTCATCAGGCTCCGACCACCATAATGGCATACAGCATCCCGCTCTGGCAATTTTCAGGGCCGGGGCAGGAGGGGTGAAATGGTCACTGCCGTATGCTAAAGCCACATCATTCTCCGGGTTGAACAATCTTACCGCAGGCATCCGGAATGAAATTATACGGTCAATTAAAAAGGCTTCCGGTATTTGTCAGGTTTGCAGTCCTCGAGGATGCTCAGATAGGAATTGTAACGCGACTGAGCTATATAATGGTGTTCCAACGCGTCGAGCACCGCACATCCCGGCTCATGAGTATGGGTGCAGTTGTTGTAGCGGCAATTGTGCGATGTCCTGAATATCTCAGGGAAATAATGAGCCACTTCCTCAGGCTCCATATCCACTGTTCCGAAGCCTTTTACACCGGGAGTGTCTATTATATATCCGGATCCGGAAGGCAACGGAAACATTTCGGAAAATGTAGTGGTGTGCATTCCGGTGTCATGGATTGATGATATTTCAGCCGTGCGTTGCTCTATTCCGGGTATTATGTCATTGATCAGAGTGGATTTGCCAACACCGGAATTGCCGGAAAATAATGTTATTTTGCCTCTTATGGCTTCTTTGAGCCTATCTATGCCGAAGCCTGTTTTGGCAGATACTTTCAGCACTTCATATCCGATACCGCTGTATAGCGAACTTACAGCATCAAGATATTCCTTATCATCCTCACTGTCCATGAGATCCACTTTGTTAAGCACCAGAATAGCCGGTACGGAATAAGCTTCCGCCGTAACTAAAAAACGGTCGATGAAAGTGGTGGAGGTTGTGGGGTGGGAGAGTGTGGCTATCAGAGCCACAGCATCGATATTGGCTGCAATTATCTGCGACTCTTTCGATAAATTGCTTGATCGTCTTATTATATAGTTTTTACGTGGTGAGATCGCTGTTATGTATGCTGTGCCGGATTCGTTAGGGACTACCGTTACTCTGTCACCCACGGCGACAGGATTTGTGGTTCTGATCCCCTTGATCCGGAAATTGCCTTTGATTTTGCAGTTGACAGTGCTGTTTTCACCATCAGGTTGCACAGTGTACCAACTGCCGGTGCTTTTTATTACTAATCCGTTCATCATAATGATATAATAACGCTATAAAGGTAATAATTATACTTATAAACATCAAAATATATGATTTCTGATGAACTAAATTGTGTAGATATCTTGTTGAGAATCAAATGGATATAATCTCGAAAACTTTTTTTATTAAAAATTGTTATAACAGTATGGTTGATATGCTGAAAATAATTTCTAACTTTGCGACAGGATATGGCAAATTATCAGGTCAAAATTTATATATTTTCTATTATTGTCTAACAAAAATAAATTAAAAATGAACACTGAAGTAATTGGTTCATGGGCCGGCCTTGTATGGAACGCCCTTAATGAAGGAGATGTTATCGGCACAAAGCAGATCAAAAAAATGACCAAGCTGAAGGATAAAGAACTCTATGCTGCTTTAGGCTGGCTGGCCAGAGAAAACAAAATAACCTTTGCTGATTCAGAAGATGAAAAAGAAGTTCTCGTAGCACTTGTGCAGGACTAATTCACATCTTATAATTTCTGTATAGAATAAAGCCGGATTCGCTCATGCGCATAATCCGGCTTTATTTATAGATTAGCTTACATCAATCCATTGGCTGAGGTAATGAAAATAAGATGGGGGTTATCCAGATAATATTTGCTGAGATCAAAATAGAGTAATTTAACATAATATCTATTATGACAAAGCCATATAGGCCTTTTCATATTTGTGCACACGATATGCAGAGACTTATATTTAAATTTGTAGAACCATTATTTTAGGCTCAATATTGATTAACGATAACAACCCACTAACAGCAAATGAGACTATATAGAACGTTCACGCAGATAACTTTATCCGCATTAATTATTTCTGGAATGCTGAGCTGTTCGCACAGCACATCTGACGAGTCCTCGCATGATCATGGTGAAAAGGCGGCTGAAAAAGCCGAACATTCCGACGATGAAATCATAATTCACGACCATGATGCGGAAAAATTAGGTATAGTGGCAAAGGTTATAGCTCCGGAGACATTTCATAACGTAATGCGTGTGTCAGGTGAAGTGCTTCCCGCCACAGGACACCAAGGAGTTGTTTCTTCTCCCGCATCCGGTATTATAAGGTTGAATAAATCGGTCACTCCGGGTGTAAAGGTCAATGTGGGGACTGTTATAGGACATGTGTCATCTAAAAACATATCCGGTGGCGATACCAATGAGGCTGCACGAGTGGCTGTAGAGGCGGCAAAACGGGAACTTGACAGGGCCACACCGTTGCATCAGGACGGCATAATAACCACAAAAGAATATAATGCGTTGAAATACAACTATGAAGCAGCATTGTCAGCTTATAGTGCGCCTGCTGCTTCGGGCAATGCCGTGTCGCCTGTTGCCGGAACATTAACCAAGCTGCTTGTCCAGAATGGGGAATTTGTCAATACAGGGCAGCCTATAGCTGAAATATCCAACTCATCGCGGTTGACTCTTAGGGCTGATGTGCCTCCACGTATGGCTCACCGTCTCTCCTCGGTACAAAGCGCCAACTTGCGTCAGTCAAATGGCGCTCCTGTAATAGTGCTTGCCGAGCATGGCGGTCGTCTTGATTCATCTCCGGCACCAATGGCTACATCGCAGGCATATATTCCTGTCTATTTCAGTTTTGAGAATGACGGGCAAGTGGTAAGCGGTTCCTTTGCTGAGGTGTATCTTATCGGAAGTGACCGTGTGGAGTGTCTTGTTGTACCGCGTAATGCGCTTGTAGAGCAGTTCGGCGAACTCTTTGTGTTTGTTAAGACCGGAAAGGATGTTTACGAGAAACGTAAGGTTACCGTAGGCGATGATGACGGCATGAACGTGGAAATACTTGAAGGTATAAAAGCCGGTGATGAGGTAGTAGTGGAAGGAGCCATGTCGGTGCGCCTTAAGGAAATGAGCGGCGCTGTTCCGGAAGGACATAGCCATACTCATTGACAATAAACTGTTAAAGAATAGATTGTTACGATGCTTAATCGAATATTACATTTTTCGCTTTCCAACCGCATTCTTGTGCTGGTATTATCTGCTGCGCTATTGGTGGCAGGTTGTTTTGCCTTGATAAATACCGAAGTTGATATATTTCCTGATCTCAACGCTCCTACTGTAACCGTTATGACCGAGGCCCCAGGCTTTGCCCCGGAGGAAGTGGAAAAAATGGTCACCTACCCTATTGAGTCGGTAATGAATGGAGCTTCAGGGGTACGGCGTGTACGCTCTTCCTCTTCAACAGGCTTCTCCGTGGTGTGGGTGGAATTCGACTGGGGAACCGATACATACCACGCACGGCAGACTGTTTCTGAAAAACTGAGTGCGGTAGGCGAATCATTGCCGGATGGAATAGGCTCCCCTACCCTTGGACCACAGTCGTCAATTCTCGGCGAGATAATGATTATTGGCCTTACAAGTGATTCCATTCCGCTTCCTGAACTCAGAATGACAGCCGAGAGGGTCATAAAGCCGCGGCTTCTGGCGCTGGGAGGTGTGGCACAAGTAGCTGTTATGGGAGGTGATGAGGTTGAATACCAAATACTTGTATCTCCGTCGAAACTTAATTATTACGGAATAACAATTGATGAACTTATTCAGGCCACAGATAAGTTTAATTCAAATGCCTCGGGAGGAATATTGTATGATTATGGCAATGAATATATAGTAAAAGCTGATCTGGCCACTACCTCGGTGGAAGATATCGGCTCCACAGTTGTAAAATCGGGGGCTGACGGGGCAATGGTCACACTTGCCGATATAGCAGAAGTTAAAAAAGGGCCCAAGACTCCGCGTTTAGGTGCCGCCTCGGAGAAAGCCCGTGGTGCTGTGCTGCTTACGGTTACAAAACAGCCCCGGGTGTCGACTACCGATCTTACAGAGAAAGTTGAAGAGTCGCTTGTGAGCTTAAAACCCAATCTTCCCCACGGCGTAAAAATCTCTACGGATATTTTCCGGCAAAGCCGGTTTATAGAGTCCTCCATAGGTAATTTGCAGACCTCTCTTTTTGAAGGAGCCATTTTTGTAGTCATTGTGCTGTTCATATTCCTGATGAATGCACGCACAACGATAATATCAGTTGTCGCGCTCCCTCTTTCAATAATAATAACGATACTCATTCTGCACCTTTTAGGGCAAACCATCAATACGATGAGTCTTGGTGGCATAGCAATAGCTATCGGCTCGCTTGTGGATGATGCAATAGTGGATGTGGAGAATGTGTACAAACGGCTGCGCGAAAACAGGCTTTTACCCGTTTCGGACCGTAAGCCGGTGTTGCATGTGATTTATGAGGCTTCCAAAGAGGTGCGTTTGCCTATATTCAACTCATCGCTTATTATCATAGCAAGTTTCACGCCTCTGTTCTTTCTTAACGGAATAGAAGGCCGCATGATGATACCGTTGGGCATTTCATTTATAGTGGCATTGGTTGCATCTACCGTGACGGCCCTTACAGTGACACCTGTGTTATGCTCTTATCTCCTTTCGGGAAATAAGGCTGATAAGAATGACAGGGAGCCACGTGTAACTCAAAAATTGAAATCGGCATACTCACGCCTGCTGGCAAAATGCCTTTCGAGGCCTAAACCTGTAATGTGGGGAATCGGAATATTGTTTCTGTCAGCGATGGCGGTATTTTTCACTCTGGGGCGCAGCTTCCTCCCGCCGTTTAATGAGGGATCTTTCACCATTAACATATCGGCCCTGCCGGGAATATCTCTTGAAGAAAGTGACCGGATAGGAAATATGGCTGAGAAAATGCTTCTTGAAGTTCCTGAGGTACTTACAGTGGCGCGTAAAACCGGTCGTGCCGAACTTGATGAGCATTCGTTTGGAGCCAATGTTTCGGAACTGGAAGTACCGTATGAACTGAAGGACCGCTCGCGTCTTGAGCTTACTCACGACATCCGTCAGCGGCTCAATACTCTGCCCGGAGTGAATGTGGAGATCGGCCAGCCTATATCACACCGTATAGATGCAATGCTTTCCGGCACACAGGCTCAGATTGCAGTCAAAATATTCGGCGATGATCTGTCGGCACTTCTTCGCAGCGGAAATAAAGTGAAAGAAATCATGTCGGGAATTGAGGGCGTGGTGGATGTGACTGTGGAGCAACAGGTGGAGCGTCCGCAGATCGATATCCGTCCGCGCCGTCAGATGTTGGCCCGGTATGGAATTACTCCCGGACAGTTTGCTGATTTTGTCGCTACCGGCCTCGGAGGCAAAGTGGTGTCGAGAGTTTATGAACAGGGTCTCCCCTATGATGTGACTCTCAAATTCGATGATGTGTCCCACGCTGACATAACTACTCTGGGTGATCTGCCTGTCGACACGTATAATGGAAAAGTGCCGCTTGGCCAGATTGCGGATATAGTATCTTCATCAGGTCCCAATGTCATAAACCGGGAGAATGTAAGCCGGCGTATTGTTGTATCCGCTAATGTGGAAGGCCGGGATCTCCGCACAGCAGTAGATGAGATACGTGACAGAATCAATTCGGATGTAAGTCTTCCCGAAGGCTATTATGTGCAGTATAGCGGCCAGTTCGAGAGCGAAGAATCGGCTTCGCGCACATTAGCCATTACCTCATTGGGTGCTTTGGCAGTGATATTCATGCTCCTGTATTATGAATACCGGAGTGTGCGCCAGGCATTGCTTACACTCATAAATATGCCGTTGGCTATGATTGGGGGTGTATTCCTGTTGGCCCTGACTTCGGGCGAACTGAACATTCCCGCTATAATCGGTTTCATATCATTGCTTGGTATATCTACCCGCAACGGAATGCTTCTGATGTCGCGTTACAACGCATTGCGCAACGAAGGAGTCGCGTTGCGTGAGCGTGTTGTAAAGGGATCGGTTGACCGGCTTCTCCCCATTGTCATGACTGCGCTGACTTCCGCGTTGGCCCTTATTCCGCTCGCTTTGCGTGGCGACGAACCGGGCAATGAGCTTCAGTCACCGCTGGCTATTGTGATATTGGGCGGTTTGTTAAGCTCGACAATTTTGAATATCTTTGTAGTACCGTTGCTTTACAGCAAGTGGATCAAGTCATAAATCCAGTTAGAAGAAATTATGAAATATAATAAGATATACCTCACTTTGTGCGGTATGATAACTATGTCCTCGCTTAACGCCTCGGATATGGGGGCTGTTGTATATCCGGCGGATTTCAACAACACTGTAAATGCCATTCTGGACAATAATACGGATTTGTCCTTGACCCGGGAACGCGATAATGCGGAGGTATGGACTCTGAAAAGCGAAAATCAGCTTTCTGATCCGGAAATATCGTTTTCGCACGACTGGGGAATGAAGCAGATCGGAAATAAATGGTCATTAGGTATAAGTCAGGGATTCGATTGGCCCGGATTATATAAAGCACGTAATGAGGAAGCCCGTAAGCTTGACAATGCCTTGTCAATAAAGCAGAAGGAAAATATTGCAGAGACACGTTTGCAAGTGCGTCTCGCGCTGTTGAATTATATTGGCACGTTAAAACAACTTAAAGTGGATCAGGAACTTCTGGAGCATTTCAATATGCTTATAGAGCGTTACAGCCGTCCGGATGCACGAGGCGAGATGAGCATTATAGATCTCAATAAGCTGCGGGTGGAGCAGGCTTCGGCGTCGCGTAAAGTGAGCGAGGACAAGGCTGCGCTGAATGATGCGGTATCAGCTCTTGAACTTCTCAACGGAGGCCGTCACTGCCATGAACTTATAGCCGGTCTGACAGAATATCCGGAGCATAAAAAGTTAGTTGAGTCCGATTATAAGGCTATGGCTGAACATAATAATCCTGAAACGGGATATCTGTCGGCAATGTCGGAAGTAGCTGCCCGCAAGGTTAAGAACAGTTCGCTGGAGCGTATGCCAGGTTTTTCACTCGGATATACCTATAGCTATGAGATGGGCGACAAATTCAATGGCATTTCAGTGGGGCTGACATTGCCTATATACAGCAACAAAAGCAAAAAGGCTGCCGCTATAATTGATCAGCAGAGCTATGAGACGGAAGCTGAGAACACGGTGAGGAAGAATCTTGCCCAGATTTCACATGATTTCAGATCCCTTGAGATTATTGAAGACGAGTTAAGCACTCTTAAACCGATAATGGATGATGACAACGTGATGCGTCTGCTTGACAAAGCGCGTGAAGGGGGCGAGATGAATCTTCTGACTTATATTCAGGAAGTGACATATTTTGTTGCGGCGAAACAGGATTATGTGACATTGGAAAAAGAATATCACCTAATACTTGCCAAGCTCAACAAATATATGGATTAAACTTGCCTGATATAAAGGATAAATCACTAACTTTGTAAGTTGATTAATTATTATCGTTATGGCTCAAAAACCGTCAATACCTAAAGGTACACGTGACTTCTCTCCGGTGGAGATGTCGCGCCGCAATTATATTTTCGATACAATTAAAAGTGTATTCCGTCTCTACGGCTTCCGGCAGATTGAGACTCCGGCTATGGAGAACCTTTCCACCCTTATGGGAAAATATGGCGAGGAGGGTGACAAACTGCTTTTCAAGATACTTAACTCAGGCGATTTCCTTAAAGGGGCCGACAATGAGCTTGTCGCAGCCGGCGATTCGGTAAAAGTGGCCTCGCAGATAGCCGAAAAAGGCTTGAGGTATGATCTCACTGTGCCGTTTGCCCGTTTCGTCGTGCAGCACCGCAATGAACTGCAATTTCCATTCAAGAGATTTCAGATTCAGCCTGTATGGCGCGCCGACAGGCCGCAGAAAGGGCGTTACCGTGAGTTTTATCAGTGTGATGCGGATGTGATCGGCTCTACCTCCTTGCTTAATGAAGTGGAACTGCTGTCGATGATTGATGACGTGTTCACGCGTCTAGGCATAAACACAGTGATAAAGCTCAACAACCGTAAAGTGCTTGCAGGCATTGCGGAACTTATAGGCGAACCGGATAAGATCATTGATATAACCGTAGCCATAGACAAGATTGATAAGATCGGCATTGAGAATGTTGAATCGGAACTGAGGGAACGCGGAATATCTGATGAAGCCGTAAGGCGTTTGCGTCCTATTCTTGAGATATCCGGAACAACAGATGAACGGCTTGAAAAACTCAGTGCTATACTTTCCGAAACTGAAATCGGTATGGCCGGTGTTGATGAACTTCGTCAGGTTATATCGGGATATAATGCCGGATGGCATAGAGCCGCGCTTGATCTTGATGTGTCGCTTGCACGCGGCCTAAATTATTACACCGGAACCATAATCGAGGTGAAAGCTCTTGATGTGGCTATAGGAAGCATAACCGGAGGCGGACGTTACGATAATCTCACCGGTGTGTTCGGTTTGCCGGATGTGTCGGGTGTGGGCATTTCGTTCGGTGCCGACAGAATCTATGATGTGCTTAACGCACTTGATCTTTATCCATCCGAGGTAAATAGCGGAGCTAAGGTGATGTTTATTAATTTCGGCGATGCGGAAGCCAAGGCCGCACTTCCGGTAATGGAACGGATGCGGAAATCAGGAATTCCTTGCGAGATATATCCCGATCCGGTGAAAATGAAGAAACAGATGGGTTATGCCGATTCGCTCGGTATTCCGTTTGTTGCCGTGATGGGTGAGACAGAGATAGCCGAGGGCACGATAATGCTGAAAGATATGGTCGCCGGAGAGCAGAAACCGGTAACATTGGAAGAAGCGCTTGAAATACTCAGCTGATCCGATTTCTTTTCATCCTAAGATATGAAATTCAAACTCTCGTCACAATATAGCCCTACCGGTGACCAGCCGCAGGCAATAGAAAGCCTTACGGAAGGTGTGAGAAACGGTGTGCCGGCCCAGACTCTTCTTGGAGTCACGGGGTCGGGCAAGACATTTACCATGGCGAATGTGATCCAGAGAGTGGAGAAGCCCACACTTATCCTCAGCCATAACAAGACCCTCGCTGCCCAGCTGTATAGCGAATTCAAGCAGTTTTTTCCTGAAAATTCAGTACAGTACTTCGTTTCCTACTACGATTATTATCAGCCTGAGGCATATATACCTTCAGTCGATAA
>OGXX01001176.1_pt1 | contig 27026 bp, 26 predicted proteins | sample 1576301 | NCBI WGS metagenome assembly OGXX01 (sample SAMEA3541469, study PRJEB24748) | human gut metagenome | biome: human gut; feature: human-associated habitat; material: faeces | place: China | collected 2012
ACAGCGAATTGTCGACAATTTCAACTTCAAGCTGGAGAACGCTGGAGAGCATACGGGCAAAGCGTTGAATTGTCGGCTGAATTTGCATCAAGATAGATGACGAGCTGGAAGGTATCATAATATCACTCACTGAAAGCTAACTGGGTGAACGACAACATTTATTTCTCTACGATGATACTACCGCAGCCCTTAGCAATAATTGATGCAGTGCTTTCTCTTTTTCGGTTCTTGAAGCAAATATGGAAGTGGTATCACACTTTCATATCAATGTGATAATTTTCAGGGTGATTTTATCAATTTGGCGCACTTCTCTACCGGCACCCTGAATATTCCGCCAACGGCCTCGAAACGCAAATAACAATATGACGAAATTATTCATCATCCTATTTGTTGTCATTCGCCATGACAGCTTCTTTTTCGTGACGCCTATCTCATAATTTCAGCACATTCTCCGCAACTCATTCGGTCCCTTTGAAATTGGCACGCTTATTGTTAGTGAAATATCAGCGCTGGCATTCGCCGCAGCGGCCACCAGCAATCAATAAGCCCGTCATTCACGACCAGGATTGAAATATGAAAACTGTTAACGAACTGATTAAGGATATCAACACGCTGAATTCCAATCTGCATGAGAAGGATTTTCTGCTGACGTGGGAACAGTCGCCGGACGAATTCAAGCAGGTGCTGGACGTCGCGGAAGCGTTAAAAACGCTGCGTGCGGAAAACATTGCCACCAAAGTGTTTAACAGCGGGCTGGGGATTTCGGTATTCCGCGATAACTCTACGCGAACCCGCTTCTCCTATGCTTCTGCGCTGAACCTGCTCGGGCTGGCGCAGCAGGATCTTGACGAGGGGAAATCGCAGATTGCTCATGGGGAAACGGTGCGCGAAACCGCCAATATGATCTCTTTCTGCGCCGATGCTATCGGCATTCGCGACGATATGTATCTTGGGGCTGGTAATGCCTATATGCGTGAAGTGGGCGAAGCGCTGGATGACGGCTACAAACAGGGCGTTCTGCCGCAGCGTCCGGCGCTGATTAACCTGCAATGTGATATTGACCACCCGACACAAGCGATGGCCGATCTGGCCTGGCTACGTGAACACTTTGGTTCGCTGGAGAACCTTAAAGGCAAGAAAATCGCCATGACCTGGGCCTATTCCCCAAGCTACGGCAAGCCGCTCTCCGTGCCGCAGGGCATTATCGGCCTAATGACCCGGTTTGGGATGGACGTCACCCTCGCCCACCCGGAAGGCTATGACCTGATTCCTGATGTGATTGAAGTGGCGAAAAATAACGCCAAAGCGTCCGGCGGCAGCTTCCGTCAGGTAACGGATATGGCAGAAGCCTTTAAAGATGCCGATATCGTCTATCCGAAGTCCTGGGCTCCGTTCAAGGCGATGGAAAAGCGCTCTGAGCTGTACGTTAAGGGCGACCAGAAGGGCATCGACGAGCTCGAAAAGGAACTGCTGGCGCAGAACGCCGAGCATAAGGACTGGACCTGCTCCGAAGAGATGATGAAGCTGACGAAGGACGGCAAGGCTCTGTACCTGCACTGCCTGCCCGCTGACATCTCCGGTCTGTCCTGCCCCGAGGGCGAAGTCGACAACTCCGTGTTCGACCGCTATCTGGTGCCTCTGTACAAGCAGGCTTCCTACAAGCCGTACATCATTGCCGCTATGATCTTCCTGGCTCAGGTCAAGGACCCGGTCAAGGCTCTGATGGACCTCGACTCCGCTGACAACAAGCGCAAGATGTTCTGATTCGCTTCTGAACCTACACAAATAAGCATATGGCAGGAGCGCCGCTCCTGCCATTGCAGTATCAAGAGGAATTATAAAATGGCTAAAAGAATTGTGATCGCTCTGGGCGGCAACGCTCTGGGCAAAAATCTTGAAGAGCAGATGCAGGCTGTCAAGACAACGGCCAGCGCCATCGCAGACCTGATCGAAGACGGCCACGAGGTCGTCATCGCGCACGGCAACGGCCCGCAGGTCGGCATGATCCAGAACGCGTTCGCCGCTTACCACAAGCAGCAGGCCAAGAGCGACATCATGCCCCTTTCCATGTGCGTAGCCATGAGTCAGGGCTACATCGGCTACGATCTGCAGAACATGATCGGCGAGGAGCTTGACCGCCGCGGTCTGGGCATCCACTGCGCGACTGTTCTGACGCAGGTCGCCGTCGACCCGGCTGACCCCGCGTTCCAGCATCCGACCAAGCCCATCGGCGCGTTCATGACCGAGGAAGAGGCCAAAAAGCTCGCCGCCGAAAAGGGCATCGACGTCGCCGAGGACGCAGGCCGCGGCTGGCGTCAGGTCGTTGCAAGCCCGCGCCCGAAGGAGATCGTCGAGATCGCCACGGTCAAGGCGCTCATGAACGCGAAGCACGCCGTTATCGCTGCCGGCGGCGGCGGTATCCCGGTCGTGTGGGAGGACAAATACCACCTCAAGGGCGTGCCCGCCGTCATCGACAAGGACTTCGCCTCCGAGTGCATGGCCGAGCAGCTTGACGCCGACATGCTTATCATCCTGACAGCTGTCGAGAAGGTCGCCATCAACTTCGGCAAGCCCGACCAGAAGAATCTGGACGAGCTGACCCCGGAGGAGGCCCGCAAGTACATGGCCGAAGGCCAGTTTGCCCCCGGCTCCATGCTGCCGAAGGTCGAAGCGGCTGTCAAGTTCGCCGAGTCCAAGCCCGGCCGCACCGCCCTCATCACCCTCCTGGAAAAAGCCAAGGACGGCATCGAAGGCAAGACCGGCACCGCGATCCATCTGTAAGATACCCGCAAAGCGCCCTTCTTCCGAAGGGCGCTTTGGTTTATAAATCCGCGCACAGGTCCGATTCAGCGCGCTTGACAAATCGGAAGAGTCTGATATAATGAAAATAACCAAGGCCCCTTCCGCAAGAACGGTTTGGCCTCGGATCAAGTTAGCGTTTCAAGAAATCTCGAAACCGTCACTTTGCCGAGTGGCGGTTTCGGCCATTTATGCGGATGGTGACCGTGAGCCCAAAAATATGGAACGTGATCGTAATCGGCATAAACATCCCTCCTTTCGGAGGAGGCCAAACCGCCCGTCTGCGTCGGGAGCCTTGGGGTTCGATAAGAACCGCCTTTATTTTATCAGACCAGTCGAAAAATGTCAATTCGTCCCCGTTTCCGTGCGCTTGACAGATCAAGGATCATAGCAGAATTTCGGATATACGCGTATATTGCAGCAAGGGAAGGCCGCACGGCCTTCCCTCGTTTTATCCGTTTTTCGGTTCTGCCGGCTTTGGCTTGACGCGGGCGAATCTGCGGCGGCGGGCGCGGTGTGGGCGGGGCTTCTGGCTGAGCGCGGCATAGCTCTTTGCGACCTGCTCGGTCGGCTCGTAGACCAGCCGGCTGACGCGCAGCGCACCGTCCTCCTGCACCAGCCGGATACGGATGTAAAATTCACCGTCCGCCTCGCATCTGGCGCGGGACAGATACCGCCGTCCCTGCTGCGGATACCATTTTCCCGCCGTCATCTGCCCGCCGCAGACAGGGCAAAGGTTCTCCTGCCCGCTCATCGCGCCGAGCGCGGCGGTCTTGTCAGCGTAGCCGTGGAACACGGCCCGCTGCACGCAGCCGGGCAGCTCCGCGCCGTGGAAGCCGTTTTCGTGCGCCTGCACGGCAGCCTCATACGCGGCGATGCCCTCCGCAAGACGCAGCTTCTGGCAGACGAGCGCCGTATGATACGCGTCGCCCAGCGCGTCGTGCGCGGCACGGGTGGGCGCGATGTCCATCATCTGCATGGCCGTCGACAGCGCCTTCTGCGCGCCGGAGCCGTCGGTCTGCGCGTTGAAGATCAGCTGCGCGTTGTACCAGCGCGCCGTCCATCCGCTCTCCAGACCGAACACCGCGAGATTTTCCCGCAGGATCGTGATATCGTCAAAGCCCCACGTCAAAAACACGCAGTCCTCGCCGCACCACGCGGCAAACTGCGCGGCGGCCTCCGGGAAGCTCACGCCCTTTTCGCGCAGCAGACTGTCGCGGATACCGGTCAGCGAGGCGACCTTGCGGTTCATTTTCTTAAAATATTTGGGCCGGATGAGGATCTGGAACTCGTCCGCGACCTGCTGCTCCTGCGTCATGCGCACAGCGCCGATCTGCACGATCTCGCCGCGCATCGGCGACGGCAGCGCCTTTTTCGCGCTGTATGACCCCGGCCACGGCTGGTTCCACTCCATATCCAGAATAATATACTGCATAGCGTCAAACTCCTTCATGTCTAACAGCTATGGTATCACAAACTCGGCAGACTGTAAACAATAAAACCGCGTCTGCATAGAATATGCCAGTCAAGCAAGTAACCGATGATTCAATCGGCAAGCGTTCTCAGCGAGAGATTTTGGCCCGAATGAAAGTTTGAAAACGCAGGAATCCTTTGTGTATTTCAAGTTTTTCAAACTGCACAGTCGGGACAAAAGATCCGCTGAGAACCGCAGACGATTGGATCGTCGGTTACGCAGGAAGGCAGGGGCAAAAATATGCCATTTTTATTCTTGAGTCCGTCCACGCAGTATTTCAATCCCTACATCACGACCGGCGACGAGCGCTATTGGATGAACGCGCTGGCCGATGAGATGACGCCGTATCTGCACGCAAGCGGCATCACCGTCACGCGCAACGACCCGGACGGCAGCGCCGCGCAGTCCATCCGCGATTCCAACGCGTCCCGGCAGGATTTCCATCTGGCGCTGCACTCGAACGCCGCGCCGCAGGCGCTGTCAGGCCGTCTGCGCGGCGTGGACATTTACTATTATCCGACGAGCGAGGCCGGGCTTCGCATGGCGAACATTCTGGTTGATAACATCAAGCCCATCTATCCGCTTCCCGACCGGGTGCAGGCGCGCTCGTCCACGATCATCGGCGAGCTGCGCCGCACACGGGCTCCGGCGGTTCTGACCGAGCTGGGATACCACGACAACACAGAGGACGCGAACTGGCTGACGGGCAATCTGGACGCGATTGCGCGGGCGCTGGCCCTCGGCGTGACGGAGTATTTCGGCGTTCCGTTCCTGACGCCGGGCAGCGAATTTGATGCCGAGGCCGCAGGCGAAAACGGGTATATGGCGCTGCGCTCCTTTCCGCAGACGGACGCGGAGGTTCTGGCACAGATCCCGAACGGAACAGCCGTTACGGTGCTCGGAGACTTCAATGGCTGGTACACCGTCCGCGCAGGCGATCTGTACGGCTTCGCCTCCATCGCCGAGGTCCAGCTTGGCGTCATGCCGCTGGGCGAATGACGAACCGGCCCGCAGGTCACAGCCTGCGGGCCGGAGTTTATTTCGCGTTCTTCTGATTGTTCTGCGCCAGAATGCGCTCGATCTCGACCTGCGCGGTGTAGACCTCGTCGTGGAAGTGCTGGGCGGAGATACGCTCGGCCCCGTGGCCGAGGATGATGAGCTGCTCAAGATTGTCGCTCGTCGCCACGCGGACGCGGCGGCGGCCGCGAAGCTCAAAGCTCAGGCGCTCGATATACTGATCCGCCGTCTCCGCCTGCCGGGTATAGACGATGTGGATGTTGTGGTATTTTTCCACAGACCCCAGCCCCTGCGGCACCTTGTACGCGTCAAAGACCAGAATGAGTGTGCAGCCGCGGTAGCCCTGATAATTGCACAGCAGGTTCATGAGCACGTGCCGCGCCGCGTCGAGGCTCGTGCGGGCCAGCTCCTTCAGCTCGTCCCACGCAAACAGGATGTTATAGCCGTCGACCAGCAGGAAATCATCCGCCGGGCCGAGGCTTTGCAGAAATTCGCGCTTGTCCTCGCTGCGCAGCATCATCTGCGGCAGCACATCGCGGCGGCGAATCGCGCCGTAGGTGCGCTCAAAGATCGCCAGCAGCTCCTTTTCCAGTTCCGGCGCGCCGCCGGGCGCAACGGATTTTACGATCCGCTGCGGCTCCTGCCGCGCGGGGCCTCCGAGCCGAAGCAGCGGCAGATGCGCCGCCGCATCCACGTCCTGCCACTTGACCTCGTAGCCTGCGCCGTGCGCGCAGAACACGGAACTCGCCGGGTTTTCCAGATCGCGCGCTGGGTCGTAGCCCAGCTCTTTTACGATCTGCTCCTGCTCCCGGCAGGGCCGGTAGCCGCTGACGCGCAGCTGGATACGCCCCCGGCCTCTGGTATAGGCCGTAAGCTCCGTCTGATACTCCCGCAGCAGCCGCACAGGCGCGCTTCCGCGCAGAATGGTCTGTTCCCCTTCCTGCTCCGGCGGCTCATATTCGCCCTGCATCCGCTGGATATCCGTGATCGCCCGGCCCACGCTCGGCGCGGGCAGCTCCATGCGGAACGCGTACCACGGTTCGAGCAGCACAGACTGCGCCTTCATGAGGCCCTGCCGCACGGCGCGGTAGGTCGCCTGCCGGAAGTCGCCGCCCTCCGTGTGCTTCAGATGCGCCTTGCCGGAGACGAGCGTAAAGCGGATATCGGTGATCGGCGCGCCGGTCAGCACGCCCCGGTGGGCCTTTTCCGCCAGATGCGCCAGGATCAGCCGCTGCCAGTGCAGCGCCAGCGTGTCCGTCGGGCACATGGTATCGAACTGCAGGCCGGAGCCGGGCTCTGCCGGCTCCATCAGCAGATGCACCTCGGCATAGTGCCGCAGCGGCTCATAATGCCCCACGCCCTCGACCGGCGCGGCGATCGTCTCAAGATAAACGATGTTCCCCGCGTCAAATGAAACCTTCAGCCCGAAGCGGTCTTCGATCAGCTTCTGCAAAATCTCCATCTGCACCGGCCCCATCAGCTGCACGCGGATCTCGCGCAGCAGCGCATTCCAGACCAGATGCAGCGCGGGATCCTCTTCTTCGAGCACGCGCAGCTGTCCATACGCCAGCGCCGCGTCCGTGCCGTCCTCTAAGAGCAGGCGGTATTCCAGAACCGGCCGCAAAACCGGGGCCTGCGCCGCCGTCTCCCGGCCCAGCACATCGCCCGGCATCGTTTTGCTCAGACCCGTCACGGCGCAGACCGTCCCGGCGGGGGCCTGCTGCAAAAGCGTAAATTTACTGCCGGAATAGAGCCGGAGCTGGTCGGCCTTTTCCTCCCAGCCCTCGCCGGAAAGCGTCTGCTTGACCGTGAGCGTTCCGCCCGTGACCTTTAAAAACGTCAGCCGCGCACCCTTTTCATCGCGTGCGATCTTGAATACGTGCGCGCCGAACTCCGCGCCCCGCGCAGGCTCGTCCACGAACCGGCCCAGCGCGTCCAGAAGCGCGTCCACGCCCGTCTGCCGCAGCGCGGAGCCGAACAGGCACGGGAACACCCGCCTGTGCGAGACGAGCGGCGCGATCTGCGCGTCGGAAAGCGTACCGGAGGCGAGATACGCCTCCATCAGCGCTTCGTCGGACAGGGAAAGCTCCTCGTAGAGCTGCGCTTGCGGCTGCGAAAAATCAATGCAGCCCTCGTCCAGCTCCGCGCGGACAGCGGCAAGCAGCGCGTCCCGATCCGCCGTCTCCATGTCCATTTTGTTGAAGAACAGAATGACCGGCACCTGATAGCGCCGCAGCAGCCGCCAGAGCGTGACGGTGTGACTCTGGATGCCCGACGGGCCGCTGATAATGAGCACGGCGCAGTCGAGCACCTGCAGCGTCCGCTCCATCTCGGCAGAAAAATCCACATGGCCCGGCGTGTCGAGCAGCGTCAGCGTGCAGCCGGGCAGCGGAAGAACGGCCTGCTTGGAAAAGATCGTGATGCCCCGGCTGCGCTCCTGCGCGTCGGTGTCGAGAAACGTATCGCCGTGGTCGACGCGGCCAAGCGTGCGGATGACGCCTGCCCGGTAAAGCATGGCCTCCGACAGCGTCGTCTTGCCCGCGTCCACATGGGCAAGCAGCCCCACGCAAAGCCGTTTTTCCGTCCGTTCCGTTCCCTGTGCGTTCATTGCCGTTCTCCGTTCGTTATGATCTGGGAGGATTATAGCACAAAAACGGGAAGCCGCCAAGAGGGACAGGCAGACACATGAGGAGACTGTGCGGATATGCCATTGCCTTTTTCGGGGAAATGCACTATAATGTTTATAACTATGTAAATTGGGAAGGAGGCGGCTGCGGTGCTGCCGGAGGGTTTTGAGGCACGGATGCGTGCGCTTTTGGGAAGCGAATATGAGGACTTTCTCGCGTCCTTTGACCGGCCGCTCTGCACCGGTCTGCGGAGAAATCCGCTCAAAACCGGCTTTACGGGCGATCTGTCGCGGTTTTCGCTCTCTCCCGTGCCGTGGTGCCCGACGGGGTTTTATTATGACGCGGTCTCCCGGCCCGGCTTATCGCCGTATCACGCGGCAGGGCTTTATTATCTGCAGGAGCCGAGCGCCATGGCCCCGGCGGAGCTTTTGGACCCGCAGCCGGGTGAGCGCGTGCTTGACCTGTGCGCAGCCCCCGGCGGGAAATCGACGCAGCTGGCGGGCAAACTCCGGGGAAAGGGGCTTCTGGTCTGCAATGAGATCAACGCCAAGCGCGCGAAAATTCTTTCCGGGAATATCGAGCGGCTGGGCATTTCCAACGCGCTGGTCCTGAACGAGCACCCGAAGCGGCTGGAAGAGCGCTTCGCGGGGTATTTTGATAAAATTCTCGTCGACGCCCCCTGCTCCGGCGAGGGGATGTTCCGCAAGGAGGAGGCCGCCGTCACCGACTGGACGGAGGACACGAACGCCATCTGCGCCAACCGCCAGCTGGAGATTCTGACCTCCGCCGCAGCCATGCTCCGCCCCGGCGGGCGGCTGGTTTACTCCACGTGCACGTTCTCTCCTGTGGAAAACGAGGGCGTGATCTCGGACTTTTTGTGGAAAAATCCCGATTTTTCTGTAGAAAAGCCGGACGTGCCGTTCTTTTCCCCCGGCAGACCCGATTGGGTGGCGAATCCCGCGCCGGGATTGGAAAAAACGTTCCGCCTCTGGCCGCATAAGCTTTTGGGCGAGGGGCATTATGCCGCCGTGCTCCGCAGGCCGGGAGACGAAGCGCCTGCGGCGCTTTCACCGGAACCCGCGGCCAAATGCCCGCCGGAGCTTGCGGCGTTCCGCAGCCAGACCGGCGCCGCGCTGCCGGAGGGGAAGCTGCTGCGGTTCGGGGACGTGTGCTATCTCGTCCCGCAGGCGCTGCCGGAGGTAAAGGGGCTGCGGGTGCTGCGCGCGGGACTGGAGCTTGGCGCAGTTTTGAAAAAACGCTTTGAACCCGCACACGCGTGGGCGCTGTGGCTGGAAACGCTGGAAAGCAGCGTCTCGCTTGAAGAATCCGACCCGCTGCTTGCCCGGTATCTGTCCGGCGACGTGCTGCCGTCCGACAAGCGCGGCTGGACGCTCGTGCAGGCGGACGGGCTTTCGCTCGGCTGGGCAAAGGGCGACGGAAGCCAGCTCAAAAATCACTATCCGAAGGCGCTTCGCCGCCCGGTTTAAGAAACAGGAGGATACACTATGGCAAAGACAGTCCTGATCGTAGAGGATGAACGCGCGATCGTGGAGATCCTGAAATTCAATCTCAAGCGCGAGGGCTATGAAACGCTCGAGGCGCTTGACGGCCAGACGGGTCTGCTGCTTGCGCAGACGGAGGACCCGGATCTGATCTTACTGGATGTCATGCTGCCGAAAATGAACGGCTTTGACATCTGCAAAACGCTCCGCGGCGAAAACCGCACCACGCCCATCATCATGCTTACCGCCCGCGAGGAGGAGATGGACAAGGTCTTCGGCCTTGAGACCGGCGCGGACGACTATATGACCAAGCCCTTCTCCATGAAGGAGCTGATGGCCCGCGTCAAGGCGAACATCCGCCGCCGCAGCATGGAATACTCCCCGGCGCAGAGCACTGCGGGCCAGATCGAAGCGGACGGCCTGTGCCTGAACCCGGAGACATATCAGGTCACGAAAAACGGCACGCCGGTCGAGCTGACACAGAAGGAATACGACCTTCTCTCCTATCTTATCCGCGAACGCGGAAAGGTCTTCTCCCGCGAGGATCTGATGCAGCGGGTATGGAACTATGACTATTACGGGGATATGCGCACGGTCGACGTGACCGTGCGGCGGCTGCGCGAGAAGATCGAGGACGACCCCGGCAAGCCCCAGTATATCCTGACCCGGCGCGGCGTCGGCTATTATTTCGCGGGATAACGCAGCTTCCCGCGCGAGAAAGGAGGGGCGGCCATGCGGTCCCTGCGCATGAAGATGGTCATGATCATGGTGATCCTGATCCTGGCCCTGATGCTGACGACTGGCGCGTTTTTGATGAGCGGCGTCGGCAATTTCTATGTGTCCCAGTTCTATGAGCAGATGGAGGGCACGTTTACCCCGGAATTCATCGCCCAGCTGCAAAGGCTCTCGGCGGAGGACAACGCCCCCGCGCAGATGAAGGAACTTCTCATGGCGCAGGCCGGGCTCGGCATCGATATCACGGGCCGCAACGTCTACATTCTTGACCAGACCGGCTCCGTGCTCGACAGCTCGAACCAGCGCACCACGGTCGTGATGACGCAGAACATTCTGTCCGCCATGAACGGCGAGGTCGGGCAGAGCAGCTCGGTCACAAACGATTATATGGATCTGGCCGTCCCCGTCGAGTCGGACGGCGCGCAGTATATCGCCTACATCCGCGACAACCGCGCCACGGTCGACGCGCTGACGAGCGAACTGCTGATCATCATCCTGCGCGCGCTGGCGCTGGGTCTGGTGATCTGCGTGATCTTGTCGTTCCTGCTGTCGCAGATTCTGATCACACCCATCCGCGCGCTGACCGTCGGCACAAAGCGCGTCGCGGCGGGAGATTTCGCGAACCGCGTCACGGTCGACAGCCGCGACGAGATCGGCGATCTGACCCGGAACTTCAACCACATGGCAAAGGTCCTGCAGGACACGATCTCCGAGGCGGAGAACGAGCGCAACAAGCTTTCCACGCTGTTTCTGCACATGACCGACGGCGTCGTCGCGTTCAATACGGCGGGCAGCGTCATCCACTATAACCCCGCCGCCACGCAGATGCTCGCGCAGAACCTGTCAAGCCAGACGACCTTCGACGAAATTTTCTCGAAGGAAGCCGAGCTTGACACGCTCCTGACCCTGCGCAGGCCGCAGTATATCGAGGCGCAGAAGACCGTCGGCGAGCGTGAACTGGAGCTGTTCATGGCCCCGTTCTCGTCCGACCACGCGCAGGGCGGTGTGCTCGTCGTCATCCACGACGTCACCGAGCAGCGCAGGAGCGAGCAGCTCAAGCGCGAATTCGTCGCCAACGTCTCGCACGAGCTGCGAACGCCGCTGACCAATATCAAATCCTACGCCGAAACGATCGTCGACACCGGCGACGAGCTGCCGCCGGAGCTGCGCTCGAATTTCATGAACGTCATCATCAGCGAGGCCGACCGCATGACCCGCATCGTGCAGGATCTGCTCACGCTCAGCAAGATCGACTACGGCAAGATGGAGATGAACATCTCCCGGTTCCCGTTCTTAAAAGCCGTGCAGAATGTGTATGACGCGGCAAAGCTCAACGCCGAGCAGAACCACCACCACACCATGACGCTCACCTGCGAAGGGGACATTCCCGACGTCAACGGCGACCGGGAGCGCATCGAGCAGGTCATTACCAACATCGTCTCCAACGCTGTCAAGTATACGCCCGACGGCGGCAAAATCGACATGACCGTCGGCACGAGCGGCAAAAACGTCTTTGTCCGCGTGACCGACAACGGCATCGGCATCCCCGAAAAGGATCTGCCGCGCCTGTTTGACCGGTTCTACCGTGTGGACAAGGCGCGTTCGCGCGAATCCGGCGGCACGGGCCTCGGCCTTTCCATCGCGCAGGAGATTTTGAACCAGCACAAGGGCAGCATTGAAATTTCGTCCGAATACGGCAAGGGTACCTCGGTCCTCATCACCATGCCCGCCGCGGAGGCGCAGGCATGAAGCAGAAACGAAGACATGACCATGGCCGGAGGCTGCTGGAGATCGGAAAGGACATTCTGATCGTGTTTCTCGTGCTGGTCAACGTGACGCTTGCGATCATGTGCCTGCCGACAAAGACGCTCACGCAGACCAAATGGCTGGCAAGCGCGCTGCGCCCGTTTGCGGGGCTGTTCGGCCTCAATGAAGCGGAGCTGACCTATACCGCGCCCGCCACCGGCAGCGCGTTCATCGGCGCGGCGCAGCCCGTCGCCGTCACGCTGAGCACCGAGGCGGGCAGACAGAGCGCACAGTATGACTTTGCCGCCCTCGATACGCTCTACGGGCAGTACGGAGGGCTGCTTGCGCAGGCGCTCGAAAGCGCCGAGACGCCGCAGGCGTGCGCCGAATCGGCGTTTTATGCCGCTTTGCGGAAGCCCGGCGCGGCCTTCTGCTTCCCGGGACAAATTTCCCCCGCCGTGCTTGGCGCGTGGCTGAACGTGCGCGCGCCGGAGGGTGCGGACGCGCAGTGGTACGTGCTGGCGCTGGACGGAGAGACGGTTCAGCTGTATCTGCTGGGCGACGGCTGCTATCGCGCACAGACGGCGCTTTCCGCCGAGACGCTTGCGGCCGAGCTTTCCGCCGCCGTCCCGGACGGCAGCTTCTTCGCGTTTGAATCGGACGACACGCCCTACAGCGCGCTCGATCCGCTCTCGCTCATCAGCGCGTCAAGCGCCGCCGTCTGCACCGGCCTCGGCACGAACCCGTGCGACGCGCGATTTATTTCCGCCCTCGCAACCCAGATCGGCATCAACCCTTACGGCGACGCACGCTTCGTCGGAAACGACGGCACGACGTCCTTTACCGAAACCGGCCTGCGCCTGCGCGTGAGCGCGCAGGGCAGAATTGAACTGCAGATCCTCCAGCCGGACGACCGCTTCCAGAGCGCGTCGGCAGGCACGCTTGACCGCATCGAGGCTGCGCGCAGCCTCCTCAGCCGCCTGACCGGTGACAGCTACGGCGAGGCGCGGGTCTATCTGCAAAGCTATCGGGCCGACGGCCAGAGCGCCGTGTGCACCTTCGGCTATTATCTGTCCGGCATCGAGATCGCACCGCGCGGCGCGATCGAGCTCCGCTTCGACGGCACGCAGATCACGAACGCCTCCGTCCTGTACCGCAGCTACACGGCCTCGTCAACGCCCGCAGCGCTCCTGCCCGCCGCGCAGGCAGCCGCCTGCCTGCCGAAGGGTGGCACGCTCCGCCTTCTGTACGCCGAAGGCACCGGCGGTGAACTCACCGCCGGGTGGGAGACGGAGTAAGCGTGCTATGTACCCGCCCGCGATATGCGGGAGCGCCTGAGAGGTCGCAGCAGGTAATTGCGAAAAGCGATAGTCCGATGCGAATCCGCAGGCTTTTCGCTGTTAATCGTAGGGGTCGATGCCCACATCGACCCGGCAGAACGCACCGTTTCTGCGGGAATCTTAGGGTGTATCTGAAAACTCATGATGTGACCGGCAGCGAGGGATTTTTGCGTTGCGCAAGACATTTTTTCGCAGGAATACTGACGTATTTCAAGGAAAAATGACGCGGCGCACCGCAAAAAGGCCCGCTGTCCGGGTGCGTTGGGAGTTTTCAGATACACCCTAGGCGAATTCGCAATTTCCCAGCGGGCCGATGTGGGCATCGGCCCCTACAAACAAGTGGGTAAATCCATACAGATTCGCCGAAGACCTCTTTAGAACAGCTGCTTTCCGCCGTATCCATCGCACCACTGACCCAAATTTTCCATCAGGAGGAGCCGCCATGAGCGCTTCGCGCATGAAAAATCTGATCCTTCTCATTCTGACGCTCTGTGCGCTGGGGCTTCTGTGCATCGTCGTTCCGAACCGGCTTGCGCAGACGCATGAGCAGCGGCAGATGCTGCAGGAGCTGAAGACACTCTACGAGAGCTACGGCCTTTCCGTTTTGCTCGACGAGCTTCCGCGCAGTCCCGTGCTCTACAGTGTCGAGCTTTCTGAGGACGGCGCGCAGACCGCCGCGCAGGCGCTGCTCGGCGCGAAGGCCGCGCCCGCAGGCGAATCCGGCTTTGAGAGCACCTACGAATCCGAGCTTGGGACGCTCCATATCACGCGCACGGGCGGCTTCTCCGCCGTGATGACCGGCGGCAGCCGGGTGCGGAGTTCTGAAAAGGCCGCAGAAAAGCTGCTGCGCGCCATGGATTTTCAATATCAGACCCTCACGCGGGAGCAGACGGAGACGGGCGCCGTGCAGATCCGCACCTCGCAGACGCTGCTCGGCGTGCCGGTGCTCGGCAGCCAGCTGGCGCTAAGCTACACGGACGATTGCCTCACGGCGGTCGAGGGCACGTTTTATACCGGCGGAAGCTCCATTACGCGTGTGTCGGAGCAGGAGGCCATCTCCGCCGCTGACGCGCTGGCGCAGCTGCTGGCCCGGCGTGACGCGCTCGGCTGGGTCGGAAGCGCGGTGACGGGTCTTACGCAGGCGTATCTGCCGTCCGATCAGGCCGGTACGGGCATCCGCTTCGTGCCGGTCTGGCTGGTCGAAACGGACGCGGGAAGCTTTTTTATCAACGGCATTACGCGCGAAATCACGGCGGAAACATAGCGTCCGCCGTCTGCGCCTGTCGAATTATGAAGAAAATCTGAAGATTTTCTGCTGCTGCATTGTCATTTTCCTTTACATTCCTGCCGTGGTGTGCTATTCTAATAGCGGCCGAATTTGGCTTTGTTAACATAACGCATTTCCGCAAACACTCTTAGTGTCAACTGACGCTACCAAAGAGGGATTACATTTTGATCAAATACATCGTTCAAGGCGGCACAAAGCTTTCCGGCTCCGTGACCATTTCCGGGGCCAAGAACGCGGCGGTCGCGATCCTGCCGGCCACGCTGCTCGTCAGCGGCCCCTGCCGGATCGAAAACGTACCGGATATTTCAGACGTTCGTCTGCTGCTGGAGATCCTGCGCGATATGGGCGCGGAGATCCGGCGCTACGGCCGCAACACGCTCGAGATCGACTGCACCCGTGCACGCAACGCGACCGCGCCCATCGAGCTTGTCCGCCGTATCCGCGCGTCGTATTATCTCATCGGCGCAGAGCTTGGCCGCTTCGGCCATGCCCATGTCGCCATGCCGGGCGGCTGCAACTTCGGCGTCCGCCCCATCGACCAGCACATCAAGGGCTTCGAGGCCATGGGCGCCATGGTCGAGCAGGCCGGCGGCTATGTCTGCGCCGACGCCCCGAAGGGCGGGCTGCGCGGCGGCCATGTCTATCTTGATATCGTCTCCGTCGGCGCGACGATGAACATCCTGCTTGCGGCAGTTTTGTGCAGCGGCATGACGATCATCGAAAACTGCGCCAAGGAGCCGCACATCGTCGACCTCGCGAACTTCCTGAACGCCATGGGCGCGCAGATCTCCGGCGCGGGCACCGACGTCATCAAGGTGCGCGGCGTCAAGGCGCTGCACGGCGGCTGCTATTCCATCATCCCCGACCAGATCGAGGCGGGCACGTATATGGCCGCTGCCGCCGCAGTCGGCGGCGACGTGCTGATCGAAAACGTCATCCCGAAGCATCTCGACTGCATCACTGCAAAGCTGCGCGAGATCGGCGCGGACATCACGGAGTATGACGACGCCATCCGCGTCGAATCCGCCTACCGCCTGCACCGCGCGAACGTCAAGACCATGCCGTACCCCGGCTTCCCGACCGATATGCAGCCGCAGATCACCGTCTGTCTGGCCACCGCCGTCGGCACCAGCCTCGTGACCGAGGGCGTCTATGACAACCGCTTCCGCTACACGGCCGAGCTTGGCCGCATGGGCGCAAATATCCAGGTCGAGGGCAAGACCGCTATCATCGACGGCGTGCAGACGCTGCGCGGCTGCGAGGTCCGCGCCTGCGACCTGCGCGCGGGCGCTGCGATGGTCATCGCCGCTATGTGCGCCGAGGGCATGACGCTCATCGAGGATGCGCACTTCATCGAGCGCGGCTACGAGGACATCGTCGGCAAGCTCACCGCGCTCGGCGCGCATATCCGCCGCATCGAAACCTACGAAACCCCCAGCGTCTCAGAGGACGCCGGCTGAACAAAATTTCCCCGGCAGGACAATTTTGAAGTGACCCCAAAAAGCTAGTGTTCAAGCAGCCGAACGGGCTTGCTGTCTGTGAATCACAGGCGGCAAGCCCGTTCGCTTTGCCTTGATTCAGCGGTTGTTGCAGGTTTGTAAGGTTTTGTCACTTAAACCGTTGGCTTTCCTGTTGGATAAGACCCGCTCAAAGGTTTCCTCAAAGGTAGCCGTGTTTTGGAGCATCTGCATCAGAATGCCCTTACTTTCTCTGACCTTCAGCAGATCCGAAAGGCTGTAAATTTTCTGATGCCCATGTGTCAGGCGAACCGGCAGACACAGCGGGAGCTTATGGGTGTCAATGCAAGGACAACGGCGCTTCTGAATACCTCGTATAATTGCAGATAACGCAAAAGGCACGACGCAATGTCGTGCCTTTTCTGCATCATTCATATTGCCGGTTCAGTGCAGGAGTTTCGGCTTTCCTGCGCTCATTTTTGCACTTGTTTTCGCAGCAAGGACTTTACTTGCCCATGCGAAGAAGTATGGCACAGAGTTGAACAGATAACTGGTGTGCATCAGTTCGTCCAGCAGCTCTTCCATCGTAAACGGCCGGTATCCATAGGGGCTCATCTCGCCAATATAATCGTCCAGCTGGTCACGCGCCGCCGCCCGCAGGAACTTCTTCGTATCCTTGTTCGCTTTCGCAAGGCGCTTGATGTAGTCCTCTGCCTTATCGAACTGATTCAGCTTGTAATACAAAACTGCCAGCGGCAGGAGCATCTGCGTTTCCTCATAGGAATCGAACTGCTTATGGAGCGCCAGCGCGTGCATCTCGTCTTCCATATAGGCATACAAATGCATCAGCTGATAGCGGACGCCGAGATTATCGTTCTCGCACAATTCCAACAGGCGCTGCCCTTCGTCGATCGCCCGGCGCATCATGCCGCAGGAAATTAAAACGTCAAAGTATGTATAGCGCACGCGCATATATGGTCTGGTTTCAAACGCTGTCCAAAACTCACCGGCGTACTCCTTGAACGCGCCGGACTTTTCCATCTGCTTGTCCGCTGCGTCGAGCAGCTCCTGCAGGGCAAGCCGCCGCTCGTCCGGCTGCTCCGCTGTACGCAGGATCAATTGGAGTCTTGCATCCAGATTGTCCGGCTCCAGCTCCAGCGCCTTGTGCAGATATTCCACGCTTTTTTTCTTCGACGTGACCTGTTCGGCGAGATCCAGATAATCGTCCGCCGTTTCAGGCGCAGATTCTTTCTGCTCTTTGCATTTTAGATTGTATTCTGCAAAGAACCGCTCCGCCAGGGCATCCACGTCGGCTTCGTTCTCCGTGTCCTCTGCGTGAGCGTCCAGGAATTTCTGCAATTCTTTCAAAACCTTTTCTGAGTCTCTGCTCATTTTATCGCGCCCCCCGTATCTGTTGTATGCTGTTTGGTTTCTCTGCATGAATTATACCAGATTCGTCAACATTCGTCGAGAGATATATGCCAAAACGACTATGATTCTTACCAGTCTGTACCGCACCATCCTTTTTTTCTGAATAGCTTTTTCAGAAAATGCCCAATTCTCTCGATTTGCGTAGAAATATGAAAATCAAAAAACTAGATTTACGCTGTCCTCTCTGAAAAAATTCAAGGCAAAATATGTCGAGCAGCTTCATATCCCTTATGTTTTGCATACCGGCGATTTCAAAGAGGAAGACGGCATCGTATTTCTTCCGTTGTATATGACCCCACTGCTATAATAAGTGATGTGCAAAAGTACGGCAAGCGCTCCGCAGCCGTCTTCGCCTGTGCCGCCCACGCGTCCTGCGCAGCCCGAATGGCCCGTTCCGTCCGAGTGGCCCGACGCGCCTACGCAGCCCATCCAGTACGATGTACCCGCGCAGCCCGAGCCTGCCGAACCTGTGACGCAGCCCGCTCCGCAGGGAAAGCCCGTTGTGTTCGCTCTGGAGCCTGAGCTGCCAGCCCAGCCGCAGCGGACTAACAGATACTGCCCGCACTGCGGCGCGCCCGTCAAGCTGTCCGACGCCGTATTCTGCACCGTATGCGGTAAGAGCCTGTCATAATCCCCCCCCGCCACAAGAAACAGGGCTGTCTCAAATGATCGAAACATCATTGAGACAGCCACGTTTTTTGATTTATGGACTTATGCGAACGTACCGTTCAGGGATTGGGTCAGGCCGGACAGTACGCCGGTGATCGTCAGCAGGACACCCAGAATGATCGCCAGCACGTAGACGCAGAAATAGCTGCGGGCATAATTGCGGCGGTTGATGTTCGCGCTGCCGATGGCGTGGACGATCAGGAAGATCCAGCCCAGGAGCGGCAGGGCGTAGAGAATGCCGAGGCCAAAATAGCTCCACGGCGACAAGGGGCGGTACGCCTCCGGCAGGTGCTGCAGTTCAAATTCGTTCATGTGTCTTCCTTCTTTCTTACAAATGCTCCTTGCAGGTCAGCTGCGCGACGTCCAGCCGGAACACGGCCGCGCGCTGCGCCTGCTCGTCTGTAAAGGTAAACAGACGGCTCTTTTCATAGTGTGCCATAATTGCCGACAGCGCCCGCTTCTTTTCCTCCGGCTCCTGCACCTCGCAGATCACGCCCGTTCCGATCACGCTCTGATAGCGATAGGAATACGAGCAGCCGGTCTGTCCGGCTGTGAGCGCGTGCGCGCAGTCCAGCTCAAAGCCGACGCGCGGCGCAGTGCGGATGAGCTCTGCCTTGCGGCCCTCGTGCGCGCCGTGGAAATAAAACCGGTCAGGTGAGCCGGGGACAAAGGCGAAATTCAGCGGCACGATATACGCGCCCTCCGGGCAGGAAAAACCGACGCGGCAGCAAGTGCAGGACTCGATCACCTGCAAAATCCGTTCGCGGTCCGTGACCGCGCGGTCAGCCCGTCTCATGCCAGCCGGACGCCGCCCGCCTGCCGGATCGAGAGCACGTGGCAGCGGCCCTCGCCGAGCACGGCCTCCATATTGGCGCGGAAGGACGCAAGCGCTTCATTCGGCACGAACGCCAGCAGCGTCCCGGCAAAGCCGCCGCCGTGAATGCGGCAGGCGCCGCGCCCGGCAAGCTGCTTTTCACAGGCAGCCAGCGCAAGGGCCATCTGCTGGTGCTCCCGGCTCCCGGCAGGAACCACGTTCTGCAGCAGCATCCACGACGAGCGCCCTGAATCGCGCACGCCCGCAAGGAAGCCCTCAAAATCGTCCCGTTCCAGCGCCTGCACCTGCTGCTGCACCCGGCGGTTTTCGTCAAAGAAATGCATCGCGCGCAAAACGGCGCGGTCGCCCGCCGCCTCGCGGGCCGACTTGAGCTTTGCGTAGAATTCCGCCTCGTCCACCTCGCGCAGCACGTCCTTGCCGAACACGCAGGCTACGCGGCGCATTTCCTCGGGGATGGCGGCGTACTCGTCCGTCAGATCTGCGTGATCCGCGCCGGAATCGAGCGTGCAGAGCGTGTAGCCGCAGTGCGCAAAATCGAACGCCGCCTGCCGGACGGCGGGGTGCGCCGGGTCGGCAAAATCGATGAAGACCAGCCCGCCGACGCTGGAGGCCATCTGATCCATGAGGCCGCAGGGCTTGCCGAAATAGACGTTCTCGGCATACTGGCCGATCTGCGCAATCTCGATGGCGGAGCATTTTTTATCGAAAAACAGCTCGTTGCAGATCGTGCCGATCAGAACCTCGAATGCAGCGGAGGACGACAGACCGGAGCCGGGCAGGACGGTCGAGCGGACAACCGCGTCAAAGCCGTGCAGCTTACAGCCGCGCTGCGCAAACGCCGCAGCAACGCCGCGCACGAGCGCGGCGGTCGTATTTTTTTCTTCCGCGTGGACGGACAGATCATTCAGATCGATCTCGACCGGGGCATAGCCCTCGGACGCAACGCGGATGATGGAATCGGGCCGCAGCGTGACCTCCGCCGTCGTTTCCAGATCGACAGCCGCAGCCAGCACGCAGCCGTGCTGATGGTCGGTATGGTTGCCGCTGATCTCCGTGCGGCCCGGCGCGGAAAAGCGATAGCTTGTCTGCATATGCAAACGCCTCCGTTCCCCCCGCCTCCCGGCGGGGCGTCTTTTTCTGTATTATACCTGATTTCCAGCCTTCCGGCAAGAGCCATTCTGCCAAAACAGAAAGCAGCCGGCAGACAAGTCTCTGCCGGCTGCTTTGGTACACAAAGGAGCGAATATGAATCGCTTCTTCCTGCTCGGCAGGCTCGGCGGGCTGCACGTTCACAGCCGTCAGGATGGGTCCGACGCCCTTGTAGAGCGTGTGGAACTTGACCTCGACCGTCGCCGTTACCCAGACCCAGCTTCTGGCCGCAAGGCCGGAAGCCGCCGCGAATTTGCACGGCAGGCCCATGAACGTGATATCCGCCTCGCAGCAGGTCATGACGAACCGGCCGGGAGCAAACATCCCCTCTTTTTCCCGGCGCAGGCGCGCGACCTGCCCCTTGAATTTCACGGTCTTGCCCGCGTACTTCTTTGGCTCCTCGGTGATATCGCGGTAGAACAGGGCATAATCCTCGTCCCTGATCTCGACCACGGGCGCGTTCAGGTCGAACGGCAGCGGGTCTTCGATATCGTCATAGTGCGTCGAGCCGTCGGTGTATTCATAGAGAATGTCGATCTTCCGGTTCACGGCGCGGGCGATCTTGTGGTACGGCATGACGTCCGTGCCGGGGGCCATGCGGTTGAGAACCAGCATCTCCGCGCCTGCCAGCTTGTCCACGACGAGCTGGCGCATATTGGCGTTGTAGCTGAGGAAGGTCGTCGCGTCGGCAAACATGACCTCCTGCGCGATCTTCCAGTGGTCGGGGGTCTTGAGGTAGAAATCCGCAGCAAGATGCATCCCGTTGAGCTCCACGACCACACGCTCGGCCCGGTATTTCTTCTGCAGGCCGGTCAGCAGCTCCGGGCTGAGGTCTTCGTAGTCCAGAACCTGCTCGTAGACCTCCTTGTGCGGGTAGGCCGAGACGTCGTATTCCTCCTCGCCCTCCTCGAAAACCAGCAGAAGCGTCCGCTCGCCGGTGTTGAAGCGCTCATCCTCGAGCGTTTCCTGAATGAACTTCGTCTTGCCGGACTCCAGAAAGCCGGTAAAGACGTACATGGGGATATCAGGCATAGCCATAGAGAAAACTCCTTACTGCTTTTCCACGCCGAAGAGCTTCGCAACAGCCTCTTCGTTCAGCTTCGAGCCGATCACGCAGATGCGGCCTGTGACCATCGCGCCGCCGTCGCGGATATCCGGCTCACCGGGGACATAGTCGAAGTGGATCCACTTCTCGCCCTCCGCGTTCGCCACATAGCCCTTCGCGCGCAGGATGATGCCGTAGGTCTCCGCGTCCTCAAGCGCCTTCAGGATGCGCTCGATCTCGGCCTTTGTGAATTTCTTGTGCGTTTCCTCGCCCCAGCTGATGAAGACCTCGTCGGCGTCATGGCCGTGGTGGTGATGGTGATGATGGTGGTGCTCATGCTCGTCGTCATCGTCGTCATCGTGATGGTGGTGGCAGGCGCAGTCCGGGTCATCGCATTCATCGTCATCGTCGTCATCATGGTGATGATGGTGATGGTGCTCGTGCTCGTCGTCGTCATCCTCGTCGTGATGATGGTGATGATGGTGCTCGTCCTCGTCGTCATCCTCGTCGTGGTGATGATGGTGGCAGGCGCAGTCCGGATCGTCGCACTCGTCGTCCTCGTCATGGTCATGATGATGGTGGTGCGCCTCTTCTTCGAGCTTTGCAAGCTCGATGGCGATGGTGCTGCGCTGCTCCATCGCCTCCATCAGCTGCTCGCCGGTCAGCTCCGGCCACGGGGTCGTAACGATCACGGCGTCCTTGTTGTGTTCGCGGATCATGTTGACGCACTGGTCGAGCTTTTCCTCCGTCATGCCGTCGGTGCGGCTGAGGATGATGGTGTTGGCCGTCTCGATCTGGTTATTGTAGAACTCGCCGAAGTTCTTCATATACATCTTGCACTTCGTCGCGTCCGCCACGGTCACGAAATTGCCGAGCTGCACGTCGTCGGACGTGACCTTGCGCACGGCGCCGATGACGTCGGACAGCTTGCCGACGCCGGACGGCTCGATCAAGATGCGGTCGGGCGCATACTCCGCAATGACCTTCTTGAGCGCGCGGCCGAAATCGCCCACCAGCGAGCAGCAGATGCAGCCGGAGTTCATCTCCGTGATCTGGATGCCCGCCTCCTGCAGAAAGCCGCCGTCAATGCCAATTTCGCCGAATTCGTTCTCAATGAGGACGAGCTTCTGGCCGTGATAGGCTTCCTTGATCATTTTTTTGATGAGCGTCGTCTTGCCAGCGCCGAGAAAGCCAGAATAAATATCAATTTTTGTCATACAGGAACACCTTCCAGTTGCATTATTTTATTGAATTAGTATAGCACTTTCCCATGGGAACATCAAGGTTTCTTCCTAAAATATTCATCGGTTTCTGCAAAAGGAATTGACAAACCTGCCTGGATATGATAAGATGATTCACGGCTTTGGAGGCCGGCATTCGGAGAGATGTCCGAGCGGTTTAAGGAGCTGGTCTTGAAAACCAGTGACACAGCAATGTGCCGTGGGTTCGAATCCCACTCTCTCCGCCATTTTCTTTCCTTCATATCGGCTCAACCGACCTGCGGAAGTACCCAAGTGGCCGAAGGGGCTCCCCTGCTAAGGGAGTAGGCGTCTAAAAAGCGCGCGAGAGTTCAAATCTCTCCTTCCGCGCCAGAAAAACCTTGAAAACATCTGTTTTCAAGGTTTTTCTTTTATCAATTTTCCGCTGCTTCAAGCGGTTCGGGCGTCCAGAATTCCGTGTGGCGGCTGCTTTGGCCGGGGTGCGAGTCCCGCAAGCTCTACGGCGATCATCTTCCCACTGACCACGTGCTTGCCCGCCAGCTGTGCGGTGCCGCCGCAGCCGCAGCCCTTTGTTTTTTGCGCGCAGGCCGGTTCTGTGGTAGTATAAACAAAACGTTCAGAAGGACGGGATCAGAATGCTGGTGGCAATCCTTGCGGCGATTCTGCTGATGGCCGCATATTTTCTCGTTTTGTACGGCGGCGTCGGCTTTATCCAGGATAAGCGGTTCTTTTCCTCCGCATCGAAGGAGATTCTGGACGCGATCCCGGACAAAAAAGAGCGGTTCCGCGGGGCGCACATCATCGGCTGGATCATAGAGGGGGATCGCGGTCCTGCTGTTTCTGGCCGCAGCCGTTCTTGCCGCGTGGGACGGGATCCGAAACGGCTTTGGATTTTTCCGCTTCTTTGGCCGGTATCTTATCATGCTCTATTGCATGGAGCTCTACGATATTCTCTTTTTCGACTGGTTCCTGCTCTGCCATTCAAACTTCTTCCCGCATTTTTATCCCGAGCTGAAGGGCATCGTAGGGCCGCATATGTTCGGCTATAATAAAAGGACGCACATCCTGCACTTCCTGCTCTATATCCCCCTCTGCGCCGTGATCGCAGGGATCTGCATGATTTTTTAAACGCCACTGCGCCTCCCTGTCATACCGGCGATTCGCCGGTATGTTTTTCGCAACTTTTCTGCACCTTCCGCTTGACAAGCAGGAATATCTGTGGTAATATATCCGAGCAGTTGAAAGACTGCAAACGCGCGAGTGGTGGAATTGGCAGACTCGCTAGATTCAGGTTCTAGTGTCCACTCCGGACGTGCGGGTTCAAGTCCCGCCTCGCGCACCACATAGAAAACCCTTGAAAACACTACGTTTTCGAGGGTTTTTCTTTATGCTGAAACAGGCGTTTTCCCCTAAGTTTTCCCCTTACAGAGTTTTTACGCCTTTTTTGCCGCCTGAATGCCCTCAATAAAGCTGTCCATTCGCTTGGCGCTTTCCTTCCGCATTTGGTCGGTCACATGCGCATAGGTATCCAGTGTGAACGCTGCCGTGTGGTGTCCCAGATTCTCCTGAACGGTTTTGATATCGTCACCAGAGCGGAGCGCGGCGACTGCATAACTGTGCCGCAGATCGTGAAAACGCGCGTCTGGAACGCCTGCTTCGGCAGCCAGCTTTTTAAAATGCAAATAAACCGTTTGTGCGCACAGATTCTTTCCGAGTGAATTTGTAAAAACAAGGTCAAGTGGGTTACTCCATGCAGGGCCGGCTTTCAGCCGCTGCTCGTTCTGCGTCTTTCGCTGCTTGGTCAAAACCTGCATGACGTATTTCGCCGGTGCAACAATACGGCTTTTCCCGTTTTTGGTCGGAGCAAGGATGTACTCGCCGCCGGTACCGCGCACCTTCTGAAGCTGCTGCCTGATCGTAATTGCCCCGCTCTTGAAATCGATGCAGTCCCATGTCAGGCCCAATACTTCACCTTCACGCATTCCTGTGAAAAGCGTCACGAGATAGACCGCTTCGTATTCGTGTCCTTTGATCGCATTGAGGAACGCAATCATTTCGCTGTCCGCAAGCGGCTTGATCTCGGCCTTTTGAACCTTTGGAAGATCTGGCTTATCGGCTGGATTGTGCCGGATATATCCGAGCGAAACGGCCTTTTCCAATGCTTTGTGCAGCGTCCCGTGTACATTTTTCTTGGACTTTGCGGAAAGCGGCTGCTTTGTGCGCTTGTTCGTCAGATTGTTATAAAGCCGCTGAACATCGACTGCGTTTAATTCGGACAGACGCTTTGCGCCTATGGCCGGTTTCAGATGTTGCTCAATGTTGGCTTTGTAGCTTTCTACTGTGCGCGGTTTCACGCTGTTCAGATACTCAGCAGCCCAAGTGTCAAGCCATTGCCCGACAGTCATTTTTGATGGCTCAAAATAGTCTCCGTCATTGACGGCGACAGCGGCGGCCTGCATTTTCTCCCGTACCTCTTTCTGCGTCTTGCCTGAGAAGCTGCGGCGGATCTGCTTACCGGTGCCGGGGTCAACGCCGACTGTTACTCTTGCTTCCCAATACGAATATTCCCGGCCTTCCCGAAGGACGGTCTTCTTGCGGATACTGCCCGTGCCCTGTGCGGCACGGGTATTTTTCTTTCTTGGCATTGTAATTCCTCCCGTTTTCCTGTATGATGAGAGGGCAGTAGGCCGTGCAAAGTTTACTGCCCCTATAGCCGCCCCCGGTGTTCGCAGCACCGGGGGCGGTTTATCTATATCTACATTTAATCGTACTGTGGCAACGCTTCTTTGTCGCCTTTGGCAATTTCACCTTCGATCCATGAGCGATATAGATCATAAGAGATTGTATCATTATCAAGTAACTCGCGCATTTTGTAATGCTTTTCAATAAAATCTTGGGTGGCCATGTCCTGAATATCAACTCCATGACCAGCGTCATAAATGATGTTTCCGCGAAATGCTGTATCCAACTTATCAATTACGCGGATCACATCTCCATAAGTTTCAATTTTTATGGCATCACAATTTGTGCTATGGTTTGCTTCGTCAACAAGAAAAGCAAGAGACACATTTAATGCGCTGGCAATGGAGGCGGCGTTTGTTAGAGTGGGTTCTTTTGCGCATTTTTCGTAACTGGAAATCATTTGCGTTGATACATTGGCAAGCGCGGCTAATTCCGCTTGCGTCATACCTTTTTCTTGGCGCAAATGTTTCAATTTTTTTCCGAAGACCTCTTTTATATTCATACGTGAACATCTCCTTTCATTGATACTTTATCACGGAACGACATTTTTGTCAACAATAGCAACAATAAAATCTTATATTTTCTGTAAACTATGATATAGTTGAAAATAACAACAAAAATGTGTATAATGAAAAAGAAAGGAGCGAAAGCCCACATTTAGAAGGAGGTATGAAAAATGTGCAACAAGGATGTTAGACAGGCTGCGGCGAATGCAGGGGTCCGTCTCTGGCAGATCGCGGCTGCAATCGGACTGAATGACGGTAACTTTTCCAGAAAACTGCGGATGGAGTTACCTGCGGAGGAAAAACAAAAAATCTTCGGAATCATCGAAAAACTGTCGAAGGAGGCAGGGTAATGGAACGCACGGAACAGTTAGCATTCACGCCCTCTCAGGCGGCAATGGCGGCCAGCGTCAGCCGCCCGACGATTTACCGCTGGATGCGGCTTGACGGCTTCCCGGTTGCGCGCATTGGCGGCTGCACACGGATTCCGGCGGAAGCGTTCCGGGAGTGGCTTAACCGGCAGGCGGGGGTACGAGAAAATGCGAATTGAAAAAGAAAATGCCCCTGCCGGTGCTGGAACACCGACAGAGGCGCGGAACGAAGATTTTGAGGTCAATCATTCCGCTTTTGATTCTATCATGGACAGTAGGAAAACGCTACAGATTTTTGAGCTGCTTCACGTCGGCGCAGAAAATGCCCTGACGCTTCGGGAGCTGGTGCAGCTTACTGGTGAGGACGAACGCAGCATTCGTCGACGCATTCAGGCGGAGAGAAAAGCCGGAAAACTGATTCTTTCAGATAACCAAAATGGCTATTTTTTGCCGGAGAATCCGGCTGACGTTCAACGCTTTGCCCGCTCCATGAGCCGTCGGGCGGCTGAGATTGCCGGAATTGCCCGCGCAGCAGAGGCGGCGCTTGCGGATACGGCCGGACAAGAGCAGATCGCGGGGTGGTGAGCATATGGCACAAAAGCGAATGTTTTCACTAGCTGTCACTGATACCGACAAATTCCTCGATATGTCCGCAAGCGCACAGGCCTTGTATTTTCATTTGGGCATGCACGGCGACGATGACGGTTTTGTCGCGTCACCGAAGAAGATCGCTCGCGGTGTCGGCTGCAATGACGATGATCTTCGGCTGCTGGCTTCAAAGGGCTACATCATTCCTTTCGAGAGTGGCGTAATCGTCATTGTAGACTGGAACATCAATAACACACTCAAGAATGACCGATACCACGAGACAATTTTTGCGGCCGAACGTGCTTTGGTATCCGAAGATAGCGCTGGGCGTTGGGTACTTGGTTCCAGTATGGTTCCAGAGCGGAAACAGCTTGGATCCAGCTTGGAACCTGAACATAACATAACAAAACTTAACAGAACAAAGCAGAACAAAGAGAAGGCGGCGGACAAGCCGCCGCGCGCTTCGCGCTTCACCCCGCCCACTGTCG
>OGXX01001179.1_pt1 | contig 26972 bp, 25 predicted proteins | sample 1576301 | NCBI WGS metagenome assembly OGXX01 (sample SAMEA3541469, study PRJEB24748) | human gut metagenome | biome: human gut; feature: human-associated habitat; material: faeces | place: China | collected 2012
GCGACTAAAAGCACAAATATGGCTTATGAAGTTCACTGGCTTCGTCTGTAGTTTGTCTAATGAATTAAATAGTAACCCACTCCATTAAATTGGGGATTTCTTTTCTATAAATTCGTCCAGAGAATGCCTCATGTGGTAGTGCAATAAAGTTTGTTTCGTCAGCGCAGATAGTTTTGTATATTGGATCTGCTATGACTGTTTTTGCTTCTGCTATTGCCGCTTTTATCTCTTCTTCCGATGAAAAAAGCAATACATTTTCCCCGATATATTCTGGTTCGGTTTCTAGTGGGCAGATGACTGTAGCATCTATTCCCTGTTTGAGTGCCATCGCTGCTTTTAATGACTGGGAAATGACAGATTCGCCTATGATATAAATTCCGTTGGCTGCCCTGCTTATGTTTTTTCCTGATGATGTTACAGAGAAATATGCTGTCTGTGATTTTCCCGTCCAGGCGGCATCTATTAATTTCTCGGCAATGATACCTGCAAAGCCTTTGACTGGTGTACCGATGACATACGGTGTTGAAAATCGTTCTTCTAATACTTTTGCGGCTGGAAATCCCACGGATGAAATAACGAGGTTCACATCGGCTTCGCCGGCTTTTTGTATGTCTTCTATGCTACTTCCCATCGCAAAGGTGCTAATGATTTCAAAGTGCTTGCTTAAGAATTCTTTTATGGAATCTAAGGTGGAGTTTACGGAAAAATCAAGTGGAGTTGCTCCTAAAATGTTTATTTTTATTTTGGAATTACTCTGTTTTGATTCTGTATTTTCTATTTGCTTTTGTTCCGATTGGTTTAACTTCTGCTGATTTTGCTTCTTTGTATCAGCTACTAATAATTCGTTTGATACATTTTCTATTTCTATTCCATTTTCTTTAAAATGCCCATTTGCATTTGTTGGAAGTACTAATTCTCTTGCTACTGTCTCCAGCGCCATTCCTGCTCCGCTTACATAGCTGTGCATCCCACTGGTCGGAAAATAAAAGACTGGGATTTGTGTCTGCTTTTCGATGACGCGGGCGATTCCTTCAAAGTCGGTTCCGGTCATTAAGGGAATTGGGGTGCGTACCAGGGCAATGAAACGAGGTTTTAATTCTTTGGCTGCCCGCACAATGTCATTGATGAATTTATCATCATTTCCCATAATAGCGTCCATCTGTGAAAGTCCGGAAATAAATATGAGGCTGTCCATATCATACCAGCGTGGTTCATCGTGAGTATTATAGGTGGAATTGCAGCCGGACGGGTCATGGATAACGACCATGCCGCCAAGTTCATAAAGGGCAGAACATACCCCTGATACATCTGCTGTATAGGTTGATAATGTTACCGATACTTGTTTCATAAATAAATCCTTTCATTTATATACAGCTTTCACATCCCAAGCCTTTTCGGACTACCAAATCTTTTGTGTCCTTTTTTGTCTGATAGGCTTGCTGTATTTTCTGGCAGAGTTCACAAATACCATCATAGCCATGCAGCCCTCCGCCTTCTACCATATTTACAAAATGCTCTGTTCCTGAAAAGTAAGCGGCTTTCTGACCGATTGCCAGTATTTTTTCCTGTGGATTTCTTGGATATACCCGCATATTGGGATGTATCGTCGCACATACTTTTAAATTAGGAGCATTTTCTTTTAACCAGAGATAGTCTTCTTTTTCTTCTGCCGAAAAAGCATCCGTAAAAATTCTTTCTACCGAAAATCCATGGGAAATCAGTAATCTTGTAAGTCCTAAAAGTCTTGGAACAACGGTGGCATCTATGGTGATTTTAGTATCGCCAACAAGCTCTTTTGTTTCCTGTAAAATGCGTTCGCACCGCTTTCGTAACAGGCTGGTATCTGGCATCACCGCTCCCGGCATTTCTTTTACGAGGCTTTTTAACTGTGCATTAATTTCATCATAATGAAATGAAAATGGAAGATAGAGAAACTTCATGCCAAGTCGTTTAGATAACTGTTCTGCACCGTACTTTGCAAGTGGATAGCAGGCAATATTTAAGAAACTTTCTGACATGGATAAATATTCTTCGTACCCCTCGCACTCTGTAATGTCTTTTACCGTGTATCCTGCTGCCTTTGCGATTGTCTTTAATTCGGTTTCTTCTCTTGTCGGAAAATCATTTCCGATAATATTTATCTGTTTTAAATTCTTTTCCCGCATGGGAAGTGGCTTATATAAAGCATTTCGCAACTTCTGGTCCGGAGTCAGCCCTTCCTTTTGCATAATCGGATCCATGTAACAATCCACGAAACACTGTTCTGGAAAGCGACTTCTTAGCGTATCATAAATATAGGCCAGGTCGCATCCCATAAAATGATGCACACAAACCGTAAATAAAAGAACAACGGATGGCTTCTTCGGCAATTTGTGAAGAATATCACTGACACCTTCAATGACAAGATCCTCCATCTGCCCGTTGAACAAATCTTCTTCCTTTATTTCTACAAAAGAAAAACGGTCTCCTGCGTTCATTTCTGCTGCAGTCAGAATAACACCTCTGTTACAGTTTGCGCCGCATACATAAATCTGGTGAGAACCTGGCAGGAGCATTCCCATATGTACAATATTCCATGTGCCGTGTGCCGGACTGTTATATTCAAGTCCCGGGACAAAAGGCAGCGGCCATGCCGCATCCTGAAAAGGAATCTCCTCCTGTAAGGAAGGCGATAATTTTTCTTTTATCTGATTATTCCATTGTTCGTCTTTTGCTTTTCCGTGAAGCATTTTAAGCAAAATAAATCCCTCCCTGTAAATCCTTCATATTCAACTTCTTAGATTCCACAAAGTGTACGGATTTCTTCTGCAAGAATCCGATACTCCTCTGCCATTTCTGAATCAGGATACGCTTCTATCACCGTCTTTTTCTGTTCTTCTGCATCAGTGACAAGCGCACTTCTTGATAAAGTTCCGATGACTTTACTGTGAATATCTTCTGCTAATTCCTCTACTTTTGCATCCTCATTTTTTACATTTCTGCGATTCAAAATGAGGCCGCCAAGCTGTGCATATCCTCTGTCTTTGAAGTTTTCTACTGCCATTGCAATATTGGCTGCCGCATGGATTGCCATATTTTCACCAGAAGTAATGACAAATATTTTATCGGCATAGCCACGGCGCATTGGCATGGAAAATCCACCACAGACAACATCGCCAAGAACATCATAAATGACAACATTCGGGCGGTATTTCTCATATGCACCTTTTTTCTCCAATGTCTCTAATGCCGCAATGATTCCTCTTCCAGCACAGCCAAGTCCTGGCGAAGGACCACCGGCTTCCACACAACAAACACCTGCGAAGCCTTCTTTTACCATTTCTTCTAAGGTGAAATCTTCTTTTCTTGTCCGTACTAAGTCAAGAACTGTCTCTACTTTTTCTCCGTGACGCAGTAAAACTGTCGAATCTGCTTTCGGATCACAGCCAATCTGCATAACTCTGAGTCCCTGGCTGGCAAATACCGCCGCCACATTTGAGACAGTCGTGGACTTTCCGATTCCACCTTTTCCATATACCGCTATTTTAATCATACTTTTTTCCTTTTATCACACTTTTGCATAGGCAGCTTTCGCCGTCACTCCAGAAAGTCGTCCAATCTTGCCGGACAGCTCACTGATTTTCGTCTGTGGAGCATCTATCACCAGGCTGATAATGCTAATATTTTTTTCTCGGTAAGGAATACCCATTCTGCCTACAACATACTCTGCGTAATCGTGAATCATTTCATTTAATTTCGCTGTACTTTCACTGTCCTCCACGATAATAGAAAGAACGGCAATTCTTGTGTCTTCCATGATTTTCCTTTCTCCAATTAACAGATTCTTGGTAAAAGCTCTCCACCTGGAGGTGGAAGTAAAGTTTCCGCTCCGATTTCTGTTGTAACTACAACTCTTCCTGGCATTTCTTCTGTTACTTCACCAATAATTGCAGCTTCTGAAGAATACTTTCCTTCTCGTAATTTAGCTACGATTGCTTCTGCATTTTCCTTTGGTGCAAAAATGACAAGACGGCCTTCGCAGGCAAGGTAAAGCGGTTCTAATCCAAGCATTCCGCATACACCTTTTACGCTGTCCTGCACCGGAATTGCCTCTGCATTCAGACGGATTCCTGTTTTACTCTGTTCCGCAATTTCATATAAAACAGTTCCAACACCGCCTCTTGTCGCATCACGAATAACGTGAACATCCTTTGTCACAGATAAAATGTCCTGTACTGTTCCCCAAAGTGGTGCGCAGTCACTTGTCACATCCGCATCAATTCCGAAGTCTTCTCTTGCAAGCAAAATAGTACAGCCGTGTCTTCCGATATCTCCGCTGACAATAACGGCATCACCTGGTTTTGCCATGAATCCAGAAGTCTCTACGCCCTCCTGAATCTCACCAATACCTGTGGTTGTGATAAATACACCATCTACCTGACCTTTTCCGGCAACCTTTGTATCTCCGGCAACAATCTTTACTCCAGCTTCATTTGCTGTCTTTTCCATTGCCGCTGCGATTGCCTCTAATTTCTCCATCGGGAAACCTTCCTCAATAACAAAGGCGCAGGAAAGATAGAGTGGCTTTGCTCCCATGCAGGATAAATCATTTACTGTACCGCAAATGCTGAGCTTTCCGATATTTCCTCCCGGAAATTCTGAAGGAGAAACAATAAATCCATCTGTGGTAAATGCAATCTTTCCCTCTTTCATCTTTAATACTGCCGCATCGTCACTTGTCAGTTCTGGATTGGCAAAATGTGCTTTAAATACCTGGTCAATTAATTCACTTGTCTGTTTTCCTCCTGCACCGTGAGCAAGAGAAACTGTTTTTCCTTTTAAGTTATCCATGATTTTTCCTCTTATTGTTTTTTACTATATTTTTAGATTTATAATTTATTATATCTAATACTCTGTAAGTGAAAGTTATTCTCCCCTGCTATTATACTGATAATAAGCTGAGCAGGCTCCCTCATTCGATACCATACAGGCTCCAATCGGATGAAGTGGTGTACAGCCTTTTCCAAATACTTTACAGTCTGTCGGACGGCATTTCCCCTGTAATACATCTCCACAACGGCAGGCAGGACTCGTTCTTCCTTCCATCTTCGGAATCGAAAACTTCACTCTTGCATCAAAGTCCTGCGCTTCTTTTCGCAGGCGAAGTCCGGAATTTTTAATCATACCAAGTCCTCTCCATTGAGAATCACATGGTTCCATCCATTCTTTGATCAGTTTCTGTGCCGGAATACTTCCCTCTTCCGTAACAACCCTTGGATAGGCATTAACAAAAAACGGATTGCCTTCCGGGAACTTCTTTAATAATACAGCAAATGCAGTTAAAATCTCGCTGGCAGTAAAGCCGGTTACTATACCGCTGATTCCTTCTTCCTCACAAAGCTTTCTATTCAATGCATTGCCGGTAATCGCATTAACATGGCCAGGATATAAGAAAACATCGGCACTGTCTTTCAACATCTCATAGGCACCCGGCATTGTTTTATTCGCAGTAAGAAGTGCATAGTTTGTAAGTCCTGCCTCTTTTGCCATCTTTACAGAAAGACAACTTGCCGGAGTTGTTGTCTCAAATCCAACGGAAAGAAAGACAACCTGCTCGTCTTTATGCTCTTTGGCATATTCAAAGGCATCCATCGGAGAGTAGACCATCTGAATCTTGCCGCCAAGACTTCTGGCATCCGCTAAACTCTTTGTACTTCCCGGCACACGAACCAGATCGCCAAAGGTACAAATAGTTACATTTTTCTCCAAAGCAAGCCAAACTGCCTCATCAATAAAACCTGCCGGTGTCACACATACCGGACAACCCGGACCAGAAATCAGTTCCACCTGCGGCGGCAAAATCTTTCGCACACCAAGATGAAAAATCTCATGGGTATGTGTTCCACACACTTCCATCACACGGACAGCAGGACCATCATAGCCTTCAATAATTGCTTTTGCTTTTTTTAATTGTTCTTTCATAGTAACCCCTCCAGAAGATCTTCTGCCTCATCCTCATCTTCTTCTGTAATCTTTGCAATCGCAATTCCTGCATGAACCATTACATAATCGCCCGGTTCAAGATTCTCTATCAGTTCTGCTGAAACTTCTCTTTTCGCTCCTGACGCATCTACAACCGCCATTCCATCTTTCATTGTCATAACTTTTGCTGGTAATCCTACACACATAATTTATTCCCCTTTTTGTAAACTTCTCATTGCTGCCACCGCCTGTCCAAGGCTGATTCCCCCGTCATTTGGCGGAAGTAAATGGTGTCGCAGCACATGAAATCCTCTTTCTTCTAACATGGTTACACTGTAATCTAAAAGTAATTTATTCTGGTAAACACCGCCACTTAATGCAACGGTATTAATCCCTGTTTCTTCTCTTGCTTTTTCGCAGGCAGAGACAATCATCTCTGCTAATCTCCTGTGGAAATGTAAGGCAAGCTGATTGCTGTTTTCTCCTGCTAATTTTCTCTCTGCTAATTCTTTGACAAGAGATAATGTTGGTAAATAATATAAATCCGCTTTTATATTCTGATTTATAGAGTTGTTTTTCTCTACAACACTCTTCTGCGCTACATCAGAAATACTTTTTAGTTCTTCATAGTCTGTAATTATTCCAGATTCTGCAAAATCCTCAGAGCCTGCTATTTTTTTCTTCTGGGCATCCAGCCATTTTTCGGCCGCAAACTGTAACGATGTAGATGCCTCCCCCTCAAATGTAGAGGACTTTCTGATGTCAAGAATCGCACTCACCGCATCAAATAATCTTCCGGCACTTGTAGACTGTACAGTATTAATTCCTCGTTCTTCCATCGTAAACTGAAGTTTTGCCAGCTTTGGCTCACAAAGTCCTAATGTTTCAATAATCAGAAGGGCATTTTCCTTTCCGTAAATCTTTCCAAGAAGAGATACGGCAATTCTCCAGCCTTCTTTTGCAGAAACATCGCCGCCTGTCTGTGCAAATGGTTCGATGCACCCCCAACGTGTAAAGGAATCATAGTCTGCCAACAGAATTTCTCCACCCCAGATTGTTCCGTCAGTTCCGTATCCCGTTCCGTCAAAAGAAACACCGATAACTTTTTTTTCGGTTGTCCATTCATTCTCTGCCATACAGGAAAGGATGTGAGCATAATGGTGTTGTACGAGAAATACAGGAAGCCCCATCTCTTCTGCCGCCGCTCTTGTATTATAAGACGGATGCATATCGCAGGCAACAATCTGCGGCTTGGTTTCCAGCAGTTCTTCCATTCGTTTCACAGACTCTTTTAACGCCTTTACCGTCCGTACATCTCCCATATCACCAATGTAAGGCGATGGATAAAATAGCTGATTCTTTCCGATACAAAACGCATTCTTAAGCTCACCACCGACCGCAAGCACCTGACCTTTAAATTCATTTCCCATCATAAATGGAAGAGGCGCATAGCCTCTGGAGCGCCGAATCATATACGGCTCTCCCCGGTAAAAATCCATAACCGTGTCATCCGCACGAAGCCGTATTTTCCGGTCATGGGAAAGTATCACATCACAAAGCCCGCTCAGCTCATTTAATGCATCTTCATCGTCACGGCAAATCGGCGCTCCAGAAGTATTCGCACTGGTCATCACAAGGCAATCAGAAACCTTCGTTTCGTCCTGATAATCAAAAAGCAAAAGCTGCACTGGCGCATATGGTAACATAACTCCAATCTTTGGATTATCCGGTGCAACACTCTCACAAAGCGTTCCCCCTTCTTTTTTCGGAAGTAAAATAATCGGCTTCTGATGCCCGTCAAGAATCTCCTCTAAATGTGGTTCTGTCTCACATTCTCTTCTCACAACATCTAAGTCCTTCATCATAACAGCAAATGGTTTCATCGGACGTTTTTTCCTCTGTCGTAATCTTGCAACTGTTTCTTCCTTCGCCGCATCACAGCAAAGATGAAAACCGCCGATTCCCTTTACCGCTACAATGCCACCCTCGCTGATCACCTTTCTTGTATAACGAATCGCATCTGCTCCCCGTTCTTTCCTCCCAAGCAAATATACTTCTGGCCCGCAGTCGTTACAGCAGACTGGCTGTGCATCAAATCTTCTCGTTTCCGCATGCGTGTACTCATACTCACATTTCTCGCACATCGGAAACTCTCCCATACTCGTCCGTACTCTGTCATACGGCATGGAATCTAAGATTGTAAGACGCGGTCCACAACAGGTACAATTGATAAACGGATGCAGATATCTTCTGTCGTTCTTATCATAAAGTTCCTTCTTACATTCCGGGCAAATGGCAATGTCCGGGGATACGAAGATTTCTCCTTCTTCTTTTTCGCTTTCTATGATTTGGAACTTTTCTTTGGAGTCTGTTTCAGATTCAACTTTATGAATACCATCCTCACCCGATTCCACATTCTCCACATCCAGTTTCAAAATAACCGCCCGTTTGGGAGGCTCTTCCTGAATCTGCTTTATAAAGCTATGCACACATTCTTCGCTGCCCTCTGCAAAGATTTCCACATAAGGTCCCTTATTACTCACACTTCCGGCAATATCACAGGCATCGGCATGACGCTTTACCGTTGGGCGAAAGCCGACTCCCTGCACGATTCCAAATACTCTGATGCAGACTCTCATACGCTCTGTCTCTTCTTTCCTGAGATTGCAAAATGCGGTAAGTCATACCATTCTCCTTTATAAAATGGCACAGCTTTCTTCAGTAGCGGATCGGCGATAATAATGTCATATTCATTTTCTTTGATGTAAGTGATCCAGTCATCTTCTTCCTTAAAAAGAATATCCTGTTCTTTCTTTTGCTCTTTATTCATCATAAACCAGGATGCAACATTGATATTTGCAGAAATAAATTCTTCCCTCAACGTATTCGCCAGCACCTGCTGATGAACAATTAATATCTTTTTCTCAGATAATTCTTCTACATTCAACAGTCCTGCTACCTGCTCTTTTTTTTCTTTCCATTCTGGAATAATCTCCGGTGGACAAAATAGCTCATATGGCGTTCCAAATTTCTGTTGTAAATACTTTGCTGCTGCAATTCCTGCCGGCGAAACAACGATGTTTTTCTCTGCTGCTACCGCTTCTCTTACAGCGTCTAAGCCATCACCCATTCCATAACATACAACCTTTGAAAAACCTTTTTCGGCAAAATACTTTTTCAGGAAATCTTCTTCATAAATACCGCCAAATTCAAGAGGGGTTGCCCCGATAATTCCAATACGTCCTGGCTCCACGTCTTTTTCAACAGCGAACTTTTTAAATAATTCTTTCCATGTCTTTTTCTCACCATCATCGTAAAGCTTTGTTCCATCCGTGTCGATTGTAAGCGCCGGAATTCCTGTTTTCTTTTCAATCATTCGGGAAAGTGCGCGATAATCCGTTCCGATTACTGCAGGAACCGGCGTACCAATCACTGCAATAAAATCTGCGGAAAGCTTCTCGCAGGCTTTTCCAATCTTTTCTACTAGGCGGTCATCCCGTCCAAGAATCGCATCCATATCACGAAGTCCTGCGCTGAAAATCGCACTACGACTCTCAAACCATCTTGGCTCATCAAATCCGCATATGTTTCCCGCACAGCCGCCGGCATCTAAAATAATAATCAGTCCGTGAAATTCACATAATACCGCTGCTGCGCCCGACTGGTCCGGAGCAAATGGGGAGAGATATTTTCTAAGTCCCTTCATTTAATTTGTCCCCCTTTCCAATTCCAGTACCCGTTCACACTCCTCAAAGAAATGCTTCACTCCCCGATACCCAAATGGCTGTATATCATCACTCCACTCAAGCTGTGCCGCTTCTGGATGATAGTAAACAGCATCCTTTCCGATAACGATATCCACTGGATTCTCGCCCGGCTCATAGTAAATCATCGTTGGCTCCAGATTCGAATAAATCTTTGTTTCTGGACTTAACTTCGCCATCTTTTCGATATAAACAAAATCCTCTTTCGACAGATTTCCAAATACTTCTGCTACCGCAAACTCATATCGAATCAGCGCAAATGCAAGTTCAAATGCATTGGCGTTACAGCCTTCTCCAATTGCAAATACTGCATGTGGATACTTTTTCTTAAAAGCTTCTTTTGCTGCAAGTGCTTCCTCAAAATAAGCATCATCATCAAATTTACTTCCTAATGCCGCTGCAAATAATGTATATTGATTCTTTATTTTATCAAGCTGATATAGCCTTGTAAGTTCTATGTACGGAATTCCCAGTCGTTTTTGCATATCGGCCGCCGCAAAACGTGCTTCCGCATCTAAGACCAGATTAAAATTCGCCTCTGCCATATCAAGATACTCATCATAGTTTTTACATCGGGAAATCTCACGAATCTTTTTTATCCCAAGCTGTCTTAACAGATCATAAAGTTCACTGTCATCTTCTAACGGCGCAAAATGTCCAAGAAGATTCACGGAAGTACTCTTCTTTTTCTTTGGCTCTAACAGAGAATAAATCGACTGTCTGACATGAACCATCGGCGGCTTTCTTCCCTCTCTGGTCAACGCATACATATAGCAAGGAAGAACCGGGATTCCAACTGCTTTTTGTGCTCTCTTACAAATACGCTCCATATCGGTTCCAAGCAAAGCATCTACACAAGTAAGACAAATCATAACAACCGATGGCTTTGTCTCCAGACAATCATAAATCTCTTCTACTGCCTGTGGAACCTTCTTCAAATGTCTTCCCGTTACAATATCCGTTTCATCCATCATCAGATAGAAAAATCGCTCACTGTATCCGCCAAGCTCACTTAAAATCGTTGTATTCCTTCCACAACAGCCCGGTGCTAAAAGAAGCATAACCGAACCCGGAATCGCAAGGCCTGCTCTCTTTACACCAAAACCCTGCGCCCCCGGCGAGTTATACGCAAGTGTAGCCGGTGAACTATAGATAAGGTGCTTTGAGGAAATCAATTCTTCGGGAATATTGTCTCGGCCTGCTTCGGCAAGTTCTTTTGTGGTAATAAAATACGCTTCTTCTGCTTTCTTTTTCTCTGTCTCTTTTGCCATGATTTCTACCATACATCTTCCTCCGCTGTATCCTGTGCATTTTCCAGAAGTTCTTTTGCAAGATTTAAAAATGCCTGTGCCGCCGGAGATTCTGGTTCACCTTCGACAACAGTCATTCCCCTATCTTCACATCTGGTAATCTCGTCACTTCTTGGCACTTCACCAACAATCGGAAGCCCTACGGAATCCGCAAACTCAGTAACCTTCTCTGTCTCGTTTTCCACATTTCTGTGATTTAACACAATACCATACACCTTCGCATAGCTTCTGTCCTCAAAGTTCTTCACCGCATTATTAATATTATTGGCAGCATAAAGAGCCATCTTCTCACCAGAAGTCACAATCAACACTTTACTCGCATACCCCTCACGAATTGGTGCCGCAAATCCACCACAGACAACATCACCAAGAACATCGTATAACACAACATCAGGCTGGTGTATCTCAAATAATTCCAAATCTTCTAACAAGCTAAATGTCGCAATAATTCCACGACCAGCACAGCCAAGTCCCGGTGTCGGACCACCTGTTTCAATACAGAGAACTCCACCGTAACCTACCTTTGAAATATCCTCAATTGTCTCTGGGTCTTCATCATATTCACGCATATAGTTCATTACCGGAATCGGTGTCGTACCCCCAAGCAGATTAATCGTAGAATCTGCCTTCGGGTCACAGCCAATCTGAATAACCTTCTTTCCCATACTGGCAAATGCCGCTGCCAAATTACTGGTCACCGTGGACTTTCCAATCCCGCCCTTGCCATAAACCGCAATCTTTAACATAAAAAAACTCCTCTATTCTACCCCTGACCGACAGACTGACCGTAAGGTAGAACAGAAGAGTTTTGCACTTTTCGTACTTTATTCTTACTATTCTTTTCTTTGTTTAAAACAAATCGTATCTATTTAGAATCTATACAATTATAGAAATTCAAGCGTATTTGTAATCTTAATATAATTGAATTAAAAATATCTCCATTTCTATACAACTTATATACAGATTTACTACTCGATTTTCAATTGCAAATTCTAAATAATTTCAAACTATTCCAGCGCGGAAAACCTTACTGTCAGAGTCGATATTTATCTTTCTATTATTACAACTATCCAGACTCACAAAATCAAATATCAGTTACTATATACTTACATAACTTTGATTTACATAATCTTAGATAATTATTCTTTTATTGTTTTGTTATTTTTTTATCATAGTCTTATTATAACATCTGAGAAATGAAAGGCAAGTACATTTTCCAGTACAGTACTTATAGTGACATACTTCTTCTGCACATCTCTGCAATCCTGCCAAAGGCTATATCACTGTCAAACGTACATCCCATTCCTCTTAAAAATTATTTTAAAAGAAGATAGCTTGGCATACCATTCTCATAAATACTACTTACTTCGCCCTGCACCAATGGAGTTAAGTAAGTAATTAACTCTTCCTTCACTCCATTACCAGCCTCATTAATCCACTCTACAGGAATCTTCTTCTCTTTATTCGCAACCTCACGAATATCAACGCCACTGTACTCTACCGTATATGGAGCATCAGACACTCTTGTAAGAGAAGACATTAATCCACTCTCTCCTGCTACTGCAAGCTTAACTGCATTCGCGCCAAGATTACCGGACTCCTCAATATCCGTCTTACTTAAAATATGCCCTGCACAGCGCTGTAACAGATTCAATTCTATCGAACGAACCTTACAGCCAATCTTTGCTCGAACCGCTTCCTCTAAAATCTTTCCAGTACCAGATAACTTCGTATGTCCAAATACATCTAACTCTCTAGATTCTTCCTGTTCACATAAGAACCGCCCCTCTGTATCATGTACACCTTCACTAACCGCAACAAGCACAGCATTCGTTGAGGCCAGCTTTTCCTTCACATCATCAATAAAACGATCCAATGAAAATGGTTTTTCTTCTAAATAAACAAGATATGGCACATTACCATTCTTACCTTCCGCTAATGCAGCAGCCGCAGTAAGCCACCCGGCATGACGTCCCATCATCTCAACAATAATTACATTCTTCGGCTCATATACGGTAATCTCCTGTTCAAGCTCACAGAAAACTGTAGAAATATACTTAGCTGCTGAACCAAATCCCGGACAATGGTCTATTCCGCAAAGGTCATTATCAATCGTCTTTGGTCCACCAATAACCTTAATATCCTCTACACCTTTCTCCTTACAGTATGCAGAAAGCTTCGCTACCGTATCCATAGAATCATTCCCACCGATATAAACAAAATATCCAATATTCATCTTATGAAGAATATCAACAATCTCCTGATACTGACTATCATCTTCCTTGATATCATTAAGCTTAAAACGACAAGAACCAAGCGCTGCCGCCGGAGTTCTCTTTAACTTCTCCAGCTTTTCCTCTGTGTCAACCTTCTCTGTAAGATTCACAAATTTCTGTTCTAACACTCCCTGAATTCCATAACAAGCCCCATATACCTGATCAATCTGTTCTTCCTTTATCGCCTGCTTAATAACACCTGCTAATGTTGCATTAATCGCTGCTGTTGGTCCTCCAGACTGTGCTACTAACAAATTCTTCTTCATCTTTCTAAAATCCTCCTGTAAATCTCTGAAAAGGTTCTGGTGTTCCTTCATTCGATGCAATCACCTTCTGCATCCATACAATATCCCACCACTTGCCAAGCTTGTAGCCACATTGTTCAAAATGTGCCTTCTTCTCATATCCACGCGCCGCATGAAACGCTTCACTCTCTGCATTCGGATGAGTAATGCAGGCAAATAAATTCACGATATTCTGCTTCTTCAACAACTCTTCCATCTTCTCATAAAGAGCCGTTCCCACACCTTTTCCGTGAATTCCTCTCTGCACATAAACAGACATTTCCGCTGACCAATCATACGCCCTGCGGTCATAAAAAATCCCCGCATACGCATAAGCAATAACCTCTCCCTCCTCCTCAGCAACAAGGTAAGGATACCTCTCCAATGTCTTCGTGATTCGTTCCTGAAACTCCTTCACCGAAGGAACTTCCAGTTCAAAAGTTATCGCCGTATTGTCCACATAATACCGGTAAATGTTCTGGATAGCAAAAGCATCCTCCGGCGTAGCGATTCGTATATTCATTTCAAGCCTCCAAAAATTTTGTCGATGTGGTTATTATACAATAAGAGGAGGAGGGGGACAAGACGGTAATTATAGAAATAATGTAATCATCTGGCTTCCTTCTTTTTAAGAATCTCTTCAATGTCTTTCTCTGAAGGACTACGCGGAGCTCTTACAGTGACACTTAGATCAGAATTTACCTGAATAGCCACCGTTTTCCTGTTTGATCTGATTACTGCAACTTTCATACTAAGTCCTTTGTTCTATTATTTCATACACTTTCGAATTTGGTCTATCAACAGAATATCTGCCGGAAGCCAGTCAATGCTATCCAATTGATTTTTCGTAAGCCACTTTGCCGCTTCTGCTTCTTTCAGCTCCAAATGTCCTGCTTTAACTTCAGCCCAAAAACAATCCATAGAAAGATGGAAAGTCGGATAATCATATTCTACCGTATCAATCAGTTCTCCGACCTTGATTTCCGTATCCAGTTCTTCTATGATTTCTCTTATAAGTGCCTGCTGCGATGTTTCTCCCGGCTCCACTTTTCCTCCTGGAAATTCCCAGCCACCTTTCAAATCGCCATAGCCTCTCGCCGTTGCGAATATCTTATTTTTTTCTTTCATATCATCGCAGATAATTGCTGCAACTACTTTTACCGTTTTCATCTGTTTCTCCTCTACCATCCCTCTATCTTTTTATGCTGTAATATTAGACTGTAAATATCTTAATAAATCCTCTCTTACTGCATGGTGCATTCTCATAGTGACTTTCGTAATCGGCTGCATGCGTCCACGATTATCTTCTTTCTGTGCATTTTTAGCTTCCATTACATCAAATTCTCCCATATAATAAAAATTCGTTTCTGCATCTGATTTTTTTACAAGCAAATGCTTTCTTGTAGCTCCCAGTACATCTTGCATATAAGAGCTTTCCAATCCTTTACCAATCTGAGAATCCCACTTAAAAATCAGATTATCCTCAAAAGCATCCGCATAATCAGGTTTTCCATCTACATAGTTTTTTTCATCCTGACTTTCTTCTTTGTGATATGTAATAAAAATGAAAACATCATCTTCAATTCTTTTCATACCATACATAATAGAGGACAAATCCTTACCACAGTTCATAAGAAGGCTTACATCTCTTCTGGAATATTTTTCGTATAATACAAACGGACTATCCACAATTCGCCCCGGAAAATACTTATCCTTATATCTGGCAATACCGACTTTTATAATATCTTCCACCTGTGTGTAGAACTGAATATGTGCAAGTCTTTCTGTATAACTTTTCAGTCTTCGGATCATTCCTGATTGGTCATTTTCCAGAATATCAATCTGACGAAATTTCTGATATTCTGCTTCTTTACTCACGAAATGTCCTTGTAGCACCTGGTATTGTACTATTTCCACTGATTACATATTTGCGGATTACATCAGCGTTATAAGAACGGTCTCCTGATAAAGCTACCGGAATCATAAAGTTATTATTATAATTTCCAATAAAATCCAAAATAACAACATATTCTTTCCCTGGTGCCTTTCTAAGTCCTCGTCCCAACTGCTGAATAAATACAATGGGAGACTGCGTCGGTCTAAGCATAATGACTTGATTCACTTCAACGATATCCACACCTTCATTTAATATATCTCGCGAAAAAATATAATCCAAGGGCTGCATCTCTTTCGTTGCATCTGCTTCATCCATTGCCAGTCTCTCAAATGCTTCCTGCCGTTTTTCTTCATTATCAGCACCACTAAGAGCAATTGTACGATATCCCAGAGCATTAAACTTTCTCGATAATTCTTCGCACTCCTTAACACGGCTGCAAAAAATAAGTCCCCTTACACGATCGCCACTGTAGCCATAATATTCTGACTGTTCAATCACATGCCTCACTCTCTCATCACTGGTAAGCTGATTGAATTCCTCATCTGTCAACTTCGCAGCCTGCAATGTTTTATCATCCAGGGAAATAACCTCACTGATGCCAAAATAGTGAAATGGACAAAGAAGATTATCTTCCATTGCCTGCTGTAAACGGATTTCATGAGCGATTTGATAATGGAAAATCTCATATATATTTTTGCCTTCCTGATTATCATCTCTTTTATCCGGTGTCGCAGTCATACCCAAAAACAGTTTCGGATTGAAATAATTAATGACCTTAGTGTAAATATTGTTAGAACTGTGGTGAGCCTCATCCAAAATAATGCAATCAAAGGCATTTGGCTGATACTGAAACAAATGTGTATCTCTGTTCAAAGTCTCTACTGTTGCAAAAACATAATCCTTCTCATATTCATAGAAGCCTGCTCCCACCAAGCCCATTGTCACTTTCTTATCAAAAACTTTTTCAAAAGATTTTTTAGCCTGCTTCGCAAGTGTTACACGATGAACCAGAAACAATACTCTTTTGAAACCAAGCTCACGCATAGCAAACGCAGATGCATAGGTCTTTCCTGTTCCCGAATTTGTAAAGGGGGAGAATGAGAATTATCTTAAATACTCCAACTTTGTCTCATCTATTAGGCTCCAGTCTTTTGTTTAGAAGAAACTCTTTCACAAATGCAAATGGACAACGCTTTCTAGTTTCTGAACAACTTTTAAATATTTTTTCTTATCCGATACCCAGTTTATCTGTCACATCTATAAATTTAGCCGGTATTTTATTTTCCAATTTCCAAACAATACTCATTGGTTTGTCTCCTTGATGGCTAACATATTTTGCTTTACCTAAGAACATGAATGGTACAGATCCGTAACTATCATCTTTCTGTTCTCGTACAAAAAGCAAGATATCTTCTTTTTGCTCTTCATGATGAATATATCTCTGTCCAACAGATGTATTGGACGCAGTTGCATTTTGTGATTGCCAATGAAATAGTTCTTCATTAATTGAATAATCATGATATGCCGTTGAAGGCGAATAATAACTGTTTCCTTTATTAAGTGTAACAAAAAGACATGTCGCTCTCTTGTCCTTTACTCTTGTCACGCCTTCCGAAGATGTTTTCCAATAATCTAATAGAGCCAACGCTTGTGCTCTTGTATACGTAGAATATACATATAAAGCATTCTCATATGGTAATCCCGGATTTTTTTCAAGGAAATCTACATGTTCGAAATTATACTGAAGAACATCTATGATCTCTGGTATATATTCAATATTATTATTTAAGTAAGTTTTGAGCGTAAGTAATATATCTTCGTCGTTTTTAGGTATACAATTATCAATAAATGTTGCGTATGCCAATTTTAAAAATGACCATTCCTTTTGTGTTATATCTGCACCACGTAATTTACCAATTGTTTCAATATGATTAATTAAATATTGAAGGCAGCTAACAGAATCCACCGAAGATAATCTAAACAGCTTTTTCCACATTTCTTGATCGATGTTACCAGACATATTTTTGACTGTTCCAGTAACAGTAATTTTATGTGTATAAATCATCTTAGGTGTCATCGAATAATAATCCAGGAATCTCCTAAGTGATACTTTGGTTCCTGTATCTCCCTCAAATGTTGTTAACTTAGAGATTACGCCTGCTTTTCCAATTAAGGAACTCCTGATATTAGAAAGAATTCTTTCTTTTGCTTTCTTTTCTAACTTGATATAGCATCCTCTTGGTAGATGCGGAAATTCTGCTTCAACTTCTTTTTTCATTCCCTGATTATTCTTTTGTAGAAGAGAAGCATATTTATTTTCAAAGCTATATCGTTTATTTGCCTGCCCTATAAAATCCAACACAGTTAAACAATCTTTTCCCTCTGCAAGTCGTAAACCACGACCTAACTGTTGAAGAAATACAGTCAAACTTTCTGTTGGACGTAAAAACAACACTGTATTAATCTGCTTAATATCAACACCTTCGTTATATAAATCCACAACACAAATAAACTTTAACTCCCCATCTTGAAGCTTTTGTTTCGCTAACATTCTTTCTTTATCTGTAGATGATCCTGTCAAATACGTCGTCGTAATATCCACCTCATTAAGTTTCTCTGTCATGTATTTGGCATGTTCTATTGAAACACAGAACACCAACCCTTTAACAGCATCAATATCTGCAACATATTTGTATATAGACTGGATTATCAGTTTTGCACGCTTATCTGCTATACCTCTATTTAATGCATAAACATTTTCAAGTTCGCTTTTATCATAACCACCACGAGTCCACTTCAAATTGCTTAGATCTACCGAATCAGCTACACCAAAATACTGAAAAGGGCATAATAATTTTCGGTTTATTGCTTCGGGAAGTCTAATCTCAGCCGCAAGCTTATTATTGAAATACGGTAGAATATTTTCTCCATCCATTCTCTCAGGCGTTGCAGTTAATCCCAGTAAAAATTCCGGCGTGAAATGATCAAATAACGTTCTATAAGATTTAGCTGCCAAATGATGACATTCATCTAAAACAATATAGTCATAGTAATCTCTATTCAATTCTGTAAATTTGCGACTATTAAGTATATCAATCGACGCAAAAAGATAATCTACTTGATCTGCTTCCTGACCAGAATAAAACACGTTGCCAAATTCAGAATCTTTTAACACCTCTCTATAACATTCTAAACTCTGCTCTAAGATTTCTCTTCTATGTGCAACAAATAACAGCTTTAATTTTTTCTTTTTAATTTCACACTGTTTTCTATAATCAAAAGCTGAAATTAATGTCTTTCCAGTTCCAGTTGCAGCACAAATCAAATTCCTATAAGAATTACGTATATTTCTTTCGGCATCAAGTTTATCGAGAATGGCCTGCTGATATGGATAAGGGTATATATCAAAATAAAAACTACGCTTTACGCCAACAGCACTATCTCGTTTTCCAGATCTGCTTAACGCTTCCTTTAAAGCCTCTCTTTTGTCTTCAGAGTAATCTTCAAATTCTTTTGAATTCCAATAACCAGAGTAACTAGCTTCGATTTTACTAAATATTTCCGGCAGATCACTTTTGGTAACCTTAACATTCCATTCACATCCACTAGTCATAGCTGGTGCAGTTAAGTTTGAAGATCCTACATATGCAGTTGAATATCCAGATTCACGATGAAAAATATAGACTTTGGCATGTAATCGAGTCCTATCTCCATCAAATGAAACCTTTATTTCCGTATTGGGCAATTTAGATAGCTCTTCGATTGCTCGCAATTCTGTTGCCCCCATATATGAAGTAGTAATAACTCTTAATTTTTTTCCACTTTCAACAAACTTTTTTAGTTCATCCAGAATCAAAACCACTCCGCTCCATCTAATAAAAGAAACCATCATATCAATCCGATCACATGACGCAATTTCTTTATTGATTTCACTACTCATATTCGGTTCACGTCCTGCACCTGTGAACAAAGAACTATCTGCAATAGACGTTACCGGCCTTATTAAATCACTCGCCTTCATCTTTGTAACTTTTGTTATTGGATTATTCTGCAACAATGCTTTGAGTTGTTCACCCGGATCGGCAACTTTCTCATTTTGATAATCCATAGTATCATCCGCTATAACATCTATCAATTTATTAACTAATCTTATTTGATCAGAAATTTTTCCTTCGTTCTCCTGAACCATTCGAAGTCTATGCTTTATAATCTTTGCAGCATAATCTGCTAGGATAGCTGGTGCTTCATTAGGATCTAATTTCTCTGTGAATTTGTATTCCGGTTCTATATCGACTAATTCTTTTTGTAATTTTTGAGATATTATTTCTTCATAGACACCATCCGCTTTCTTATGAACAGCCATACAATCACCTCTCAATCATGTATGATTTTCTTGTTTAAAACTCTATTTTTTTCCACAAGTGATCTTTATCTCCCATTTTGAATAAATAATTTTCCAAGGCATCCATAGAAATATTATAATCCATTGTTGATGCTCTTGAAACTGCCTCAGCCCACGCTAATAACCTCTTATTAAACTCTATAGGTTGAAGAACTGCTCTTCCATTTAATTCAGTCGGATCATCTTGTCTCATGCGTCGGATAAACAACTCAGAATATGTTTTTATACGTCGATAAACAGCCGGAAATTTAACCTTCTCACCATTTAAGAGTGTCATTTCCTCTTGTCCTCCAGCAGAAAACTGGTCACGTATATGAGGATCCACAATACCTTGTGAGGTAAGCCATAACGCATATCGATCATAATTCCCACCAAAAATCTCTGGATAATTCACACAACCGTATATCGTATAAAATCTTTTTTCTTCCATCGGCAGATGCTTCCATAATCGTATCGTTGCAGAAACAGTTTCATCTGAGGAATCTCCTGTCCACCATAATCTTTCTCCTGCTTTAAGTTTACTTCTATAATACTTTGCTACCGGAGCGATAGGATTGTCCATTTTTCTCAACGTGTCATACGGAACACCCATCTTATCAAATATAGTTTCACCCTGTTCTAATCTCATATCAATAAGATATCTTGGCATATGAGTTACAGCTATTCCAGATAAGCACTCTTCATAAGGTTTTGATAAAAACTCTATTGGATTACCACCCAACTTACCAAATGTCATATATATTCTTTCAACATCCGAAACTCTGGTAGTTTCCATAATGCTACTCCCTGTAGAAGTCCAATGATTATCTTTAGTACTTTTTACCTCAATCCCATAAAACTTAGCTGCAACTATATCTGGAAACTTTTGTCCGGAAACTTTTTCTATAGTATTATGAAAAGGCGTTCCTTTCGATGTTTCCTGCAATGCAGACATAACATCATCTTCTAACGGATTCCCGCCTCGAGTAGCATAATACTTTGGTCTTTTTTTTGCATCTTCATTTAATAACTGATCCGTACGTTTCATCAGTTTCTTAAATTCCAACAATTCAGGTTTTGAATTTACTGATACTATCATACCTACTCCTCTCCAAAATATATGTTCCATTTTTCTTCAATATTTTTCGCAATATTGTATGCAAGAACACACGGAACGGCATTTCCAATTATCTTATAAGCTTCACTTGCTGAAACAGATTTATTCTGATCAGTTTTCTTCAAGATAAACTGATAATCATCAGGAAATGTTTGAAGCCGCGCACATTCTCTAATAGTAAGACGTCTTTCTGTAAGACCTCTTTCCAACTCTTCTATATGCTTACCGCCATGTTCTAGACTCAATCGTCTATATTCAATATTCCCATGATGCTCGGACCTTATTGTTGGTCCCACTGAATCAAGCTTAATCTCTGTCTGCCCTTGACAATGTGTCCCCATATATTTTGCTCTTGAATACTTCATTTGAGATGGGTCCGTTGTCTCTTCCGGCTCAACTAAGTCTGCCAAAATTTCTGAACAAGTAACTATTGATTTTAGTCCTTGTCCATGAGTTTTTTCTGGATATGGATTATACTCTTTTGGAATTTGTTCAGACATTAAAGCCTTTTTCGCATCCTCTGTTAAAGCGCTTTTCTTAAAACCCAAAAAAATAACTCTTTCTCTCGATTGAGGAACTCCATACTCCGGGGCATATAAAACTTGTGCTGGAACCACGATATATCCGCCCTCACCAGCTTGAGCAAAATCACGTTCAATAACTTCCTTTACATCATCAAGATTTGTTAATCCTTTTACATTTTCTGCAATAAAAAGCTTCGGCTCTGTCAGGGTAATGACATCTTTCATCCACATGTATAACTGCCCTCGATTTTCAACTGATGGTTCATCCTCTGTTAATGCCCCACCAAGATGACTTTTTTGCGAATTAAACCCTTTTCTTTTACCAGCAATAGAAAAATCTTGACATGGAAATCCACCAGTCACAATATCAATATTTTTAGGGAAAACCTTTTTTCCTTCTTTGGCTTGTTTTACTAAGTCAACAATACTATTTAAATGATATATATCATTTGCATCTTTTTTTCGCTTACCAAAGTAAGAAACCCAAGCAGCCTTTGCATCGGGTCTAATATCATTAGCAAACACTGTATCAAATATAGTAGGGGCTACTGTTACCCAATCATCATTTTCTTCTATAATCCAATCAGGATGTATGTTTGTATTAATTGATTTTCTATGACAAACAAATTGCCCTTCAAATCCAATATCCATTCCACCACATCCTGAAAATAATGAAAGTAGTTTCATATTCTATCTCTCCTAATTGCGCATTATTTTTCGTATTCTAGTTTTTGCATTTGGATCACCATTAATCCATTTAGTAATATCTGCAGGAACATCTCCTCGTTCCTTGGCTGCAAGATCGTAAAAATAGATTCTATCAGCTTGAGTAACATCTAATATTTCCATTGCCTTTATTTGTAATTCATGGGGTGGTGGATTTGTTCTTCCACTAACTATGTCGTAAAAATAAGCTTTCTTTATGCCTAATTCTTGATAAAAGTCAGACTGAGAACGACCTGTATTCTTTATCAATTCTTTTAGAAAACTTCCAAATGTCATATTTTTATACTCGCATTCTGTAATAGTCTGTATGTATACATACGTACATATATTATATCATATTTACAGTATCATATTCAACAATATTGGAATTTAAAAATTATCCATTTATTAAATTAAATCCTTGATTTTTTGCGTACTCCCTAGATGCCTTCCTCCTCTCTTCTGTATATGGTGCTGTCAGGCGGATTGATAATCTTCCTTTATCTATTTCAAAAGTCATTCCACCTTCATTATTCTGGCTCTCGAACCGGCAATTCTCTGGATGCTGTTCAGCAAAAATCATTAACCTACGTTGTAATCTCTTGTTATAAGTGAACACCGTCCAAAAATCATCTCCTTCATTTGTCAGAATAATCGTTTTCTTTTCATACTTCGTTAACCTTGCCATCATATTGTTCCTCCATTCTGTGCTAAAAAAAGCAGCTGTAGAGCGCACATTTTGCACTCTGACACCTGCCATAGTACATTTGTTCATTTGTTTCTATTTTCCCATCACTCACTTACAAGCAATCTCGATCTATCGATTTTTTCTTCTTCGGTTTCGGAGACTGCTGCTCAATTTCCATTTTCTTTTCAGCCAATCGCTCTTTAATTCCACGCTTCTCCGCTGATTTCTTTTCTTCTGGTCGCTGTTCCTGTACCGACTCTCTTTTTACATTTGCAGGTATGCGCCAATATGCAGCTTCCGGTTTTGGATCCGGTCTTCTCCATTCTTCCTGAAGCTTTTCTTTTGCCGTCAAATCAGCTTTTGCCTTTTTAAGAGCTTTCTTAAAAGCTGCTACGTTTGCAAATCCATTCATAGTAGGAATCGCATCTAACTTTGATTTTTCCTTTTCCAATCTCATATTGTTGGAAGCAATCTTATATTCCAATTCCTTTCGCTCTTTCCGATGAAAGAAACCTTTGGGAAGTTCCTTCAATCTCTGTTTCAGTTTCTCCGTATCTTTCTCGAGCGCATATACTTTTCTGCTGCCAGCTTTTAATTTTTCCTCAATGCTATTAAGATGCATAACCTCAAGCTGTTCTTTTTCAGATGATGGATACGGACCTTTCTCTCTTGGTGGCAAAGCTGCCGGTGTCATATCCAGAACTACATCTTCATAGATAAGAAAATCTCCATTTTCATCTTTCTCTGCTTTTTCACAGAAGATGAAGAAATCGATAAATGCTCGAAGCTTTCCAATTGCTTTCTGCAATAGCTGTGTGAATAACCCCGGCTGATATCCATGCTCTTTTATTGATTGCGAAACTTCATTGTCGATATAATCTTTCTTCATTACAACAAGTTCTTCCTCCTGCATGCCTTCGATCAGCCCACGATCCACCATGTGATTCCATTCCTGCCTCAGATAATTATCAATCTTAATCTCTTCTGCTTTTGGATTATTCTTTCCGATTTTTTTAGTAGCAAGGTATGGTCCTCCTGTTTGGAATACAGTAAGTTTTTCGTTTTCATTTTTCACAAGACTATTGCAAACCTCTGTGAATAGTACTTTCGTTTCTTTCAGAAATGCTTTTGATTTAAAGTGTGGATTTTTCGGTGCAAAGAAATTTGTTTCATACACGTCACCTTTTTTAATAATCTTGCAACCTGGTCGTATGTTTCCATCTGCATCCAGAATTTCTTTTTTGTCCTGACATGCTTACCGATTTCATCGTAAAACATATTTCTTTTTGCAATCTTTTGTACCGGTTCTTCCAATGATTTCCTCTCTGAAAAAATCAGATGTATATGAAGATTTGTCTTTGTTTTGTTATGATGCAATGCCGACTGACAGGCTACATCATATTTTTCTGCAAAGGCACCGGTGAAATATTTTAGAATTGCCTCATGATCATATTCGATCAAACTTGGCGGCAGCATAATAATCAGCTCCCGGGCTTCTATACATTTACCGATAGTTCCGCTATTGCGAAAATCACGTTGATTTTCCTTTGCCAGATGGTACCAACATTTTTTCGGAACGTTGGAATAACTCCTTTCGCATATGTTCCCTCCTTTATTCCATGCGTAAATTTACTTTTTCTAATACATCTTTCATTTTTGTCGTATCACTCGATTTCCTGCAGCTTTCGCTTACGGTCACGACAGTTGCCTGCCCACAGATCAGGTTCAGAGGCTCTTCTTCGCTTGCCCTGTTATCTCTGGCATCGGCAGGCTAGGTGTTATTCACTCCTTCAATCAAAACCTTCCGTTCTGTCTACTCACCATCTCGGCTTGCTTCCCTTGCCAGGTACTGCTCGTACGCTCATTCACTTGGTTCCCGTATGGGAGCTTAATAATAACAGGAAAACAAAGCCTTATGTTCTATATCCAAAACGTCGGAAAGATGTCATATTAATGACAGTATTAATGACAGATTTCCACGTTTCCGGATAATATACCACTTTTATTGAACATTTGTTTGTAGCTTTATATAAATGACTCATCTTTACAAAGGAGTCGGTTAAATGTATTTTTAAATTCTACCTTGCAAGAGTAAATTCTATACCTGTAGAATTTACTTCTGCATGGATTTTTCCTTCTTCTTTTTATAAAATACTACTGCAGATGATCCCCTGCCTGTGCAGAAGGAGGATAAAATGAATACAGGAAGACCAAAGGGTAACCAAAAACATCTTGACTTATCTGCACGTATTATAATCGAACAGCATTTAAATAACGGTGATTCATTTAGAAGTATTGCAATAGAATTAAACAAGGATCCAAGTACCATATCCAAAGAAGTCAGACGTCATTCTATTATCAGGGAAAGAAGTACAGATGCATTTGCCCCTATTCCCTGTGCAAATAATTATGATCGTTCAAAGCCCCGGACAAATATATGTAATGTCATGCATATGTGCGGTGATAATGAATGCCGGCACAAATGTGTCCTCTGCAGAAAATTCAGATGCAGCGATGTCTGTAAATTTTATAAACCAAGAGAATGTGAGAAATTAAATAAACCGCCTTATGTGTGCAATGGATGCAGCAAGAAAACGAATTGCATGATGGACAAAAAGATTTATTCTTCAAAATACGCCCAGGACACCTATGAAGCCCTTAGGACCACAAGCAGAGAAGGAATCAATCAGACACCGGAAAGTATACAGAAACTGGACATCCTGTTGTCACCGCTTCTCAAAAAAGGACAATCTATTGCCCACATCTACGCATCTCATGCTGATGAGATCGCCTGTTCCAGAAGAACCATATATTCTTACATAGACCGTGGCGTTTTTCAAGCCAGAAACATAGATCTGCGCCGTAAAGTGGTATACAAGCAGCGGAAAAGAAAAACTACTGCCAGCCTTAAAGACAGAAGTTTCCGAAAAGATAGGAGCTATAAAGAATTTCTGGAATATATCGCAGCGAACAAATCTGTTTATGTAGTCGAGATGGATACCGTTGAAGGAGCAAAAGGTACCAGTCCCTGCTTTCTGACTATGTTCTTTCGAAACTGTAGCCTTATGCTTATGTTTCTTTTAGAAGAACAGACCCAGAAAGAAGTAACCAGGATTTTTGATCATTTAACAGAATTACTTGGAATTGAACTGTTCCAGAAACTTTTCGAAGTGATACTTACGGACAACGGACATGAATTTCAGGACCGGCAAAGTCTGGAATATAGCAAAAATGGGGAAGTACGCACACGTATTTATTATTGTGATCCCAACCGTTCTGATCAAAAAGGTGCTCTTGAAAAGAATCATGAATATATAAGGTATGTCCTTCCAAAAGGAACAAGCTTTGAAAAAATGACAGACAAGACAACGCTGCTGTTATTAAATCATATCAACAGCGAAAAACGGGACAGCCTCAATGGACACAGTCCATATGAAGTATCCCGTCTCCTGCTGGATAACAGACTTCATAAAGCATTAGGATTGGCAGAGATACCAGCCGATGAAGTCACATTGATACCAGCATTAATAAAATAATAATAACAATACAGGCACAGGCAAGTTTCATTGCATAGAATTTAGTCTTTCCAACAGACATGTGGAATTTAGTCCTGCACACTATTTCCAGATGTCCTTTTATCATGCAAAAAACTATGCTGTTTATGCCGTATAAAAGCATTATATACTAAAAAAATTAAGTTGTGTATCTCCGAAAATAGAATTTAATCCCGCATAAAATCAAGGTATGTTAGAATGTAGAATTTACTTTTTCATTCAAGCTCTAACTCATCACTATTTTCAGATGCCCGGTTAGTATGCATAAAAACATAAATCATGGGTGCTTACAAGTTCATTATAAGGCAAAAAAATGGAATTGTTAAGGTGCATTACAGAATTTAATCCCGCATATTTACTGAGATAATCCACAGCTGGAATTTAGTTTTTCATTTAAGTTCACTGAAGTAACGAGAATGCGACGCGCGGTCATTCAATACCCTGACACTTCTTTACTGCAGATTCTTTATACATATTCCAAAAAGACTTTCTGCATTTCATTTACTGATTT
>OGXX01001180.1_pt1 | contig 26969 bp, 24 predicted proteins | sample 1576301 | NCBI WGS metagenome assembly OGXX01 (sample SAMEA3541469, study PRJEB24748) | human gut metagenome | biome: human gut; feature: human-associated habitat; material: faeces | place: China | collected 2012
TGAAACATATTATTATCCCCCAAATACGAATATTAATTTACCAAACAAAAATAGCATGAAACAATAATCAATAGCTAACATAACCCCATAGTTAGAAATAGATAAATATGATTTAGGTTTCTTATAAAATAGAAAAAAAGAAGTAATTTAAAATTTTATGTGAATTGGACTATTGGGACAAATATAATTTCAATAGTCTATTCTTTCAATCTTGAAAATAACTGGTCTTGTTCCATCAGAACAGCAGGCAATCATTGTATTTTCTTCTTTCATCCAACTTTTCATTATAGATCCCCCTTCCAATCCTGCATAAATATATCTTGATATTGCGTCCCAAGCTTCTGAACAGTGTGGTATTTTGGGACCTCCTGCAACATCATCTGGATCTCCGTTTGTTTTAACTAGTGTGTTTAAACCCATATGCCAGAAATCGTCCTTATCCCCATCTCTTTCAAAAATAAATTCGTCACCGACATTATAACATGGACAATCTCCTGCTTTTGGATTAACACAATACATCTCTTGCAGTTCTGGATATAATTTTTTATCAATTACTGTAACCTTTACTTTATGTTTCATTTTTTTTTCACCCTCCAATTACTTAATTGAATATAATCAATACATGAATTAAATATGTTTTTAATAATACGCATCGGAAATTAAGAAATAGGATATCTTAAAATTGCAGCAAGTCCACCTAGCGCAGATAGCTGTTCACCACCTTCATGCTCAGAACTGATTGTTATGACTTCCCCATTCATGTTTTCAACAGTATTAATAGCTTCTTCAAGATTATTGTTTGCTACTGCCTTATCTAAAACCAGTAATTTAGAAACTGCACCCATATTAACTGCATTTTTTGTTTCATCAATTCCGTAAACAGCTTTTGAGGAGTTTTTAGCTATGTTAACCAAGAGTTCATCTACTGCCTGGATCTCCTGAGCTACCCTATTTTCTACTGTTAGCTTTTCCACAACTCCTTTTTTGATTACTTCACCGATTCCTACTCTTCCACCCGTACCTATGTTTTCTACAATAGCTTTTTTAGCTAAATCTTTATATTTATCTTTTAAGAATTCATAGAAATCATTTTTGACAAAACCTGGACCTGCAACAATGATATTTTGAATATCATCAAATTTTTCAATGGATTCCACTATTTTCTGGTAGAATTTTATGATATTTTTATTCCTGTTTTTGTCAATTATCCTTTTTCCAGATATGGATCCTATAATCGGACCGTAATACTCAATACCGAACTGCCTTATAAGGCCTAAAGTTGCTGTATCATCTTCAAGTACTACAATAATTGCTGATAATTTTTTGGAAGCTTCAACTGCCCTTTGGACTCTGCTGCGCATATATCTGGACCATTTTTCTTTTTTAATAATAATTGGAGTGTGGAGTTTAACTTCCAAGGTATGGTGAGAACCTAATGGGATTAAATCTTCAGGACCTTTTGTAATAACCCCTGTTAATCTTAGTTTTCCGGTAAAAATATGAAATCCAACACTCTCAACATCTATTCCTAAGAAAAATGTCTTTTTAACACCACGGTCACTTCTTAATTTATCACCAGTATTGTCCTGAATACGTCGTGTTGTTTTAGAAGAAACATTGTCTCCAGATTCAACAATATGAGATAGGTGCCATAAATCGTCTAGTGTTTCTGGGAACAATTCAACTGTTCCCTCTTTTTCATCTTCTTTTAAAATTTTCATATTCTCACCAAGATTACTTTCGTTGCTAATTATATATAATACTTGAAATTAAAAATAATTAATGATTGATATGAATATTGGAATAATCGGTGGAACAGATGGTCTTGGAAAAACCATAATCACATACCTTAATGATGAATTTGATGTTGCCATAAGTGGAAGAGATCATCAGAAAGGCAGGAAAGTAGCTAGCATATATGACGTTGATTATTATGAGTCAAATAAGGAGTTAGCAAAAAATAGTGATGTTGTAATTGTATCTGTACCTATGAATTTTACAGGTAACGTTATTAGAGAAATAGCTGATTCAGTAAAAGAAGGCTCATTGGTAGTCGACGTAACATCTGTTAAGGAAGGCCCTAGTAAAGTAATGGCTGAAGTATTACCTGATAATGTAGATTTTATTCCAACACATCCAATATTTGGACCTAGAACTGTTAATCTAGATAATCAAATAATCGTTTTAACACCAATAGAAAAAGGACCATGGTATAAGAGAGTTTATGATTATCTTGAAAGTAAAAATATGCATATTATCGAAACTACACCTGAAAAGCATGATTATATGATGAGTATTGTTCAGGTTTTAACTCATTTTTCATTTATTTCAACAGCTTCAGCAATGGAAAAATTAAAAGTCAATATTAGTGAAACGGAAGATTATGAAAGTCCTATTTACAATTTAATGATAGATATGATTGCGAGGATTGTTTCTCAAAATCCTTACTTGACATATTACATCCAGACAATGAACGATAATGGAGCCAATATCAGAAACGCCTTTGCAGACGCTGTTATTGAACTTAAAGAAGCTATCAATAATGGCGATGAAAAAACTTTTGTGGAAATAGCCAATAAAGCTACTAAGAATATGGGAGATATTCAGGCCGCTCTTGGTAGAAGTGATAAGGCCATCAATTCATTAAGTCATGAATTTACTCTTTTAAACCAGCATATTGGAGAAGAAGTTGGACTAAAACATATCTACTCTGAAAAGGTTCACACAGGAGAGCTTAAAGATGTTACAAAAGACACCATTGTTTTAAGTAATGGAAATAAGGAAAAGAAGCTAAAATTATCCAATATTGAAGTTTTATCACCTGAAGAACTTTATCAATGGAAATTAGACAATTACGATCACATTAATCAGTCAATTAGCTGCGAATTTAATAAGCGTGTTAATTTAGAAATTATTCTTGACACTATCCAGAATCTTGACAATATTATTTCATTTGCAATTACAGACATTTACACAGGCCCTCAAATTCAAAAAGACCATATAAGCATTACATTTAAAATTACTGCATTATATAAAGAATCTATTGAAAAGGCAAAAGAAATACTAACTGGTTTTGGTGGAGTCATTAGATAATAAACTCCTTAACACTTTTAAACCAGATAATCAACTTTTTAAATACGCCAATCAGTTTTAGTGCAATATCATAATTATGGTCAGAAGTAAATAATTTTACTTAACATTTAATTTTTTTTCTAAAAATTTAATTTTATTTAATGCACTTTCCCCTATTATTATCCCAATCATTTTATACTATTTTTTAAGTCTCATTTTCTCCTAAAAATTTATACATGCCTAAATTATCTAAATAGATGTAAAATTGTGATAAAACAACAGATGTCGAACCAAAACTGTTGAGAATATATGCTAAAAATTCATAAAATTTCTTCAATTTTTCAGAGATTATTTTAAAGAATTTGATGAAAATTTTAGATAATTATATGGCAATAATACTTAAATATAAAAGCTATATAAGGTTTATAATACTTTTAACAAAATATAATCGTGGCATATTAAAATCTAAGACAAAAAACTTTTAAAAAGATATTAAAAAACTGCAGAAATTAAAAATTAAAATAGCTAAAAATAGGACAAAATTAAGCCCTAAATTAACTAAAATTTGCAATAGCAAAATTGAGCAGTTCAGTGTCTATTTCTTAATGTATGATAGAACAAAAAATGCTACTATTCCATATGATAGATGCATTACTTACAGTTAATTTAATCGAAATATATAAAAGGGGTAAAATCAAATTTATGATGAAAGAATACGAACAATCATAATAGAGAGATGAAAAATCGGAGGTTTAGATAAATATGATATTCTAAAGTTAGGTAATTAAAAGGAGGAATTCTAATTAATTTAATGTGTAATGAAAATAACAATACACAACTAAAATTAGTTAAGCCGATTATTGATAAATTCTAAAGGCTTAATCGTAAAATAACGCATTATATCATAATAAATTGATGATTAGAAATTTGTCAATAGTCGTAGTAAATAAAAAATGATCATTAGTGAATTATAAAATTAATGGAGGAAAAAAAAATGTTAACTACTACCAGTAATTATGATTTTGCGGACTCTTTGCAAAGTAAAGCCAAGCTAAATTTAATAGATATGATATTAAGAGACTGTGAAGGATTTATGAAAGGCAGTCAAATAATGGAATTAAATAAAATACTAAATAAAACTCTTGAAGAATACGAAGTATTCATTCAACAGAATATTGATCATGACGAAAACTATCAGGAAAAAAATAGGGAAATTCTTGATAAGTATATTAGAATTAAAAAACTTGAAGGACTATCTAAAGAATCACTGAAAGTCTATGATAAAATAATGAGTGATTTACTTAAATGGCTTAGTTGTTCTTTAGTAAATGTTGATGTTGATACTATAAGGAATTATCTTGAATGGTATCGCGAAAAAGGAACATGTAGCAATATTACATTAGATAACATTCGTCGTATTCTTAACGCTTTCTTCAATTGGTGTGCAGAAGAAAGACTGATTCCATTTAATCCAATGATGACCATTAAAAGGATTAAAACACCGAAAACTGTTAAAAAACCTTATACTGAAGATGAAGTGGAATTAATGAGAAGAACATTGATTCTTAGTGATACCTGGATGGAAGATACGAAGGTAAAATATATGGCAGTTTTTGAATTATTATTATCTAGCGGAATTCGTGTAAGGGAATTACATAACCTTAACATTTCTGATTTGGATTTCACTAGAAGAAGCATGGTTGTTAAAGGTAAAGGTGCTAAGGAAAGAATCTGTTATTTCTCCACTAAAGCTAAACAGTTTATTAAATCCTATTTAGAAACCCGTACAGATGACAATGAAGCATTATTCATAAATAAACGTAAGGAAAGATTAGGGGTTCATGGAATTGGAAGATTCTTAAGAGATCTTGGTAATGAATGTGGTGTCAAAGCTCACCCTCATAAATTCAGACGTACCTTTGCAACTGATTTACTTAAGAAAGGTGCTGGTATCGAGAAAGTTAAAACATTGCTAGGCCATGCAAATATGGACACTACCCTTATTTATGCAATGATGGATGATTATGATATCAGACAGACACACAACCAATTTATAGGATACTAGAAAAAAGATTATTGACTTGAATAATGATACAGTAAGAGATAATACATGAAATTAAACAATTTCTGTAGCTATTACTGACCAATATCATTTTTCAAATAATTTGAGGGATATATAGTTGAGATATTAAATAGGTATAAATAGAAATATTTATATACTATTAATACAAACTATATAAATGTAGCTATAATTTTAACACAGTTACGACTACTGATTTATTTTAACTTTATTTATTTAATTATGAATTTTGACCTTATGCGAACATTTTAACGTAAAAATAATTAGTTCGTATGATATGAAACTAATCCATAAAACCAAAAGGTTTATAAGAGAATAAATATTATTTACTTAACAATCAATAAGGAGAATGATAAAATGGTAAAAGATGAAATGACATTAAAAGTTTCAGAATCCATTTCTCAAAGAGATATCGGACACGGTATCGCAAGACTTGATCCAGAAGTAATGAGAGAAATGGGATTAAGTGAAGGCGATTGCATTGAAATAATCGGGGACAGGAAAACCGCAGCTATTGTTGCATCTTCACAAACTGACATCGGTTTAGGTGCAATCAGAATAGATGGACTTATCCGTAAAAATTCCGGAAGCTCAATTGGAGAAGAAGTAACAATTAAAAAAGTAAATCCTATTGAAGCTAAAAAAGTAGTCCTCGCACCAATTGAAAACAATATCAAAGTACAAGGAGATGTCCGCAGCTTATTTGCAGGAAAAATAATGGTACAAGGAGACATTATTACCTCTCAAGTAAGAAGTAGCCCAAGTTCTATGGGAATGGGCTTTGACAGCTTATTTGATAACTTCATGGACTTCTCACCAATGACTGAAATTAAATTTGCAGTTGTTTCAACAAATCCTGCAGGTGTTGTAGTTGTAGGAGCAAATACTGAAGTTGATGTAAAAGAAGAACCAGTAGACGTTGCAAGTATTGACGGAGTAAGCAACCTTATTGATGTAACATATGAAGATATTGGAGGACTTAAAGAGGAAGTTAAAAAAGTAAGAGAAATGATTGAAATTCCTCTTAAAAGACCAGAATTATTTGAAAAATTAGGTATTACACCACCTAAAGGTGTTTTAATGCAAGGTCCACCAGGTACTGGTAAAACTTTACTTGCAAAAGCAGTAGCTAACGAAAGTGATGCTCATTTCATATCTATTGCTGGACCGGAAATCATGAGTAAATACGTAGGTGGATCTGAAGAGAACTTACGTGAAAAATTCGAAGAAGCAGAAGCAAATGCACCATCCATCATATTTATTGATGAATTAGATGCAATAGCTCCAAACAGAGAAAACACTCAAGGTGAAGCAGAAAGAAGAACCGTAGCACAACTTTTAACCTTAATGGATGGTCTTAAATCCAGAGGACAAGTTGTAATTATCGGTGCAACCAACAGACCAGATTCAATTGACCCTGCTTTAAGAAGACCTGGAAGGTTTGACAGAGAAATTGAAATCGGCGTACCTGATCAAGAGGAAAGATTAGAGATTCTTGAAATCCACACAAGAAGTATGCCCCTTTCAGAAGATGTAAATCTTGAAGAATTTGCAGCTGTAACTCACGGATTTGTTGGAGCTGACTTAGAGTCACTATGTCGTGAAGCAGCAATGAGAGTAGTAAGAAGAATCATTCCAGACATTAAAAGTGATGAAGAAATCTCAGAAGACGTTCTTAAGAAAATCATTGTAGAGCCTAAAGACTTTAAAGAGGCATTAAAAGAAATTCAACCTTCTGCACTTAGAGAAGTTATTGTTCAAGTTCCAGATGTCAAATGGGATGATATTGGTGGACTTGGAAATGTAAAACAAGAATTACAAGAAGCTGTAGAATGGCCTTTAAAATATCCTGAAAAATTCGAAAACTTCGGTATAAGACCACCTAAAGGAACTTTACTTTACGGTGTACCGGGTACAGGTAAAACTTTACTTGCAAAAGCAGTAGCTAACGAAAGTGAAGCAAACTTCATATCCGTAAAAGGTCCGGAATTATTATCCAAATGGGTTGGAGACTCTGAAGCTGGTGTAAGAGAAGTATTCAGAAAAGCAAGACAAGCAGCACCAACTGTAATCTTCTTTGATGAAATCGACTCTATTGCAAGTAGCCGTGGTGGAAATGACGGAGACAGTGGAGTAACCAAAAGAGTTGTAAACCAACTTTTAACTGAAATGGACGGTATGGAAGAATTAGAAGATGTTGCAGTAATTGCAGCTACTAACAGACCAGACATACTTGATGCAGGACTTATGAGGCCTGGAAGATTTGACAGACATATTAAAGTTGATGTTCCTAACGAAGAAGGAAGATTAGCTATCTTTAAAGTTCATACTAAAGACATGCCAATTGCAGATGATGTGGACTTAGAAAAATTAGCTAAAGAAACTGAAGGATACGTAGGTGCTGATATTGAATCTGTATGTCGTGAAGCAGCAATGTTAACTTTAAGAAATGATATTGATTCTAAAGAAGTAACCAACAAATACTTCCAAGAAGCTCTTGAAAAAGTTAAACCTTCTGATGACGACAGCGAACTTATGCAATATATGTAAAATTACAACTCAGGAGGCTTAATCGCCTCCATTTTTTATAACATTAAGTAATACTTTTTTTAAAAAAATTAATATTAATAAATTTATTATAATAAAAATAATAAAATTATACTTCATGAAGCACATTATAGAATGTTTAGGAAAAAGTGAGGTTACAATAGAAGATGGTAAAGTAACAAAAGTTACAGAGCCTGAAATTGAATACTGCCCTCTTTTTGATAATCACAGAAATATTAAAGAATTAACAAAAGAAGCAATCAAAGAAAATATCGAATTCAGAATTGATGATTTTGGAATGTGTACAGAAAAGAGACAGCTTAAAATGAAGGATTATCTTAATTTTGGAATATCCGAAATAATATCTTCACTTTTTGATGAAAAAATCATTGACTGTGCTATAATGGTATGCGAAGGATGTGGAACAGTTCTTGTTAAAGAAGCTGAACTGGCACAAGGTGTTGGTGGAAGAGTTTCAGGTCTTGTGCAAACAGAACCTATTCCAAAAGTTATAGAAAAAATTAGAAAAGAGAATGTTTTAAATCCAGAAATAGCTGAAATAAACCAGATTAAAGGTATTGAAAAAGCTATTGAAAATGGTTATAAAAACATTGCAGTTACAACTGCACTAGCTTCAGACATCCCTGAAATCAATAAACTTAAAGAGGAAAATCCCAATGTAAACATCTACATTTTTGCAGTTCACACAACAGGACTCTCTAAAGAAGATGCCAGAATCATATTTGACGGCAGTGATGTTATTACCTCATGTGCATCAAAATACATAAGAGAAATTGGTGATAAAGAATCATTAAAGACAGTAGGACAGTCAATATCAATATACTCAAATACTGAAGATGGTAAGAAGTTTATTGAAATAAGACTGGAAAAAATTGGCGGAGAAAAACCACATAAGGAAAATCCAAAATTGCCTTATCCTTTAATTTAAATGGAGGAATTTAATTTGACACAAAAAAGTGAAGCACAAAAGGGAAATGTAACTCCAGAAATGGAAAATGTTGCAGAAAAAGAAAACATTCCTATTGATAAACTTGTAACTTTAATAGCTGAAGGAAAAATGGTTATCCCAAAAAACATTAATGGAAACAGTAAAGCCTGTGGAATAGGTAAGGATTTAACAACCAAAGTAAATGCCAATATAGGATCATCAAGTAAAATAGATGACCTTGACCTTGAAGTTAAAAAAGCAAAAGTTGCAGTTGAATATGGTGCTGACGCAATTATGGATCTAAGTACAGGTTCAGATTTAATCAAGTTTAGGAAAAAAATAATGAATGCAGTAGATGTGCCAATAGGAACAGTGCCAATTTATGAAGCTGGAGTAGCTACTTTAAAAAAAGGTAAAGAAATCATCGAAATGGATCCTGAAGACATATTTAAATCTATCGAAAATCAAGCAAAAGAAGGTGTAGATTTTATGACTCTACACTGCGGAATCAACAGAGAGATTGTTGAAAAAATAACCGAAAACAAAAGGATGATGGGAGTAGTAAGTAGAGGAGGAACATTTCTAACATCTTGGATTTACCACAATCAAGAAGAAAACCCATTATACGAGAATTACGATTACATTCTAGAAATCGCTTATGAAAACGACATAACATTAAGTTTAGGAGACGGTTTAAGACCAGGATGCCTTTCAGATGCAAGCGACATACCTCAAATCCAGGAACTGGTAACACTTGGAGGTCTTGTTAAAAGAGCACAGGATGCAAATGTTCAGGTGATGGTAGAAGGGCCAGGACATATGCCATTGAACCAGATAAAGGCAAATATGGAAATACAGAAAACAGTATGTTATGGAGCTCCATTTTATGTATTAGGACCGCTTGTAACAGATCTGGCACCAGGGTATGATCATATAACCGGAGCTATTGGAGGAGCCCTAGCTGCATTTTGCGGAGCGGACTTTTTATGTTATGTAACTCCTGCAGAACATCTGACACTACCTAACCTTGAAGATGTGAAAGAAGGCGTTGTAGCATCAAAAATAGCTGCAGAAGCTGCAGACGTTGCAAACGGCATTGAATCATCATGGGCAAAAGAAAGAGAAATGGCCACAGCCCGTAAAAACTTTGACTGGGAAAAACAGTTCGAACTAGCTATTGACAAATCCAAGCCACGCTCATATAAAAACAAATGCTCATTAGATGATGATGAAATGTGTGCCATGTGCGGTGAGTACTGTGCGGTTAAAATAGCTAAAGGGGATTTCTAATAACCCTTTTATCATTTCTTTTTTTAAAATTCAAATTCTTAAATAAATAATTCTATCTTGCATCTCGGAAAATAAACAAACATTTATATATGTCTATTGCTCTAATAGGTATTACAAAAATGGAGATGATATTATGATAGATACAGAAAATAACATAAACCCTGATGATGGACAAGTACCTGAAATCCCATTTAAACATGTAGATGGTGAACAAAAAGGTATTATTGATTTATATGCACTTTCTACTTGCGGATGGTGTAAAAAAACCAGAATGTTTTTAGAAGAGCATGATATTGCTTATAATTACATCTACGTTGATTTAACTTCAGGGGAAGAACGTGACGTTGTTGTAGGCGAGCTTGAAAAATACAATCCTGACTTGTCATTTCCAACAATTGTAATTAATAACACTGGCGTAATTGTTGGTTATAAACCTGAAGAGTTAGCAGCTACCTTAGACATTCCTAATGTAGAATAATGGTGATTTGCATGGGTAAATTATATGATGATTTCAAAAAAGAAATCGAAAAAACAGGATATCATGCTAATCCCGATACTGAATTTGTTGAAATGTTACTTGAAAGTATCAACGTTAATAATGAAAGATATGGATATCCTGCTTGCCCATGCAGATTAGTATCAGGAAAACGTGAAAAAGATTTAGACCTTATTTGTCCTTGTGATTACAGGGATTTAGATTTAGATGAATACGGATTTTGTTTCTGTGCTCTTTATGTTACTAAAGATGTAATTGACAATAATAAGAAAATACATTCAATTCCAGATAGAAGAATGAAATCTTTAAAAACAAAAAGAGAACATAAATTAGAACAAGTAACTGTTGATGGACTTCCATATCCTGTATGGAGGTGCAGTGTTTGTGGTTATTTATGTGCTCGAAAAGAGCCTCCTGAAGTCTGTCCAATATGTCAAGCTGATAAGGACAGATTTGAAAAATTTTTATAAGTGTCTAAAATGCAATATCAAGAATTAGTAAATATCTACTCAGAATTAGAAAGTACAACAAAACGTCTAGAAAAAACTGAAATCATAGCTAACTTCCTAAAAAAGCTTGATGGGGAGACATTATCTGAAGTAGGATTGATGATTCTTGGAAGAGTATTTCCATCATGGAGCGATAAAGAAATCGGAATTGGAAATAAGCTCTTAATGCGTGCAGTGGCAGAAGCAATAGGCACAAGTCCTGAAAAAGTCGAAGATGCAGTGCGAGATGAAGGGGATATTGGTCTTGCATGCGTCAAACTTTTCAAAAGTAAAAAACAAACAACTTTTTTTTCAAAACCCTTAACAATTAACTTTGTTTTTAATAGCTTAAGAAAGCTGGCCAATATTAGTGGTGCAAAATCAACTAACCGTAAAATAGCTATTTTATTAGAGCTTTTATCACAATCAACACCTACAGAAGCCAAATATCTTACAAGAACTGTTGTAGAAGAGCTTAGAATTGGCGTAGGGGAAGGAATTATTCGTGACGCAATAGCACAGGCATTTGATATTGACAAAGAAGTAGTAGAACGGGCTCAAATGCTTACTAATGACCTGGGAGTTGTTTCACTAGTGGCTATGGAAGAAGGTAGCGAAGGACTTAAGAAACTCAATTTAAATCCAGGAAAACCTGTAAAGCCTATGCTTGCTCAGCTTTCACCCCCATTAAATGAGATCATTAATGAAATGGGACTAGCTATTTGTGAAACCAAATACGATGGAATCCGCCTTCAGATTCACAGAAATGAAGACGAAATAACCATTTTCACAAGAAGGCTGGAAAATATCACTAATGCACTTCCAGAAATTGTGGATATGCTTGATGAACATTTACCTCATGAAAATTACATTGTAGAAGGTGAAGTAATAGCTATACAAGATGGAAAACCTTTATCTTTCCAAAACGTGCTTCATAGGGTTCGTAGGAAACATGACATTGATAAAGCTATTGAAAATGTTCCTTTAAAACTATTCTTATTTGATTTGCTTTTCTATAAAGTACCTATGCTTGATGAACCTTTAATAGAAAGACGTAAGAAACTTACTGAAATTGTAGACACAACACCTGACAACCTTAACTTAAGTAACATGGTTTATGGAACTCCTGAAACAATTCCTGAAATTGAAGAATTATTTGAATTATCCATTAACCAACACCACGAAGGCATTATGATTAAAGATGCTAACGAGCCTTATATTCCAGGACTACGTGGTAAGAAAATGCTTAAATGGAAAGCAGAACCTGAAACATTAGATATGATTGTTTTAGGTGGAACCCATGGAATTGGTAAACGTGCTAACTTTATCGGATCATACCTGGTAGGTCTTAAAGGGGAAAATGACGAATTTAAAACAGTAGCTTATGTTGCAACTGGCCTTGATGACGCTACTTTGGAATATCTCACAGGCAAAATGGAAGAATATAAACTCACTGAAACAGGAAGAGACATTACTGTTGAACCAAAAATAGTGTTAGAAATAGCCTTCAGTGAGATTGTAAAAAGTCCAGAATATGAAACTGGCTACTCATTAAGATTCCCAGTCGTTAAAAATATCAGGAAAGACAAAGGGCCTGGAGACGTTGATACTGTTGAAAGACTGATTTCAATGTACATTAACCAATAGAAAGCAATTTGTCAAATCTACTTCCTATTCTTTATTTAAACTTTTTAGAAGAAATTTATTTTTTATGAAAATTACTGATGATAGGATTTTAAAAGTATCTCTTATTACAGCTTTAATTGGAATTGTAGGCCTTATTATCTTTACTCCATCAATTGAAGTAAAGGAAGTTAAAATTGAAGAAATCAATAAAGGAATGATTGATGAAGAAGTAGCTATTAGCGGCGTTGTTGAAGAAATAAAACCTTCAGCATCTGGTGAAACCTATTTTTTAAAAGTAAATGATGGAACTGGAATAATACCAGTAATCGTTTTTAATTCAGCTATTGTAGAGATGGAAGACTCAAATTTAAGTATTGAAATGTTCAAAAACAAGAAAGTGAAAATCAATGGAAAAATAACAGAATACAATTCGAAATTAGAACTAATACTTTCAGATGGAAGTTCAATAACCATTGTCTAAAAAAATAAAGTTTTTATAGTATTACACCAAATTAAAAAAGTGGTAATAGGTGTAATGTATGACAACTGTAGAATATTTAGCATCAATAGGATTTCATGAACCAGTAATCATAAGTTTATTTCTAGTGTTCGTATTAGGAGTAGGTATTCAATGGATTGCTCAGATTAAAAAAATACCTGGCATCATTCTTCTTTTACCTGCTGGAATGTTTTTTGGAGCATATTTAGGATTGATAGATTCTACATCCTTATTTGGTGAATCGTTCTACACCTTAGTTACATTGGGAGTTGGCTTCCTTTTGTTTGCAGATGGTCTTAATTTAAACTTCTCAAAACTAGAGAAAAGTGAAAAATCAAGCATTAAAAAGATGATTCTATTTAATACTATCTTATGCCTTGTTTTGGGAACACTAATAATCAGTTATCTTTTCAACATGAAATGGTATGATGCCACATTAATAGCATCCCTGCTTATAGTGTCTGGACCAACAGTAATCGGACCTATTTTAGAGTATTCAAAACCAAATGAAAGACTTAAACATATTACAATGTGGGAAGCTATTGTAACTGACCCTTTAGGGGCAGAAATAGCTACAATAATATTATATTTCCTGCTTATCTTCCACAATCCTGATGAACTGTTAAATACTGCATCATCACCTTTCGGTCAAATAATTCATAATGTTTTACAAAACACAATATTTAAAGTGTTGATGGTTCATGGCATTTACTTCGATGATTTAATTATAACTGCAATTTTAGGTGTTGTAATAGGTTGCCTTTTAGGAGTCCTGATTGCGGCATTTTACATACAAGCAAAAAACAGAGGACTTATAAAAAATAGGTATGTGCTTATAATAATCTGGATGCTAGTCTTTGGAGGAATATTACTTGGAGAATTAATATTTCCTGAAGCAGGACTGTTTACAGCACTGGTTATCGGAATCGTATTAGCTAACAAAGAAAAAAGAACTGCAAGAATCACCAAAAAGCTAAGTGATTTTATAGAACCTATAATCATCGGATTGCTGTTTATTACGCTTTCTGCAATGGTGGATCTTAATAAACTATGGGAATATATGGTCCCAAGCTTGGTACTTGTAGCTATCTTAATATTCGTAATAAGACCTTTAACTACTTTTATTGCAACATATAAAGAGAAGCTGACATTTAAAGAAAAAATATTCATAAGTTCTGTCCATCCAAGAGGAATAGTGGCCGCTGCATCAGCGTCCTTGTTCTCCTTAAAGCTTAATCATTCGGGAGTTGGAATTCCCCAACTGGTTCCAATAGTGTTTATTGTGATTTTAGCTACAGTAATAATCTACGGATTCTTCACACCATATATTACAAAAAAATTGGGACTGAATACAGGATAGCTCCATGAAGAAATTATTTAATTATTGAAAACCATATACTTATAATAATTAAAGGTGAAAATAAAATGTCAGCGAAAAAAAGATTATTTGGAACATTTGGTGTTAGAAGAACTGCAAATGACGTTCTAACCCCTGAATTTGCATCAAGACTTGCAGCATGTTATGGGAGTTTAACAAAAGGAAAAGTAGCTGTAGGTGGAGATACCAGAACAACAAGCAGAATGCTAATGGATGCAATCAAAGCAGGACTCCTTTCAGCAGGTTGTGATGTGGTAGATTTAGGAATTCTACCAACCCCAGCTGTTCAGTTTGCCGTTAGAAATTATTATGACGGAGGAGTCATGGTTACAGCTTCACACAACCCTCCAAAGTACAATGGAATTAAATTCCTTGATGAATTTGGAATAGGTCTTCCAGATGACATGGAAATAGCTATTGAAGAAATGTACTTTGACAGTGAACCAGACAGGGTAGAATGGAATGAGATTGGCGAATCATATACAAACGACAACATAATTCATGAATACATTGACACAGTAGTCGATACCGTTGATGCTGAGGCCATTAGAAAAGCCAAATTAAAAGTTGTTCTTGACTGCGGATCTGGTGCAGGATGCTTTACAGCACCATACCTTTTAAGAGCTCTCGGATGTGAACTGATTACTCTTAACTCACAGCCAGACGGATTTTTCCCAGGGCGTAACCCTGAACCGATAGAAGAAAACTTAGGAGAGCTAATAGACGTTGTAAAACAATTAAATGCTGACATAGGACTAGCTCATGATGGGGATGCTGATAGAACAATCTGTATTGATGAGAAAGGAAACTTCGTTTTAGGGGACAAAACATTCTCCCTTGTTGAAAAACAAATGCTTAAAGAAAATAACGGTGGAATAATCGTTACAACAGTTGCAACATCACAGGCAATATATGACATTGCAGAAGAATATGGGGGTGAAGTGATAGCTACTGCAGTTGGAGATTTACTTGTAGCACGTGAATTAAAAGAACGTGATGGTTTATTTGGAGGAGAAGAAAACGGAGGTTTAATTTTCCCAGACTTTGTTTATGGAAGAGATGCAGCTATGACCGTTGCAAAAATCCTCGAAATAATAGCTAAGGAAAAGAAACCCTTATCAGAGCTTGTAGCTGAACTGCCGGTTTACTATTCCAAAAAAATGAAAATAGAATGTAGTGATGATTTGAAAGAAACCGTAATGGAGAATATTGCAAAGGAAATAAGTGAAACAACCGACTTTGAAATAGACACAACAGACGGAGTTAAAATATTAAAAGAAGATGGCTGGGTAATTATAAGACCATCTGGTACCGAACCTATTTTTAGATGCTTTGCAGAATCAGACAGTCAGGAAAAAGCAGACGAAATGACAAAATGGGGAATAGGATTAATTAAAAAGTACATACATTGATTGAATAAAATTTAAAAAAAAAACAATATTAACACATTCAATCCTCAAATTTTTTTATTCAACTAAATTATATAAAAATATACAATTGAATAATATTAAATAAAAAGAATAAAAAAATATTAAAATAACTTATAAAAATCCTATAAAACATATATTTAACAAATATTCTATATACCATATATGTCAATTAATAATATGTGGTCTCAAAATACAGAACTATTATTCTTTAAATCTTGTGAAAATTTTGCATCACCAGAACAATTATTTTATATAACCGATGAGAACAAATATTTTGCATATTGGCCAAAGGATTATTACGGAAAAAAATCAACATTACAATCAAGAAATTCGCTAATTGGTAAATTTTCTGAAAAATGGACAGCAAATTTAATTAAAAATTTGATTAAAGATATGGGGTTATTTGCAATACAAAGTGCACAATGTGATGAAATAGGACTTACCAACAAATCACCTGCAGATATTGTGATTTCAACCAAAAATAAGAGAAAACTAAAGCCGAGAGACATAAAAATCATATTTGAAGTAAAAATGTCCTTAGTTTGGAATTGGGAATTAAATAAAAATGGTTTGATATCTGAAATTGGAGATTATAAAACACATCAAGGAAGGCCAGGATTATTAAGATCGGATTCCATATTAAAGGCTATTGGAAAATGTATTAACATCAGAGTTTTTGATTTTCAGTCAGCAAAAATTCCGTTAATTGTGCTTGGAAATACTCCAATAACTGAAACCTATTATTCAAAAGTTGACCATTTGAAAAAAAACTGGTGTTATTCAAGGATTTTGGTCGATAAATCCTAAACCTCTAAGTAATGAAGAAACATTAAAATCCACAGCAGAAAATGGTTTTATTCGTTTTGATAATGAAATAGAAATGCAAAATTCAATCAAAAAACTGATTGATATGGACTTGAATTTCTTTTCTGGCATGAGGGAAACAAAAGAATTAGGTAATCTCATTGAAATAGCAAACTCGAAAAAAACATATGAAGAAAAAGGTTTTGAATTTTTAAGATTACTAAAGGAATGATTATATGGTAAAAAGTAGTAAGACCAGTTCATTTGGAGTATCTGAAAGATGTAGTCATGATTCAAGTAGTTTTTACAACAGCAATCTGTATAATGGGATTGACTTACCGAAGAAAGTTGATTTCTTACATGAAAAAATTTCTAAAAACAATTTAAATAAAATCTTTTGTAAATCAAGTGAATCTATGGAAGAGCTTCCAGACAATAGTGTGAATCTAATGATAACTTCCCCACCATACAATGTTGGTAAAGATTATGACAATGATTTAAGTTTAGGGGAATATGAAACATTATTGAAAAATGTATTTAGGGAAACCTATAACAAATTAACAACTGGGGGACGAGCATGTATTAATATTGCCAATGTTGGTAGAAAGCCTTATATTCCATTACATTCCTTAATAATTGATATTATGTTAGATATTGGTTATATTATGAGAGGAGAAATAATATGGGATAAATCAGCTAGTGTTGGTGGATCTTGTGCTTGGGGAAGTTGGAAATCTGCATCAAATCCAGTATTACGTGATGTACATGAATATATTCTGGTTTTCTGCAAAGATTCATTTTCAAAAAAGAAAGTTAAAGATAAAAAGGACACAATATCTCGAGATGAATTTCTTAGTTGGACTAAAAGCATATGGACATTTCAAACTGAATCAGCTAAAAAAATCGGACATCCTGCGCCATTTCCTATCGAGCTTCCTCACAGATTAATTAATTTATATAGCTATGAAGAAGACATTATCTTGGATCCCTTTGTAGGTAGTGGTACAACTTGTTTATCAGCATTTCAGAATAACAGAAAATATGTTGGTTATGATATTGTTGAAGAATATGTGGATTTAGCAAATAAAAGAATTGAAGACTTTAAAAATCAACCTTTGATTATATGAATAGATAATAGCTATAAATATTCCAAACATTCTTCTTTTAGGAAAAACGCATCTTCATTGTCTGGATTTTTTAGTAGTACTTTGTCAAAACTAGCTATTGCTTCTTCAAATTTTTGAAGCTCCATTAGTACTACTCCCTTATTTAATAGAAAGTCAACATTGTTTTTTTCAATATTAATAGCTGCGTTGTAGCATTCCAATGCATTGTCAAATTGACCTAAATCAATATATGCATTTCCCATCCTGTTTAATGCATCTGCATCCTTTTCAGAGTCATCTAATGACAATTCCACTGCTTTGTTAAATGATTCGATAGCTTCATTTGGTTTACCCATATCTGTTAGAAGGTTTCCTCGTGCATTCCATACTTCAGGGTTTTCACCATCTATCTTAATCAATTTATCATATATCTCCAGTGCCTCATCATGAGCATTTAGAACTTCCAGTATGAATCCTCTCCAGTATAAAACAAGAGGATTGTTTGGATTTGATTCATATGCTGCATCACTTGCATCTAAAGCTGCAAAAACATCTCCCGCATTTAGAAGCGCAATAGCTTTGTTGTTTATGATATATTCATTATCTTCCTCAATAACTAATGCTTTATCATAGCACTCAATAGCTTGCCTAAAGTCACCTAATCTTGAAAGATTATCTCCTTGTTTATTTAACAAATATACATCATTTGGATCTATTTTTAATGCTGCATTGTAACATAAAGTAGATTTGTCATATTTACCAGTATCAAAAAGAATATCTGCTCTTTGTGTGATCATGGCTTTTTCATCGATTTTATCTCCTTTCCAATCCTCCACATCAAGCTTTTTAAAGTGTATTATTTGGAAATCGTCATTATCCTTTATCTGACCAGCATATTTCTTTTTAAACTCCTTGACCATTTCCCCGGAGTTTTCATATCCTTCTTCCATAGCCAGCTCGTCATTATCTTTCAAGTCTTTGTATTTTATTGTTTCAACATCTTCCACAATAGCTTCAAATATTTTCTTTTTTTCTTTTGAAACTAAGTTCCAGTAACAGTATAACCTGTCTCCTTTTTTCAATGGAGTTTTCCAGAGTTTACGGATTGTCATTGTTTTTTTACCTGTGATAATATCAATATCCTGACTTGAAAATGACAATATAGGCATTTTATAAACTCCTTTAATCGATTGTTTTTGAACCGAATTCCCCTGTCTTAACTCTTATTGTTCCATCAAAGTTGTCTTTAAGGGTTTTGGCTAAATCTATAAGTTCTACTGCATTTGGATTCTCGACTTCTTCCAGCCTTGGATCTAGAACATTTTTATTTCTAAATTGCTGTATTGTATAAATATCAGACTTAACAGAGCTAGCTATTTTTTTAATATCTTCCTCTGTATGTAGTGTTGGAACAACCGTTGTTCTTGTCTCTAATTTAACATTGTAATCATTTATTAAATCCATTGACTTTTTAACCTCAAGGCCAATGTCTTCACCAACAACATGCCTGTAATCTTCAAATGGGGCTTTAACATCTAGTGAAATAAAATCAATTAAATCTTCTTTTAAAAGTTTTTCAAGCTCTTCAGGATATATTCCACTAGTGTCCAGTTTTGTTTTAAGATTTAAGTCCTTTGCATATTTTAGAATATCTGCCGCATCTCCAGTTTGAAGTAGTGGTTCTCCTCCAGAAATAACCACCGCATCAATAAAGTCTTTTGATGAATCAATTTCTTCTTTGATTTCATCTAATGTTCTTTCGGTTTTGTCGTTGATCAGTTCCACATTATGGCAGAATCTACAGCATAATGGACATCCAGACATAAAAAGGACTAATGACATGTTTCCATGAAATTCAACAGAAGATATTACAGTTCCACCAACGTACATTTATTCCAAGACCTTTTTCATGATTTCAATGAATTTTTCGTTTTCTTCCTGAGTACAGATACTTATTCTTATCCAGTAATCGTCAATACCTTTAAATGATGTGCAGTCACGAACAATAACCCCTTCTGCCATAAGTTTACGGGTGAGTTCAGTTGCTGTCATTCCAGTATCTTCCACATTAAATAAAATAAAGTTGGATTTTGATGGAAATACCTTAAGTTTATCCATTTTGTTTAATTCTGTGTACAAATATTCCCTACTTGCAATTCCGTCTTCAGTAGATTTTTTTATGTATTCCTTATCTCTAAGTGTGTTTAAGGCAGCTATATATGAGAGTCTGGTTATGGAAAATACAGGTTTTATTCTGAAGATATATTCGATTATTTCCGGAGAGGATAAACCAAAACCTATCCTCATTCCAGCTAATCCCATTACTTTAGACATTGTCCTTATAATGAAGATATTAGGATACTTGTTGATTAGATCCTTATTAGTTACCTCTGCATATTCAAAGTATGCCTCATCAACTACTACAAGGATATCTTCATTTATTTCAGCTATTCTTGAAATGTCCTCTTCAGAAATTAAAGTACCTGTTGGATTGTTTGGAGTACAGAGAAATATCATTTTTGTTTTTTCAGTAATCGCATCAATCATTGAATCAACATCTAATCTATTTTCATCTAAATCCCAACGAGCATATACAGGCACTGCACCATATTGAAGTAAAAGATACTCATAGTACATATAGGATGGAAGGGGGACAATGAATTCATCACCCTGATTGATGAAAGTCTTAGCTAATACGTCGATTATTTCATCTGCTCCATCACCACCGACAACCACCTGGTTGTCATTCACACCAGAATACAATGCATACTCATGAATAAGTTCCCTTAAATCTGATTCCGGATAACGGTTAATATCTGTTTCTTCACGAATAGCTGCAAGAGCTTTCTTTGAAGGACCCCATGGATTTTCATTAGATCCCAATTTAATGATATCTTCCTTATTAAGACCAAATTCAGCAGCTATCTCATCCTGAGACTTTCCCGGAACATAGGAATCCATTTCACTAACAATTTGTCTTACTTTCATAATCTAATCTTCTTTATATTTTTTAGAAATTTCACAGTACTTGTCTGCATTTTCCTGAATATGATCTATTTGTTCAGGAGTTAACTCTTTAACCACTTTTGCCGGAACTCCTAAAATCAAACTGCCTTCAGGAAATTCCTTACCTTCACTTACAACAGCTCCAGCACCAACAATACAATTCTTATTAATGTGTGCTCCATTTAAAACTGTTGCGTTCATGCCTATTAGAACATTGTCTTCTAATGTGCAGCCATGAATTACAGCACCATGACCTATTGAAACATTGTCTTTGATTGTAACTGGAAAATCATCAGAACAGTGAATTACACAGTTGTCCTGAACGTTTGAATTTTTTCCAATTGAAATCGGTGCAATATCACCACGAATTACAGCACCATGCCAAACTGATACATCTTCGCCTAAATCAACATCACCAAGCACTTGAGCACCAGGACATATTATTACAGAGTCTTTCTTATTTATCATAATATCACATCCTTATTTAGAATTATGTTTATTTTTATCTTGAATAATATGATTTTGTTTTACTAACACACGAGTGTCAGAAGGCACATCACCATATAACAAAACACCTGAACCGATAGTGGCGTTATGACCTACTTTTACACCAGGAGACAGACTGGAATTAATACCTGTCTTTACAGAGTCTCCAATAATAGCTCCAAGTTTACGTCTACCACTGTCAATAGTCTTATCTTTAATCTTGGTTTTAACATTTTCGTTGTCAAAACGGAGATTTGCAATATTGGTTCCTGCAGCTATATTACAGTTAGATCCAATGACGGAGTCTCCAACATAACTTAAATGACTAACGTTAGTATTTTCCATTATAATTGAATTTTTGATTTCAACTGCATTACCAACATGAACATTGTCTCCAAAGTAAGTGTTGCCTCTAATATAACAGTTAGGACCAATATCACAGTTTTTACCGATGTAGACATTTCCTTCAATGTATACTCCAGATTTTATAATACTGTTTTCATCTAAAAATATTTCGCCATGGATAACTGCACCTTCTTCAACAGTTCCCTTGATTTCTGTTTTAAGTTGGGATATAACCTCTTCATTAATCTCAATTAGCTCCCAAGGCCTTCCAACGTCAATCCAATCCTTATCTGTCTGCAATCCGATAACACGTTTGTCATCTTCAATCTGCATTACCAATGAGTCGGTAATCTCATATTCCCCACGTTCAGACAATTCTGTTTTGTCAATTTTATCAAAAATATCCTCATTAAAAACATAGATACCTGCATTAATAAGGTTACTTGGAGCTTCCTCAATTGAGGGTTTTTCAATAATGCTTTTAATATTGTTTCCCTCTAGTTCAACAACACCAAAAGCTGAGGGATCTTCTACTTCAGTAAGTAACATCAATGTATCTGGCTGCTCGTTTTCATACTCTTCAATTATCTCATGAATAACCTTCTCATCTAAGATAATATCCCCATTTAAAACAATCAAGGAATCTTCAATAAAATCCTTTCCATAGCCTATTGCATTAGCTGTTCCAAGGAAATCCTCTTGTCTTTCATAAGTAATGTTAACACCGAATTCAGCCCCATCACCGAAGTAATCTCTAACAATTTCTTCCTTATATCTTACAATAAGCAATATATCTTCAATTCCGTTTTCTCTTAAAGATTCAATATTATGCTGGATAATGGGTTTTCCAGCTACTGGCAACATTGTTTTAGGTTTAGTTAGAGTTAAAGGCCTCATTCTAGAACCTTCACCAGCACTTAAAATTATAGCTTTCATTTTTATGAACCTCTTTTTAAATATTACTAATATCTTTATAAGTTTTCATTAATAATTCTTAAACATTCATCGCGAATAAAATTGGCTCTGTTAACATCTTTTGATTCCAATGTTATGCGAACATAATCCTCGGTTCCGGAAGGCCTTACTAAAACCCAGCTGTCATCGTCAAATGTTAATCTGACACCATCAATGTTGTTTATTTCCCTAATATCATCAAACGTGTTAGACAATAATTCTTCCATGTCTTCCATAATAGCTATTTTAGATTCCTTAGAGCATGTTACTTTTTCACGAATATTTGGATAAGATGGAATCTCTTTTAATAAATCAGATAGCTTTCCTTTTTTTGAAACTAGTTCTGCCATTCTTAAACCTGAAAGAATACCATCAGGACACATACAGAAATCAGGATGCAACCAGGTTCCAGAAGGTTCCCCTCCAAAAGTGGCGTTTTCATCAATAATAACTTCAGCTACGTTTACGTCTCCAACTTTTGTTCTTAAAACGCTTCCCCCAACAGACCCTAACGCTTCATCCATACATATTCCCGCATCTACTGTGGTTACAACAACTCCTCCAAACTGTTTTGAAATTAATGCAAGTAAGCTGTCAAATGGTGATATGTTTCCTTTTTCGTCAATTGTAATCATCCTGTCTGCATCACCATCATGAGCTATTCCCAAATCCGCTCCAACAGCTACAACAGTTTTCATCAAATCCTGAAGGTTGTCTGCATTTGGTTCAGGGTTTCTTCCTGGGAAAAATCCGTCTGGCTGTGAATTTAGGGTTGTTACTTCACAGCCTGCTTTTCTAAATACTAAAGGTGATATTTCAGAACCTGCTCCAGATGCACAGTCAATTACAACCTTAAGACCTTCTTTAATATCAACTAAATCAACTAGATCATCGATATACTGACCTTTAATCTCATCATTATGTTTTAACTTTCCTATTTCGTTCCATGGAACTGAAATATATTCTTCGTTGTTGTAAATTCTTTCAATTTCTGCTTCCTGAATTGAAGTATAAGCCATACCATTTTTATTCCATAATTTAATCCCATTATATCTGGAAGGATTATGAGAAGCTGTGAGCATAATTCCTGCATCGGCACCTAATTTCTCACATGCATAACCTACTAAAGGAGTTGGAACCATGCCAATTTTAATTACATTGACTCCGCCTTCTAAAAGACCTGCACAAATAGCCTGGTCAAGCATCTGATTTGAAGTTCTAGTGTCATAACCTAAAACGACTTCTCCAGAATTACCTAAATAATAAGCTAAAGATTTACCTACTTTTAAAGCTAATTCTGCTGTGACTTCATCTTTTACAAGACCCCTGATTCCTGAAGTTCCAAATAGCTTTTTACCTACCATGAAAAAAACCTCATTAAGCTCCAAATTTGTGGGAATTATTCATTAAATCCATTAGAATATTCATTACATCAGAACCGCGAATTCTTGAAAGTCCACCTTTTGCAGCATCAACTTCTGAGAATCTTTCAACGTCGTCGACTCTTACTTCAGGACCCATAATGATCATAGGAACTGGATCGCCAGAATGGTTCATAACAGAAATCGGTGTTGAATGGTCTGCTGTTAAAATTAAGTAGACGTCTTCCAAATTTTTAAGCTTGCTCATTACAACTTTGTCGACCTTTTCTATAAACTCTAATTTTTCCTTCATATTGCCGTCATGTCCAGCCTCATCAGCACCATCAATATTTACAAGGAAAAAGTCATGATCAGAGTTTTCCACCTGGTCAACGATTGTATCAACTATATTGTCCAAGTTGGTGTCAACTCCACCAGTTACATCTTCCATTTCAATAATGTCCATTCCTGCAAATCTGCAAATACCCATAATAAGTCCTGTTTCAGCTATACATGCAGAGTTAACTTCATATTTTTCATTAATAGGTTCAACAACAGGAACAGCACCTGCACCACGAGGAATTATAATATTAGCTGGTGGTTCACCATTTTCAATTCTTTCAAGATTAACTGGATGGTCTTTAACCATTTCATAAGATTTAGCTACAACCTGATTTAATATATCTGCAGTTTTTTTAGCTTCCATAGAATCATCTAAAGGAACTACTTCCTTAGGTTTATTTCCTTCTACTTTAGGATCAGCATCGCTTACTTTATCAGACAATCCTTCTCCTCTCAATACTAAAACTGCCCTATGGCCAGTGGATTCTTTAAAAATAATTTTAATATCTGGATAGTCTTCAAGAACCATTGTATTTAAAACATCTACAATATCTTTTGTACCTTCCCTAATCCTTCCAGCACGCCTGTCAGTAATAATTCCATTTTCATCTGCAGTTGAGAAATTACATCTAAATGCAATATCTCCCGGAATTACATCCACTCCAACTCCAGAAGCTTCAAACGGACCTCTTCCAGTATAGACAACATAAGGGTCATAACCTAAAATTGATATATGTGCAGTGTCACTACCTGGAATTATTCCTGGAGCTATTGAATCCATAATCCCATTAATACCCTTTTTAGCCATTTCATCCATGTTTGGAGTATTAGCAGCTTGAAGTGGAGTTTGATTATCAAGTTCTTTTAAAGGACGGTCTCCCATACCATCCATAATTAATATAATTCCCTTCATAATATCACCTTTGAAAAAAAATAAAAAAATATAATTAATATAATTATTATGTTTAACAGTTAAATAATTTATTTAAATTAAAAATATACCAATAATTGCACCAGTAATAGTTGCAAGTAAATTTACATGTTCATTTGAAAGTATTTCTCTTCTCTCAAAGATAGCTCCAAGAAAACTGTCCATAAAACAACCAACAGTTCCAGAAACAATGGAAACTATTAAAGCAGAAGACGGGTTAGCTACAACTCCTAACAAATAAGCAGCTATACCAATAATACCTGCACCAACAATCCCAGAAGCTGTTCCAAGAACAGATACTGCACCATCAGTTCCTGGCGCCACCTTTTTAAAAGAAGTAATAAGTCGTGGAGTTTGAGTTACGCCAATTTCGCTAGCTAATGTATCAGCCGTTGCTGTTGAAATTGCTCCGATAAATCCTCCTACAAGAGGCAAGTAATATCCACCAAATGCAGCCATCATAAATGCTACAATACCATTTGAAATAACATTTTTAGCTGTTCTTCGACCTTCAAATTCACCTAAAGATTTTTTATAAGGTTTGGCATATCTTGTTGCAAATAATGATAAAACTAAAAATATTACTAAAAGAAATAGCCAGTTAACACCTGCTGAAAAAATAATCACAATTCCCATTAAAATCATGAATAGTGATCCTAAAAGGTCTAATGCTTTTCTTTTATAGGTAACATATCCTAATATAAAAAGAAGTAATACATATCCCCAATTTATCATTAATTGTTCCATAATCAAAACCTAAAAAATTAATTGATACTAATTAATTTGTTTTTGATTAATAATAAAGATATCTAAAAAAAGAAGGTTAAATAAAGTATTTAGTTTAATACTTTACTTTTGATAATTTCCACTCTTTTGAGAGGGTAGATTTTTTTAGCAGTGTGGTAAACTTCACTAGCTAATTTTCCGTTTACAGCTGATTTTATTAAATCTTCAAAGGATTTTTCAGCAGCTGCTTCAGTTAATAAGTCAGTAATAACTTCTCTCATGTATTTTTGTTGTGAAGATTTAGCTCTTCTGGTAGTTACAGCTAATACATGGAGTTTTATTCTGTGGTCATCTTTAGTTTTTACAACAACAGAAGTATCGATTCTACTTGTTCCTCTTCTAATCATACTTCTTACATAATCAGTAGTAGTTTTATGACCTGTGAACTTGGTGTTTGCTACATTTCCAGCTACATTATCAATTTCAAATCTAAGTTTAATATATTGTTTTGAGAAGTCTCCACTTAATTCCCTCATAGTGACTTCTACTCCTCTTCCAATAAGTAAATCTGGATCTCTTGCTGGAGTTTCACCAATTTCTTTATCTTCAAATGCAATTGGAGTTTTTACTGAATACCAATTTTTTTCTTTCCATGTGTCACGTACTCTACGTCTTGCTTTACTTGCCTTTGCCATTATATCGACCTTTAAAAAAGTTTTTCCCTTAATTTGATTATAATAAAAAATAGCGTTTGCTACTTAAATTTTGTAAATATTAATTGTAAAAATAGTCTGTAAATTCAACATCTACCTACTTAAATATTTATATTCATAAAAGTTTTTATTTCAAAAACCCGCCCATAAAGGTTATTATTAGATTTTTTTCTTATGATATATAAATATAACCTACCATTATTAAAAGATAATTGCTAATTGGTTAGTTGTTATTTTATTTAATATTCTAATCCTTTATTTTTTTCTAATAATTAAACAGAAAATACAAATATACTTAAACGAAATTTTCTTTTTGAAACTTCAGTTTCCAAAATGGGGA
>OGXX01001181.1_pt1 | contig 26955 bp, 19 predicted proteins | sample 1576301 | NCBI WGS metagenome assembly OGXX01 (sample SAMEA3541469, study PRJEB24748) | human gut metagenome | biome: human gut; feature: human-associated habitat; material: faeces | place: China | collected 2012
AGCAGCGGCACTCCATGGCCGTGGCCAGCTCGTCTGCCCGGCGGAAGGCGCTGATGAACAGCGGCACCAAAATGGGCACCAGGGCCTTGGCCCGTTGGAGCAAGCTCCCGGTCTCAAAATCCGCGCCACGGGCCTTCTGGGCAGACATGATTTTATCCGTCTCTTCAATGAGGGTGGGAATGAACCGCAGGGCAATGCACATCATCATGGACAGCTCATGGACCGGCAACCGCAGCTTCTTCAGAGGCCCTAACAGAGACTCCAACCCATCAGTCAGGGCAATGGGAGAGGTGGTATAGGTCAGCAGGAAGGTGCCTGTAATGAGCATGATGATTCGGGAAGCCATAAAAATCGCCGTCCGGACTCCCTCCCAGGTAATGGTAATGCCCCAAAACCGGGCCAGCACATGATCCCCACCGGTGTAGAAGAGGTTGAGAACCGCCGTCAGAACCACAATGATCACAATGGGTTTCATTCCCCGCAACAGAGTCTTCGGCCGGATGCGAGACAGAGATACGGCTGTAATCAGAAACGCCAGAACCAGTCCGTAGCTCACCCAACTGTTCGCCACAAACAGGGCCACCAGGTATAGAACCGTCATGAGAAGCTTCGTGCGGGGGTCCAGCCTGTGGATCACCGTCTTTCCCGGGAAGAACTGGCCCAGGGTAATATCCTTCAGCATGAGCCCTTCCCTCCCTTCAGACGGAGCAGCTCCCGGGCGGCCTGCTCCACGGTGTACACGCTGGAGTCCACTGGTACCCCCAGCTCCCGAAGGCGCAGAAATACCCGGGTCACCTGGGGGATGGCCAAGCCGATCTGCTGGAGCTCCCAGGCATGGCGGAACACCTCTCGGGGAGAATTGTCCATGCGCAGGCCACCGTGATCCATCACCAGGAGCCGGTCCGTCACCCGGGCCACCTCCTCCATGGCATGGCTCACCATCATCACCGTAGCGTTTTTCGCCTTCTGATAGGCCCGGATGTTTTCCAAAATGCTGTCTCTGCCCTGGGGGTCCAGGCCTGCCGTGGGCTCGTCCAGAATCAACACATCAGGTTCCATGGCAATGACGCCGGCAATGGCCACCCGGCGCTTCTGGCCGCCGGAGAGGTCAAAGGGGGACTTCTCCAAATGCTCCTCGGGCACCCCCACAAAGGCCGCCGCCTCCCGGACCCGCCGCTGGATCTCCTCCGGAGGCAGACCCATGTTCTTGGGGCCAAAGGCAATGTCTTTGTACACAGTCTCTTCAAAAAGCTGATACTCCGGGTACTGAAATACCAGGCCGACATGAAACCGAATGCTTCGGGTAAAGGCCTTGTCGCTCCAGATATCCCGCCCGTCGAAGAGAATCTGCCCGGACGTGGGTTTCAACAGGCCATTGAGATGCTGAATCAAGGTGGATTTTCCGGAGCCGGTGTGTCCGATGATGCCGATGAACTCTCCCCGCTCCACGGAAAAGCTCACATGCTCAATGGCGGCGCGCTGAAAGGGCGTTCCAACGCTGTATATGTGGGAAAGGTCCCGAACCTCAAGAATTGGTGCCAATTTTCATTCCTCCAGCGGGTCAGGCCGACGCCCAGCGGCGGAGTGCCTGCGCGCATTCTTCTATCGTCAGGGTATCCAGCGGCAGCTCCTGCCCCGCCTTTCTCAGCTGCCAGCACAGCTCCACAGTCTCCGGGGCAGACAGGCCCAGGCGGTGCAGCAGCTCCACCTGGCTGAAGACCTTTTTCGGGGGACCGTCTGCCGCAATTTCCCCCCGGTCCAGGACCACCACCCGCTGCGCCCGGGCGGCCTCATCCATGTGGTGGGTGATGAGAACGACGGTGATGCCCAAGCGCCGGTTCAAATCGGAGACAATCTCCATAACCTCTTCCCGTCCCCGAGGGTCCAGCATCGCCGTAGGTTCGTCCAGGACAATGCACTTGGGCCGCATGGCAATGACTCCTGCAATGGCCACCCGCTGCTTTTGCCCACCGGAGAGGAGATGGGGAGCATGCTCCCGATACTCGTACAGGCCCACCTGGCGCAGGGCCTCGTCCACACGCCGCCGGATCTCCTGAGAGGGCACCCCCAGATTTTCCGGGGCAAATGCCACATCCTCCTCCACCACATTGGCCACAATCTGGTTGTCCGGATTCTGGAACACCATGCCAACGGTGCGGCGAATGGGAATCAGGTTGCCCTCGTCCTGGGTATCCATTCCGAAGACCGTAACGGTCCCCCCCGCAGGGAGCGCAATGGCATTGCAGTGTTTGGCCAGGGTGGATTTTCCGCACCCATTCCGGCCCAACACCGCCACAAAGGTCCCCTCCTCAATCTTCAGGTTCAAATCCCGAAACACAGAAATCCCGGGGCCGCCTTCCGCCCCCGGGTATGCATAAGCCAGGTGTTCAGCCTGGATTGCCTCTGCCATAGTCCCTCCTGCCGGCCGGAATGGGCCGGACTGATTTTTAAAATTTCAGAAGCCTTTACCTGCCAGGCTCCCAACGGCCCGCCGCACCGCAGGGCAGCGTGAGACCAGAAGCGGCAACCGGCAAGCCCAGCTCCCCGCACTGGGTGCAGCCGCCGAATCTGGCGCCGAAGACGGCATCGGCCATGTACCCCACTGCAGAGGGAGCCAGCCCTGTGGTGTAGGAATTGATGATCACAAAGAGGGGATTCTCCGATAGGATCTCCCGCACAGTCAGGAGGAAGGGGTAAAAATCCTTCTCCATCTTCCAAATCTCGCCGGAGGGACCCCTGCCATAGGAGGGCGGATCCATGATGACGCCGTCGTACTTCCGCCCCCGGCGGATTTCCCGCTGAATGAATTTGCCGCAGTCATCCACAATCCAGTGGATGGGCCGGTCTGCCAGGCCGGAGGCGGCGGCATTCTCCTTGGCCATGGCCACCATACCCTTGGCCGCGTCCACATGCCACACCTCAGCCCCCCCGGCGGCAGCCGCCAAGGTAGCCCCTCCGGAATAGGCAAAGAGGTTCAGCACCCGAACAGGCCGGCCGGCCCCCTCCACCTTCTCCCGGATGTAGTCCCAGTTGGCTGCCTGCTCCGGGAAAACGCCGGTATGCTTGAAATTCATCGGCTTCACGTGAAAGGTCAGATCATCCTTGTAATGTAGAAGCCAGCTCTCCGGCAGGCTCCGGATCTCCCACCGGCCGCCGCCGGTGGAAGACCGGTGGTACTTGGCGTCAAACCGGTTCCACCGCGGATCCTTCCGCTCCGTAGCCCAGATCACCTGGGGGTCCGGCCGAACCAGGAGCTTCCCGGCCCAGGACTCCAAGCGGAGGCCCTGTGTGGCGTCCAGCACCTCATATTCCTTCCATCCTCTGGATATCCACGCCATTGGCCGCACCTCCTATTCTCCGCCGTTGGTTTCCGGCGGCTTTGTGGGCTCATTGGGGTCTGTGGGTTTGGGCGGTTCCGTAGGCTTGGTCTGCTCCGCTACTGTCTGCTTGGTGTGGACGGTACAGCCCGCCTTGTCCGCGCCCTCGGTATACATAAACTTGGAGTAGTCCAGCCCGGCCGAAGCGTACAGGCTCTTCAGGCTGTCTGACATTTTCACCAGGCCCCTTTCGGTGACGGTGTTGCCCTTGACCTGGGAGCAGTACTCATTGGCCGCCGCATGGCCGCCCTCGCAGTACCGGGTCATCACATGGAGGTCGCAGGACTGGCTGGGACGGTCCTCGGGATAGACATACACCGTCTGGGCGCAGCTGCCCCGGGGGTCCGCCTTGCAGGCCTCTGTGGCCAGCTTCCCGGACTCCGTGCAGATGGTGACCCCAACCATGTTCCCCCAATTGAACAGGTCCCGGTCCTCCAGCCCCTCATGGAGGGGCTCCATCACCGCATGCCACAGCCGGGCCGACGGGTTCTCATAATTCCCGGTGAGATAAATGGTCTCGGGCTGATCATAGCCGCACCAGACCACGGCGGTGTAGTAGGGGGTGTAACCAGCAAACCAACGGTCGTTGTCGTCGGAGGTGGTACCGGTTTTTCCCGCCACGGACATGTTGGATAGCCGGGCCGGGGAGGCGGTGCCATAGTTCACGGCATACCAGAGCATATAGTTCATATAGTCCACCGTCTTCTCACTGAGGATCTGCCGGGTTTTCTGGGTGTTGTCCAGGACTACATTGCCGTCGGAATCGTAAACCACCGTATAGGTCCGGCTCTCCCGCCAGACGCCATGATTGGTGTAGGTAGCATAGGCCGTGGTCAGATCCCGGACGGTGACGCCATAGGTGAGAGCGCCCATGGCCATGGGGGCCAGGGCAATGTCCGTCTTCTCCGAACCGTTGATGGTTTTGCTGGAGATGAGGTCGGACAAGCCAAACTTATTTTTTGCGTAATCGAAGCTGTAATCTGTGCCGATTTTCTCCACCACCCGACAGGCGATGGTATTCATGGAGGCGCTGACACCGGTGAGGATGGACACATCGCCGGTGTAGCGGCGGTCATAGTTCTGGGGGTAGCTGTCGTACAGAGGGCCGTCAAAAAGGACTGTTGACGGGTCAATCACCCCGGCTTCCATGGCAGGGCCGTAAACAGAAATGGGCTTGATGGCAGAGCCGGGCTGGAGGGTGGACTGGGTGGCCCGGTTCCAGCTCAGGGAGATCTCCTTCTCCCCCACGCCGCCGGCCATTGCCACAATGTCGCCTGTGGCATTGTCAATGACCACAATGGCGGACTGGAGCTGCTGCTGGCTATCTGTAGTGGGAATCCGGTCCAGGTTCTGGTACACATCGTCCACCAGCTTCTGCACGTCCATGTCAATGGTGGCGTAAATGTGGTAGCCGCCGGTTTTGATCATGTTCATACAGACTGTCTCCGTGTAGCCGGTCTTCCGCTCCAAATCTGCGCACACATCCCGAATGATCGTATCCGTAAAATAGGAATACACATTGCTGCTCTCGTCCTCGGGGATGTCCACCACCGTGCCGCAGATCGGGCACTGATACACATTGTCCTCCCGGACATACTCAAAGGAATCCCGGTTACCCTGGAACTCGCAGTTGGTGCAGGTAAAGAGCTCATCGCTGAGGGAGACGCTGGTAAAGACCATGTCCTGGTCCACCGCCGCCTGATATTCCTCTTCCGTCAGGTACCCCTGCTTGTGCATTTCGGACAGAACAATAAGCTGGCGCTTCCGGTTCCGCTCCATGCTGATGTAGGGGTCATAGAGGGAGGGATTGTTGGTGATGCTGATGAGGCTGGCGCACTCCGCCGTGGTGAGCTTGGACACATCCTTGCCGAAGTAGGTCCGCGCAGCACTCTGGACACCGGCACAGCCCTCTCCCAGATAGATGGTGTTGAGATACCACTCCAGAACCTCCTCCTTGGTGTACCGGTCCTCAAACTGAAGGGCCCGGAAAATCTCCAGCACCTTCCGCCGGACGGTGACATCGTCCTCTGTGGTGAGGTTCTTAATGAGCTGCTGCGTGATGGTGGAGCCGCCAAAGGTGGAGCCGCCGCCCAGGAACATATTGACGCAGGCCTTGGTGGTGGTGAACCAGTCCACACCCTGATGCTGGAAAAACCGCTTGTCCTCAATGGCCACGGCAGCGTGGATCAGATCCTTCGGAATGTCCTCATAGGATACCCAGACCCGGTCGATGTCGGCATAAATCTGCTGCATCTTCTGGATGTTGTTCTGGGCGTCTACAAAATAAATAAAAGAGCTCCGGTCCAGGGCAAAATCCTCTACGTTGAACCCAGCGTTTGGAATCACATCCTCCTGGAGGTAATTGCCCATGAGACAGGCAAAAATTCCGCCGGTGATGCACACCACCGCCAGGGCAACGAGGCCAGCACCCAGAGCCACCTTGACCGCAGTCCAGACTACACTCCAAACTCCGCCCAGAATCCGCAGGCCCAGAGGGAACTGGTAGTACTCCTTTTTCTTCTGCCAAAAGAATTTCTTCTTTTCCATGAAACAGCCTCCTTATCCCATCCGGCCAGCGCCCGGGGGCCCCTGACCGTCTATTCCATTCCTATTTCAGGAAAACACAAATTCAGTCGTAACATTATACCATACCCCGCCTCAAAACGAAAGAGGGAAATTCCCCGGCGCCCTGCTTACTTCAAGAAATTTCCCCATTTTTTCCAAAAAATTCAAAGTTTATTCAAATCCATCCCCGGGAAAGGCCAAGCGCCGCCCTTGTAACCGGCCTCTTTCTCCAGAAAGGAGGGTGCGCAGCTACGGTCATCCGGAATTTTCCGAAGCCTGAAAAGAAAGTATTTTACCGCGCAACCAGCGCCTCCCAATTCCGTCTTTTTTTATGAAGGAACCCAATGACAGGAGGAATGAAACATGAAACGAACCCCCATTGGCATGCTGGCTCTGCTTTTGATTCTGGCACTTCTGGCAGGGTGCAGCAGCAAAAGCACCGACCAGGTCACGGAAGAGTTTGCCTGGAACGCAGCCGCTACCGACATGGCGGCGCCCGGCGAAACCTATGCCGCCGCCCCTGCCGCCACTGGCGGAAATCTATCCCTGGAATCCAACTCTGCAAACGGCAGCACAACCATCCCCCAGGCGGATGTCAACCGCAAACTGATCAAAAACGTATGGCTCACAGCGGAGACGGAGGACTTCGACGGTCTCATGGCGGGCGTAACCAGCCGAATCTCCCAGCTGGGCGGCTACGTAGAAAACCAGGAGGCCTACTATGGAAGCGCCTACCGGAACTCCGGCAGCTGCCGGGCGGATCTGACCATCCGGATTCCGGCTGATCAGCTTGCCAACTTCGTCTCCCAGGTTTCAGAAATCTCCAATGTCACCAGCTCCCGGGAGTCTGCGGAAGACGTCACCCTTAGCTACGCAGACACGGGGAGCCGGAAAAAAGCCCTGGAGACCGAGCAGGACCGGCTCCTGGAGCTGATGGAACAGGCAGAGACCACAGAAGACCTGCTGGCCATTGAGAGCCGGCTCACCGACGTGCGCTACCAGCTGGAAAGCGCCGCGTCTCAGCTAAAGCTCTACGACAGCCTGGTCTCCTACAGCACCGTATACCTCACAGTAGAGGAGGTTCAAAAGCTGACCCCCGTTCAGGAACTCTCCACCTGGGGGAAAATCACCACCGGGTTCCGGGAGAACCTTCAGACCTTAGGGGATGGCCTGCTGGGCCTTCTGGTGTTCCTCACTGCGGGGCTACCCTACTGGATTCCCCTGGCTCTCCTGGCTCTCCTGTGCAGCTTCCTCATTCGCCGCCACAGGCGGAAGAAACAAGCTGCCCAGCCTCCCCAGGAAAACCGTTCCCACACCGCCCCGCCGGAGGCCTGAATCCTGGGCCTGCCCCTCCTGCTGCAGGGGCAATCTCTTCCACTGCAGAGCCACAACTCCGCACCGGCGCAGTAGCGCCCTGGCTTCCCCGGGCATATGCGTACAGTTACGACGAGCACCGAACGGCGTTCAAGGGGCCAGTTGTGGGGGCGGCCTCGGAGAGCAGACGGGAACTACGCAGCAAAGAACCACGGCTTTTTCACGGAACGTCATAAATTCTACACCAGAGGGCAAAATAGAAACCGAGGTGTAGAATTTATGCTTTTATCCTATCTGAGAACCATTTGCCTGTACCTGGTCCTCATCCTGGTGGTACGGCTCATGGGAAAACGGCAAATTGGAGAAATGGAGCCGGCGGAATTTGTGGTGACCATGCTCATTGCCAATCTGGCCGCCATCCCCATGCAGGACAGCGGCATTCCCCTGCTGTCCGGTCTGGTGCCCATTCTCACGGTGCTGGGCGTCCAGCTGATTCTGGCGGTGGCCTCCATGCGGTTCATCTCCTTCCGCCGCCTGCTATGTGGCAAGCCGGTGATCCTCATCCGAGAGGGAACCATTGATCAAACCAACCTGCGCCGGGCCCGCATCACTCTGGACGAGCTGACCGAGCATCTGCGGGAGCGGGAGGTCCTGGATTTGGGGCAGGTACAGTACGCCATTCTGGAAACCAACGGTCAGATTTCCGTCTTTCCCTACCCCCAATATAAGCCTGCTTCCGCCAAGGACGCCGGACTCCGCGTGCCGGAGCAGAGCATGCCGGTGACCATTGTCTCCGATGGAAAGCTCTTGGAGAGCAACCTGGCCGTATCCGGGCGGGACAGGGCCTGGCTGGGTCATCAGCTGCGCAGCCGGGGGTGTCCCCTCCGCGACACTTACCTGCTGACCGTAGACGGCAAGGGAAATGTGTACTTTATTAAGAAGGAGGCAGAAAATTGAAGCATTTAATCTTGGGAATTGCCGTCCTGGTTCTCCTTCTGGCCCTGTGCCTGGGGGCCGCCTGGAGCCTGGACCGGACGGCAGAGCAGGTATGCAGCCTCCTGGAAGCTGCCTGGAGCAGCGAAACCCTCGACGAAGCCGCCGGGCAGGTGGCGGCCGCCCACCGGATTTGGGAGAAAAACCGGGGTATTTCCGCCTCTCTGGTGGACCACGAGCGGCTGGAGGACGTTGACGAAGGCTTTTCCGATCTCCAGGCTTGGCTGCAGCTGGGGGAAGAATCGGAATTCGCCCGGACCTGTCTCTCTCTGGTCAAGCAGATCCGGGCTATGGCGGAGTCGGAGAAGCCCTATTACTACAACATCCTGTAGCGGCTTCTACAATGGCAACACCAAAAAAATCCCCGGCGAATTCGCGCCAGCCCATAGAGGCTGCGAATTCGCCGGGACATCCCATCCGCGCCGCCAATTTGAACACGGCTATTGGGGAAGGCTACGCCGAGCGGCTTCCACCCGGGCGGCAATGTAGGGCTGCACCTGCTCCCGGTCCAACTCCAAAGCAGCGGCCAGCTCGCTGAAGAGCAGGTCCTCCGCCCGGTGGAGGAAACTCTCGTCCACCGCACCCAGGCGTCGCTTTTGGGTTTCGGCCTCCTGCTTTTTGGCGTAAATGGACATGGTGAGCTTCAGAAGCTCTCCGCAGTTGTAAGTCTTCAAAATGGTGTCATAGTGCTCTGTGAGCTCACGCAACACCTTATTATAGTACGCTTCCGGCTGAATGGCCGGAATTTCGTCAATGAGGCGCTCTGCCTCCTGGCGGGTCACAATGGGACGCATCAACACCTTGGAGTTCTCAACCGGAGTAAAAATCCGGCAACTGCCGTACACCGGCTCCAGAGTGTAATACAGCCGCCCGCCGGTTTGCGGGCCAACCTCCATCACACGGCACACTCCAGTTCCCCCATAGACGATCAAATCTCCCACCTGATACATCACCGGCACCTCACAATCTTCAGATTCTCCATATGGGCACTATATAGGTTTATTTTACCACATTTTTCTGGAAATTGTAAGTGAAAAGTTAAAAAATTCCTTGTCCTCCCGAAATTGGCATGTCTGAGCGCAGGCAGTTTCACCAAAGCGGAGACAAGCTACGTTTTGACTGGATACTCCCTGCCATGCTGTAGCTCCTCATCCGTCAGCCTTCGGCTGCCAGCTTCCCCCCGGGGGAAGCCAGGGCGCTGCCGCGCCAGTGAAGCAACGGAAGATGTGTCCCCTGATGTTGGGGCCCCTGCGCATAGATTTGCACCACTCGTGAGCTTTGTAAGATTTCTACGTAGGACCCGCAGCAGCTGCGAACTGCTCTACAAAGCTCCGGACCTGGCGGAGACTGTCGGAGCCGGAGGTCAGATGGAGACGCAGAGTGGGTTTTTTGGCATCGGCTGCAAAAAACAGCCGGTTTTTGTACTGGGGGCTGGCGCAGACCCGGCTCACCTGTTGGAAATCCAGGTGGGTGAGGGTCACGCTCACATCCCCCGCCTTCTGGCGGATGTCACAGATGCCTGCCTTCTGAGCCTGGGCCCGAAGGAGGGCCACATCCACCAAGTTGAGCACACCCTTGGGCGGCTCTCCATACCGGTCCACAATCTCGTCCAGGAGATCATCGGCATCGGCCTGGGTTCGGATGGCTGCCATACGCCGGTACAGGTCCATCCGCTCCTCGCCCCGCTCCACATAGCCCTTGTCGATGTTGGCGGTGATGCTGAGATCCGCTGTACACTCCGGTTCGGCAGGCTTCATCCCCTGCTCCTCCCGGACTGCCTCGTCCAGGAGCTTCAGGTACATATCATAGCCCACCGACATCATATGGCCGGATTGCTCCGCCCCCAAAAGGTTGCCTGCGCCCCGGATCTCCAGGTCCCGCATAGCGATCTTGAAGCCGGAGCCAAACTCGGCAAAGTCCCGGATGGCCGTGAGCCGCTTCTCCGCCACCTCGGTGAGCGCCCTGTCCGGCTTGTAGGTGAAATAGGCAAAGGCGTGGCGGCTGGACCGGCCCACCCGGCCCCGGAGCTGGTGGAGCTGACTCAGGCCCAAGCGGTCCGCATTTTCAATGATCAGGGTGTTCACGTTGGGAATGTCCAGACCCGTCTCAATGATGGTGGTACACACCAACACCTGAATCTCCCCATCGGCCATGGACTGCATCACATCGCTGAGGGCCTCCTCCCCCATTTTCCCGTGGGCCACGGCAATGGTGAGCTCCGGCATCCGCCGTTTCATGGCCGAGGCGCACTGATCAATGGTTTCCACCCGGTTGTGGAGGTAGTACACCTGGCCCCCCCGCTGAATTTCCCGGCGAATGGCGTCATCCAGAATCCCCTGGCTGTGCTCCAGCACAAAGGTCTGGACCGGATACCGGTCGGCAGGGGGCGCCTCAATGGTGGACATGTCCCTAATCCCGGACAAGGCCATGTTGAGGGTCCTGGGAATGGGGGTGGCCGACAGAGTCAGTACATCCACTCCCTTGGAGATCTCCTTCAGCCGCTCCTTGTGGGACACGCCAAAGCGCTGCTCCTCGTCCACCACCAAAAGCCCCAGGTCCTTGAACTGGACGCTCTTCTGCAAGAGTTTGTGGGTCCCGATGATCACGTCCAGGGTCCCGGCCCGCAGATCCTGGAGCGTCTTTTTCTGCTGGGCGGCCGTGCGGAACCGGCTGAGCACGTCCACATTTACAGGGAAACCCCGGAACCGGCTCACCACCGTCTGGTAATGCTGCTGGGCCAGGACGGTGGTTGGCACCAGGATGGCCACCTGCTTGCTGTCCAGAACCGCTTTCATCACTGCTCGCAGGGCCACCTCCGTCTTGCCAAAGCCCACGTCGCCACACAGCAGCCGGTCCATGGGAATAGGGGATTCCATATCTCCTTTGATCTCCTCAATGCACCGGAGCTGGTCGTCGGTCTCCGGATAGGGAAAGTGGTCCTCAAATTCCTGCAGCCAGGGGGAGTCGGCGGAAAAGGCGTAGCCGCTCTGACCCTTCCGGGCGGCATAGAGCTTGATGAGCTCCCCGGCCATATCCTTAGCCGCCTTGCGGGCCCGGGTCTTGGTTTTCTGCCAGGCGTCAGATCCAATTTTATTCAGCTTTACCGGGGCGTCCTCGCCGCCGCCAATATACTTGCTGATGAGATCCAGCTGGGTAGCAGGGACATACAGGGTGTCCGAGCCCTGATACGCGATTTTCACATAGTCCTTAATGACACCATCCACCCGGATCTGCTCCATCGCCTCGAACCGGCCAATGCCGTACTGCTCATGGACCACCAGGTCTCCTGGGGACAGGTCCGTAAAGGAGGCCAGCTTTTGGCGGTTGGTGGAGCCGGACTTGGCAGGCTTGGCCTTGGGCGTCTGCCGGGCCATGAGCTGGCCCTCGGTGAGGATCGCCAGGCTCATGGTGGGATACTCCATGCCGCTGGGCAGGTTGCCCTCCGCCAGGAGAATCTGCCCCGGCCGGGGCATGGCCCGGAGGGGGAAGGCCAGAAAACTAGACAGGCCCCGGTCCGAGAGCATGGTCTGCAGCAGCTCCGCCCGGCGGCGGGAGCCGCAAAGAACCAGGGAGGAAAACTCCATCTTCTGATAATGGGCCAAATCCGAAGCTGCCGTCTCCAGATTGCCGCCGTAGCCCGGCAGCTGCTTGGCCGTGAAGGCCAGGAGGTGCCCGGGCTGCCGGTCCATGGGATAGGCCGCTCCGGCAAAGGCGTCCAGGTAAGCCACGGGCCGTCCCTCCAGCCGGGCGCAGAACTCCTCCCACTGGCATACAAAGTCGCACAGTTCCCCGGCCACGGAGCCGGTCTCTAGAAGGCTGTCCAATTGGAGTCCCAGCTCCTCCATCCGCCGCTTGGCCGCCCGGTGCAAGCCCGAATGATCACAGACCACCACCAAGGCGTCCTGGGACACATAATCCAGAGCCGTGGTCATTTCCGGCGCAATGAGGGCCATGTACCGGTCCGGGGCCGGCAGGCTGACGCCGTTTTCCAGTCTCTCCAAGTCCTGTTCCAGGGTGCGGATCAGGCGCTCATTCTGATTCTTCCGCCGTTTCTGCCGGGCCAGCAGCGCCTGCAGGTCCCGCTGCAGCCCTGGAATACCCCCGGGATGGAGGCCCGGCTGGCTCTCTGCCACAGGCAGCACTGTAATTTCCTCCACATTCTCCGTCCGACGTTGGGTGTTGGGGTCGAAGTAGCCCATGGTATCCAACTCGTCTCCAAAGAACTCCACCCGGACCGGCTGTCCCTCCGCCGGGGAATACAGGTCCAGGATTCCCCCCCGGAGGGCAAACTGGCCGGGCCCCTCCACCATGGGGGCGCGGCTGTAGCCCATGGCCACCAAACGGGCCAGCAGCTCCTCCACCGAAACCTGAACCCCCAAACGCAGCTGAAAGGCGGCGGCAAACAGGGCGCTCTTGGGCATAGTCCGGAGGCTCATGGACTCCCAGGAGAAAATTTGGAGCCGGGTTTGGCCTTTTCCCAAATCGTATAGCTGCCGCAACCGGCGCTGCTCCCAAACCCGGGAGACCACAGCGGCATCATACAGATTCAGGTCCCTGCCCGGAAGCACCGGGGGTTCCTGGCCCAAAAAGGCCTTCAGTTCCCCCCGGAGCCTCTTGGCCGCCAGGTCGTCCTGGCAAATCACTGCCAGCGGCCGGTCTCCCAAGTCATACAGTCCGGCAATGACATGGGCACGGTTGATCTGGGCCAAGCCGGTGGCCGCAGCTGCCCCACCGCTCTGAACCGTATCCAGCAGCTGCCGGAACTCTGGCAGCTGCTGCAAGGCCTGTAGCAATAAATCCATGTTTATGACCCCCTTTCCGCTGGGCCGGAAGCGTTTCCGCCCACGCAGTAACGCGGAAAGAGGGGAATCCCCCTCTTTCCGTAATTTGTCGGTTTTTGATTGATCCCCTGGCCGGTTTACTTTCCCAGGCCGTTAAATTGGCTGGCAGCCTGCTCCACCCCCAAGGTGACGACTGCCAAAGCAGCTTCCCCGGCCCGGTCCCAGACAGAAGCCATGGTCTTCTCCTCCTGCTGGGAGAAGGTGGACAGGACCCAGTCCGCCAGGTCATAGTCCGGGTGAGGCTTGGCTCCCACTCCGATTTTCACCCTAGGAAACTCCTGGCTTCTCAGGCGGGCAATGATGCTCTTCAGGCCGTTGTGGCCCCCTGCTGAGCCGCTCCCCCGAACCCGGAGACGGCCGGGCTCCAAGGAAATGTCGTCGCAGAGAACCAGGACCCGTTCCGGCGGCAGCCGGTAAAACCGGACTGCATCGGCCACCCCATTCCCGGACAGGTTCATGAAGGTCTGGGGCAGCAGCAGCACCAGCCGCTGCCCTCTATAGGTGCATTGACCCATAAGGCCCTGGAACTTTCCCCGATCCACTGGACATCCCAAGCTCTTTGCCAAGGCTCCAACCGCCCGAAAGCCGGCGTTGTGCCGGGTTCTCTCGTACTGGCAGCCGGGGTTGCCCAAGCCCACAATCAGCCAGTCGGCCGATGGCTTTGAAAAAAGCATCAGAACAGGCTGGAGATGGAGGTCTCCGTGTAGACCCGGTTGATGGCCTTGGCAAACAGGGGGGCCACATCCAGCTGCTTGATCTTCCCCCCGGTGTAACCGGCAGGCATGGGAATGGTGTTGAGCACCATGAGCTCCTCAATGTAGCTGTTTTCCACCCGCTCCAGAGCCGGACCGGACAGAACGCCATGAGAGGCACAGGCATAGACCTTCTCAGCGCCGCCTACCTCCACCAGCGCAGCAGCGGCGTTGCACAGGGAACCGGCAGTGTCCACCAAATCGTCAAAGAGGATGCAGGTCTTTCCCTTTACATCGCCAATGACGTTCATTACCTCGCAGAAGTTGGCTTTCTGGCGGCGCTTATCCACAATGGCCAAGTCCATGTGAACCTTGGCAGCAAAGTTCCGAGCGCGGCCCACAGAGCCGGCATCCGGAGAGACCACCACGAAATTGTTATGATCATACTGATTCTCATTGAACTTTTCCATGTAGTACTTCACAAACACAGGAGAACCCAGCATGTTGTCCACAGGAATGTCAAAGAAACCCTGGATCTGCGCCGCGTGGAGGTCCATAGTCAGCACCCGGTCTGCCCCAGCGGCAACAATCATGTTGGCCACCAGCTTGGCGGAGATGGGGTCCCGGCCTTTCGCTTTCCGGTCCTGACGGGCATAGCCAAAGTAGGGCATCACGGCGGTGATCCGTCCAGCGGAGGCCCGGCGGAAGGCGTCCATCATAATGAGCAGTTCCATCAGGTTATCGTTGACCGGGTTGCAGGTGGACTGTACCACAAACACGTCGCAACCACGGACCGTCTCATTGACGGATACGGAGACCTCGCCATCGGCAAACTTCTTGACCTCGCTGAGGCCCAGGTGCAGACCCAGCTCGTCGCAAACTCCCTTGGCAAAGGCGGGGTTGGAGTTGCCGCAGAATACCTTGATTTCTTTACCATGTGCAATCATCGGAAGGTACCTCTCTTTAATTTTTCATATCTGGAATCCGGAAAAACCGGAATACCCTACTTTTTGTGGCGGTTTGCCCACTCTTTCTTATTGGTCTGGCGGCTGCGGGCCAGGCCCAAGGCCCCGGGCGGCACGTCCTGGGTGATGACGGACCCGGCAGCAATGTACGCGCCCTGCCCCACCCGGACAGGAGCCACCAAACTGGTGTGGCAGCCTACAAAGGCGCTGTCCTCCAGCACCGTCTCGTGTTTGTCCACCCGGTCAAAGTTGGCCGTGGCAACGCCGCAGCCAATGTTGCAATCCTGGCCCAGGGTCGCGTCGCCCAGATAAGCTAGATGGGCCACCTGGGTCCTTGCGCCCACCTGGGCTTCCTTCATCTCCACAAAGGCCCCGGCCTTCACAGCCGGACCCAGGCGCGTGCCTGGGCGGAGATTGGCAAAGGGGCCCACCTCGCAGTCCGGCCCGATGACGGCATGCTCACCCCGGGAGCTCATCACCCGGGCGCCGTCTGCCACAGAGCAGTCAGACAGATACGTATCCGGCCCAATGGTGCAGCCGGAGCCCACGCTGTTGCAGCCTGTGAGCATCACCCCCGGCAGCAGCTCTGTGCCCCTGCCGATGGTGGTCCAAGGACTCACATAGCAGCTGTCCAAGTCCCAAATCCGGACCCCCTGCTGTGCCAAACGGAGCAGTTGATTCTGATTCATGGCCTTCTGCCAGGCCAGCAGCTCCATGGAATCGGATACCCCATAAAAGCCATCATCTTGCGTGCAAGGGGCGCCCTGCTCCATGAGAAACTGGCTGAAGGAAAAGTCGCGGTCCAGAGCCTCCATTAAGCCCCGGCTGCTTGCAAAAAAGGCAGCCGTCTTTTTAGAGGCGACGCTGCGGGGCCTGGCCCCAGAATTGGGAAGATACACCGCCGGACCGGTCACCACCGTGATCTTCTCCTCCGGCCCATCCGCTGTGGACAGGAACACATGGAGGAGGTCCGCCGGGTCCTGGTCGGCGCAAAGGGTCAAATCCAAATCCTGAGGAAAGCATGCTTTCGCCCGGGACATCCAGCCCGCCTGGGCCACCAGGAAGAAACGGCGGGCGCCACTCTGGGCCAACGCCGCCACCAGCCAGGCAAGCAGGGGCACACCCTGAACCCGCTCTAGCATCAACGGCTCCTCCCGTCCCGTCTTTCGGGTGTCATCCGGGACAAACACGACAACAGAAGCACCCAGCACAATCCTCACATCCTTCCCCAGGGGTCCGCCTACAGAAGACGGCACGGGGCTATTATAACATTCCCTACCGGAGAAAGGCAACTATTTTTCTGCTTCGATTGTGAAAATTTTGCCGGACTTTGGAACAAAATTCCAGGGAAAGCCAGAAATTTCCCCCTCTGCGTTCTTTTGTCCGCCAGCAGAAAACGCATTGCGGTCACCGATTTGCCCGATCCTGGGCAATGAGCAGCTTCAGCGCCTCCACGCCCACCCGGATGGCGCCGGAGGTGTCTTCCGTCATGCGCTGGTCCAGCCCGGCCTTTTCCCGCTCCTGATTCCAGATCACGTGGAAGCAGCTGCCGCACCGGACCCCCAGGGCGGCGGCCACCACAAAGAGCGCAGCAGACTCCATCTCGCTGGCCTTCACCCCCAGGCGCTTCCAAGCTTCCCACTTCTGCAAAAGCTCCCAGGACACCGGCATCCTCTCAGGGCAGTGCTGTCCGTAAAAAGCGTCCTTACACTGGACCACGCCGGTGTGGGTCCGAAAACCCAAATGGGCGCTGGCCTGGCGCAAAGCGGCAGTCACGTCAAAATCTGCCACGGCGGGGAACTCCATGGGAGCATACTCCAGGGAGGTGTGCTCAAAGCGAATGGCGCCCGTGGCCACCACCACATCCCCTGGCTCCACAGCCAGATCGATGCCCCCGCAGGTCCCCACCCGGATGAAGGTGTCCGCGCCGATGTTGTGCAGCTCCTCCATGGCAATGGACGCAGAGGGCCCGCCAATGCCGGTGGAGCAGACAGAGACCTTCTCCCCCAGGAGAGTGCCGGTGTAGATATTATACTCCCGGTTCATGCCCACGTGAACCGGTTGGTCAAACCACTGCGCAATGGCCTCACACCGCCCCGGATCCCCAGGCAGCAGACAATAGCGGCCCACGTCCCCCGGAACACAATGAATGTGAAACTGTCTACCAGTATCCTGCATGTCCATCACCTTTTCTTTACATGATGTTGCCATTATAACACAGGGAGACCTGCTCTGCAAGCGGCGCAAAATCGGAATCTCCCTGGCCTCTTTCCGGCCTTATTTGAATTTAAAAATTACCGTTCCTCCAGAAGTCACAAGAAATTATTTCAAGTCCATTGACAGCAGTCCAAAATGTCATAAACTACAGATGTATAAAACTTCAGAGCTAAAGCAGTAGTGACATCTTGATTTATAGACGCTCCCGCTACACTTCAGTGGTACATTGGAGGATATGTCGCCTCCCAATTCGGCCATGTGTATTGGATTTCCGTACCCGCAACTGTACCGATGTGGTAACAGAGTTCCAAGAAGCCAAATGGGCCCGGCCCCAGTACATGGTAACCTTAAAAATATTATGTTTCGTGTTGGGGCAAGATTGCCCTTGAGAGAACACACTCAGGGGTGCGGTCAAGGCCGTTAGGATGGGCCGATGCGTCCTCCTGTGGGGCATTACAAATTCGCCGAACATGGGAGAAAAACGCAAGGTGTTTTCGCAAAACGGACACATAGGTTTGCCCCTGCGGGATCGGAACCCCGGCACATTCTCCCAAGGGGCATTCTTGCCCCAACACGAAACATAATATTTCGAGCGGTTACAAGATACTCGCGGAAGATTCTCCTCCCGGTTTAAACAACATGGGTCTGCTGCAAAGGGGAGCAGACCACCCTTGCAGGATGCTGGAAGTGCCAAAGCTTGGCATCACATCCTGCAAAGGTGCGTCTGGAACTCCCTTGCGGCAGACCCATATTGTATCAGATCATGTACTCAGTCTCAGAAAGCCCAGTTACCGTTCCGGAAGATGGGAACCACCCGACCGTCCCGGGTGTGGGCGTCAATGTTCATGGAGTCACAGCCAATCATGAAGTCCTCGTGGATCATGGAGTCATTGATGCCGTAGCTGCGGCACTCCTCCAGAGTCTTGTTCTGGAAGTCCCGGATGGTATCGGCGTAGCCCATGCCCAAGGCCAGGTGGCAGGCGGCATTTTCGTCAAACAGGGTGTTGTAGAAGAGATAGCCGCACTGGGCAATGGGGGAGCTCTGGGGCACCAGGGCGCACTCGCCCAGGTAAGCCGCGCCCTCGTCCATGGAAATCATGGTCTTAAGCAGCTCTTCGTTCTTCTCTGCGTGAACCTCCACAGCCTTGCCCCCGGCAAAGCGGATGGAGAAGCCCTCGATCAGCTGGCCCTGGTAGCTCAGGGGTTTGGTGGCATAGACAATGCCCTCGGCCAGGCCCCGCTTCGGGGAGGTAAAGCACTCCTCCGTGGGTATGTTGGGGTTGTAGAAGACGCCCTGGATGCTCTCTTCCCCGCCGCCACAGAACTGAGCCTCGGGCATCAGGCCCACGGTAAAGTCCGTGCCATTGTCCGCCGTGTAGTGGAGGCTTTCAATATCCAGGCTGTTCAGGTAGTCGCACCGGGCCTTCAGATCCCGGTTGTGCTCCTCCCAGGCTGCCACGGGGTCGCCATTGACCCGAGATGTAGCAAGAATGGCCTCCCAAAGCTTTTCCATGGCCTGGCTCCGAGTCAGATCCGGGAACACCTTTTTGGCCCAAGCGGCGCCAGGGACAGCGGCAATGCACCACTGCTCCTTATTCTGCCGCTGATCGGCATAGGGTTTGACAACCTGATAGACAGCCTGACGGCCCTTGGCCATCTTCTCCAGGTTTACGCCCTTGAGACCATCGGGGTCCTCGGAAATCAGATGAATCCGGCAAGGAAGAATATCCACATAGTGCTGCAGCCGGGCCTCCTCCCAGGCCTCCACCGTGCCCAGGGTTTTGACGCTTTGATAGCGAACATGAAGCTTCTGTAGGGGCTGATAGTTCCAATTGACTGTGACCTTCCGGGCTTTGGCCTTATAGGCTTCCTCCACCACCATCTGCACAAATTCCGGTTGGTCCAGATCGGCGTAGATAAGCACGTCCTGCCCTTTTTGCACATTCACACCGGAACGGACGATGAGCCGGGCATATTCCCGCAGGATTGTTTTCTTCATAAGATTGGGTACTCCTTTCCATTCTACCGCCCGCAGGCAGTTGTTCCCGCCACTGCGGCCGCGCTGGGCGGCCATGTGTTTCCACCCCAAAAAATCAGGAGGAAACTGGCTGCTTTGGGGTCATTGTACCATATTTAGCAGCATTTGTCACCCAAAACGACAAAATAAACGGGAATCAGTGGCGTGGAGTTTTCGCTCAAATGCTTGAAACTACTTTTGCTGGCCCCGTTGAATCCGGAGCAACTTCAGCAGATCAGTACGTTAGCAGGAGCCACTGAATCGGAGGGAGAAAATCAAGAGAATGATCTGCATTGACAAAAGCATGGGCTTTAACGCCAGAAGCTGTTTGGAGTAGAAAAGCGTTAAGGAAAAGAGCGAAGACAGTAAAACAGAAAGCAGCGAAACGGTAGGGGCATCCCCGGGCGTATTTGCCAGATGGGGCGCGAAATATTTTAAAACGTTTCCCGGTGTGGGGGCATCGCCTCCAGGTACCCGCATTGGTCCGCGCACCAGCTGTTTCAAGTCGTGCCCCTGTGTGGGGGGCATCTCCAGGAAGTCATCCGATAGCTGGTTGCCGTATTGGTTTCAAGTCGTGCCCCCGTGTGGGGGGCATCAGTATATCGCCATTGAGGGGCAAACGGCTAAGGAGTTTCAAGTCGTGCCCCCGTGTGGGGGGCATCTAGGTGTGTATTCTTCCGATTTTTGTTGCGTTGGTGTTTCAAGTCGTGCCTCCGTGTGGGGGGCATCGCCATTTGCTCCAAAGCTGAAGCTGGTACTTTTGTTTCAAGTCGTGCCCCCGTGTGGGGGGCATCATTGTTTTGCCGTTGCGGTTCGGTCATAGTTTGCGTTTCAAGTCGTGCCCCCGTGTGGGGGGCATCCATCTGCCGGGCTGGATGCCGAAAATGGCATGGCGTTTCAAGTCGTGCCCCCGTGTGGGGGGCATCTTCAAAGCCCCTCTATCCATGTGTTTTGCGGACGTTTCAAGTCGTGCCCCCGTGTGGGGGGCATCTCCCGATCTCCCGTGCCACTTTTGCCTGAGATAGTTTCAAGTCGTGCCCCCGTGTGGGGGGCATCACAAGCTCCTAGTATCCCGCTCTGTGGGCGAAGTGTTTCAAGTCGTGCCCCCGTGTGGGGGGCATCGGAGGCGGGGCATTCGGCTGATTTTAGGCGAAGGTTTCAAGTCGTGCCCCCGTGTGGGGGGCATCTACTCCGATGGCTTTGATGATAAGAAGAACGGAAGTTTCAAGTCGTGCCCCCGTGTGGGGGGCATCCCGTCGATGATGCTATCACCGAGATAGCGGACGGTTTCAAGTCGTGCCCCCGTGTGGGGGGCATCGCGTTGCCGTATGCGGTCAGCAGGGATGCAAAAGTTTCAAGTCGTGCCCCCGTGTGGGGGGCATCCAATGAGGACGGGGACGCATACCGAAAGACAGTTGTTTCAAGTCGTGCCCCCGTGTGGGGGGCATCCATACAGCGTTTTGAAAAAATGCATTGATACTGGTGTTTCAAGTCGTGCCCCCGTGTGGGGGGCATCCGGCGAAAAATTTGCTGGCGCATCGCTGGCAATGTTTCAAGTCGTGCCCCCGTGTGGGGGGCATCTAGGATTGTTGCGTAGTCCGTTGCGTAGGCTGATCTGGTTTCAAGTCGTGCCCCCGTGTGGGGGGCATCCTCTAGAGCATTTGCGTTGCGACGTCCGAGACGGCGTTTCAAGTCGTGCCCCCGTGTGGGGGGCATCGCCTGGCGGATGCTTACTGCAAAGACCAGGGTAGCTCCGTTTCAAGTCGTGCCCCCGTGTGGGGGGCATCCGCCAATCTGGCTCTTGGCGTCTGCCCAGGACTGTTTCAAGTCGTGCCCCCGTGTGGGGGGCATCGCAAAGTTTGTTGCGGGGGCGCTGGAGGATGCGGGTTTCAAGTCGTGCCCCCGTGTGGGGGGCATCCATCGTCCACCACCTGGGTACAATTTTCAGCCGAGTTTCAAGTCGTGCCCCCGTGTGGGGGGCATCCGTAAAAAATATTTTTAAAAATTCGCGAAAAGTATTGTTTCAAGTCGTGCCCCCGTGTGGGGGGCATCGATTGTGCCAGTGCGAATGACCTGTTTTGATCCAGTTTCAAGTCGTGCCCCCGTGTGGGGGGCATCTGGATACGGTAGCCGCGCTCCCGGGATCCAATGTTGTTTCAAGTCGTGCCCCCGTGTGGGGGGCATCCCGGGGCTTGAATGGCCGGACCCGGACGGCGCTAACGTTTCAAGTCGTGCCCCCGTGTGGGGGGCATCGAGCAGGGGGTGGTTGGTTTCCAGGTCCTCGAAGTTTCAAGTCGTGCCCCCGTGTGGGGGGCATCTCTGACGTATTATTATTCGTAAACCGCACTGCTGTTTCAAGTCGTGCCCCCGTGTGGGGGGCATCCGGCTTTGGGCGGATTATAAGTTGCAGAGCTGATGTTTCAAGTCGTGCCCCCGTGTGGGGGGCATCGTATATTGATGCACAGTCTGCCGCCAAGCGCCGGGTTTCAAGTCGTGCCCCCGTGTGGGGGGCATCATGCGCCAACACCGGAAGCGGCAAGAGAAAACTGTTTCAAGTCGTGCCCCCGTGTGGGGGGCATCTCTCGGAAGAACCCGGCCAAGGTTGGAGATGTTGTGTTTCAAGTCGTGCCCCCGTGTGGGGGGCATCCCATAACGCGTTTCACGAGGTCCGAGGTGATCCAGTTTCAAGTCGTGCCCCCGTGTGGGGGGCATCAACATGGCAAAGCACATTAGCGATACTCGCGCAAGTTTCAAGTCGTGCCCCCGTGTGGGGGGCATCTTTTTCGTCGATGCCTTTCATGCTGGCCTCGAACGCGTTTCAAGTCGTGCCCCCGTGTGGGGGGCATCGCAGAGGCGCGGCGGGCCATCTTCATCGAGGACGTTTCAAGTCGTGCCCCCGTGTGGGGGGCATCATATGCCGACCTTGGTGGATATGCGACCGACTTTGTTTCAAGTCGTGCCCCCGTGTGGGGGGCATCTGTAGCGCGGTTGTCTGTCATATTGTCTACCGTGTTTCAAGTCGTGCCCCCGTGTGGGGGGCATCTTCCTGGAAAGATCAGGGATTTCTTGGATGCCGGGTTTCAAGTCGTGCCCCCGTGTGGGGGGCATCGTGGCTTTATTCCTTGGTTAAGTGCTAGATTCTCTGTTTCAAGTCGTGCCCCCGTGTGGGGGGCATCGTTTGTAACCCTTGATAGACCTGCCGTCCTGACCGTTTCAAGTCGTGCCCCCGTGTGGGGGGCATCGCAGACTTTGTTGTAACAAGTTCACCTTCTGGGAAGTTTCAAGTCGTGCCCCCGTGTGGGGGGCATCTCATGGTTTTCGGCAAGAAGGGCAGTGGTAAAACGTTTCAAGTCGTGCCCCCGTGTGGGGGGCATCACTGGTGTAAAGCGAGTATATATATAATTATACTTGTTTCAAGTCGTGCCCCCGTGTGGGGGGCATCGGGGCGCAGACGCCCCTGCCAGCGAAGCCGGCGTGTTTCAAGTCGTGCCCCCGTGTGGGGGGCATCAGCTGTGGAAAGCGGGTCGTCTGTCCGCGAAAAGTTTCAAGTCGTGCCCCCGTGTGGGGGGCATCCTGTGGAGCTATCCATAAAGCCGCACTCAATCAGGTTTCAAGTCGTGCCCCCGTGTGGGGGGCATCCTACATACATGGGTGTAAACTTCCGGAACATCCAGTTTCAAGTCGTGCCCCCGTGTGGGGGGCATCCGGTCGGCGCAATCCTATAAACGCCAGGCATTGTGTTTCAAGTCGTGCCCCCGTGTGGGGGGCATCAATTTTGATCGGGAAACCTCACCGGCTCGATATGGTTTCAAGTCGTGCCCCCGTGTGGGGGGCATCCCGGTGGGGCCTTTTGCTTTTTTGACGGTATGATTGGTTTCAAGTCGTGCCCCCGTGTGGGGGGCATCACTCCTTTCCTGCGTGCACCAAGCGGATGAGCGATGTTTCAAGTCGTGCCCCCGTGTGGGGGGCATCCATCTGCCGGGCTGGTTGCAGAAAACGGCATGGTGTTTCAAGTCGTGCCCCCGTGTGGGGGGCATCATTGATTATTCCGCGCCGAGGCGCGGAAAAGGAAAGTTTCAAGTCGTGCCCCCGTGTGGGGGGCATCATTTTCTCCGCCACCTCTGCATTTTCGCAGATTAGTTTCAAGTCGTGCCCCCGTGTGGGGGGCATCCGACCGGCCAGAGTTATTGGAGCAGGTGTCCCAGGTTTCAAGTCGTGCCCCCGTGTGGGGGGCATCTTTCCCTTGGCCGTTGTTCCCCCCGATCACGGTCAGTTTCAAGTCGTGCCCCCGTGTGGGGGGCATCTAAAGCAGTTTGCGGCATCCCCTGGCATCTGTAAGTTTCAAGTCGTGCCCCCGTGTGGGGGGCATCGCTTCCGCAAGCCGGATGGAACTGGCGGCATTTACGTTTCAAGTCGTGCCCCCGTGTGGGGGGCATCCCGGGCGGTTTCCGCATTTTGCGTCTTGACATTCAGTTTCAAGTCGTGCCCCCGTGTGGGGGGCATCAGCGGTGGGAGCTCTACCGGAAGGCCGCTGCCGAGGTTTCAAGTCGTGCCCCCGTGTGGGGGGCATCCTCTTGGGCCAGGCGGCAGAGGATAGTCGACTCGTTTCAAGTCGTGCCCCCGTGTGGGGGGCATCGGGAAAAATTTCAAAGTTCACTTTTCGCACAATTTGTTTCAAGTCGTGCCCCCGTGTGGGGGGCATCAAAAATCATGGCGGCCGCTCTCGCCCCCTGCCAGTTTCAAGTCGTGCCCCCGTGTGGGGGGCATCTCCGGTATCAATACACTTTTTCAATACAGAGTATGCGTTTCAAGTCGTGCCCCCGTGTGGGGGGCATCCTTTGCATAACTGAAGACGCGCCCAATATTTTTGTTTCAAGTCGTGCCCCCGTGTGGGGGGCATCCAGTCAGCACGTCGTATGTTCGGCAGAAGGCACCGTTTCAAGTCGTGCCCCCGTGTGGGGGGCATCTTCCAAATGCCGTATTTGGCACCGGGCTTACCGGTTTCAAGTCGTGCCCCCGTGTGGGGGGCATCCGCTGCTGGACAAAATGAGCCTCGGCTGGTTTAACGTTTCAAGTCGTGCCCCCGTGTGGGGGGCATCCTGCTCAGTCTGCTCGGGATGAACTTTCTGCTACTGGTTTCAAGTCGTGCCCCCGTGTGGGGGGCATCTGGTTTGCTCTTGCTATGGCTGTATTCCATTTTGCGTTTCAAGTCGTGCCCCCGTGTGGGGGGCATCATGTTTTTCATTGCTTTTCCTTTCTGCCCTCGTGTTTCAAGTCGTGCCCCCGTGTGGGGGGCATCTCTACGCCGATGGGACCCGCGAGCCCATCGAAGCAGTTTCAAGTCGTGCCCCCGTGTGGGGGGCATCATAAGCCTTGGGCAGCAAAAAAGGCCGCCCCTGGGTTTCAAGTCGTGCCCCCGTGTGGGGGGCATCCATGCGTGATCTACGCCACAGTATGAGATCAACAGTTTCAAGTCGTGCCCCCGTGTGGGGGGCATCGCAAGCGCCACCGGCGCCGTGGCCTGGGGATGGGTTTCAAGTCGTGCCCCCGTGTGGGGGGCATCCTAGTATAAAGAGTTATATCGCCCAAAATAGAATGTTTCAAGTCGTGCCCCCGTGTGGGGGGCATCACGCTTGTGTCTATCCGCTCTGAACTTGGAAGAGTTTCAAGTCGTGCCCCCGTGTGGGGGGCATCGTTTCCCCCTTGTTTATTTTTGCCAGCTAATTATGTTTCAAGTCGTGCCCCCGTGTGGGGGGCATCCTGGGCGGCTTTTGGTGGAGCGGGTAATGGGAGTCGGTTTCAAGTCGTGCCCCCGTGTGGGGGGCATCGGCCTTGAGGAGCGCGGCCTTTGCCTCCGCCTCGTTTCAAGTCGTGCCCCCGTGTGGGGGGCATCGCAAGGCCATCGAAGCCTCCGGGGGAGCCGTCACCGTTTCAAGTCGTGCCCCCGTGTGGGGGGCATCTATCGTGTCGCCACGGGCCAGACGCTCCACCTCGACGTTTCAAGTCGTGCCCCCGTGTGGGGGGCATCTCACGGTAGACCGCAAGAGCATGGACGCGGACAGGTTTCAAGTCGTGCCCCCGTGTGGGGGGCATCCATGCGTGATCTACGCCACAGTATGAGATCAACAGTTTCAAGTCGTGCCCCCGTGTGGGGGGCATCTCGCAGGATTATCGATAATGAAACGAGCTATGTAGTTTCAAGTCGTGCCCCCGTGTGGGGGGCATCGTTGGTCTTGCTCGTCGGGTTCTTGCCCATATCGAGTTTCAAGTCGTGCCCCCGTGTGGGGGGCATCCAAACTGCTGGAGCAGTATTACAAGGGCGAGATGTTTCAAGTCGTGCCCCCGTGTGGGGGGCATCTCTGCACGGCACGGGAACGGTCGATGGCACGCCTGTTTCAAGTCGTGCCCCCGTGTGGGGGGCATCAGATACTTGTTTTCCCGGCGGCGTTATCTCCGTAGTTTCAAGTCGTGCCCCCGTGTGGGGGGCATCCTGCTAGGGATGCACCAGCTCAATCTCCGCATGCTGGGTTTCAAGTCGTGCCCCCGTGTGGGGGGCATCCATAATCAGATCGCCCAGCTGAAGAGGGCTCTGGAGTTTCAAGTCGTGCCCCCGTGTGGGGGGCATCGCATTTGGTTGCCATACAAATACTCATTGTCCCTGTTTCAAGTCGTGCCCCCGTGTGGGGGGCATCTGTAACTGTGTCCGGCAATACAGTTTCCTGGTATGTTTCAAGTCGTGCCCCCGTGTGGGGGGCATCCTGAGCCGGGCACATCCCTGCGGGCTTCTGGCTTGTTTCAAGTCGTGCCCCCGTGTGGGGGGCATCGCGTTCAAATCAGTTCTAAATTTTTGCCTTTCGGAGTTTCAAGTCGTGCCCCCGTGTGGGGGGCATCGCTTTTGGCCGTGACCTGATAGGTGGTGGTAGAAGAGTTTCAAGTCGTGCCCCCGTGTGGGGGGCATCTCCCTCCAGCACCCGGCGCAGCGTGACCACAGTGGTGTGTTTCAAGTCGTGCCCCCGTGTGGGGGGCATCGTCAGGCATACCCATGTACAGGGCGGCAATACCCAGGTTTCAAGTCGTGCCCCCGTGTGGGGGGCATCATCCGGTGCGCCCTATTGGGCTGCGGGGTGCCAGTTTCAAGTCGTGCCCCCGTGTGGGGGGCATCTCATCGGATGTGGTACGAACTATCAGCAGTGTGTTTCAAGTCGTGCCCCCGTGTGGGGGGCATCTCCGAGCGCTTTCCGCACATCGGCCAGATAATCCGGTTTCAAGTCGTGCCCCCGTGTGGGGGGCATCTTCAGCCGGCTTTCTGCTTCCGCCTCACACTGAGGTTTCAAGTCGTGCCCCCGTGTGGGGGGCATCCCGCAATGCCCATGAATTCCGTCTTGTCCTCATAGTTTCAAGTCGTGCCCCCGTGTGGGGGGCATCCGTGGGTGTGGGTAATTGAGTTTGAACGGTGCGAGTTTCAAGTCGTGCCCCCGTGTGGGGGGCATCCAGCATTGTTATTGCCAACGTGGTTGGCGCACGGTTTCAAGTCGTGCCCCCGTGTGGGGGGCATCGGAAAATGCACCGCAGCGAGGATGTGGCCGCCATGTTTCAAGTCGTGCCCCCGTGTGGGGGGCATCATTATTATCCCCGGTTGGGCCGCCTCCTTTACTGGTTTCAAGTCGTGCCCCCGTGTGGGGGGCATCGGCCAGCAGCTTGCACATGGCCTTGACGTCGCCAGTTTCAAGTCGTGCCCCCGTGTGGGGGGCATCGGCCAGGCTGAAATGATAGGTCTGGCCGTCCGAAAGGTTTCAAGTCGTGCCCCCGTGTGGGGGGCATCTTCCAGCCGTAGAGGTCCGCGGCCTCGCACCTCGTTTCAAGTCGTGCCCCCGTGTGGGGGGCATCAGTCGCTCATTAGCGATTTTGGCCAAGCGCTCAGTTTCAAGTCGTGCCCCCGTGTGGGGGGCATCCGTGGGTGTGGGTAATTGAGTT
>OGXX01001182.1_pt1 | contig 26915 bp, 28 predicted proteins | sample 1576301 | NCBI WGS metagenome assembly OGXX01 (sample SAMEA3541469, study PRJEB24748) | human gut metagenome | biome: human gut; feature: human-associated habitat; material: faeces | place: China | collected 2012
CCGACGAGATCAATAGCCGCGAGGTCTATATGAAGGGCATCGACCACAGCTACTATTACGAGGGATATACCACGTTCAAGGCGGAAGATCTGAGCAAGGAATGAGGTGCACATTGATTTTGCGGACAAAAGCACTTCCAAAAGTATCAGCCCCAAAGTTCCAAAGTATCAATTTGATACTTTGGACTGCTCGCTGGAGGAACTGGCTGTTTTGGAGCGGATCGCACAAAACCCGACCATCAAGCAGCAGGAGCTTGTGAGCGCAACGGGTAAATCCATCGCAACCGTGAAGCGGATCACGAAGTCCTTGCAGGATAAGAACTATATCCGCAGAGAGAACGGCAAGAGATACGGCAAGTGGGAAGTGCGGGTTAAATAGAAAGCTTGGCTTAGAGAGAAAGAATTGTAAAACTTTGAGAGGATTGGATTCATGATTACAGGCGAACTGAAAAACAGAATTGACAGTCTCTGGGATATTTTTGCGGCGGGCGGTCTGGTGAATCCACTGGATGTGATCGAGCAGATCACATATCTGATGTTCATTCACGACTTGGACGATTCGGACAATCTCCGGGCGAAAGAGGCCGCCATGCTGGGGCTGCCTTATGCCAGCATCTTCACCGATGAGGTGCAGGTGGGTGAGCGCACCATCGACGGTCAGCAGCTCAAATGGAGTGTATTTCATGACTTCCCGGCGGGGAAAATGTACTCTGTCATGCAGGAGTGGGTGTTTCCCTTTATCAAGAACCTCCACGGAGACAAAAACAGCGCCTATTCCAAGTACATGGACGATGCCATTTTCAAGCTGCCCACGCCGCTTCTGCTATCCAAAGTGGTGGATGCGCTGGACGAGATTTATCGCCTGATGAACGAATCTCAGGCGGTGGATGTGCGGGGCGATACCTACGAATATCTGCTCAGCAAAATCAGCCAGTCCGGTCTCAACGGCCAGTTCCGTACCCCACGCCATATTATCCGCATGATGGTGGAGCTGATGGACCCAAAAGCGGACGATGTGATCTGCGACCCGGCCTGCGGCACTTCCGGCTTCCTTGTTTCTGCGGGTGAATACTTGAAGGAGCACCGCAAAGAAGAAATCTTCTTCAACCGCCAGAAGAAGGATCACTATATGAACCACATGTTTTTCGGCTACGACATGGACAGAACCATGCTCCGCATCGGCGCGATGAACATGATGACCCACGGTATTGACAACCCCTTTATCGAGTACCGGGACAGCCTTAGCGACCAGAACCCGGACAAGGAGAAGTATTCCCTGATTTTGGCCAACCCGCCCTTCAAGGGCAGTCTGGACGCAGACACCGTGTCGGCAGATCTTCTCAAGGTCTGCAAGACCAAGAAAACCGAGCTGCTGTTTCTGGCTCTGTTCCTGCGGATGCTGCGCATCGGCGGGCGCTGCGCCTGCATCGTCCCAGACGGTGTGCTATTCGGCTCTTCCACCGCACACAAAGCCATCCGCAAAAAGCTGGTGGACGGCAACCGGCTGGAGGCCGTGATCTCCATGCCCTCCGGCGTGTTCAAGCCCTACGCAGGCGTGTCCACCGCCGTTCTGATCTTCACCAAGACCGGCCACGGAGGCACGGACAATGTGTGGTTCTACGATATGACCGCCGACGGTTTCTCGCTGGACGATAAGCGCAGCCCGGTGGCAGACAACGATATCCCTGATATCATTGCACGGTTCCGCAATCTGGATGCCAAAAAAGACCGCCAGCGCACGGAAAAATCCTTCTTCGTGCCCAAGGCGGAGATCGTAGAAAATGGCTATGACCTGTCTATCAATAAATACAAAAAGACGGAGTATAAGCCCGTTGAGTATCCGCCTACCAACGAGATTTTGGCGGAACTGCGGCGACTGGAGAAGGAAATCGGTACTGCGATGGATGAACTGGAGGAGATGCTGAAATGAAGAAGCGTGTATATGACTTTATTTGCAGCCACCCGGATGCAAACATTCACGATATTGCGTCTGCAATAGATAAACCGGAATTGGAAGCCTTGAAAACGGTAAATGCTCTTTATAGCGATGGGTATGTCACATTGAGCAGAATTGTTCCGCTCAGCCCAGAGAACTTTGACAGCTGTCGATACTCTGTGACTGGCAAGCAATATTCTGGTGACTAAATCGGGATTTGAGGGGATGAAGTATGGAACACAAACGATTAGGCGACATCGCAACTTACATAAATGGCTATCCATTTAAGCCGGAGGATAGAGGACTAACGGGGCTACCCATTATCCGTATTCAAGACTTAACAGGAAATTCTTATGATTTGGGTTTCTATAATGGTAATTACCCAGAACGAATTGAAATAAACGATGGCGATGTTCTAATCTCATGGTCTGCAAGTCTTGGTGTTTATATTTGGAACAAAGGAAAGGCTTTACTCAACCAGCATATTTTCAAAGTCGCTTTTGATAAGTGTGAAGTCAATAAACAATTCTTTGTTTATGCAGTACAATATAAATTGCAGGAAATGGGAGCAAAAGCCCACGGGGCAACAATGAAGCACATTGTGAAGAAAGACTTTGATAATACGGCAATCCCATTTCCCGCACTTGAAGAGCAGGAAAAAATTGCACAGACTATGAACCGCATTTCACGTATTATTTCTGATCGTCAGCAGCAGCTTCAAAAGCTGGATGAGCTAGTCAAAGCCCGATTTGTCGAGATGTTTGGGGACCCGCAAACTAATCCAAAAGGATACGAGAAGCGGAAACTGGGATTATTAGCAAAGAAAATATCGGACGGTGTTCATGCAAAACCAGAATATACTGAAACAGGCAAACCCTTTCTGTCAGTTGTAAACATTAATAAGGGGATTATCAATTTTGAAGGCTGCAAGTTTGTGTCCGAAGAAGCCTATCAAAAGATGATAAAATCAACACATCCAGAGCGCGGAGATGTGCTTTACACAAAAGTCGGGGCAACATATGGAATACCTGCCTATGTAGATACCGATACCGAATTTTGCCTCTATGTCAGTGTTTGCCTGATAAAGCCGAAGCATGATGAAATAGACTCTAGATTCCTCGCTCTGTCTATGAGTATGCCATATATTAAGCGACAGGCAGATAGCAGAATCAAAGGAATCGGGGTGCCTGATTTACATCTGAACCAGATTAGTGAATTTGATATTCTCTGTCCCCCGCGAGAAGAACAAGAATTATTTGTTGCTTTCGTCGAACAGGTCGACAAATCAAAAGTTGCCATACAGAAGGCGTTGGACGAAGCACAACTTCTGTTTGACAGCCTGATGCAGAAATATTTCAGATAAATCAAGAAACGGAGAGCGTTATGTGCGTTGTTCATACAGTAGCAGAATATTTAGAATATCTGACAAATATAAAAAGCACATTGAGTTTGAGTAATACAGTCAGTTGCAACACTTTTTTTCGCGGTCAAGCGGATGCAACGTGGCAGTTATCCCCCAGTTTGTATAGGCAAGGCTTATTTAATAGCGAGAACCTACTGCTAACAGAGATGAGACATATATGTCCGAATGAATTTCTGGGGAACAGATTCGATTCACTTGTAAAAATGCAGCATTTCGGTATGCCAACACGCCTTTTGGACACGACGACTAACCCGTTGGTTGCCCTTTACTTTGCATGCGAATCCGATAAACAGTTGGATAAAGATGGTGCAGTTTATATGTTTCCCAATTTGCCCGTTTCATGGTCAACTAATCCATTGGTGGATTTGATAATGGATTTTGTTTATGACTACTCCCCGCAAGGCTTATGGTTGGATCAAATACTTGATTTGACGCAAAAAAAGTATGCAAATGCGGTGTATCGACTGATGCCGGAAAATATCGATTCACTGTTGCATGATTTAGAAATCCCGGTTCTGGCTGTCATGCCCGCAAAAACAAATGAACGACTTGAAGCTCAAGATGGTGCATTTTTCGTTTTCGGCATGAGTCTATGTAGTAGGGTTGTCAGCACAAATCCAGGTACATTAGGTAGAGTATATTATAATTTTGATCCAATTAAAATCGACGATCCTCGAAAAGTTTGGCACAAAACAGAAATTATAACCGTGCCGTCTACCGCAAAAGAAGAAATATTAAAGCAACTTGATATTTTGGGAGTTAACGAGCGAAAGCTATTTCCAGATCTATCACACCAGATCAGTCATACAGTAAAGTCCGTGAAACTATACAAAACAAAGTAACCAGAGGTGATGAGCATGACCAACTTTGACATTTTTCTCTCCACCCCGCAATTCGACCCCTTCGCCTCCGTCGCCGTCTCCGCTGAGCGGATTCTACATATTGACCCCTCCGCCTGTGTGTTGAACTGCCGCAGGGCGATGGAGTTTGCCGTGAAGTGGATGTATTCCGTGGACAAGGCGCTGGTCATGCCTTATCAGGACTCTCTGGTGAGCCTCATGAATACCGAGGACTTCCGGGACATCGTGGGTGCGGACATCTGGCGGCGGATGGATCTGATCCGTCGCATGGGAAACAATGCCGCCCACACCGGCAAGAAAATCACCGAAGAGCAGGCGGCACTGTGTCTGGAAAACCTGTATGTCTTTCTGGATTTTGTGGCCTATTGCTACGGTGAGAACTACGCCGAGGGGCATTTCGACCATGCGTTGCTGACGGAGAAAAGCGAAGCTTCTGCCGCACCGGTGCAGGAAGTGCCGGAGGTGGATCTCGCCGCACTGATGGCGGAGAACGTTGCGCTGAAGGAGGAACTCACCGCCCGCCGAGCCGAGCAGCAGCAGACCTATGTGCCCAAGCCCCTCGACCTGTCCGAGTACAAGACCCGCAAGCTGTATATCGACACCATGCTCACAGATGCGGGCTGGACAGAGGGCAAGGACTGGCTGAATGAGGTGGAGCTGCCCGGTATGCCAAACAAGTCCGAGGTCGGCTATGCAGACTATGTGCTCTACGGTGACGACGGACGCCCTCTGGCAGTGGTGGAGGCCAAGCGCACCTGCGTGGACGTAGCTAAGGGCCGCCAACAGGCAAAGCTCTACGCCGACCTGTTGGAGAAAAAGTATCACCGCCGCCCGGTCATCTTCCTGACCAACGGCTTTGAGACCCGCATCACGGACAATCTATACCCTGAGCGTAAATGTGCGGCCATTTACTCCAAACGTGATCTGGAGAAACTTTTCAATCTCCAGACCATGCGGACAAGCCTGAAAAATGTCATGGTGGATCGGAAGATAGCCGGACGTTATTATCAGGAGGGCGCCATCAAAGCTGCCTGCGATGCCTTTGCACGCAACCGGCGCAAGGCGCTGCTGGTCATGGCCACCGGCTCCGGAAAAACGAGAACAGTTATTGCCCTATGCGATGTGCTGCTCCAGCATGGTTGGGTGAAAAATATTCTCTTCCTTGCTGACCGCAACAGTCTGGTCACGCAGGCCAAGCGCAGCTTTGTGAATCTGCTGCCTGATCTCTCCGTTACCAACCTCTGTGAGGAGAAGGATAACTACACCGCTCACTGCGTCTTTTCTACCTATCAGACCATGTACAATGTCATTGACAGCGTACAGGATGAAGACGGCAAGCTCTTTACCTGTGGGCACTTTGACCTTGTGATCTGCGACGAAGCGCACCGCTCGGTTTATAACAAATACCGGGATATTTTCAATTATTTCGACGCGCCGCTGGTAGGACTGACGGCCACCCCGAAAGACGAAATTGATAAGAATACCTATGAGATATTTGAGCTGGAAAACGGCGTCCCCACCTATGGCTATGAACTGGCGCAGGCGGTGAAGGACGGGTATCTGGTGGATTTCCTGTCTGTAGAAACGAAACTGAAATTCATTGAACAGGGCATTGTCTACGATGAACTTTCCGATGCGGACAAGCAGGCCTATGAAGATACCTTTGAAGATGAAAATGGCGAGCTGCCGGAGAGCATTGCATCATCGGCACTGAATGAGTGGATTTTCAACGAGGACACCATCCGGCAGGTGCTGAATACACTGATGACCCTCGGCCTGACCATCGACTACGGCAGCAAACTGGGCAAGACCATCATCTTTGCAAAAAATCACACCCATGCAGAGAAGATCCTTTCGGTTTTCAATCAGGAATATCCGCATCTTCCCGGCTTTGCCAAGGTCATCGACAACTACATGACCTATGCCCAAAGCGCCATTGACGAGTTTTCCGACCCGAAGAAACTGCCTCAAATCGCCATTTCCGTGGATATGCTGGACACCGGCATTGACGTGCCGGAGGTGCTGAATCTGGTGTTTTTCAAGAAGGTCATGAGCAAGGCGAAGTTCTGGCAGATGATTGGGCGTGGCACCCGTCTGTGTCCGGGGCTGCTGGACGGGAAGGACAAGGACAAGTTCTACATCTTCGACTTCTGCGGCAACTTTGAGTTCTTTCGCATGAACAAGGGACGGCCCACCGCCAATATGATCGCCCTGCAAGGTGCGATTTTTAATCTGAAGGCCCAAATTGCGTTCAAATTGCAGGACTTGGCGTATCAGACGACGGACTTGATTGCCTTCCGCAAGACGCTGGTGGAGGACATGGTGCGCAAGGTGCAGGAGTTGAACAAGGATAATTTTGCGGTTCGACAGCACCTGAAATATGTGGAGCGGTATGCCGAACCGGACAGCTACAATGCCCTGACCTATGAGGACACGCTACTCATGGGACAGGAGCTTGCACCGCTCATTACACCTGAAGAGGACGATGCCAAGGCGTTGCGGTTCGACGCGTTGCTATACGGCATTGAACTTGCGTACTTAGCGGGAAAAAAGTATGGCAAAGCGCGAAGCGATCTCATGAAGAAGGTCGCCGCCGTCGCGTCCGTGGCGAATATCCCGGAAATTATGGTACAGGCTGAGCTGATCGACAAGATTTTGCATACAGACTATGTGGAGACTGCCGGAATCAATGAATTTGAGCACATCCGGGAGAATCTGCGTGACCTCATCAAGTATATTCCGGTCAGTAAAGTGCACTATGATACGAATTTTGATGACGAAATTCTGTCTGTGGACTGGAAAGAATCTGAGCTGGAGAACGACGATCTGAAGAACTACAAGGCCAAGGCGGAGTTCTACGTGCGTCAGCACATGAATGACGTCGTTATTGCCAAGCTAAAGAGTAATGTTCCTTTGACTGCGGAGGATGTGCAGGCGCTGGAGAAAGCACTCTGGAACGAGGTCGGTACAAAACAGGATTACGAGGCCGAGTATGGCCAGAAGCCGCTGGGTGAATTTGTGCGGGAGATCGTCGGGCTTGATATGAATGCGGCAAAGGGGGCTTTTGCGCAGTACCTGAACGATGCCAGCCTCGATAGCCGACAGATCTATTTCGTAAATCAGATCGTGGAGTACATCGTCCACAACGGCATGATGAAAGACCTGTCCGTTTTGCAGGAAGCGCCGTTTACCGACCACGGCAGCATCGTGGAGGTGTTCACAGATCTTACAGTTTGGATGGGAATTCGAAATACCATAGAGAAAATCAATTCAAATGCTGTCGCGTAAGAATAAGCACGGTTACTTCTATTTCCAGTAACCGTGCTTATTTTTACAGTTCCAATAACTTTTGCGCTCTTCGCTGCACCTGCCGCTCCATCATCCGCAGTCTTTTTTCGGGCAGGTTATAGCGCGAGTGCTTCTTGAACTTGAAGTTCAGCAGATGCCGCAGCTTCTCGCGCAGCTCCGGCGTCAGCACGGCCTTGGCTGTGCCGAGAAAATCATCGTACACGCTGGGGTACAGCGTTTCGATATATTCCTCCAATGCGGTCTCGTCCGCCCAGGCGTCCGCGCCTGCAAAGTTAAAGAGGGAATTGCCATGGTCGAACAGGGGGGCGGGGGAGACGATGGTATTCGTCCGGTTATCGACCATCACGCCGAAGTTTCCAAAATGCCGGTCCACATTGCAGATCACCGCATCAAACACCAGCATTTCGTTCAGCGCGTTGACAAACTTATCTCCCATCTTTTCGTAATACGCCCTGACAGCCCCCATGCCGCCCTTAGAAACGAGATGTCCGATAGGGAGGTAGGCATACGCCTTGTCGGTAAAAAGCTCGCAGGTGGAGCAGAGAACGCCCTTCCAACGGGATAAGCCGTAGGGGATCGCGTGAACGCCCATGGCGGCGGCGATTTGTGCGGCGTAAAACTCAGAGTATGGTTCGTTGCCGGTATTGGCCGCGCCCTCTGTGCCGCCCTTATAGAGATACACCTTACCGCCGATGCGCCGCCAGCATTTGCGGAGCATTCCGTTGGTGGTAAACTCCGGGCTGGAGAGCAGGGAAGCGCGGACTCTGCTGCCATAACCGGTAAGGGCAAGCTCGGCCAGAACATTGCTGAATGGGTTATCGAAGAGATTTACTTTGTTGAAAGAAGCGGTGTCACCGTCCTCGACGACCCAATAGCAATCGTTAAGCGATAGTCCTTTACAAGCACTGATAATACTGAGCGGTCGGTTGAGGTTTAAGCCGCATTTTGCCAAAAGGCTATGGACATAGGCACGATTCTTTGGGATCGTGCGGCGGCGCAGCCAACGGCTCAATCCGTCCGGCGTCAGCGTCAGATCAAGCGGCAGCAATGCCGCTTTTTCTTCATTTGTCCAAAGAATTTGGATCTCCGGCTCACTGGTATCCGTCGTTGCGGAGAATTTAACGAGCGGTTCATCGAACTGCTTTAAAATATAGTTCATGATAAATCCTCCTCAAAAGTCACTTCAGACCACACAGGAAATTTTCTACATTCAAATACTGAACACCCTCGGCAAACGTATCTTTTCCGCGATAAAGAACGAATTTACCGCTGATCGGGCCAAAGCGTTTTTCAACGATTTGGCATTTCTCTGCATCACGCAGATGAAGTGTCTGCTTTTCGTTGACCTCGGTGCTGTGCTTGATTTCATAGATGCGGCAATTTTTACTTGCTTTATCGTAAATCACCATGTCAAACTCGCCGCCGGCATCGAACTTGAATTTGAACGCTTCCATCGTACTGGGCGCGGTTTTGCGGACTTCCAGCAGAACAATGTCCTCCAGCATCCGGCCCTTTACATCGTCCAGAATCTTTCCTGTGATATATGCCTTATCTGCTTCTGGGATCGATGCAAAATAGGCATCCTGCATCAGGGAATAGACCAGAGCCTTTGCGATGGCATAGCGCATACCGGGCTGGGAAAAGACGATATGCTCTGCCTGCTTACCGCTTTCATACCGTTCCGGACAGTTGACGATCAGATCCAGCATAAGCAGATACTTCTTCACTTTGTCGATATGCTCCTGCGTGATCGGGACGGTTGTTTCACTCTTTTCCTTGACCTCAATGATGGCCTTTAATCGCTCCAATATTTGCTTTTCATTGACATCATAGAGAACGGTTGCCCGTTCCGCAGGGAGATCATGTAAAAGCAGTTCCTTTGCGGAGCCAAAATCATGGGACTTAAATTCGTCCTCCACCACGCGCAGCACAAACCGGTGGTTCATGTGCTGCACAATGCGGTTGATGACGTTGGTCAGCTCACCTTTTTCGTAAAGTTCCCGCAGTTGATTGAAGTATTCGCCGTAATGGTCGTTTTTCAGTGTATGCTGAATGTTGCGGCTGATGGCGGTATCAATATACTTCCGGGTGCTTTCGTCGTCCCGAAACGCGACCTCGTCAAAGGCGGCATCCGGATCGTCAAAGCTCATATTTTCCATTTTCAGCGTTCCGCCGTATTCAATATAAGAATCGACAGAACGGATGTTCAGGAGCCGCGCATACTCCCGAAAGGGAATAAAAGAGGTGTGGATCGTCACGCTTCTGTCGTACAGTTCATCGCGGTTTGCCATAGCGAAGCCAAGAGAGTCCGTACCGGAAACAACGATTTTCATGCCCATCATACTGAACACATCGGAAAGCACGGCAGCGGTGTCGATGAAGTCGCTCAGGAGCGTAATTTCATCAATAAACACATACCGATAGCCCAGTTCAAACAGAACTTTCAAGTCCTTTGTCAACCGTGACATATCATCGGTGGTCTGCACCTTGATGTAGGCCGTTTTTTCTATGGGCAGTTCGGAAAGCATTTGAAACAGAAGTGTTGTCTTTCCGGTTCGACGAAGACCGTATAAAATACAGATCTTCCCATCGTAGGAGCCAGCCACAAACTTCTGCAAGGTGCTGAAGCAGTCACGCTTGCCGTACTTTGCCACGCTGTTTGCCAACGCCTGCAAGCCTGTACCCGTGACAACATTCGTATGAAACTCTGTTGTTTGCGAGGGTAAGGAAACCGAGACAACAGACTGACCATAGCTTTCCAGCTTTTGATAAATCGCATGGTATCTGGCTGTATTTGCTTTTGCGGCATCGTTTTCGTAATTCTGATAGTTGCGCGTGGACATACCGAGGTATTCCGCACATTGGGCCTGATTCAACCCCTTTGAAATACGCAATTCTTTTAAGGTCACGCTCATCACCTCGCCTTTATTATATCACAGTATACGCAAAAAACAAGAAAAACACGCAAATATTTCGTATTTTCTTCGTCTATTTTTCGCCTTTCTTCTTTGGGAGCTGCGTAAGCGCATCTAATTCCTCGTAGGTCAATTCGCCGTTCACATAGCGGTTTCGCGCATCCTCCGCTTGTGCTTTCCAGATTTGAAATGCGGCATCTGTGTAAATGGCCGGAGTACGGCGAACACGCATATCATAGGTTTTGATCCGCTGCCGGATGAGCTTTAAGCCATCATCGGCAGCGATTTTCTTTTCATGCTTCTCTTTGACTGCGAGTTCTTTGCAGCTTTTTCCGGTATCACCGACTGACCGATCACAATAAAGAGCTTTGGAAGAGAACGGGATAAAGTAACGATGACAATATTCACACTTTTTCAATTCAATTCCTTGCTCGACCATCTCCAGCAGTTCTGTCAGCAGCGTCGCGCCCAAATCGTCCGAGCCCTCGATGCGGGCAAACCGGACGGACTTTGGTGGCGTCGAAATGCGGTCTGCCGCCAACACCGGATCAAAATTCTGCTCATCTACATACAGCTTTCGTTCTGCGCGCATCTTCAGGTCCAAACCGGCGATCGCTGTGGCAGCTTGAAAATCGCGGCTCATATAGAGCGCCAAACGCTGCTTGGCGCTCAACTTAGATCTGTCCGGCACGAGCACGGCATCTGCAAAGGCGGAGAGTTCCTTTTGCAGCTTCTCAAAACCTTCCATGCGTTCATCAAGCACGTCTGCCAGCTTTTCTTCAAAAAAGAGGGACTGCACAAAGCGTTCCCCAAAAGGGTGGATCGTGCTCAGCTCGTTTTTGATCTCGGTAATGGCTTGATTTTCCATCATGGGCGTTGTTCGCACCAGTAATTTCGCCCGTAAAGAAGCGAAATCTGTGGACAAAAAGGCAATAAGGGTTGTCCCAAGACGATATTCCACGGGCTTGAAATCCGTTTCTACATATTCCTTTTTTGGGCCAAAACTCAAGCAATACAAGGCTCTCAAGGCTTTTCCTCCATTCGTGGACACAGCTGTGCAATGCGTGTGGTATATCATTTGTAACACAATTAGTTTACCACATATTGAAATCTCCGTCAACGCTTGCTATCATTTTTGTGGAAGTTGAAATTCAGCACAAACGATCTTCCACAAAATTGAATGACCGCCGGAGCGTTTCTCTTTCGGGGAAGCAGGCCATGACCGTCAATGACGCGAGCGTGCCAAGGAGCAGAAATTGAGTTTCCGTCAGGCAGGAAACCGCTTCCGGGAAAACGGCAACAAGTTCACCGGTCTCTCCGCATAGTTTCAAGGAAAGGGGGGAGCAGGATGGCAAGCAAACCGGAGTTGCTGCATAATCAGGCGGCAGATGAGATCGGGCAGGACTTTCTTTTCGCATACCAGCGAGCCGTCCTGCTCGCCTTGCAGCGTCAAGGGGTTCTTAACGAAATGCAGTGTAGGAACTGCGTACAAAAATTAGAAGAACAGATAAGAAATACAGGAAAATCAAAATCTGTAAAGGAATAGTGCCTTTCAGTATTCACACAATTGCAAAGGCACATTCTGTATCGTATGATACCACGAAAAGGAGGAGTTTTTATGTTACAAGTAGCAGCGTATTGCCGTGTATCCACGGATAAGGAAGACCAGGCAAATTCCTTTGAAGCGCAGCAGCGGTATTTCCGCGAGTACATCCAGCGCCAGCCGGATTGGGAGCTGCAAGGCATCTATGCTGACGAAGGATTTTCCGGCACATCGACCAACAAGCGCGTGGAGTTCAATAAAATGCTCCATGCGGCAGAGCTGGGACAGATCGACCTGATCGTGACCAAGGAGGTCAGCCGTTTTACCCGCAACACAGTAGACGCGCTGCAAATCACCCGCGAGCTGCGTCGGCGGGGCGTAGGCGTGCTGTTTCTCAATGACAGCCTGGATACCCGCACCAACGATGGGGAGCTGCGGCTGACGATCATGAGTTCCTTCGCACAGGACGAAAGCCGAAGGACCTCTGAACGCTCCAAATGGGGACAGATGCGCAGCATGGAGAAGGGCGTCGTTTTTGGCGGCTCGCTGCTGGGTTACGACGTGATTGGCGGCAAAATGACCGTCAACCCGGAGGGCGCGGAAGTTGTCCGGCTCATCTTCCATAAGTACCTGCAAGAGCGCAAAGGGTGCAGCACCATCGCACGGGAACTGCGGGAGGCTGGGATTCTCAGCAGCAAGGGCAACTGCCTTTGGTCGTCGGCCACCGTGACTAAGATCCTGAAGAACGAAAAATACTGCGGTGACCTGATCCAGAAAAAGACCTACACGCCGGACTATCTGACGCACGAAAAGAAGTACAACCACGGCAAGGAACCGCTGGTAGAACTAAAAGATCACCACGAGCCCATCATCGACCGCGAAACGTGGCAGGCGGTGCAGCGGGAGCTGTCCCGCCGCAACCGTGCGACAGGCTGCGGCGGACACGGCAACCGCTATCCGCTTTCCGGCAAAATTCTCTGCGGTGAGTGCGGCAAAAGCTTCTCTCACCGCACCAAAAAGCGGCAGGACGGAAGCTCCTATTATCGCTGGTGCTGCTTCACCGCCACCAACGAGGGCCTGCGGCGCACAGACGGCGCAGGAAATGTCATCGGATGCAGCGTCGGGCGGCAGATCCGGGATGACATCGCCATGGACCTTCTGCGGCGCTCGGTGAACGCCGTGACGCTGGATAAGAAAGCGATCATATCGAACCTCACCCGAGTTGTGGAAAGCGTTCTGGCGTCCGGTGAGGACAGCGGCGAGCAGGAGCTGCGGCGGCTGGAGCTGGAGCTTGAAAAGCTGCAAGCGCGTAATGACACCATCCATGACCGCTTTTTCGACGAGAGCATCACCAAGGCTGACTATCAGCGCGCCAAAGCCCGCTGTGAAAGCGAAATGAACCGGGTGCAGGAAAAAATTGCCGCGATCAAACAGCGGCAGACGCTGAACACCGACACGCAGACCCTAAAGCCGGACATTCGCACTGCCATCACGGGCATCGTCAGCGGGCGCACGGCGGACGACGACTTTTACGGGCATCTCCTCCAACAGATGACCGTGTACCGGGACGGCAGGGTAGAGGTGGCGCTCAATCTGCTGCCCGCCAAGTGGGTCTATGTGCTGGACGGACTGGAAAAATACCGCGCCAAAATTGGGGGCCATGACGCTTCCTCTGTACCGATGTCGGTCAGCAGTCCCTTGAGCTCGGGGTAGGGCATGGAGTAGCGCTGGGAAAGATAGCGCAGCGATGCACCCAATTCTCCGTCTGGGCCTCCATATTGGCTGATGATCGCCGCGGCGAGTTTGGGATTCGGATTTTTGATCTTGACCGGATACTGTAACTTTTTTTCATAGACAAACATTTACTTTTCTCCCTCCAGATCCCAGGGCCACGGATCGCTCAGCCACTTGAAACTGCCCGGCGTCAGATCCGTTTTCAAAAGGGGCCCATACTGCTTTTCATAGGTCTCGCGCCCCTCGCGGCCAAGCTTGATATACGACCAGTAAAGGTTCAGCACCTCGGTATCCTCAGGGTGCGTGGTGAGATAAAGCCCAAGCTCGTCAATGGCAAAATCCAGTGCCATCAGCTCAGAAAGCGCCGGATTGACGGCAGGGAATTTCGTCTTCATCTGCGCGTGGAAGGGAAGGTTCAGCCCCGGAAACAGCGTGCCCGCCCGAAGCGCGTCCTGCTGGGAATAGCGCTCCGGATCGTTTTTCTGCATGGGGACATAGGGAAAAGCCAACGGCGCATAGCAGCCGTTCGGCAGCGAGCCCGTGCCGGACTCGGCGCGCATGGCTTTGTTGTCGTCCAAAGAAGTCTCCTCCTTGCAAAGAATTGGGCGTCTGCCCATCTCATCCTATGCGGCGGGAGAAAAAAGGGAAGCGGGGCTTTTCTTTTTGTTCAATGTCCTGTATAATGAAAGGCACATAAGGCCGCGCCGCGGGGCATAAATTGTTCCCGGGGTGAGGGAATTGTTTCTGGTTTTGGGAAGAAAGGCGCTCAGCGCCGTGTTTGCGCTGCTGCTCGCACTGTCGGCTCTTGCCGTTAGCTTTGCTCTGCCGCCGAAAGCAGCCCAAACAAGCGGCGCAGCGGCAGTAGGGAATACCGTCTGGGTCATCGATGCGGGACACGGCGGGGAAGACGGCGGCGCCGTCGGCGCAGACGGCAGCAGGGAAAGCGACATCAACCTCGCTATTGCCCGGCGGCTCGAAGGGCTGCTCATTCTTCTCGGAGAAGAAACGCGCATGACGCGCACCGATGACCGCTCGATTCACTCAGAAGGTGCCGCCACGCTGCGGGAAAAGAAGCGTTCCGACCTTAAAAACCGCGTCGCGCTCGTTAACGGCACGCAAGGAGCTATCCTTGTCAGTATTCACCAGAACAGCCTTCCGTCGTCTAAAAGGACGCACGGTGCGCAGGTATTCTATGGAATAGAAGAGGGAAGCGCAGCGCTTGCGAACGCCGTGCAGCGCTTGCTCAACAAGACGGTCAACCTGGAAAATCAAAAAGCGGAAAAGAGCATCGATCCGTCGATCTATCTGATGAAAAATGTCACTGCGCCCGCGATTTTGATCGAGTGCGGTTTTTTGAGCAATGAGAACGAAACGGCGCTCTTAAAAAGCGCCGACTATCAGCAAAAGTTAGCGGTCGTAATCGCAACCGGTCTGTTGCGGCCAGCACAGTAAAGCAAAAGAGGTTTACAATATGACAAAGGCAAAAAGCGTATTTTTCTGCACCGAATGCGGCAACGAAACGCCAAAATGGGCGGGCCGCTGCCCGAGCTGCGGCGCGTGGAACACGCTCGTGGAGCAAAGCGTCAGCGATGCCGCCAAGCCGAAGGCAAGCGGGCGCAGCCGCTCACTGCGCGCGAAGGCGCGTCCCATCGGCGAACTGGATACCGCGCAGGAGATTCGTTTTCCCACCGGCATGGGCGAACTCGACCGCGTGCTCGGCGGGGGCGCTGTGCAGGGCTCGCTCGTGCTCGTCGGCGGCGCGCCGGGCATCGGCAAATCGACACTGATGCTGCAGATCTGCGGAAAATTGAGTGAAAACGCCAAAATTCTGTACGTTTCCGGCGAAGAGTCGCCGCGTCAGCTCAAGCTGCGCGCCGACCGCCTTGGCGTACAGTCGGGCAAGCTGTATGTCCTGTCGGAGACCTGCCTTGGCGATGTGTTGCAGTCCGTTGAAGAGGAAAAGCCGGACGTTCTGATCGTCGACTCCATCCAGACACTCTATCAGGATTCGCTGGAATCGCCCGCGGGCAGCGTGGTGCAGGTGCGCGCCTGCACGCTGGAGCTGATGCAGCTCGCCAAAGGGGAGGGCATCACTGTTTTCGTCATCGGACACGTCAATAAGGAGGGCTCGATCGCAGGCCCGAAGGTATTGGAGCACATGGTCGACTGCGTGCTGTACTTCGAAGGCGAAGCACACATGAGCTACCGCATCCTGCGCGCGGCAAAAAACCGCTTTGGCGCGACAAATGAGATCGGTGTCTTTGAAATGCGCAGCGAAGGCCTTGTCGAAGTGCCGAATCCTTCGGAAATGCTGCTTTCCGGCCGCCCGGACGACGCGCCCGGCACCTGCGTCACCTGCGTGATGGAAGGCCAGCGCCCGGTGCTGGCCGAGGTGCAGGCGCTGCTCGCGCCCGCGGCGCAATCGGTCTCGCGGCGAACGAGCAACGGCTTTGACTACAACCGCGCCGCCATGCTGATGGCGGTGCTCGAAAAGCGCGGCGCGCTCAAGGTATCCGGCTGCGACGCGTTTCTGAATGTCATCGGCGGACTCAGTGTGGACGAGCCGGCGGCAGACCTTGCCGCCGTGCTGGCGCTCGCGTCGAGTTATCTTGACAAGCCCATCGGCAACCACGTCGCCGCCATCGGCGAAGTCGGCCTCACGGGCGAGCTTCGCAGTGTGAACCACTTGAGCGAGCGGCTGAGCGAAGTACACCGTCTGGGCTTTGAGACCTGTATCATTCCAAAGCAGCGCAAGGATCAGATCCGCGCGCCGCAGGGTCTTGCGCTCATCGAAGCGCGCAACATCGCCGAAGCGATGCGCGCCATCGTACAGGCGTAAGCACCGCAAGCAATGCAGTGCAACCAAAATCTGTACAAAGCGCGTCACGATAATATCCCACACTCAGACAAGGAGGTTTGCGGCTGAAACGGTGTCAAAATACGCGTTTTCCGGGGAAGCGGTAAAATTCCCCTCCCCTGAATTGAACAAAATTTTTATTTTGTTCAATTCTGTTATTTCAAAAAAATGGGAAGCAAGCTTCCCTTTTGCAGAGGTGGAAATTAACAAAATCGTCTTTTTGTTCAATATTTTGAAATCAATTCAAATGGCCTTTGCGTATGTTGACCATATCACCGAAAAAAGCATTTGTCAAGAAAAAACTTTCTGTTCCTCGCAAAAAACTTCTGCAACCGCTACGCGACGGTCTACGACGCGCTGTGTGAGCTTCTACAGCTATTGCCACACCCCCCGGACCATCTAACGCGTTGCATACGTCTACGGGCTTCCAAAGGGCATTTACAGAGGTCAATGCTTCCGAAGCAAATCAAAAGGCAAAGCGCAATAGATTTTCTCGGCATAAGCTCGCTACGCGAGTTATTCCAATTCCTCTATTGCGCTTCGCACAGACTGCCCTTTTACAATCAAGGCATCGCAGGCAGGCAATGCCGCCGCGATGCCCAATTCAATTGTGAGCGCGGGAAAGGACGCTTGACAAGGGTGATATACTAAATTTACATCAAAAAAGGAGAAAGAACGCCATGACAAAAGAAGAAATGCAGGAGTTACTAAAGCAAAATCAAGCAGAAACAATTGCTTTAATGGAAGCTTATTTTGACCCCAAATTTAACTTGCTTCTGGACAAAATGAATTTAATCACGGATAAAAGCCAAGACCACGAGGAAAGAATTTCAAGAGTTGAAATTCTCAACGGAATTTTTCACTAAAACAAGATGGTTAGTCTTTTGACTAACCATCTTCCCTTTTATCTTTATCTTTTGAAAGCATCTGTGCCATGTAAGCACTCACCATTGCAGCCTGTGCAGCTGAAAATGCGTCATGGTCTGATGCTTTCTTTTTATCCTTTTTGGGGCGCTGCTCGTAGGCACAGAGAGAGCCGAGCACAACAGATATCGCCAGCGGCACCCAGAAATAAGCCCCCTGAATAGAAAATCCGACACCAGCAAGAAAAACGGCAACATACGAGCCGAAGCGGGCATAGCGCCGCAGCGCAAAAAGAAAAAAGCTAATCATCATAGTCCTCTTCCCCCCTATCCAGTTCCATCATTTTCAAAGCTTTCAGCGGTGAAAGGGAGCGCAACACCTTCAAATCACTGGACACAGTACGGTAATCCACAGGCGGACGCTCCGGAGCATTAAAGCTGTCAAAATACTTGAAGTAAGACGGCAGCCACAGAAATTTGAACGACAGCAGCGAGCCGAATTTCAGGTTATCGGCAATGCGGCTATCCCCCTGCGCGGACGCTTCGACAAGGGCGACCTTGCGGATAATAGGACGGACAACACCGATGCAGCCAAGCAGGCAGGACATGAGCACCATGGAATCAGTGAGATCACGGAGCTTCTTATCAATATCGAACGCCTGAGAATTGATATACAGCTTGCAGCCGTATTTGCGCTGAAGCTTGAAGAACTCCGTATAGCCGGAATCAAAGCTTTTGAAATTACGGTTATCCCAAATCAAACCGGCCTCATCAATAAAAAGAACGCTATGAGGCTCAGGCGTGCAAGTTTTGAGCGAGGCAACGTCCATAATGCGAACACCGTCAAGCCGCACGTCCTGCATATTGGTATAGACGTTCCAGCCGCTTTTCAGGTGCTTTCGCATGAGGTACAGCATATACGTTGACTTGCCTGCGCCCTTCTTGCCGAAAATAAAAATTAACTTGTTTGGATTAGAGTATTTGCGGGAGCAGTAAAACAAGCCGCTAAAAACAGCAACCACAAGGGAAAAAATAAAAAGCATATAGAATCCCCCTTAAAATAATAGCACCCTCTGCGCCGAGCCGCAAAAGGTGCTACAAAATCAGATGCGAACGAGACGCTTAATCAGGCCGACACCCAAACCGACAAAGCCTGTAATGACGAACATGAGCAGGAGCGGCGTGTTTGTGATAGTCGTTGCAAACGAAGTGACCCAACCAACAGCGGCGGTAACAAAAGCGGTTACCTGAGAAAGAATATCTGCCATAGTATCCCCACCCTATCAGACGCGGGTAAGGCGCTTGATAAGGCCAACGCCAAGACCGACAAAGCCGACGATGACAAACGTGAGGATAATGGGGTTAGAAGTGATAGCGCCAGCAAAAGAACCAACCCACTTCACACCCTCGGTGACAAAAGAAGTCACATTAGAGAGAATAGTAGCGATAGTAACGGCGTCCTGAAAAATCACCCTTTCATAAAAAATTCGAACAACTTATGTAATATGGATTACATCTCGGATAATCCGTACCACCACGATAAGGAAAGCGAAGCCGACGAAATAGCACACCGGCTCAGACATGAGGAACAAGGGCAGCTGCGTCAAAAACCATGTCACAAAATTCTGCATATCAGCCATGAATCAGCGCACCCCCTAACCGGAACAGGCAGTAAATCAGCAGGAGCAGCAGCGCAGCGCCAGTCAACCATACATAATCCGGCTGAACATCAGTAACGGTAGAATAGTAGCCTTGTGAACTAGACTGATACTGATGAACAGTAACGATAGTATCATAGTTGCCAAGTAAACCAAGAAGAACTGCTTTAAATCCAGTGGAATTTGTCTCAGTAACAGGAGACAAAGACATAAGTTGAGTACCAACGTACTGCATACCATCAAGAACAGGAGCGGTAGCATCATCATAAGTCAACCCATCACCACTCAATACATAAACGCTATTGCCATTCTCAATAGCTTGCGAAAGTAACGGATTATTGACACTTTCCGAAGTGGATATGTTACCCACATCAGAAACCGCAGGAGACGAAGAATCAACCACTTCATTTTTCACTTCCTCTTTCTTATCATCACGAGGTGACCATGCAATAGAGACAGTAGGAGCAATTTCGCCAGTTGCAATTTCAACATTCGAAACGACGTAATAATCATAATCATCGAAAGTGATAACCGAAGTACCATCACCCAAGTCCTCAACAATGCGGAAACCCTTGCCATCGTCAAACTCAGCAGCAAAAACATTGCAGCAAAGAACAAGCGCCACAAGGAACACAGAAAAGAATCTTTTCAATCAGAATCCCCCTTTCCATCGTCCCAAAGTCCAAAGACACGGACAAGAATACGAAACAGAATTGAAATAAACAAAATACCAAACAGAGCAACAGCAGGAGTTACATTCGTGCCAGGAATATACCACGAGTTGAACAACTGAAAAACTGTGGAGAAGACCGCAACGACAACTGAAAGGGCATCATTTGTCATGGACTCACTCCTTTACAAAAACGGAATAGCGTCCAGCACCGCGATAACAAGCTTTATCACGATATAGAGTGCAAGGACAGCAAACGCACCAATGATAATTACACGCCAAAACGCCGGAAAGAAAGAGAGAAACGACGCGATAGCATAAGCGACAGTAAGCACGTTATAACCCCCTTACAATTTTGATGATTATCATCACGACAGAAAAAACAGCAACCACACCGAGCAAAGAGAGAAACGGCGCGGGAAGCTTACCGAGGATAAGAAACACCGCATTCAGAAAGGTAAGAATGGGATCAGTCATTCAACACGTCACCCCCAAACAGCCAATTATAATGTGCAGAAAATCCATGCATATTGTAAGGGTCAGCATCGGAAACAGGAGTAGCTCGAACGGAACGGAAAGAACGGGTAGAGGACGGAGAAACGGCATCAAGAGCAGAACGGGTAGCTTCCGAAAACCAGACCTGACCCTGATATTCGGCATTATTCAAGCCATCGATAAATGAAACAACAGAAGATCGCCCGTTCAGGCTCACAATATCCTTTGCCAAAGAGCCGACAGAGGACAGCGAACCGAAGTCCGACTTGCCAAGCGACGTACCCGCAGAAGCTCCGGAAAGGAAATCCTTCTCAACCTGTTTAGAATTTTCCTTCTGACTTTCTCGCAACGCTACATCATCGTCATTGGCAAGCACGTCGGAAAGGTTTTTCAGGTAATGCCGCATAGTCGCTTCCCCGTTCACCTTCTCCAAGGTAAACTGATTTGCCATAGAGACAACCGAGGACTTCACATCATCAATTTTTAAGTTGATATAACCCAAATACGTCTGTGCCGCATTGGTTTTAATCTCAATTTGACTAAGAGAGGAAACCATGGTATCCGCACGAGTAACAAGCTTATTCGTATTATTATTGACCGTCGTAAGGTCAGCCGAGCTTCCCCCCGTCCCCATCTTTGTATAGATATTTGAAACAGTCGTTCTGATATCAAGGAGATAACTGCGGACATCACCGAGACGAATATAAGAATCGGAGTTCTGTCCGATGATTTTTGTCAACTGTCCGTTAATGGTCGGCCAAGTATTGCTTGTACCAATACGGCCAGAAATCGTACTGAGGTAATTTGCGGTATTCTGCGTATTGGAAACGATAGAGGACAAGCGAGAGCCGAGGCTTGACTGATTCAAAACAGTGTAGATATTGCTGGTATAAGTCTTAATAGTCGCAAGATTGTTGCTGTCCGTATTCGACCAAGCAGCCGAAGCCGGAAGCACAAGGAGAGAAAGGAGCGCCACAAGAATCACTCCACGCATCATAAAGCTTTTCATAAGCAACGCCCCTTTCATGGTTGCGGGCGATGGATTCGAACCACCGATTGCAGGTTCAGAGCCTACCGTGTTGCCATTACACCAACCCGCGATATAAAAATGCCTTGAAATAAACTTGTGTCTACCTCAAGGCAGCTCTACTTCTAAATCAAATTGAAATTCGCCGTACTTTGGCCAGTCTGTTTCGAACGTGTCAAGCAAGCCATATTCTCTGAAATACAATTCCCGTAAGTACTGGAATATCTCAGGTGTAAAGGGATATTCCTGAAACACCTTTTTGACCAGTGCCGAACGAGTACGCTTATCCAATTCTTTCAGCGCAGAGTTATAAAAAGCGGGGTCAACATATTTCAGAAAAGCAGCATAGCCGCGAAGATCAGAGAAGTCAGGAACAGCAAATCGGTCAAATCTAAACTCAGCATCATTGCGCTGTTCCCATTCCAAGCGCGTTAAGTCATGTCCTATAAAGTCATCTTTTAATCTTGACTTCTCCTCTACCCTCTTATCGTATACGCGGAGATAACCGGAAGAACCGCGAACACCATAATAACGAGTAGTTTTCAAATGACCCTCGGTCTTACGGCTAAGAACCATAACACTATCAGGAGAAACCGGAATATCGTAAGTATAATCACAGCGAGCGCAGCGAAAAGCAATCACACTGCAATTTGTACGAACGAAGCGAAGCAGGAACGCCAGTACGGCAGAATCAATGCAATGATTTGGATTGAACGACATACGGAGCATTTTGTTATTTTGCGTAAGCTCGATATGAAGTGAATCGCACTGAAAAACAGACTTTAAATAACCAAACTTGTTGGTTTGAAAATGTTGATACTTGATACAAGAACTCTTGCGTTTCTCTATTTCCAATTCAAGTAAGTCAAAAATACGAACAGTGGTAAGAAGCAGAAAATCAAAAGTGAAATAGTCAATAGAATAAGTTCCAGAATCAGTAGCAACATATTTATTGTACTGAATCATCGTTAAAACCTACCTAAGCAAAGGGTACAATAATGTACCCCAATCCGACGTATTACTACTTGTCGGATTGGACTGCTTGCGGCGGGGGCGTATTTACGCCCCCCCAACGCAAGCGGAGCAAGAGAGAACAGCCTATCAGAACTTCGAATCAGCAGGACGAGCAGAAACGATACGGCCATCAAAATCTACCTCAACATCGAGATCTTTACCGATGAGGATAGCATCATAGTTGATAATATCGGGGCTGATGGAAAGCGTCTTTGCCGCCTGACCATCAACACCGCGCTGTGAAACGAGGGTATGAAGCTGAATGAAATCATACTTGTTGCCAGTCTTCTTCGAAGTGCCAGAAAGATGAACCTTGCCATAAACCTTGATTTTCATAATAAAACCCCTTATAATTATAATTTAGAATTTAGCGCGAGTTAAATGATAAAGACGAAAGGCAGGTGAAAGAGCGTCTGTATAGCTGTCAAAAGAATCAGAATGCAATTCATCTAACAACTGTTTCTCATACGTTTTGATAAAAGAAAGAGCAGAAGAACGGGAAGCAAAAATATAAAAGTTTCTTTCTTCTACCAAATCCCCAAATTGATTACAAAGAAAACAAATAACCAAATATTGAGGATAAAGAAAATCATTTGGTAAGCTCATAGTCTTACTTTTCCCCTTTCTCGAAAGGCAATTAAAAATAAATTCCTTTCGCTATTCGCGCAAGGAATTTGAAGAGGTTCAAAACAATGAACAAAAAAATTTTTATTTTGTTCAATTATGTATGGAGGAAGAAACCGTCCATTCCCCCTGTCTTTTCAGCGCGCTTTGCGCGCTGCGATCACGCGATCCTTTTGACATTCCATACAGTCACCTGACAACATGAACGACTACCGCTTGGAATCGCCGCCGATCCTGCGCGATTTTCTATCGTATCACGAGACCATCAAAGCACACTCGCAGAAAACGGTCGACGAATACTTCCTCGACCTTCGGAACTTTTTCCGCTATTTGAAGCAGTCGCGCGATCCCTCCCTGCGCGATCTTCCTCTCAGCGAGATCTCCATCATGGACGTGGATCTCGACTTTGTGAAAATTGTAACATTAACCGACATTTACGCCTACATGACCTATTTGAGCCGCGACCGCGTGCAGCACCAGAACAGCGACATATCCGATTACGGCTTAAATGCCGCGTCCAGAGCGCGAAAAATCGCGACAATTCGCTCTTTTTATAACTATTTAGTCAATAAGGCGCACCTTTTGGACACAAATCCCTGCAAGGATCTCGACTCCCCCAAGATTAAAAAAACGCTGCCGAAGTACCTGACGCTCGATGAAAGCGTGCAGCTTTTGCAGTCGGTCGACGGACAGAACCGCGAGCGCGACTACTGCATTCTGACGATCTTTCTGAACTGCGGGCTGCGCATTTCCGAGCTTTGCGGCCTTGATTTGCAGGACATTCAGGACGACGCACTGCGCGTGCTCGGCAAAGGCAACAAGGTGCGCATCGTCTACTTAAACGATGCCTGCAAGGACGCGCTCAATGGCTATCTCGCCGTGCGCCGCCCCATCACGGGGCGCGACCGGAACGCTCTTTTCCTCTCCACGCGCAACGAGCGCATCAGCCGCTCAAGCGTCCACGCGCTCGTCAAAAAGCACCTGAGCGCCGCAGGGCTCGACGCCTCGGAGTACTCCTCCCACAAGCTGCGCCACACGGCGGCAACACTGATGCTGCAAAACGGCGTGGACGTAAAAGCCGTGCAGGAGGTGCTCGGGCATGAGCATCTGAACACGACGGAGATCTATACGCACATCGATAACGATGCGCTGCGCGTGGCTGCAAAGGCAAATCCCTTGTCGCATGTAAAGATGAAAAAGAACAAGGAATCAAATTGACTTTCCCCGCCTAATCCGATATACTTATTTGTTGATGAAATGTATTTTTCAAGGAGGGTTTCCATGAATACCAAAGAGCTTTCCCCCATCTGCCGGCAGGTGCGGCGCGACATCATCACGATGACCGCCAACGCCGGCAGCGGCCACCCCGGCGGTTCGCTGTCCGCGGTGGAACTGATGACCAGCGTTTTCTTCAACCACATGCGCGTTGACCCCAAGAACCCGCACGATCCCAACCGTGATCGCTTCGTGCTCTCCAAGGGTCATGCCGCCCCCTGCTATTATGCGGTGCTCGCCGCCAAGGGCTTCATCTCCCGCGACGAGTACGCAAACTTCCGCCAGCTCCACTCCATCCTGCAGGGCCACCCTGACGCGAAGAAGGTCCCCGGTGTGGACGCTTCCACCGGTTCTCTCGGTCAGGGCGTGTCCATCGCCGTCGGCATGGCGCTCGGTGCCAAGCATCTCGGCAAGGATACGAAGGTCTTCGCCCTCGTCGGCGACGGTGAGAGCCAGGAGGGTCAGATCTGGGAGGCTTATATGGCCGCTGCGCACTATAAACTCGACAATCTGACCGTCATCATCGACAACAACGGGCTCCAGATCGACGGCACGAATGATCAGGTCATGAGCCTTGGCGATCTTCCCGCCAAGCTGCGCGCCTTCGGCTTCGATCTCATCGAGCTGCCCGACGGCAATGATCTTGACGCCATCGAGGCAGCGCTCTCCAAGCCCACCATGCCCGGCAAGCCCAAGGCGATCCTCGCCCACACGGTCAAGGGCAAGGGCGTTTCGTTCATGGAGAACCAGGTCGGCTGGCACGGCAAGGCCCCGAACGCCGAGCAGCGCGAGCAGGCACTGAAGGAATTGGAGGACTAAGAACATGGCTGATAAAATTGCGACCCGTCAGGCTTACGGCGAAGCGCTGATCGAGCTGGTCGAAAAGAACGATAAGGTCGTCGTGCTCGACGCCGACCTCGCCAACGCCACGCAGACCTGCAAGGTCGCCAAGGCGCACCCCGAAAAATTCTACAACTGCGGCATTGCCGAGGCCAACATGGTCGACATCGCCGCCGGTATGTCCACGATGGGCCTCATCCCCTACTGCTCTTCGTTTGCGATGTTCGCGGCGGGTCGTGCCTATGAGCAGATCCGCAACAGCGTTGCCTACCCGCACTTCAACGTCAAGGTCTGCGCCACCCACGCGGGCGTCAGCGTCGGCGAGGACGGCGGCAGCCACCAGTGCATCGAGGACCTCGCGCTCATGCGCGCCATTCCCGGCATGACGGTCATCTGCCCCGCGGACGCCAACGAAGCCAAGGCCGCCACCATGGCCATCGCCGAGGTCGACGGCCCGGTCTACATGCGCCTTGCTCGTCTCGCCACCCCCGTTTTCGAGGGCGACATGGTCAAGCCCTTTGAGATCGGCAAGGCAAACGTCCTGCGCGAGGGCAAAGATGTTGCAATCTTCGCGACCGGCCTCATGGTCAACGAATCCCTGATGGCCGCCGAGGCGCTCGCAAGCGATGGCATCGACGCTGCCGTCATCAATATCCACACCATCAAGCCCATCGACGCAGAGTGCGTGACGAAGTACGCCGAAAAATGCGGCAAGGTCATCACCGTTGAAGAGCACAGCGTCATCGGCGGCCTGGGCGACGCCGTGGCCGACGTGCTCATGGGCAAGGTCAACTGCAAGTTCCACAAGATCGGCGTGAACGACCGCTTCGGTCAGTCCGGCAAGGCGGCGGACGTGCTGCGCGAATACGGCCTGACGGCCGACCAGATCGCCGAGACCATCAAGGCAAACATCTGATGAACACAGCGCCCGAGTGCGTCGACATGACGGAATCATTGCGCCGCGGCGCAGGCCGCCTGCTTTATAACGGAGATGAAGGCTCTCTCGTCCTCAGCACGGACGGAACGTTTCTGCTGAGCGACATACAGGACGGCGCGCTTCTGTGCGAAAAGATTCGCACGCTTTGCCCTGCCGCTCCCAAGCTGTTCACCGTCAAAAGTGACGATGCCGCAGCAGCGCTGATGCGGGAATTCTCCCTGCACGATTCCATGCGCTGCACGCAGTGGGTCTATGAAAAGGGCGAGCCGCCCTGCCCCGTCACGGCGGACATCCGCCCGCTGACGCAGGAGCACGCGGCGCTGGCCGCGTCCGTCTATCACGACGGCGACGGTGCGTACATCCGTAACCGCATCGAACACGGCGCACTCTTCGGCGTATTTGAGAGCGATGCCCTCGCAGGCTTCGCCGGTTTTCATGATGACGGCAGCATGGGCATGCTCGAAATTCTACCGCCGTTCCGCCGCCGCGGGTATGCCGCGCAGCTGGAAGCATTTCTGATCGCCGCGGCGCTGAAGGAGGGCCGCACGCCCTACTGCCACGTGGTCGACGGAAACGAAGCGTCGCTGCATTTGCAGCGGAAAATGGGCCTCACCTGCACCCGCCTTCCCGCGATCTGGATCAATTAAGCAAAGAAAGGAGACAAAGCGAATCGGTTTTGTCTCCTTTTTCAAAAATTGCACGTTCCCCTCTTGCAAAATCCGATTCATGTGCTACAATACCAAATAGTCCCAAACGTACCAATCATTTGAAACAACTTTACTAAAAAAGGAGAAGATATTATGCCGCTCGTAACATCTACCGAAATGTTCAAAAAGGCCTATGACGGCGGATACGCCATCGGCGCGTTCAACGTCAACAACATGGAGATCGTGCAGGGCATCACCGAGGCATGCCAGGAAGAGCACGCTCCCGTGA
>OGXX01001197.1_pt1 | contig 26771 bp, 25 predicted proteins | sample 1576301 | NCBI WGS metagenome assembly OGXX01 (sample SAMEA3541469, study PRJEB24748) | human gut metagenome | biome: human gut; feature: human-associated habitat; material: faeces | place: China | collected 2012
CGATGGCTGTCGGCTCCACGGGAATTGCACCCCTCCGAGGATCTCTCCGAGCTGCACCGATTGCTTGTATCTGTCGCTATGCAGAAGTACCATTGTAGGCAGATGAGGTCATGGCGAGACAGCCTGCCGCGGCTGCTTTTGGATGAACGGGTATCGCTGGGCACCTTCCGATTTGGGACCTGCATTGACACGGGAGCTTCCCGTGCAGGTGGTCATGGCGCGTTCTCCGCATCGCTGTCCTCTTTTTTACGGAGGCTCATCTGCTGATGTGATCCAGTTGCCGGATATGGCCGAATGGCGTTTTTCAAGGTACAATAGGCCCTTTGTTTGGCTTGAGTAAATTGTACCTTGAAGGAAAGCCACGGAACAGAAACAGTTTGGAACATTGCATACCCAAAATGGAACATTTTACAGTTCCGCTTCCAATTCAGAGAGGATATCGATTGCCATTCTCAAACACTGCTTTCTGTCCACGCGATAGTTTTCTTTTCCAAGCAAGAGAAAATCCATGGAGACATCGAAGAACGTTGCCAGATCAATGGCAATTTCAATCGGGCCTATCTGTAAGCCGTTCTCAATTTTAACTATGTAGGTTCTACTAACATTTATCTTTTCAGCAAGCTGTTCTTGAGTGAGCTCTCTGCCGGTGCGTAACCGTTTGATTCGCTCCCCGTATGCCGTTCGGTCAAAATGCATTTTATTCCCTCCGTTTCGTCATTTGTGAAGAACTCGCAAACGGCAGAAACGGTGGGGCACGGCAATGAAATTGGTATCCGCATAATGAAAAGCGGACAAAAAGCCAAGGATGGCCGCAAAGGGCCATCCTTGGCTTTTTGTCCGTTTTGTTGTGTTGTCTGGTCGCATGGTTAGGCGGCCTCTCGAATATCTCCAGAGACCAATGTGTTCCGGGAACTCCGCTTCCTATATCAGCGTTTTCTGTATTCTGGTGCCTCCATTATCCTCCCATACCACTGCCGAGATCTTCTCCCAGATCGCAGGTATAGCACCACTCCACCACATCGCCGTTCTTCAGTTGGTAGCGGGAGCAGCCGTAGTTAGGAAACCATCCGTTGACGGCATACATCCAGCCGGAGAGCTTCCCTACATCGAACTCGTACAGATTGTGAATACCCTCGATATAGGCACTGTTATACACCGGCGTAAAGCTGGACTCCATGTGTATCTTATTTGCCTTGCAGACACGCTGCAGTACATCGTAGACACTTTCGCCGTCGCTGAACGTTACCTCTGTGGCTGGAAGGATGATACCGTCCTCCGGTACAAGGGCTTTCTTGCTCTCAGCACACTTATCCATATTGTCCAAAATCGTCTCGCAGGAGATGGATATAGTGCAGGTATACTTTGTGTCCGCATCCACGTTGCTGTCCTGCGGCTCTACAGGTGCCGGTTTACCCTCCGGCACCGGGTCGGTCATGTACTGATCCTTATCGCCGGTATCCTCCGGTTGCACCGTCTGCGTCTGACCGCAGGCAGCGCAAAAAAGCAGCACCGCTGTTAAGAGCAGCAAACAAAACGACTTCTTTTTCATGTTGAAACCCTCACAAAAGCACCTTACGCAGGGACGCTTCCGCACCCCTGCGTTGGTGTATTCAAGAATTACTCCGCATCTCTGCCATGCCGTTTTTTGCTGGTCACCGCCAGTGCGGCAATACCACCGACAGCCACCACGCCGATGACCACCCACAGCACCACCTGTCCACCACTGGAGACCTCTCCGACCTCCGTATCGACAGGTGTATCCGTGTCGGCAGTATCATCCGACTTGTCGGTATCATCGACCGGCTCTTCGGCCTTGACGCCCTCCAGTTTCACATCCGTCATGTCATACAGGCTGGTCTGGCCGTTCAGTAGCCGGTAATATGCCACCAGTGCATAAAACCCCTGCTCCGTCGCCATGCCGTTGGCACTTGTCTCGGTGGCGAGGTGCTTGAATCCTCCGCCATTCACCGCGAAACTGCACAGCGCGTCCAGCACGCTGACACCATTCTTGATGAACCGACTGTCCTTGGCCGGGTCAATGCCCAGTGCAGTCAGCGCAACGATGACCTGCGCGCAGGATTCGCTGTTGGCTGCACCCCAGCTGGTGAATCCGCCGTCATTCTGCTGCACGGAGCTGAGCCAGCTCAGTCCCTTGTCCACAGCCTTCTTTGCGCTGCTGTTGCTTTTGTAGTAGGCTGCCAGTGCTTGAATAGCCATGGCGGTCATGTCCACATCGGCGTTCTTGCCGTCCAAGCTCCAGCCGCCGTCACCGCTGATCTGCGCGTTCAAAATAGCCTGTACCAGCTTGTCGCGGGTCACATCGCCGGCAGGCGTGTAGCTGTGGCTGTCCAGCGCGATCAGCGTAAAGATCGCACCGTTGATGCCCTGCTTGGAGAGGTAGGACATCTCATTCAGCCCGGCCAGCAGGTCATGGCCGTCCACATTCGTCACATCCTTGCCGATGGCCGTCAGCGCCAGGATAATGCGGGCGTTTTCGGTGGCCTTGTTCTTGTCCAGCCGTCCGTTGCTGTCGATGTTGTCCTTGACATACTTGACCACAGCGTCATAGTAGCCCTCCGGGACAGTGCGACCACTGCGGGCCAACCCCAGTGCCATCCACTCGCCGCCGATACTGCCTACGCTGGGCGTGCCCCGCTTGGCCAAGTAGTCACCCGTGTTCTTGTAAATGGTATCCGCTTTCTTGCCCAGCTCGGCCACCAGCTTGGCGTAGGCCGCCTCAGCGTCCAGGAGCGTCTGATAGTTGGTCACCAGCTTCTTGTCCGCCGCGGAAAGCGCGTCATACGCGGCGCGTGCCTTGGCGATGACATCGCCCTTGGTCAGATCCACCACGCCGATGGCGTTGATAAGGGCGATGACCTCATCAGCGGTCTTTTTCTCCTCCGGCGCGGGGCCCATGTCCGCCGCCTCCAGCGTGTAGTCATCCGTGTAGTGGAACACGATGACGTCGCCCTTCTTCAGATACTGCTCACTGACGCCCAGCATGGGGTACTTGCCGTTCAGCGTATACATCCAGCCGGAGTTCTTACCGTTGGTGAACTCGCCAATGGTCACACCGCCGTAGGTCACGCTCTTGATGTAGTTGCCGGTGGGGTTATCCCATGTTACGCCGGGCAGCTGCTTCAGCGCGTCCCACACAGTCATGTTGGTGGTCACTTTCACCTTGTGGCCGCTGACCCACGCGGTCAGGCCGCCCTTGGACAGTCCGTGTACCTGGCCGTTGTCGCCGTGGGCCTTGTCGCCCAGCAGGGTGATGGTCACGGTAATGTCCTCCGGCTCTTTATACAGCACGGTGACGACGATCTCTACCTTAGCCGCGCCGTACTGGAGCGTCACCGTCTGCTTTCCGTGTTCACTGCTGTTGTAGCCGGTGATCTTGAGGTCAACCTGTGTGGGATGGGTATTGGCCTTGCCCATTGTCCAGTAGGCCGTAATGGTCGCGCCAGTCAGGTCAAATTCATCACCAACATAATACTCAGTCTTAGCTCCACTGATTTCCAGCTTGTAGCACACCGGCGTGCTAACATCGTCCACCGCTTTGGCCAGTTTCTCAACATCCTTGCCTAAAGGATCATCCACACGATTGTGATTTGTTTTTGTTACGCCATAAATATCAGGGAGTGACTTCGATGTATCGAAGTATGTCGCGCCGCTCGCTGTTTCATGCGTTTCACAACTGGTATCCACATAATCTACAGCCCCGATGCCTTGTTCGGCCCCGCAGCCCTTCAGGTAAGCGTTTCCAGCAATGTTGTCAAGCTTATTCAGGCTGCGATAGTATCCGATGATGCCGCCCACATTCTTTGCGCCGCTGACCTTGCCGGAAAATGTATTTCCGGTAATAGAGTAGCTATTCCACGCTTGATTGACCTTCATGTCGCCGCCGGTAATTCCGCCGACGTTCTCATTGCCATTGATAGAACCGGAAGCCACGCACGCCTCAATGGTTGTCTTAATGCCGTTCGGTGCTGCTGCACCGGTATACATTGTACCTGCAATACCACCGGCAAATTTGCCGCTGGCGATTACCGTGCCGTCAAAGCTGCATTTGCTGACTGTGCACTGTCCCATAGCATTGTCACGGGAACCAATGATGCCACCTACATAATCCACACCTTTGACAGTGGCATGGCTGACACAATTTTCGATGATGCCCTGGAATCGACCGGCAAATGCGCCAATCTCGCTTTGAGTGCCGTCATAACCGACAACGACATCTTTTTCAATGGTACAGTTACGGATGGTCGTAATAAAAGCGGCACTCGCCCCGGCAAAGCCGTTAACATCCATATCTACTTCTGCACCGATTAAGCCAGATTTCAGCGTCTTGGTGCCGGATTTAAGCGTCACATTTTCGATGATGATCGCAAAAGTGTCTTCACTTGTAAAGCCGACACCGTGAAGACCATCTACCAAACCGTAGCCGTTGATCTCTTCACCGTAGATGTTCAGATCCTTGACCGTGGCGTTCTTAACATAAGCCAGCAACGGTTTGCCACCTTTGGGAACAGTCAGGAGTTTACCGTTGCCGAGGATCGTGCCGGAGAAAGCACGGAGGTTATCCTTCTCATCGGGATTCCGAGGATCAAATTTGTTAGTTCCATCTACCGTGCATCCGATGGGAGTCCAGCCGTTCGGCAATGTAATATCGGAAACAAATTTAAAAAATACTCCATCAAAGGAAAGACCGGAATTGACAGAATCCCGTATGTATTCAATATCCGAAACAGTAGCAATCTCATAGGGGCTGTCAGCCGACCCATCACCGTTCATATCGGTTTTCCAAGGATTAACTGTGACCTGCGCACACTCCGTTGTTGCGGTCGGGCTTGTTTTTCCATCAAAGACCTTATATACGACGCAATAATACCATGTCGTGCCGACTGTATTAGTAGGAACTATAAGACTGCTTTTTGTCTCTCCCTGAAGCAACTGCCCGTTACTATTGTCGTTGACCGTATTACTATACCACTGATAGTGGAACTGTACGCCTAAGGCGGCATCTTTCAGCTCTACTTTCAGAGGAGTTGCTTCTTTTCCAAAATCACAGGTAATAATTTTGGGGGCTATGCTAACTTTGGGCGCATCCAAAGCTTCTGCACTTATTTTGATATTGTATCTATAAGATGTCGAATAAGAGAAGCCGTCTACAATGTTGGTAACCTTACAAGTATAAAAAACTGCTCCGGCCACAGCGTCGGTATTCACAAGGCAGGTTGCCTCGGTGCTTACTACAGCTTTTGTAGACAAAAGAGCCCATTCATATACAGTGTCCGCACTTATACTTTCAGCATCAATATACTCGCTTGAATCCAAATAAAAGTCTTTGGTTCCTTGCGCTACTGTAAGTTTGATACCGGCAGCCGAGGGCTTTGTTCCACCTACAAACGTGGGGAAATAATCCTTTTCTATACACTTTACGTTGAGAGTGTATTCTCTCGCTTCGACTCCCTCAACTTTGCTGCTGATACGAATATTGAGGGATTCATCACCACTGAATGTCTTGGTAACCGAAGAGCCTGCTCCATCTATGGCAGTTGTATCCACGTTTTGAATTCCACCGCCAGCCGTGATTTTCACGGAACTATTTGCCACAACAGTCGTGGTGTATGTCCCATCAGCCAGTAACTGCATAGGACGGGTGTTCTTTGCTCCTGCAGTTTCTGTAACAGATAGTTTAGTCACATCGCAAAAAGGAACTACAGTGTACTCAACCGATTCTCCATCGTAGGATAACTCGATAGTTTTTGTCCATTTGAGGTTATTAGCCGATATGTACCGGAAGAAACTATATTGTTCTCGGTAACTTCCATTGATGCTTACTGTTCCAGCATTGGATTCCTTTAGTGTAAGAGTTTCCTTTTCGTTTCCGTCTATATCAAACTCGCTATACGCAACAGAAAATTGTTCAGTACTATCTGATTTAATAGTGAAATCAAGAATAGCGGTCTTAGACATTAACGATACAGGAATATAGATCGTATTTTTACCATTGTCTTTAATGCTTGCTAATTTAACGCTTTGTGAACTGGTTGCAATATAGAATTCAAAGTTGCCTATGCTTTTGTTTTCTGAATCAGTTTCAGAATCATTTTGAACTGGATCTAAGCCGTTGTTTCCATCGGAAACTTCCTCTACGTTGTCAACGCTTTGCTCTGCTGTTTCGACGGAGGGTATCTCCTTGAGCTCAGAGTCCGTTGCGGCAAATGCCTGAGTGGGCAGCACACCTATCATTAGCACAAAAGCCAATGCGCAGGCAATAATCTTGCGCCCATTTCGTTTCTTCATTGGTACCTCCTACGCATTTAGACTTTCTCCTGTGTTCATGGAGATAATCTAATGACTTGTTGATAGAACTCTTTGACCAAACGCAAATAAATGCTATTCAAAATGCGGAGGGGCGGGCTATCCCGCCCCTCCGCATGAGAAATTTTTAGGTCAATTCACATCGTACAGAGTATAAGCGCTGAAGTCAAATACAATTACCATTCCATCAGTCAGGGAATAGTTGGTGCCATACAGGCTGAGGGCCTGAATGCTGTCACCCTGAGTGCAGGCGATGTTCCAACCAAAGCCACGGTAAACATTGTAGGTAGTTCCGGCAATGGTCTCCTGCGTAGTCGGCTGATAGGTGGGCTGCACGGGTGCTACGGTATGGATATAGCCACCATTCGGAGTGTTAATGGTATCCCAGCCGCCAGCGATATCCGTATAGCCATTCAGCATGAGCGCAACAATAATTGCATCCAGTACATTGGGGTTCGGATTTTCTTCGGTGTAGGAATCAGGAGCGCTGTACAGGCTGCGATCCATGAGTGCAGCGATGGTGTCGCTGTCCAAAACCATAGGCGTGAATTCTTCGTCGAACGGCAGCTGAGTCATCCAGTCGGAAGCATCAGGCTCCCCGTCCTTGATGTACGCTTGCTGACGAGGGGCCCCATTGGCAAAGCCTCCTTCGTCAAACAAGCCCTCTGTGATGTACACGGTCACCGTGGCGGGCTCATTCGTGTCCGTGGTGGCAGCTGCGGCCGGGACGACCAGCACAACGACCATCATGACAGCCATGATCAGAGACAAAAGCCTTTTCTTCATGTTGTTTTCCTCCTTAGAGAATTTTTATTATAAACTCGCTGCCGCTTTGGCAACGTGCTTACCGAAATTGCTTGCCGTTCAGAGAGCGGCCTCTGTCGGCTTGGCTTCGCAAGGCTCGTCCGCCAGCCTGGCCGCCGCCCGTGCGGCATTGATGCGCTGGCGTTCCAGATTTTTCTTTTCCCGTTTGGCGTCCCGCTCCACCCGGTACAGCTCGATTTGGCGTTTCTTTTCCCGTTGATATCGGCCATTGGACCGGTTATGCGGGTGGCTGTACGCAGGATTCAGGTGCGCCGCCCGCAGAGCGTCCGACCAACTGCCAAAGCGTTCTGCAATATAGCTTCCGCCGACGATCTCACATGGGGCAGGGGACCGTCCCCAATGTTCGGCGCAGCGCCGCAGATAACAGGCCAATTCCGCCAGCGGATCCCCGGCATGACGCTCCGCAAAGGCCCGGTCCTGCTCGTCCAGAGCCGCCCGTGTCCGCTTTGCGATATGCTGTTCGTGCCAGTTCCTGCCGTCAAAATTCTGAGCGCCTGCGACCTTCCCCATAGGGGCACACCTCCTCCGTGTTCGTAAATGGTAAAAATAATACGCCGATAAACCCATAATGGGTCATCAGCGTACACTCCTGCCATATAGCACCACGGAGAGAGCGCCCGCTGCCCGGAATCCTAAACTACACAATTCTACTGACTTGCGCCACGAGGATTTTCCTCTGCGTCCATGATCTACCTTCTCACGATTTCTCGCAATGACGGGCTTTCGCCCCAGCGGTTTCCCGCCTCGATCATATCCTTGCGCTTACAGTGCCGACCGCATGGGGCATTACACCCCTTTCCTTTTAGGCAATCACCTGGCCGTTTCCGGCTCGGATGACCGCCGTGTCGCATCATCGGATTCAATTATTTTATTTTCGAGAATCAACTTAGGCTTGATGGGGAATGATAGAATAGGAATTCCGGAAATGAAGTTTCGTAAATTTACCCCATTTGCGATAGCGCTGCCAAAAGCTGTTGATATTGGAGCGTTTCCGGAAAAACTGACGGAGACGGTGACGGCGCAAATTCTGCGGCCAGCGCCGGAGCAAGGAAGCAAATGCTTTGGATCACCCGCATTTTGTGCTCCAGGGACGAATGGACATAGACTTGAAGTGTGGTGCGGACATCCGCATGACCCAGCATCTCGCTCAGGCTCTTTACATCTATCCCACGCTCCACACAGCGGGAGGCGTATGTGTGCCGCAGCGTGTGAAAATTTCGGTACGGGATACCCGCTGCTTTCAGCAAAGCCCGGTACTGATATTGCATTGTCCGTGGCTCCATCGGCACATTTTTCCCAGTCAAGAGATAGTTTTCGCCGTTGGGATGGGACTGGACCAGCTTTTGCAGAAGGGCGGCCATGTCCCCCGGCAGCGGGATAGTACGCCGGGCGCTGTCACTTTTGGGCGGCAGCACCATCAGACTGGTGCGGTCCCCACTGCGGATGCGCTGTACGGTTTTGCGGACATGGACTACCCCATTCCGCAGGTCAATATCCTTATATTGCAGGGCGCACAGCTCCCCAAGACGCAAGCCGGTGTTCAGTGTCAGCAAAATGCCGATACCGGTTGTCGTCGGTTCGTCCATGATCATCTGTGCCAACCGCTGGATCTCGTCCGGATAGAAGATGTCGATCTGCTTTCGTCGATACGCTGGCAGCTCCACAGTCATCCCCGGACTGGGGCAGTCCAGCTTTTTGGCGCTGTATCTCAGGATGGACTTCAATAACACCCCCACGTCTCTGGCGCTCTTCCCGGAAAGACCGTTTTTCTGTAACCGACGAAGAAATTCGGAAATTTGGTTCGCCGTCAGTTGGCTGAGAAGAACGGCCCCAAAAACGGGCAGAATATAGCGTTTCAGTACATAGGTGTACCGGGCAAGGGTGGACCTTTTCAAGTCATCCTGCTTGTCCGCAAGAAACCGCTCCGCAGCCTGATTCAGTGTGAGCGAGGAAGCTGCTACCGGCGCTTCTCGACAGGCGTCCAAACATTTCTGCCGTTTCGCACGGCACTCCCGATAGCTTCCGGCATAAACATAGCCGTACTCGGCCCGGCCGGAGGGCGACCGTCCCCGGATTTACCGCCCCTCCCACCGGCCATCTTTTCGCTTGTAAATGTTCTCTCCACGCTTCGGCATATAGGCTCCTCCTTGACGATGTATTTGACGGCGTATTTTACTTGCATTTCCCGTTTTGACCGATACAGTTGGCACAAATGCGCTGAAACCGAGTATAACTATCATGCGTATTTGTAATTTGCATGAGATTTTGCTAAATTCCGGCAATACGGTCATTGACTTTTGCGGTGAGTGCCGATATAATATGGATGGTTAGATAGATTTAGGTATCGCAAATGGGGTAAATTTACGAAATCTACAGACGCTTTCCTTTTCCGTGAGTTTACTACAAATTCATTATACTATTTAGCACATTATCGTCAATTCGTTTGTTGCGCTGCTTTTCAGAAAAATGGTGCCACCCGATGGGGTGACACCATTTTCTTTGTTACGGGCACAGAACACCATATCCCAGAATCTCGTAATGTCCTATGGGATAGCGGTTCACCCGGCAGAGGTTTCCGGAATTGCCCTCTACGGTGTAGATGATTCCGTCCTCCACCTTCTGGACGATGCCCACATGGTCAGCCTCCCCATCCTGGGGGCCGGAGCCGCCCTTGTTGTCCCAGTCGAAGAAGATAACCATGCCGGGAACAGGCTTGGCGGAGCCGTCCAGCCATTGCCCACGCTCCTGAAACCACTGCACGCCGTTTCCGCAACCGGAAAATTTCGGGCAGACACCGGTGTCGATATAACCGCACTGGTCGGCACACCAGCTGACAAAGCAGGCGCACCACTCCACACGGCTGCCGAATCCGTACCAAGACCAGTATGGTCCGCCGCCTATATTTCCGACCTGCGACAGCGCCACTGTAACGATGGCATCGTCCCCGGAATAGATGCCGTAGAGAACGGATGACCACAATTTGCGGTTTTCCTCGGCAAGCAGTTCGGAAAGCTGCTGCCGCTGGTCGGCGGTGAAATCGAATTGCTCAGCCATTTCCTCGGCGGTCTTGTGGCTGACCGTGATATAGAGATAGGTGCGTGTGACCGTCGTGACGGTTTCCACAATGTTTCCGTGGCCGTCGTCGGTTTCAGTGATGACATCCTCAGTCTTGCTCTCCGTGCGGGAAGACAGGTCGTTCATCTGCCAGAAAATATCCTTGAGGATGACTTTCTTACTATCGTCCACCGTGGCGACCTCCTGCGGATCATCGGGGTCAGCAGTGGTTTTCACCGCATAAACGGCCAGCACCTCCGGCCAGACGGCGCGGGAGCCGGACATTTCCAGTTCGTCATAGGTGCTGCCTGCTTTTGCATCGTCGATCTGCGATTGATAATCGGTGTTGATCTCCTGTACCACCTGCCGCATGGTCTGTCCCGTGCCGCTATCCTCGCCGGAGAAGAAGATGCCGAAGCAGGAACTGGCAATCAGCCCGACCACGCAAAGCACAAGGATGACGACTACCGCGACCCAGCCGCCTGCGGCAATGGCGGCGATCAGCGCCTTTGTTCCGACAATGATCGCTTTGACCGCCGCAACGGTGGCTTTTGCGGCAACCTTAACGGCCTGTACCGTAGCCTTGGCTGCCGCCTTTGCCGCCTGTACGGTTTTCTGCGCCGCTTTTGCGGAAGCCTTTGCCGTCACCTTGGCGGTCTTAGCCGTGGTTTGCGCTGTTTTTACTGCTGCCCGCCCGGTCTGCTGCGCGGTTTTGACCCCCTTCTGTGCGACCTTTACGGAGCCCTTTCCGGCAGACTGTGCCGTTTTGAGCGTACCCTTTCCGGCTTTCTGAACCGCTTGCTGTGTGGCTTTTTTCGGCTGGGTTCCCTTGAACGCATCCTTGCATTTCTGAATGTTGTCCCGTGCTTTACCGGCATTGCGCTTCGCATCGGAAAACCCGCGCCGTCCGCGTTTTTGCAGCTGAACCTCGGTTCCTGCCACATATCGGCGCACGGTATCTTTGATCTGCTGTGCGCCGTACTCCTGCGGAGAAGTCTCCGCAGGAGCGGCGTTTTTTTCAGCGGTATCCGCAGTGTCCTTGGTGCGGACGGCAGCAGATTTGATGCGTTCAGAGACAACGGCAGCACGGTCAATGGTCTTGACCGTGCCCCCAACCGACTCTTTTGTTTTAATATCCGCCATGATGTTTCTGTGCACCTCTCATTTCGTATTACCTCCCACAATAATGCTCTCGTCCGGTTTAGTGGTCATAAGGCGGTACAGCTCTGTATCTTTCGGAAACTGATTTTTGAAGGGCACCAGTGCGCCGCCGTAGCGCAAAAGACCGCAGCCTGCCGGGGCATTGGTGATATAGCCGGTCTGCTCCGGGGAAATGTTCAAAAGTGCTGCCAGCTTCTCCCGGTCGCTGGGAGCCTGATTGAGCAGGATCAGCATTTCGGAATTCGACAGCATGGTGCTGGCCTGAACGGAATCCAGCAGATACTCCACATTCTGCGTAATGGCGGTGGGATAGGCACCGCGTTTACGGAAGCGACGCCATGCGGAATCAAAGAAATCCGCGCTGTACGGATTCTGAAAGACCACATGAAATTCGTCGATGAACAGGTGCGTCCGCTTGCCCTTGCGCCAGTTTTCCGTCACGCGGTTGAGCATGGCGTCGGTGATAATCAGAAGCCCCATGGTTTTGAGCTGACGCCCCAGATCCATAATGTCATAGATAACGATGCGGTTTTGGGTGTCCACATTGGTTTCATGGGCAAAGGCATCCAGACTGCCGGTGGTGAACAGCTCCAGCGCCAGCGCCAGATCGCGGGCTTCTTCCTCTGGCTGTGCCAGCAGCTTTTCCCGGAGAACACGAAGCGTCGGGACAGGGCCGCCGCGCTTATAGGCCGCATACACGGCGTCTACGCACCGGTCGATGATGCTCTTTTGCAAGGGGCCGATGCCGCCGCGGTCAAGCTGTTCAAACAGGGACAGGATAAACTCGGATTTATCTACTACCGGGTTGCCGCCATCGCCGTAGCCCTCCACCATGTCCATGGCGTTGATATGGTCGGGGCTGCCCGCCGCAATGCGGATGACCTCACCGCCCAGCGCCTGACCCAGCGCATAATACTCGCGCTCGGGATCACAGATCAAAATATCATCCTTCGTGGCCAGCGCAAGAAAGACGATCAGCTCCTTTGCCGAAAAAGATTTGCCGCTGCCGGGTACGCCGGTAATGATGGTGGATTGGTTGAGCAGATTTGCACGGTTGCACAGCAGCAGATTGCCGGAGATGGCGTTCTCACCGTAATAAATGCCGCCTGGCTCCATGATCTCCTGCACACGGAACGGCATCAGCGCCGCCAGCGCTTCCGAGGTGAAGGTGCGCAGAATATCAATTTTCCGCACGCCAATGGGCAGTGCTGTGTTCAGGCCGTCCATCTGCTGAAATCGCAGCGTGGCCATTTGGCACATCCGCTGTGTGGCAGAGGCGAGGATGTAGTCGGTGTCAGCGTCCAGCTGCTGCTTGCTGTCCGCCGTATGCACCAGCGTCACCATGCCCAGAAGCATCCGCTGGTCACGGGAGGTGAGGTCGTCAAGAAATTCCTTCATCTCCGCCCGCTGCTTTTCCATGTCGTAGGGGATCGTGCCGGAGAAATTGTTGTTTTGCTGCTGCTTGCGTAAAAAGTCCACGATGTTTCTCTCTACGCCGAGCAGACGGCTTTCTCCGTCGCGGATCGCCTCGTCCATGGGGATCGGTACCACATCAATAGATAGGATCATCGGCCGGTCAATACCGGACAGCTCCGAGAGAATATCGTCCCGCAGATAGGCGGCGTAATCCTTGAGGAATAGCACACGGCCGTAACGGTCGCCCATGCGGAAACAGTCCCGGTCAAATTCAAAGCTGTCCGGACAGATGTAGTCCTTAAAGCTGTGACCCAGCTTCATGGACAGCTTTGGGTCGAAATGAAAGTCCGCTTCCTCGCCGTGACGGAAAAAGCCGTGCAGAATGCGCAGCCGATCCATCATATCCAGCTCCGTGCAGCGCGAGCCGAGGCGGGAGAGCGCCAGCGTATACTCTGAACCGGTGCGGGCGAAATAGCTTTCGGCCTCCTTATAGCTTTTGCGTGTGATCGTCACCGTGATATGCAGGTCGCGGATCATACCGCTGGCGTGGGATGCTTTTTCCAGCAGCATATCGTTATATTCCTTGCGGTAATGGTCGCGGCCGTCGTTTTCATAGGGGATCATGATGTATTCCTCAAAATCACGGCGGTTGAGCTTTCGGGTGACGATGCTCAACTTGGTGTCGGCGTTACTGTCGCAGAGGTTCAGCAGGGCGCTGTACCCCAGCAGCATGGATTTCTGATCTTCCTCGCCGGCCAGCGCGTAGTTGATGTCGGAAAACTGCCAGGTGCGGCTATAGCGGTTCTGCCCCACAAGCAAAATACCGCTTTTCCAGACCGTGCGGATGGGGATCACCTCCTGCACGCTGTGAGGGATCATAAATTTATCCGTATCTCTGCGGCGGATGTTTTTCAGTGTTTTCAGCATTTTTGCCTCCTTCGGGTGTGGTCGGATGTCGTTTTGAACTTAGGGCAAAATGCACCCAAGTTTCCAATGTCAGTGTCGTTTTTGGGCTTTGGCGTGCGCTTCCTGCATGGCTTCGCAGTATAAATTCTTCGGCTTGAAGGTCAGCCGCCTGGGGATCAGAAATTCCGAGCGCACCCATGCGATCACGAATTTTTCCGCCGTCATGCCGTGGTATTTTACAAAGCCCATGGCAGCAAAGGGAGCCGCGCCGAGGATACACAGCCAGCTGACCGTTTCCGTACCCAGCACATTCCGCAGACCGAAATAAATACCGACGGCAACACCGCAGGCCAGCACAGAAAAAACGAGCTGCCGCAGCGACAGCCCGAAAAACATATTCTCTTTATATTCGCGTATCTCGCGGTTAATCTTGATTTCCATAGTCGTTATCCTCTCTCCGGTGTGCTTTTAGCCGGTGCTTTCGGTTGGAGCGCCGTGGGGCTTTCACCGCTCTCCGGGCGGAGAAAATTCAGCCGCGAGGCAGCATAAATAGCATTGTCATTGAGCTGACGCTGCCATGCGCCGACAGACGGTGCCCATTTGAAGCCGTTATATTTTAGCTTGCTTCGCTGTTCCTCCGTGGGCTTTCCGTCAAAATACAGGCGCAGGCGATTATCTTCCTTGTCTGCCTCGGCATGACCGCCCGTAAAATCCCAGCCTACATATTCCGTGTTTTGTGTTCGGGACACCTCCTCAATGCGCTGCCTAAGTCTGCGCATTTCCGCTGTGTTGCCGCTGAGTATATAAGACGGATAGGGCTGCTTTTCCCACGAATAGCCGGTTTGCACACGCTCGTCCAGCTTGGTCGCCTCCGCGTCCGAAAGGCCGGGACAACCCAGCGCCGTGGCGTGTTTCTTGAAGTAGGCGTTGATCTCCTTCATACGTGCGTGCTGCTTAGTCAGCTTATCGAGCTTCGCTTGCAGCTTTTCCACCGCCTGGGGATCATCGCTGCGAATTACATTATTTTGAATCATTGTATTTCCTCCTTCAAATTAAAGACCCATCATTTCGCGTACTATGCGGTCTGCCATTTTTACCGTTCCCACCAGTACAAGCAGGTTAAAAATCAGCTCGCCAATGTAAGACCACACCTGTGTGACCGCCGCTGCGTTCGGATCGACCACGGGCGGAGTGGATGCGAACAGAGAAAAGATGATACAGGCCAGCACAATAATCGCGCCCTCCAGGCAAACGGCGGCGTAGGATTTCAGAAAGCTCTTACCCACCTGCTGACTCGGTTCACCGGCAAAGGTAGCCAGCGGTACCGGCGCGATAGCTGTGTAAATATAGAGCTTGAAAAAGCGCCCGTAAACGGAGAGGATCATGATAAACGAGAGGATTGTGATGAACAATCCGCCGATCAAGGCCACTGCCCAGAGTGGAATACTTTCCCAAAAGCCGCAGTCCTCAATGGCGGTCACGATCTCTGCCGGAAGCACGGTCTGCTGTGCTGTGCCCATACCGGCCGCCGTCATTATAGTGGAAATAACGCCCTGCACAATGGAAAACAGCGCCATCATCAGCTCCAGCCCATAGGTGACGACCGCTTTCGCCAATGCAAAGCGGACAAACAGCTTGATCGCCACCTCCGGCTTTTTGACCTCGGCAAAGGAGCCGCAGGTCTTAACGATACCTACCACGAAAAAAAGCACCAACAGCGCCAAGCCGATGGCCTGCACAGTACCGTTAATGGTCTTGATCACATTCCATATTGTGCCGCCCTTGAAGTTTTCGGGGGACTGTGTGAGCAGCTGCCATATTTCCGCCAGCTTTTCATTCCAAGTTTCAAGTGCGTTTTCGAGATTCTGTACGACCCAGTTATCACTCATATAGCTTCCTCCTTTCCCGACAGCATAAGGGGGCAGGCGCGAAGCCTGCCCCTCGCTGCCGTATTTTGATTATCGCTCGCCCCGGTTGGGTGTGCTGCGGATTACTCCATACACATCATCCACAAAGTAGCGCCCGGCAAAGGGATTGAATATGGCGTGGCATTTTACGCCGTTATACTCTGCCAGATAGTCATTGTCTCCGAGGCGTTTCAAAATCGTCGCCTCTCCGAGCACATGATTTTCACCCTGCTTCAGCGAATGGATATAGCATTGGCACTTTTCCATGACCGTTTCCTCCGTTAACCCGTGATCAGCGTCAGGATCTCCTTAGCAAAGGTCACGACGACACCGCCGGCAAGTGTCAAAAATCCGTTGCTGCGCTGGCTGGGGTCGTGGCTCTGAAAGGACAGACCGATCTGTACAATACCCCAGCCCAGCAAAATCAGACCGACCGCGCGGATCACGCCGAAGATAAAATCAGACAGATTGTTGATGACCGCCAACGGGTCATTTCCTGCGGCAAAGGCTGTCATGGGCAGACAACATACGGTGAACACAACAGCGGCATAGACCGCCAGAACCCTCCTGCTCTTTTTCCCCATAGGCAGAGGACGGGTGTGTTTGCTTTTCTTAGTGCTTTTGAGATGCTTCATTGGGCTTTTCCTCCAGCTCATAAATTGCCTCCAATTCCTCGTTGGAAAGGAGTTCGTATTGGGTTTCGTTTTCGCTCGGCACTGCCACGGGATCCGTTGTCAGAAGCCGGTCGTGAATGGTGATCGCTGCAATGGCGTACTCGGCGCTTCCGTGGATATAAGGCGGTGCGCCGCCGTCCGGGGTGTGCGACACCAGCGGATGGGTCATGATGTCAAACTTGTCGTCGCAGACCGGTAATTCGCCGCGAATGAACAGCAGCGCCTTGCCGTTGTCCAGCATCCGCACCTCATCCGGTGTCATCAACTCACGCCCGGTGATCTGATAATTGGTGCTGTAATTGCCGTTTCGCCCGGACGATCTTCCGTAGGTGTTCGTGTCAATCGTGGCCTTGCCGAGCAGTTCCGAGATGTACTTGTGGGATCCCTGCTCGTTGCCGCCGAGATACAGCAGCTCGTCGCAGTTGCCCAAAATACTCTCCCACTGCTTTTCAAACAGCGCCTTTAACTGCGCAATGTTTTGCAGGATGATGGACACGAACACATTGCGGGAACGCATGGTGGATAGCTTTTTGTCAAAATCCTCCGGCAGTGAGATGTTCGCGAACTCATCCATGAGAAAGTGTACGGGAACTGGCAGGCTGCCGCCATGCTTGTGGTCGGCGCTGTCAAAAAGCTGCTGAAAGAGCTGCTGATACAAAACGGATACTAAAAAGTTGAAGCTCGTATCACTGTCCGAGATCAGCGCAAACAGTGCCACACGCTTTTCGCCCATATCCTGCAAATTCAGTTCGTCCGTGGCGGTCAGCGCCGCCACAGACGAGAGATTGAATTTTTCGAGCCTTGCCGCCAGTGTGATCTGGATGCTTTTCAGCGTTTTGGCGCTGCCGGAGTGATAGTCCTTATAATACTTGACAGCGATATGCTCTGGGTCGCGCATTTCCAGCCGCTCAAACAACACATCCAGCGGCGACTGGTAGGAATCATCCTCCTCCCGCACCTCACCGGCGCGCAGCATTTCCATGACCATCGGAAAGTTTTGCTCATCGGGCGGCGCTTCGTGGTAGAGATAGTAGACCAGTGCCGACAACAGCATAGCAGCCGTCGTGTCCCAAAACGGGTCATTGGTCTGGCTGCCCTTGGGTGTGGTCGCCTTGAACAGATTCGTCACCAGCATCTGCACCTCGTTGTCATCGGTCAAATAGACGAATGGGTTATAGCAGTGACTTTTCTCCATGTGCAGCAGATCCAGCACCCGGATCTCATATCCGGATTCCTCCAGCAGCCGTCCGGAATCGCGAAGCAGCTCGCCTTTGGGGTCAAGGCAGACAAAGGACGAACCCTGCGGTGACAGGCAAGCCTCATACAGGCAGGGCTTGGCATACGAACGGGTCTTGCCCGCGCCGCTGCCGCCGATGATAACGGTATTCAGGTTGCGCTTGTGCTTGCGGCCGTTTAGCCCCATACGGATGTGCTGCGTGAACACCTTGTTTGGCTTTGGCGGGCGTGCCCGGTACTTTCGGTTCACGGTTTCCGCATCGCCCCATTTGGCAGAGCCGTGTTCTTCGCCGCGCCGGTAATGACGGCGAGTGGAAAGATAGACCCCGATCACCATGGCATACAGGGCAATGAAAACGAGGACAGTTTTCAGGCTGTCCTCGCACCACTCGATATGAAACGGCTCATTCATTGCCGATGGAAATTGCCGAAGGATCTCGGGAAGGCCACCGGAAGCAGCCGGGGCGATCAGCAGCCCCAGCCACACCGCAGGGATCAGCCCCGCCGCATACCACAGCCATTTTTGTTTACCGTTCATCTTTCTGCTTGACTCTTTTGGATTTGCTCGGTGCGTCAACGGTTTTAATGAGAACTTCATCGACAATATCGGTGGGGCGTTTGTCCTCGATCAAATCGTTACGCAGGTTGTTGAGTGCATTGATCACGACGCCGTGCTGATACGGATCAAGGGTCAATACACGCATATCCTGTTTTTCCATGGCTCATCGCTCCTTTCCGGTTTCCTTTTGCGCTGCCGTGCGGCTTTGCTCCAGCGTCCGCGCCATTTTGCCGGTCATGGTCTGCAGCGTGTCACGAATGTCGGTCAACTCACCGCGAATGGTCTGCGGCTCCGCATTTTTCAGCTCATCGGGCAAGCGGCTGAAATCATACCCCTGTGTGTCCACACCGTACTTGCGGCACAGCATATAGGAAACGCAGTAGCTTTTGAAGGCGTCAGCCTGCGGGGTACTGTTTTCCTGCTACGCCATCTCGGCACGAGCCAGTGCCAGCGATACGCTGCGAAACAGGTCTTGCCCGTCCATACCGCGCTGGACGAAGATGGTTTTGCGCTCATAGTCATACACTGCACCGTTTTGCACGCTGTCGGCCATTTCAATGGGCACCGGGCGCTTGGCGATCAGTGCAGAAAGCAGCAGGCGGTCATCATAATGCACCTGCGGCTGCCGCTGGCGTTTGGCATCCGTTTGGCTGATGTCAAAGACCTTTTTCACATTATAGTAGTAGCCGGTGCGGCCATCCTCGGTCACATAGCTGTCCCCGGCTTCCAGAATGGAAATGCCTGTTTCGTTTTTGCGGACATAGATGCCGCGTTCTTTCCAGCCATCAAAGTCCCGCAGGCGGGTGGCCTCATCGTTCTGTGCATAGATCAGCAGCGCGTTTGTGGCCGAATAGCGGTCAAATCGTGCCTGCACATCCAAAAAGCCCCGAAAGGCTTCTCCGTCCCGCATGACCTCCTGTGCCATTTCATCCGCCAGTGCATACAGGCTGTCGCGTTCCGCCTTCTTCTTGGCGGCATATTCCTCCTTGGTCAGCTGCGGACGGTCGCTCTGCGTTTCCGTGGCAGTGGGGGCGGTAAAAAGATCATCGAAGTTTGCCATAGCTTATCTCTCCTTACTTTTTCTGACCCGCTTTTTCGGCGGAGTCTGTCGGTGTTCATTTTGCTGTCGTGTACTCTTGGCGGGTCTGCTGCGTTCGGTCGGCTTGCGCTCCTCCGTCTCCTGCTGCTCACGGCGGATCTCCTTCAGCTCCTCGCGGACAGATGGACGATCTTCCTTAGCAGTACCCTCGGCGGATCTCTTTCTGGATTTTGAGGAAGGCTCGGACGGACGGGATTTCTCCGTCCGAGCCGCCGTGGGGTTTTCTTGGGCAGCCTCCTGCTTCTGCGCAGGAGCTGCCATCATTTCATCCAGCAGCCGGTCGTCCTCACTCTTTTGCGGGCGCTCCTGTTCGGGAGCCGTCTGCCCGGCGGCATCCTTATTCTTATCCCGTCCTGTTTCCGCGTTTTCACGGATGACTTCGGGGTCGGATACCGTGGCGATTTTGATGTTCTCCACAATGCGGTTGATCTTGGCGGCATCTTCGGCGCGTACCATGATTTCACTGACGCCGTGTGGGTTGTCCTTTGCCTCCCGCAGAACGCAGTAGACTACGCCGTAGCGCTTGGCATCGGCCACAAAGCGGGCCATGTCCTTGTTTTTGACGGTGAAAATAGTCAGCTCCTTGCCGCTGCGCAGCATGGAGGTAAGCCGCTGGCGTCCTTTGATTTTGTTCTTGTCCCGGTTTTTCAGTGCTGCGTACAGAAGCGCCGCCACCTCCTTTGCCGCACTGCCGGTGATTTTTGCCGCAACCTCCATGCCCTCCAAGCTCAGTCGGACGACCTGTTCAGCTGCGTCTCCGGATGTGTTCATGCTGTTGTTCCTCCTTTTGTCGTTGTTTTTGTGCGTCCTCCCGGACAGCTTTCAGTTTCTCCGCCATCACGCCGGAGCGCTCGGCAATATCGTCGCACAGATGCACTTCCCGGCGCAGCGCTTTGAGCCTTTCGGACAACTCCCGGATCTGCGCCCGATGTGCGTCGGCCTGTTTGGGACTGTCCCGGACTGCCTTTGTGCGCAGCGCATTTTGCAGTACCCGGCGTTTGGCGGACAATTCTCGGATATTCACCTCCTGTTCCTTTTTATATAAAGCAAGCTGCTCGGCGGTATCAATTTGATGCTGTGCGAGCAGCCGTACTTCCTGTGAGATGTTATTCAGTTTGAGCAGATCTTCCCGCAGCAGAAAATGGAGCCGCGCCCGGTTTTGCGGACGGCCTTTGGGGAAGATACCGAGCTTGTAGCAGTAATAGAAATACAGTGCGCGAAAGCCGGTGATCTTGTGCGCAGCTTGCCGGCTGCCTTGGACGCGGTAGGTTTTTGGACTTGGTGTATCGGTCATTTGCCGCTCCGGCTGCGGCAGGGGCTGTTGCAAAATACGCTGCCGGATGGCCTCGGCGGTGTAAGCCTCTCCGAAATTCCGGGTCAGACGGACAAAGCGCTCCTTACCGGGAGGGCGCACCGAAATATCCTTGCCGAATTTCACCTCATAGCCCTTTTGGCGAAGCAGATAGTAAAACTGCTTTTCGGTGACGCTCTGCCGGATCAGCTCATCGATCTCGCTGCGGATCAGTCCGCGCCAGGTGGGACGCTGCTCCTGCTCTGCACGCCATTCCCCATAGTGCTTTGACTTCCCGGCTTGCGGCCGTTGGATGACCGACAAGTTATATTCCCGGCAAAGGGTGTCGGACATGGTGCGCATATCATGATAATCTTTTTCGGTGCGGTGGTATTTGATGCCGTCCACAAAGGATACCGTATTCAGCACAAAATGATTGTGCAGATGGTTTTCCTTATCCAGATGGGTCGCCACCAGCACCTGATACCGTTCGCCCCAAAGCCGCTGCGCCAACTTCACGCCGATCTCATGCGCCAACTCCGGCGTGGCCTCGCCGGGCGCGAAGGACTGATACCCATGGTAGGCGATCACACCGTCCTCCTTGCCGAAACGCTTTTTTACTGCCAGCATCTCGTCCCGTGCCGTGGACGGCAGGCAGTTGATGCCGCTGATAAATTGCCGTACCACCATTGCACTCTCGTCGTCCGGTGTGACCGTTGTTTTCTCCGCACGGACAGCATAATCGATCACATCCGAAAGGCTTTGTGTCTGCACATCGGTCAGTTCCTCTTGCCGATAGAATTTCGGATTATCCGTCTTGTCCGGGTTTTCGATATACAGCACCACCTTGCCCAGCCAGCCCTTGACCGCCCAGATGGATGTGGTAGCCATGGCATTACTCCCGCTTTGCCGGAAGCACGACCGCCGCTGTAACCTCCCGGATGAGCTTGTCCAGCCGCTTGCTGTCCTCGTCATAACGCTTTGCATCCACCACATTCAGTACATGGGCTTTCTGTGCGATCTGGTTAAGGTTGTGCCCTACATAGTGCATCTCACGCATAAAGGCAAAGTATTCCGGCGGCGGTGCTTCACGGGGTACCTCTCCGGTGATCAGATGGCGAAGGTAGGCTTCGCGGGACAGACGGCATTTTTTCACTTGTTTATTCAGATTTTCCGCTTCCTTGCGACTTAGCCGCACCTTGATCTCAATGTTTCGTTTAGTCATGTTCATTCCTCCATATAGCGATATTGCCGCGCTCGGCGGCGCAGGGGTTACAGGGGGATGCCCCTGTCAAGCTGCCTTTTGTCCCCAAAAGGCGTTGCTTGCTGGTATAGCACATTCTCACGCTCCCTGCGGTCGTGCGTCGGAGCCGACCTGCCGACAAACGATCATCGCTCCCGATCCCGTCCGCGCTCCGGAAGCGCCATCACACGGTCATAGTCCTCGCGGAGCATATAGCAGCGCTCTACGCCCCAGCCCTTTTCACCACCGCGTTCGACCGCCATATACTGCTCCAGCCGGACACAGGGATCCGTTCCGTCCAGACAGCTTCCATAGACGGAGTATCCGCCCATATTCGGCTGAAACGCTTTATTGCCGCTGGACACGGTGTAGGTGCGGGAGCGTTCGCTGTATTGTGCGGTAAAACAGTCCTGCATAAAGGTGATATAGCCGCATACATGAGTGCCGGCACGCTCGGCTTTACGAAACAGCTCTTTCATTTTCCCATAGGGTAATTCGACCTGCTGTTCGGGATACTGCGCCGAAAAAGACACGCCGTCAAAATCCTCGGCCACAAGAATGTGCTCGCTGTTTTGATACTGACGGCGCACCGCTTCTTCGGCTTCTTCGCGACTTTCGGCTTCCACCGTAACGGCCCGTTTCAATGTTTCGGTAATGATGACCCTGTATTCGCTCATCGTGCAAAGCTCCTTTCCGTCATCGGATTTTCTTTCGCCGGTTGCAATCCCATCCGTATACAAAGCCAATCGTTATAATCCTTGCCTTGCCGGGGGAAGGCACTTGCTACTTTATAACGCTCGGCCAACTGCTGTCGGATCGCCTCGGTGGCGCTGCGTCCGGTCATGTCATTATCCAGGCACAGGCAAATGGTTTTGATCTCCGCATGGTCTTTCAGATACTGTGTCAGCGCCAACGGCAGACGGTGCTCCTGTGTTTCCTTTTGCGGCTTATAGACTCCGGCCAAGGATAACAGATGCTGTGACCGCCACGACAGCCCGCCAGCCTGCGCCATGGTGGCATAGGATAACAGGTCGATGGCCGACTCGAATACGCAGAGCATCCGACTTTCGCCCGTAGCCGGGAGGGCAAAGGAAAATCTCTTGTCGCTGCCGGTCGCCTCGCCCTTAAAATCCGTTCCGATGCCTCGCAGGCACGCATAGCGCGGCGTTCCGTTCCTATCCATGCCGACGAATACGGCATTATGGTAGGGGAGGCTTTCATACAGCTGGCCGGAACGGATACACTGCTCGATCAATCCACCGTCAATGCCGCGGCTTTTCAGATAGGCAATAACGCGGGTATTGCTGTTACTTTTGGGCGGCAAGAGCAGCGTTTTCGGCTTCTCCGGCTGAGCGCGGGCATGAAAAACGGACGGTCTTTCCGCCGCCCGTCCCACGATCCGCTCTACCGCCTCGGTAAAAGGGAGCTCTTTGACCTTGATCAGGTAATCCAGCGCTGTTTTTCCGCCGATCCCGCGTGAGAACCAGCACCACTTTCCATTGGAGATTTTAAGGCTGTCATGCTCACGGGTGCAGTAAGTGTTGCCGCCGAAATGCACCAGCTCCTGCGGCTCATAAGTCTGGAGGTAGGTCAGCAAGTCCATTTTCTTTGCCCGGTCGATCATCTCTCTTGTGACATAGCCCATCGGTTCATCAACTCCTTGAAATAGAATAAGCCGGACAGGCTTCACATCGGTGAAAGCCGTCCGGCTATGTATGGGATCTGCATACTCTATGCAGATCAGGGTTATTCGGTTGTGGTGTCCTCATATGATAAATTAACTTATGATAATCTCGTTTATAGTATATGGCAAGGGCGCAGAGGAGCCGATCCATTATCAGATATTTTTCCCATCAATTTTCCTATGGCTAAATTATATTCGCTGCCGCTTGAATAATTTTATCATCTGGTTTTGCATTATTTCTACAAAAACAAGATATAAATATTGACACAGACGATTTTAACTGCTATAATATAGGCGAAGAATGGAGAAACTATACTGTGGATGGAGGTATCCGCTTATGCTTATACAGTTTTCGATTGAAAACCACCGGTCTATCAAGGATAGCGCGGTGATCAGTTTTGCCGCTTCAAAGGATAAGTCTTTGGAGTCTTATCTGCTGCACCCGGACGAAAAGAGAGCACTTTTACCGGCTATTGCTATTTACGGAGCGAATGCCGCCGGCAAGAGTAATGTGCTGCACGCACTGATGACGATGAAGGATATGGTCGTCGGAGAAGCGGCCAAAATATCCAAGGGACAAAAATTGCCATGGGAACCGTTTGGTGACACCACAGTGCCTACATCCTTTGAGGTCGTGTTCATTTATCAAGGTGTTCGGTATGCTTACGGCTTTTCTTTTGATGCCAAGAAGATCTATACGGAGTATCTATACCATTGGCCGAACGGGCGCGAGGCACTGATTTTCTCAAGAGAAAACGGCGCATACGAATTCCGTGAGAATGTTAATGAGCAAATCACACTCAGTAACCGCACGCCGGATAATAAGCTGTATCTTGTTTCCTCAAATGACTGGAACTTGCCGCAAACGGAAAACGCCTACAAGTGGTTCTTGGAAAAGCTGACATTCTTGATGGAGGAAGCACCGGCTACTTCGGAAACGGTCGCGCAGATCGTCAGCGGCGATGAGAAGAAGGCTCGTATCCTGAAGGAACTGTTGCTTGCAGACCTCGGTATTTCCGATGTGACTGTCAAGAACATCTCCGGCAAGGCCCCGGTCATTACAACCACGCACCGAGTCATCGGTGCGGATGGCAGTGTGGAACACTTTCAGTTCCTTATGGATCAGGAGTCGTCCGGAACACAACGATTTTTCTCCCGTATCGGCGGCTGGCTGCAAGCGCTGGAGAACGGCGCACTGCTTGTCGTTGACGAGATCGAGGACAGTCTGCATCCGCTCCTGACAAAGCGGCTGATCGAGATGGTTCAGGACAATACGATCAACACTGAGGGAGCACAGCTTCTGTTTACGACGCATGATGCTATGCTGCTTGATCTTACCTTCTTCCGCAGAGATCAGATATGGTTTGCGGAAAAGGATGAAAAGTCCTGTGCGACTGAGTTGTATTCGCTGGCATCCTTCTCTCCGAGAAAGGGTGAGAACATCCGCAAGGGGTATTTGCAAGGACGCTTTGGTGCGATTCCGTTTATCGGAGGTGACGGCTTATGGCAGGAATGAGAAAGGAATACGCCCCCAATAAAGGCAGTCGCCGTAAGCGTAGACCTATCATTTATATCATCTGCGAGGGCAAGGAAACGGAAACCAAGTATTTTAAGCATTTCCGTTCTCGTAACTGCCTGGTAGACATTGTGCCGATTTCTTCTAAGATTCGATAGGGACGCCTTCCGTGGGCTTTCAGTGGTGTTAAGCGGGTTTGCCGCGGGATTTCCTCACCCGCAGATACGCTTTTCTCCGTTGTTTCCGCCCCGGTTTTTCTGTTCGTGGGTCACGGCGTGGGTCAATGTCAATTAGTATGACCTTTGCGCAGTTCTTGGTGGTTTTACTGCTTAGAGATTTGGCATTGACAGCCTCTGCCGCGTATGGCAAAATATTCTTGGATAGCAAACAGCTGTGGTAGGCACTCAATCTGACCGGGCTCCAAAAGAAAGACGGCATAGGCAGCGAATGGCGCTGGAGGAGAGCAAGAAACTGACGGAATCGGTCACTGACGCTTTGCAAGCGGGATCAGCAAAATATCTGTAAAAATCAGAGAAAATCGAAAAGGCAACCTAATTTCTGACAGAAGGGCGGCTGAATACATGAAATCTAAAAAGATGCTCGTGATGATTTGTGCTTTTGCTGCGATAATCGGAGTATTTGCGCTTGTTAATGCCAAGGAGAAGCCGATTGAGTATTCCCGTGAGGAATTAGCGGAATTGTTTGAGAAATACCCTGTATCTTTGTTATGCAAGGAATTCGATGAGAAGAAGGTAATTCTTTCAAATCCGAGTAGCAAAGAAGAATTGAATGCATTAATAGGCGGTCTCACACTTGAAGACCCGAAGTTGTTTGAATACGACGGGAAGAAAAGCACGATTTATAGCGGGACTACTGAAAATTGTGAATCCTTTGCATTCTTGGAAAATGATGAAGAAAAAGTGCTTGTTATTGAAAATACAGACAATAACGAAAACCGAGAACAATGGGCCCACGTTTTTCATCTGAAGGAAAGAACAGTTACTGAAAGCTTTTTCAAAAGTGATGTGAAAAATGATTTGCACATAACACTCACTTTTGAGGGAGAAAAAGGATATGTTGAATAGATAAGATAGCTATGGTGAAATCTTCTTCATAGATGATACGGTTTTGGATTACTTGCGACCAGGAAACCCGATAGCGTTTCAGTTTGACCGCTATTCTGCGTGGCCGGAGCATGACGCAGCCGAATTCTCGGCGCAGGCATGGTAGAGAGGTGGGCGATGCGTAGTAAATCATGCTCACCACATAATCAATAGCGCACTCACTGGATCACGCAGCCCAGCGGGGCCGCGACGCCTGCGGAACAGCGACACGCATAAGCGCATCGCTGTCCCGCAGGCTCTCTGTGTCCTTCAGAAGCGCCTCCGGCCAAGGCCAAAAAGCGGCAAAGTTTGCCGTTCTGACACCCGGCCGCGCAGGGTTTCCGAAACGTGTGAAACGCTCCGAGGGTAGAGATACCACCCCCCATCCGAAACGACCCCCTGTTTCGGTGTGTGAGCCCTTGTGTGCGATCCTTCTCCGAAAGCCGAGTGTGTACCCACTTTCGCCTGTGAAAGCAAACGTGGGCCGTTTGTGTCGGAGGTGTTGAAGGCCGTGTGACCAACGTGTTGGAAACGTTGGTATGACTGCATTTCCTACGCCTTTCACGGCTTTTTCGAGGACGAAAAAGAAAGCAGGATAAACGGTTGGCGTCGGAACCAACGCTCTGCCCAATCACTTCTGCCCGCACGCCTGCCCGCAGGCAGGTGTTTCGTAGGCCAACCGCCCGCAGTGCGGGCGGCTCTTAGGCCGGAGATGTAAGGGCAGTTGACGGGGGTTTCAGCGCAGTCGGTTGTGGCGCCTTTTGAAGAAAATT
>OGXX01001206.1_pt1 | contig 26658 bp, 26 predicted proteins | sample 1576301 | NCBI WGS metagenome assembly OGXX01 (sample SAMEA3541469, study PRJEB24748) | human gut metagenome | biome: human gut; feature: human-associated habitat; material: faeces | place: China | collected 2012
TACCATTAGCACCATTCCAGAGCACAGCACCGCCATTGGAGAAACTGAAGTTTCAATGAATATGAAAATTTTATATTAATCTTAGGTTTTTTCTTTCGGTTTTTAAGGCGTATCTATATGTCGTGTTTTTTTAAATGTAGTTTTAATTATTATTTATTCTATCGGTTTTAAGTGTTGTTTAATCATGTCTCTTTAGTAGTATTCGCATCGATAATAATTTTTTCAATATTTTTATCAGATGCATCTATATGCGGTCCTGTTAAAATGATAAAATCAGAATTATTCATTTTGTAATGTAACTCTATTCTTCTTTTGTTGAATTTGAAGTTATTTGTTTTCTCTATCTGATTAATGCTTTCTAGATTAAGGGAAATGAAAATTAGCAGATATGAAGAAGAAACAACTATCTCTTTGACACAGTCGAAATGGTTTATACTAACTACTTATATTAACTACTTCAAACTAATGTTAATCATAAACAAAAAAAGTTTAAGGTTATTAAAATGAGAGGCGGAGAAGCAATAATTGAGTCCCTTAAAAAAATGGGAGTTGAAGTAATCTTTGGTTATCCTGGAGGTCAACTCATACCATTTTATGATATGTTATATGATGCAGATATGCACCATATGCTAGTTAGACATGAACAATGCGCAGCTCATGCAGCCGATGGTTATGCAAGAGCATCAGGTAAAGTTGGTGTGTGTTTGGCAACCTCTGGACCTGGTGCAACAAACCTCGTAACTGGAATTGCTACTGCATTTATGGACTCATCTCCAATTTTAGCTATTACTGGACAGGTTCCTTCTGTTTTAATAGGTAATGATGCATTTCAGGAAGCTGATATTGTTGGTATAACCATGCCTATCACTAAACATAGCTACCAGGTTAGTAATCCAGATTTAATACCTTCAACAATCAAAACTAGTTTTGAATTAGCTAAAAGTGGAAGACCGGGACCAGTTTTAATTGATGTTCCAAAAGAGGTTCAGGAAGGTGAACTTTCTAAATTCAAGGATTCTTTAATTAGTACTCCTGGTTATAGTCCAACTATTAAGGGAAATATAAAACAGATAAAAAAAGCACAAGAGTTAATAAAACAATCAACTAAGCCACTTATACTGGCAGGTAGTGGTGTTTTGATTTCTAATGCAAGTGAGGAGTTAGTGGAATTTGCAAGATTAATAAAAGCTCCTGTTATGACTTCTCTTCTTGGTAAAGGTGTTATAGATGAGACTGATGATTTGTCTTTAGGCATGCTTGGGATGCATGGTCGTAAAGTTGCAAATGACTCTATTAATGAAAGTGATTTGTTAATAGCTATTGGAACAAGATTTTCTGATAGGACTACTGGAAAATTGTCAGATTTCATGCAGGATGGAAAAGTTATTCATATTGATATTGATCCTGCTGAGATTGGTAAAAATGTAGACGTGGATCTTCCTATTGTTGGAGATGCTAAACATATCTTATCTTCACTTATTGAGGTTTTGGGAGGTTATAAACCATCCGATAAATGGGCTAATAGTTTAAAAATTCAAAAACGTGAAAAATATCCAAGAATCAGCTATGATGACGTGCCTTTAAAACCACAGTCAGTAATGAAGGAAATTGGTGCTGCTATTAATGAAGATACTATTATAACTACTGATGTTGGTCAAAATCAGATGTGGGCAGCTCATTTCTTAGATATCAGAAAACCTCGCAAGTTTATTTCATCTGGTGGTCTTGGAACTATGGGTTTCGGTTTGCCTGCTGCAATTGGAGCTAAGGTTGCTTGTCCAGAAGATCCTGTTGTATCCATTAATGGTGACGGAGGATTTCTAATGGTTTGTCAGGAACTGGCTACTATAAAACAGTATGACACTCCAGTCATTATAACTATTTTGGAAAATAGGACTCTTGGAATGGTTTATCAATGGCAAAATTTATTATATGATGAAAGATACTGTCAAACCACTTTAAACGAATCTCCAGACTTTGTAAAGCTTGCAGAAAGTTTTGGAATTAATTCAGAAAGGATTACTAAACCTGGAGAAACAGAAGCTGCAGTTAAGAAAGCTATTAAAGATAATGAGCCAATAGTTTTAGATATTGTTGTTGATAAGAATGAATGTTTGCCGATGGTTCCTCCAGGAGCTGGAATTAGTGAGATGTTAGGTGAATACAAACTTGAAAAGGATAAATAGGTGAGTTAAATGGATGAACATGTAATAAGTACACTTGTAGAAGATAAGCCTGGAGTATTACAGAAAGTAGCTGGCCTATTTACTAGAAGAAGTTTTAACATCGACAGCATAACAGTTGGAAATTCTGAAATTCCAGGTCTTGCCCGTATGGTCATTGTTGTAAAAGGGGATCAGAAAACTTTAGAGCAGGTAACAAAGCAATTAAACAAGCTCGTTGATGTAATCAAAATAAAAGACATTACAGATATTTCTGTTAAAAGAGAATTATGTCTTGTTAAAGTAAATATTCCTAATGATAAAGCCAGATCAGAAATCATACAATATGTGAATATTTTTAGAGCAAAAATTGTTGATGTCTGTGAACATACTTTAATCATAGAAATAACAGGAGATAGGCAGAAGTTAAATGCATTTATTAAACTTTTAAAAGGATATGGGATTAAAAGAATCTCCCGTACAGGTTTAACTGCAATATCTCGTGGATCACAGTAATTGGTGATTTAAATGATGTTAGATGAAATTTTAGCACACAACAAAGAATTTGTAAAAGACTATGAAGGAGAAAAACTTTCTCACCACCCCCAAAAAAAGTTAGCTATTCTAACCTGTATGGATTGCAGATTAACAGGATTTTTGGAACCTGCTCTTGGTATTGGAAGAGGGGATGCAAAAATCATTAAAAATGCAGGAAATACTATTGTAGGAGAAGATGCAATCAGGTCCATTGCAGCAGCAATTTTCTCTCTTGGAGCAGAAGAGGTTATTGTAGTAGGTCATACTGAATGTGGTATGGCTGGAAGTGACCCAGAGGTACTTAAACAGAAAATGATTGATAGAGGAATTGATGAGGCGGAAATCGAAAAAATCGATTTGAAAGAGTGGAGCGGAGTTTTCGATGATGAAGAAGAAAACGTTATCGAAACTGTTGAAACCATTAGAAACAGCCCATTTATTCCAAAAGAAATTCCTATTCACGGAGTTATGATTGACATTGTAACTGGTGAAGTTGAAGTAATTGTAGATGACAGATAGTCATTCTACATATTTTTATTTTTTTAAGTTTATTACAGCTTTTGAGTGGTTATTTTTGCTTATTTTATAAAAATACTACTTTAAAAGACAAAAAATTATTTTTTCCATTAATTTTATAAAGCTATAAAACTAAACATATCACTTGATATATAATTATCGTTATTATTTATTAAATTATCAAAAAGGAGATTTTAATATGAAAATGTATTATGATGCAGACGTTGAAACTGACGCTCTTGATGGTAAAACTATTGCAGTTATTGGATATGGAAGTCAAGGTAGGGCACAATCCAGAAACATGGCAGACAGTGGAGCTGACGTTATAATCGGTGTAAGAGAAGGAGGAAAATCTTGGGATTTAGCTAAAGAAGATGGCATGAATGTAATGTCTATTGAAGATGCAGCTAAAAAAGCAGACATCATCCACATTTTACTTCCAGATGAAATTCAAGAAGATGTATACAACAAACAGATTGCACCTTATGTAGAAAGTGGAAATACAATTTCATTCTCCCACGGTTACAACATCCACTTTGACTTAATAAAACCAGATGAAGATGTAAACATTGTAATGTTTGCACCAAAAGGTCCTGGTTCCATGGTTAGAAGAACCTACGAAGAAGGATTCGGTATCCCTGGTTTAGTAGCTGTAGAACAAGACGCTACTGGAGATGCTTTACAACTTGCATTAGGTATGGCAAAAGATGCTGGTTTTACTAAAGCTGGTGTTTTAGAAACCACTTTCAAAGAAGAAACTGAAACAGATCTTTTCGGTGAACAAGCTGTTTTATGTGGAGGAATTACCGAGTTAATTAATTCCGGTTTCCAAACTCTTGTAGAAGCAGGCTACCAACCTGAAATTGCATACTTTGAAACCTGTCACGAAGTAAAACTTATTGTAGATTTAATCTATGAAAAAGGATTTGAAGGAATGTGGCATGACGTAAGTAATACTGCTGAATATGGTGGATTAACCAGAAGAGAAACAGTCATTACTCAAGAAGCAAAAGACGGTATGAAAAAAGTATTAAAAGACATCCAAGACGGTACCTTCAAAAAACAATGGGCTGAAGAAAATGCAACTGACGGTGCAAACCTAAAAGAAATGAGAGATGCAGAATCTCAGGAAACCATTGAACAAGTTGGAGCAAGACTTAGAAAAGCTTGTGGATTACAAAAAGATGATTAAATAATTTTTAATCATTTTTAACTTTTTTTTTTAAAAAAACGAGAATAAATAATATCGTTCTATTTTTTACTACCTCCTTGTGTTGTTTTGGTAGATTATTTGAAATTTAATTGCATGAGATATTGAACAAAGTATGCAAATATTGAAAGTTTATTTAAACACTTGAATCTTAAATAATTGTTATCAGAAATCAATCGTCCATATGATATATTATTAAATTTAGCGAAAACTTCAATTTCACCAACCTTGGAGGAGCAATATACTGGGATGGAAATCAAGGAACATTAAAAAACTGTAACTTCATCAATAACACAGCTAAATCTAATGGTGGTGCTATCTTCTGGTATCGCCCTAATGGTACTATTATAGGTTGTACTTTTAAGGATAACAATGCTGCTGGTGTTGGTGGTGCTATTGCATGGTATAGTAATAACGGTACTATGTCTGATTGTACTTTCACTAGTAATATTGGTGCTGAAGGCGGTGGTGTTTACTGGACTGGTAGAAAAGCTACTTTAATTAATTCTACTTTTATAAATAACACTGCTAAGACTCATAATGGCGGTGGTCTTCATTTGAGTGCTATAAATAGTCTTTTAACTGACTGTATTTTCATTGATAATTTTGCTAGAGAAGTTGGCGGGGCTATCTACTGGAGTGGTGCTAATGGTAATATAATATGCTCAAATTTCATTAACAACAGAGTTATTTCTCGAGGAGGAGGTATTTTCTGGGACAATACCAATGGCATTATAAGTAATTCTACTTTCTCTAATAACAAAGCTGATTGGGGTGGTGCTATCTTCTTGAATAGAAATAATTGCACTTTAACTGGTTGTACTTTCACAAACAACAATGATAACAATGCTGCTGGTGCTATTTATTGGATTACAGTAGGTTATATGAATAATTGTAATTTTAACAGCAAATGGATTCAATCTAATGGAATTCGTGCTAATAATAATCTAACCATTAATGGTGGAAAGGGTATCGTAAATATAGTCACTAATCATACTATTTCAGGCATTTCAATCGTAGTTTTAAACAATGAGACTTATTATTATCCCCCTAATACGAATATTAATTTCACAGATAATAGAATGATTAGAGACTAGAAATAATCAACAAAAAACACTGATAGTAGATGTACTATCGCTAATTAATAAATTTAAACAACTTTATAGATAATAAATCTGATATACTAAGAAATCTTGAATAGATTAAAAAAAATTAAAAATAAAAGCATGAATAAAAGATTTCCAGGAGATGTGTAAAAAAACTATCAATTATCAATATCTATTTTTAAAAAACAAAAACTATTATTAATAAAGAAAATCTAACATTAATATATTATAATTATATTATTTTAATTTTTAAAAATATTGGAGGAAATACATGCTTCTATTAATAAGTCCGATAAATCATGAAGAAGCTCTTGAATCAATTAAAGGTGGAGCAGATATTGTTGATGTAAAAAACCCTAAGGAAGGCTCTTTAGGTGCTAATTTTCCATGGGTTATAAAAGAAATCAGAGAATTAACTCCTGAAGATAAACTAGTAAGTGCAACATTAGGGGATGTTCCTTACAAACCAGGAACAGTTTCTCTTGCAGCAATGGGTGCTCATGTTTCTGGAGCGGATTATATTAAAGTAGGATTATATGGAACTAAAAACTATGATGAAGCTGTTGAAGTTATGGAAAATGTTGTAAAGACAGTTAAAGATGTTAATCCAGATACAATTGTTGTAGCTGCAGGCTATGCTGACGCTCATAGAGTTGGAGCTGTTGATCCGATGAAAATTCCAAAAGTTGCTAAAGATGCTGGTTGTGATTTAGCAATGTTAGATACTGCAGTTAAAGATGGTAAAACATTATTTGACTTTTTAGACATTGACCAACTTAAGGAATTTGTTGATGAGGCTCATAGCTACGGTGTTAAAACTGCTCTTGCAGGATCTGTTAAAAAAGATCAATTGAAACCTTTACATGATATTGGTTGTGATGTAGTTGGTATTAGAGGTGCTGCTTGTGTTGGTGGAGATAGAAACACTGGCCATATTGACAGTGGTGCAGTAGCTGAACTTAAAGAATTATGTGCTTCATTTGATAATAATTAAGGAGGATAAAGAAATGTTTTCAAAAAAAGTACAAGAAGCTCCAATTGCTTATACTTTCGATGACTTTTTACTTACTCCTAATGCAAGTTATGTTGAGCCTAAAGATGTTAATACTGAAATTCAGTTATCTAAAGGGATTAAACTTAACATTCCTGTTTTAAGTGCTGCTATGGATACTGTAACTGAAGCAGATCTTGCAATTGGTATGGCTCAAGAAGGTGGTATTGGTGTTATTCACAGAAATATCACTAAAGAAAGGCAAGTTGAAGAAGTTAGGAAAGTAAAAGAAGCTGAAGAAATTACTATTCGTGATGTTGTAACTATTACTCCAGATTCAACTATTCTTGATGTACAGGCAAAAATGAATGATGAGTTAATAAGTGGTCTTCCAGTAATGGATGGGGATGAAATTATCGGAATCATTTCTAAAAGGGATATTAGGCCAGTATTAAAATCAGGTTCTGAAAAAACTGTAAAAGACATTATGACATCTGACGTTGTAACTATTGAAGAACCGATTACAACTGAAGAAGCATTAAATATTGCTTATGAAAATAAAGTTGAAAGACTTCCAGTACTTCGTGATGGTAAACTTGTAGGTATTGTCACTATTAAAGATATTTTAAACCAATCTCAATATCCTAATGCTTCACGTGATAGTGATGGTAATTTCCTTGTAGCTGCTGCCTGTGGTCCATTTGATCTTGATAGGGCAATAGCTCTTGATGAGGCTGGTGCAGATATTATTTCTATTGATTGCGCTCATGCCCATAATATGAATGCAGTGGAATTTACTAAGACAATTAAAGATAATATTAATGCTGAGTTATGTGTTGGAAACATAGCTACTGCTGAAGCTGCTGAAGATTTAATTTCCATGGGTGTTGATGGACTTAAGGTTGGTATTGGTCCAGGTTCAATGTGTACAACTCGTATTGTAGCTGGTGTTGGTGTTCCTCAACTTACGGCTATTTCTCAAGTTGCAGACATTGCTAAACAACATGGAGTACCTGTAATAGCTGATGGTGGAATTAGATATTCAGGTGATATTGCAAAAGCTATTGGTGCAGGAGCTGATGCAGTAATGCTTGGTAATTTACTTGCAGCATCCTATGAGGCTCCTGGTGATATTGTTGTTATGAATGGTAAGCAATATAAAAAATATCGTGGAATGGGTTCAATGGGCGCTATGACTAATGAAGCTGATGGAGGGGCAGATAGATACTTCCAAGGATCTAAAAGTCACATGAAACATACAAAATATGTTCCTGAAGGAATTGAAGGTGCTGTACCATATAGGGGTACTGTTAGTGAAATTTTATTCCAGCTTGTTGGAGGTCTTAAATCTTCAATGGGTTACTGTGGTGCTAAAGATATTGAGGATATGCAACAAAAAGCTAAATTCGTAAGAATTACCAGTAGTGGTATTAAAGAATCTCATCCTCATGATTTATTAATTACTAACGAAAGCCCTAATTATCCAACATTAGATTAAATTTAGGTGTTTTGATGGATGTAAAGAAAATAATATTCATTATATTGGCTATTATTGCAGTTATTTGTGTTGTATTCACAATTTTCACTGTAGCTACTGCTGATAATAATGAAACTACTATTGAAAATTCTACTAACTCAAGTTTAAATAGTAGTGCTCATTCCGATTCTAATGTTGAAGAGCATAATATTGATGATTACCATTTTAGTTCACAGGATAGTCATCAATCTTCATCATCTGATAGTGGTAAGGATGATGTACATGAAACTACTATAACTAATGATAAAGGAGAGCAGGAGACTGTTAAGTGGTCTGAATCTGAAGGATTATTATAACAGTCTTTATTTTTTCTTTTTCATTCTATTTCTCTTAAAATCAATCTAAAAACCATTAACTTTAAATATATAGTAATATAATATTATTATATTAGATAATTTTATGATTATAAATTTTTAAATGTAATTTTAATTTAGATTGCATTTATTTCATAAATAATTAAGATTAATTTTATATATGGAGAGAATATAAATGGCAAGAACTAAAAAAGTGGGTATTACAGGAAGATTTGGAGCAAGATACGGAAGAAAAGCTAAAAGAGCTGTAAAAAACATTGAAGAAAACATGAAAAAAAATCATGTTTGTCCTAAATGTGATAGACCTTATGTAAAAAGGCAAGCAGCAGGTATTTGGAAATGCAAAAAATGTGGTGCAGTTTTCACTGGAGGAGCATTCGTACCACAAACTCCTATGGCAAGATCTGCAGCACGTAACATCAGAAATGCTGATTTAGGGGGAGAATAATTGTATAAATGTCCTAATTGTGGAACAGAAGTAGACCATAAAAGTTATATGGAAAATAAATGTCCTAAATGTAGATATAGGATTTTATTCAAAAATGTTCCAGAAGTAACTAGAATTATTAAAGCAAGATAATTCTTTTTTTCATTTATTATTTTTATGATGGTCTTATGTTAATTTCAACTTCTAGAAAGCCTTCTCCAAAAACAAGAAAATTCTGTAAGAACTTTTCTCATGCAACAGGATCCACATATGTAAATCGTGGAAAAATGAATATGCGTGAACTTTTATTAAGAGCTTTAGAAGAAGATGAAGTTAATCTAGCTGTTGTTAATGAGATTAAAGGAAATCCTAGTAAAGTTACTTTTTATTCAAATAAAGGAGAAATTTTACTTGTAATATTAATAACTGCTTCTTTAACAAATGAAAGGTTACATATTCTTCCTAAAGATTTAACTGTTGTTTCTAGAGTTAAAAAATTAGATATCATAAGTAAAATCTTTAATTTTGATCTTGTAGATAAAGATAACTCAAACTATATTTTTATTGATAATGGCACTGACAATTTAGTAGCTACTATAGAATTTGTTAATAAATTTGGGGAAAAGACTGAATTTAAAATTAAAGTTCGTAAGATCTTAGAAGAAGGAACATGTTAGAAAAAAGCCCTATTGAAGAAATTAACAATAAGATAACCATCGAATTTGATAATAACCAACAGGCAAAAATTATTTATGATTCAATAATTTTAGAGATTAAAACAGCTCCTGATTACAGATCATCAATTACGATGGATATTGTAGATAATATAATATCTATTAATATTAATGCTCAAGATGCCACATCTTTTAGAGCTTCTTTCAATTCAGTAATTAAATGGATTAAATTATCTTTTGAGATTCATAATTTAACTGTATAAGTTTATATAGTATAATTTACAATAATTAAGTTGATAATTAAATTAAGTAGGTGATAAAATGGAAATTCCAGAAAATATTCAACATCAATTAAATCAATTCCAACAATTACAGCAACAAGCTCAAGCTGTAACTATGCAAATCCAAAATGTAGAAATTCAACTTCAAGAAACCGAAAAAGCTATTGAAGAATTAAAGAAAACTGATGCATCTACTGAGGTATTTAAACAAGCAGGAAGTTTACTTATTAAAGTTGACTACGATGAGGCTCTTGGTGAAATGGAAGAGAAACTAGAAACTCTTCAATTAAGAAAACAAACTATGTCTCGCCAAGAAGAAAGAGTTATGAAAAAACTTAACGAAATGCAATCTTCTATTCAAACAGCTATGCAAGGTACTTTTGCTCCTGCTGATGATGAAGAAGATGAAGATGATGATTAAATCATCTCCTTTTTTTATTTTTCCTGATTTTTCATGTCTAAACTTAAAGCCCTTAATGATGATGATTTAGTAGCTATTTCTGAAAATTTTAGTGAATTTTTAACTATTGAAATTTCTAAAAGTGTTTCTATTAAAGAACTTGAGGATATGGATTTAGGTATTAGTGTTAGCTACGAAGATGAACAATTAGATGTTTCTGTTGATGTTGATCTTCTTTTTGATGGTCTTACTGATATTAATGAGGAATATCTAAGCATTGCTGTTGATAATGCTTATGCTCGATTAGATTCTTTCATTGATGAGAACTATAGAGTGTAATTTTTGTTCAATTTTATTTTATTTATTTTTTCAATTATTTATTCGATTTTTTATAGTTTTGTGTAATTTTTTTATATTTTCAGCATATTTTTTCTAATTTTTTTAGTTTTTAGTATACATATTTTAATTTTGTATTTGATTTTGGGTTATTTGTATATTCAAGTAAACTTTATTTTAATTAAAGTAAGGTAAACTTTATATATCATTAAGTTTAATAATTAAATTAAAGAATTCATATTTTTTATTAAATTAACCATTTAGGGAGAACACTTAAGCTTTTATAGCTTAAACTTTCCCTCTCTTTTTAACAAACTTTATATTACATTTTATCATAAATCTTTATAAGGGATGATTATATGATAACCAAAGTTCCTGTTTTAGATTTAAAAGATAATATTGCAGTTAGTGGTAAATCAGGTCAAAGAGAAACTTATACTCCTTTGCAGAGTGTTTTTTCAAGTTCATCAGATCCAATAGAAATAGCTAATAATTTAAAATTAAATGGAGCAAAAGAGTTGTATATTGCTGATTTGGATTTAATAGACAGTAATGGTCATAATTTACATCAAGTTAAAATGGTTAATAATATTCTTCCAGTAATATTTGATGGAGGAGTTAAAGATTTTGAATCATACACTTTCTTTTTAGATTATGCATATAAGGTAATAGTGGCTACAGAAACATTGGAAAGTCTTGACGAACTTCAAAGAATATTCGAAGCTTTTCCAAAGGAAAGGATAGTTTTAAGTATAGATATTAAAGACAATAAATTATACTCAAAACATCTTGACATATCATTAGATAAGTTAAAAAAAATATTGAGATACCTTGATCCTGCTGAAATTATTCTTCTAGATATCTCCAGTGTTGGAACAAATAAAGGATTTAACAAAGAACTTTTAAAAGAGTTTGAAGAGTTTAAAGATAAATTGATTATAGCTGGTGGAATAAATAAAGATTCATTAGTTGAACTTGAAAAAGAAGGAATAAAAAAAGTATTAATAGGCACTTCTCTTCATAATGGAGAAATAGCTATTTTATAACATTGCACTTAATATAATAAATGGAGATACACAACCAAATATAAATAAAACAATACCGATGATTAAATTGGTTTTTTTATCATCTAGCATTCCAGAAATCATCATTAAAACTCCGAAAAATCCAAAAATAATAGGTAAAATATGTGAAAAGATTGTTGTTCCAGTCATTGCCATTTTATCACATAATAATTTATTTATTCTTTAATATTTAAAATTTATTAATAGAAATAAAAAGGTGAGTATATAATTCTTAAAAAACATAATCATCATTTAAAGGCATCAAAAAATCTCTTTTTTGCTTTTGTAGTAAATATATTATTTAACATAGTCGTCATAGTTGGAGCAATATTTACAAATAGTATGGCTGTTCTAGCTGATTGTTTACATGACTTAACTGATACTGTTTCAATAGGTCTTTCCTGGGGTCTTGAAAGGATTTCAGGTAGGGACAGCAGTGACAAATACACTTACGGTTATCAGCGTTTCTCAATTTTAGGTGCTTCTATAACTTCAATTTTTGTTATAATAATTTCAGTAATTGTCATTTATGAGTCTATAGTTAGGCTGCTATCCCCTTCAGCTCCAAATGCAGAAGGAATGCTTGTAGTGGCTATTTTAGGAATTATTTTTAAAGGAATGTCTGCTTATAAACTTCATAGCGGAATAACCTTTAATGAGAAAGCTATTTTACTCCATCTTTTAGGAGATATATTTGAATGGGTTGCAATATTAATTATCAGTTTAATTCTTTTATTCTGGAATGTGCCATTTTTAGATCCATTAGTTTCAATAGCCATTGCTCTTTGGTTGATTTATAACTTGTCCAAAACTCTTAAAGAATCTCTTGAAATATTCCTACAAAAAACACCATCTCTTATTAACAATACAGAATTTAAGGATAAAATTTTAGCTATTGATGGAGTTTCAGCCATTAATGATTTTCACTTATGGTCTTTAGATGGTATTGATTCTGTTCTTACTTTGAAACTTGAAATTGATAATGATGAACAGTTGGATTCCATTATTGAAGATGTAAATTCCTTAGCATTAGATAATAATATTGTTGATGTTACTGTTGAGTTTAACTATAATTAAATAGTAAGAGAAATATATAAGTAAATACTTAAATTTGGAGAACTATTCATGGAAAAAGGAACTGATATTTTAAAAGAAGGCTTCGCTAAAATGACAAAAGGTGGAGTTATTATGGATGTTGTAAATGCTGAACAAGCAAGAATTGCTGAAGATGCTGGGGCTGTAGCAGTAATGGCATTAGAAAAAGTCCCTGCTGATATTAGGGCTGCTGGAGGAGTAGCTAGAATGGCTGATCCTACTATTGTTGAAGAGGTTGTAGATGCAGTTTCAATTCCAGTAATGGCTAAAGCAAGAATCGGTCATATTGCAGAAGCACAAATTTTAGAAACTTTAGGTGTAGATATGATTGATGAAAGTGAAGTACTTACTCCTGCCGATGAAGAATATCACTTAAACAAGAAAGAATTCACTATACCATTTGTCTGCGGGGCACGTAATTTAGGTGAAGCTTTAAGAAGAATTGACGAAGGGGCAGCAATGATTCGTACTAAAGGTGAACCTGGAACTGGAAATATTGTGGAAGCAGTTCGTCATATGAGAATGGTTATGGGTGAAATTAGAACAATCCAAGGAATGGAAGAAGAAGAGCTCTGGAAATATGCAAGAAATATTGAAGCTCCAATAGAACTTGTGAAAGAAACATCAGAACTTGGAAAATTGCCTGTAGTTAACTTTGCAGCTGGCGGAGTAGCTACTCCTGCTGATGCTTCTTTAATGATGCAATTAGGTGCTGATGGTGTATTTGTAGGTTCAGGTATTTTCAAATCAAATAATCCAGTAGCATTTGCAGAAGCTATTGTTGAAGCTGTAGCTAACTATGATAAGCCTGAAGTTTTAGCAGAAGTTTCAAAAGGCCTTGGAGAAGCAATGAAAGGTATTGAAATGTCTAATTTAACTGAAGCTGACAGAATGCAAGATAGAGGAATCTAATTTCTCTCTTTTTTTCAATTTTTTATTAAATAATAATCTTTTATTAAGCGAATATTACTTTTTTAGAAATATATTTTTAAATTAAAGCAATATATCATCTTTAATTTTAATTTTAAATGGTTTTTAGTAATATTCGAAAACTTTATTAATAATTGTATTAATAAATAGTACATACCAAGTTTTTTGAATTTTTTCTGATTATTTAAGTGACATCATGTTTAACAGTTCTTCTAATAAAATTGAAAGAGAATTTGAAAATTTACGTAATGAGTTATTGGATTTAACCTTAAGAAACCAGCTTCTTAACTTTAAATTAAGAGCAAAAACAATAGCTATTGAAAACCAGTCTTGTGGAAACATCTTTCAAAATCTAGTTTTACAAAATAAGAAAATGTATTTTGAATCTAATAAGAAAGATGAGAATAAAGAAAAATCTCGTTTTTCTATTTGGGATCATTCTCCAATTGATTTCTCAAAATACATTGATGGTGATAGAACTTTAAGAACTGATTTAACACCAACAGAACTGCAAAAAAGACTTTTTTATATTAATAATCAAGCAAAAACAATGCTTCAAGAGCAAGGATATAATATTCTTTACCTGGCTGTAGGATTTTTAGAATGGAAAGATAATAAGAAACCGCAGAAAAATCTAGCCCCATTAGTTCTTATACCAGTAACAATGGAGCGTAAAAAGGTTGGAAAATCATTTCAGCTTTCATGGACTGGTGAAGAAATTCAGACAAATATTTCACTTAAAGCTAAATTAAAAGAAGATGGCATTAAACTTCCAGATTTTGAGTTTAAAAGATATAGTGAAGTTATTGACCATTATATCAAAAAAGTTGATAATGTTACTAGACATATGAAAGGATGGAAGGTAAATTCAGATATTGCTTTAGGATTTTTTAGTTTCACTAAATTTGTTATGTATAATGATTTAAATCCTGAAAGTTGGGAAGATAATGTTGATTTAACTAAAAAAGAATTAATTCAAGCTATTTTTAATCCAGAAGTCAATAATCAAGAAGCTTTTAAAGAAGAGGATATTGATTCACAATTGGACTACGGGTCAATGTATCAGGTTTTAGATGCTGATTCTTCACAGATAGCTGTTATTGAAGACGTCAAGGCTGGTAGAAATTTAGTAGTGGAAGGACCACCTGGAACTGGAAAATCACAGACTATTGTAAACTTAATAGCAGAATTACTTGCAGAAGGTAAAACAGTTCTCTTTGTAAGTGAAAAAATGGCTGCATTGGAAGTTGTAAAGGACAGACTTCAATCTGTAGGATTGGGAAAATTTGTTTTAGAGCTTCACTCTCATAAAACTCGCCGTAAAAAGTTTTTAAAAGATCTTAAAAAAGCAGTCAACGTTCGTCCTGAAAATCCAATAAATGCCGATGAAACAATTAGAAAACTAGATTCTCTTAAAAAACAGTTAGATGATTATCCTGAGGTTATTCATCAGAAGTATTATGGAGTAAATCTATCTCCATTTGAATTATTTGGGATGAAAGAGGATGCAGAAGTCCATTTTGTTAAAAAAGATAAAATACTTCCATTAGTTAGATTTGAAAAACCGGAACTGGTAACTATTAAAGATTTGGATGACATGGTCTTTAAACTTGAAAGTGTAGCTGAACTTTATCAAACAATTTCTAAAGAGAATCCCTGGAGTTTATGTGCACCGAAGAGTCTCCTTCCTGCTGATTTGAGAGAGATTGAATTATTAATAATTGATTGTATTCAAGCTTTAGATAATTTCATAATTGAAAAAGATTTTATTCATAATACTTTTGGTATCAAATCACCCGAATCCTTATCTGAATTTTCAAAGTCACTTAAAGCATTTAAACTCATTGAATCCAAAAAGTCATCTCTTATAGATTCTTCAATTATCACTTCCAAAATATGGAAATTAAATAACAATGATCCATACAAGTTAATTGAAGACTTAGAATTATATCAAGGCCAATCTAAAATCCTGTCTAAATTCAATGATAATATATTAAAAGTCGACATTGATAAGTTAATTAGAGATGTTACAGAAGTATCTAATAAGAAATTCAGACTTTTTAATAACAATAAAAAGAAAATTGAAAGTATCGTTGGAAGATACTATCAAAGACCAGTTCCAGACAGTAATCAGGTAGTTAGAGATTTAAATACTGCCAAAGTGGCTATCAACTTAAAACATAAAATAGAGCGTAATGATGGTTTAGCTAAACAATATTTTGGTGAATACTGGCATTTGGGAGCTAATACTAATGATTTGAAAAGTATAACCACTTGGATGAAAGAGTTCTGGGCTCTTGTAGATGAAGGTATATTTTCAACCCAAACTATTGATCTTCTTTCAAAAGACCTATTTAACATAAATGCCTCTGATAATCTTTCAAGTTATATTTCTCTTGGTGAAGATTTTAAAAACAAACTATCAAGACTTGATAAAAAACTCAATCCAAGAAGTAAGTTAATATTTAAAAGAGATACTGCTGACGTTACTTTTGACCAATGGAAAAAACAACTTAATAACTGGAGAGGACAATTATCCAGCCTTCATTTATGGTCTCAATATTTAAATACTAAAAATTCTTTAAATGGAACAGATAGCGAATTATTCATTGATGTTATTGAAAAGAGAAATATTTTAAAGGATGACGTTAAAGCACTAGTTTTTGGAAACTTTGCTGATTCCCTTTTAAACGTAATGTTTTTAGAAAATCAACAATTAGCTACTTTCATTGGAGAATTACATGAAAATAAGATTAGTGAGTTTAAAAAACTTGATAAGGATATTTTAGAACTTAATCGTAAAAGAATAATCCATAAACTTAACAGCAACATTCCGAATATTTTTGGAGGGGCACCTGATAATCAAGCTCAAATACTTGCAGGTGAATTTACAAGAAAAAGTGGACACTTGCCAGTTCGCAAGCTCCTTCAAAAAGCAGGAGGTTTAATTAAAAAAATAAAACCAGTATTCATGATGTCTCCATTATCTATTGCACAATATCTTGATCCAACTAATGAAGAACTACAATTTGATGTAGTAATATTTGATGAAGCAAGTCAAGTAAAACCTCAAGATGCGTTAGGTGCATTTATGAGGGCAAAAACTGCAGTAGTTATGGGAGATACTCAACAATTACCTCCAACTTCATTTTTTGAACAAATGGCAGATGGAGAGAGCTATGAAGAAGAAGCCACTTCTTTGGATATGGAAAGTATTCTTCATTTATGTAAATTATCATTCCCAGTCAAAATGCTTAAATGGCACTACAGAAGTCGTCATGAATCATTAATTTCAGTTTCAAATGAACAATTCTATGATAATGAATTATTGGTTTATCCATCACCTTCACATATAGACCCAGAATTAGGTTTGAAACTTCATTACAATCCAAACACATGTTATGATAGAGGTTCCAGTTCAGCTAATGTAGGAGAGGCTAAAGATGTTGTAAAAGCTATTTTTGAACATTTTGATACTTATGGAGATACCAAAAGTTTAGGTGTTGGAACATTCTCTGTAGCTCAAAAAAATGCGATATTAGAAGAATTGGAACTTCAACGTAAATACAGGCCAGAATTAGAACCTTTATTCAGTGAAAATAATGAAGAACGTTTCTTTGTTAAAAACCTTGAAACAATTCAAGGAGATGAAAGAGATGTTATTTTAATAAGTGTAGGTTATGGGCATGATGAAGAAGGTAAAATGTCATTAAACTTTGGTCCATTAAACCAAGAGGGAGGAGAAAGGCGTCTCAATGTTTTAATTACAAGAGCTCGTGAAAAATGTGTTGTATTTTCAAATTTTAAATCACATGATATGCATTTATCAAACAATCCTCCGTTTGGTGTTAAATCTTTAAAAGAATTCCTCCATTACGCTGAAAATATAACTCTAGGAAATCAAGTTACTAAAAATAAAAAACAACAAAAATTTGAAGATTCAATCGCTAAATTCCTTGAAGAAAAAGGTTATATTGTTGCAAGACAAGTTGGTAGCTCTGGATTTAAAGTTGATTTAGCTTTAATTGATGAAGAAAATCCTGGACAATACTTTTTAGGAATAACAACTGATGGGGAAATGTATGCATCAAGTAAAGTAGCTCGTGATAGAAATAGACTTAGAGAACAGGTTCTAGAAGGATTGGGGTGGAATATTTATCATTTATGGTCTACAGATTGGTATAGAAATCGTGAATTAGGTCGTAAAAAGCTTCTTTCTGCTATTGCAGATGCTAAAGTAAAATATGCTGAAAATAAAGAATTAAAGGCTAAAGAAGCAGAAAAAATAAAACTTGAAGCTGAAAAAAGAGCAGAAGAATTAAGAAAAGCTCAAGAAGAAGAAAAAGCCAAAGAAGAAATGGCAAATGAATTTAATGATGAAACAGATGATATAACCATTATTGATCCAAATGATTCAGATGATGCTATTAGTTCTACTGATTCTAGTTTATCTGAAGAAGATTCTAATTCCGTTATTGTGGAGGATGATGATTTTATTTATGTAGAACATGATAATTCTAGTTCTAATTCATCTATTAATAATGAATCTTCTGCTAGTTCTGATGGATTTATTTATGTAGATCATGAGGGTGATTCTGGTTCGTCTAGTGGTGGTGATGATTTTATTTATGTAGAAAATGATGATTCAAGTTCTAATTCAAATAATGAATTTGAGAACTATGATGGTAATGGAACGATTTTTACTAAAAAAGAGAATAACTCTAAATCAAAAAAAGGAAAAGGATTTAGAGATTCTATCAAATCAGTATTTAAAATTAATAAAGACGACATTGAATCGAATATATCAGATAATTTCGATAATGGTCTTAAATCAAGTGATGATCTTGAAAATAATATTAATATAAATGATAACTATGATGATGATTTAAATAATCACAAAGAAGATAATATTTCACCTAGGGATTCAAATATTAAATTTAAGAAACATATTGAGAAAGATATAAAAAATAATCCTCATGATTTTAATAAACCATCTAATAATTCTTTAGAAGAGGAATTTGAATCTGAAGAAGATTTATTTGGTGAAGAGATCTCTAATGATGAATACAATCAATCTGAAGAGGGTAAAGAAATTTTATTTGATGATGAATTTAGCGAGGATGATGAGGGCACTTCTTTTGATGATACTTTTAACCAATACGATGAAGATTATGTTGACGAAATTCAAGACTCTTCTAATGATAATCATTACTTTGAAGATGAATTTCCTAATGACAATTCGAAGAGTTCATTTGCCCCAAATAGTAATGATGAAACTTTTGGTAATGAATCAAACTCAAATGAATATGGAAATGTAAATTATGCTCATTCAGTTATTAAAAATAAATCCGATGCTAAAGAAATTAACTTTAAAGTTAAAGGGGATGATGAGAAAAAAGGATTTTTATCCTCTATTGCAGATAATCTTAAAGATGGTGAAACCAAACTTAATGTTTCTGGAAATAAGGTTTACGATGATAATTTAAATGAAAAATACATTCCAGAAGTAGAAGTTAATAACGATCCTCAAAAAACTGTTGAAAAAGAGGTTCATATTGTTGATGTGGCCTTTAACTCACCTGATGGCAATGTTTATGATAAAGATGAGGAAACTAGAAAAAAAGCAACTAGAATTGTTGATAAGGTTTTTGATGATATATTAAGTGAAAGTTCTAAAGAGGATTACTCTAAACATGATAATGAAAAATTAAATAATGAATCATTTGATCAATTTAATGAAACAGTTGTTCAAGATGAATATAATTATGATGATGGATATAGGGAAGACGATTCTTTAGAGTATGATAATGATTATGATAAAATTAATGATACTGATTATTCAAATGAATTAGGTATTAATAAGGATTCTGTTGAAACGGAAATAGACAAAACTCAAAATGGTGATGAAGCAATAGTAGAAGAAACTAAAATTGTTGATTATAAAACTGCTAAAAATATTGCTGTTAATTCATCTACAGAACTTTATGATAAATCTATTTTTGAAGTTTCAGACATTGTTAAAGGTATTGTCGAAGTTGAAGGACCAATTCATGTTAATGAACTAATAAAAAGAATCAGGGAAAGTTGTGAAATCAAAAGAGCAGGAGCTAAATTTAAAAAGACAATCAATGATGCTATTGAGATATCAGAACAGTCTGGAGATATTACAAAAATAGATGATTTCTTATTTAATGATTTAGATAAAAATATTAATATTAGAAAAAGAATTAAACCTAATATTGATTTGATTTCACAGGCAGAAATTGAAAAAAATATTGAATTAATTTTGGCTGAGAATAAATCCCTTAACATTTCAAAAATAGCTAAAGAGGCAGCAAATAACTTTGGATTTAAATCTACTTCTAAAAAAACTGCTAATAGAATTAATAGTGTTTTGGATTTAATGATAGTTGATGGTAAGGTAATTGTAAAAGATGATGTTGTTGAACTTAATTAGATAATAGGTTATAATATGTCAACAAAGGTTAAATCTCCTGAAAATCTTCCAAATAAACCTGGCGTTTATATAATGAAAGATAAGGATGAAAAAATCATTTATATTGGAAAGGCAAAAAATCTTATAAAAAGAGTTCAGTCTTATTTTAGGAAAAATCTTGACAGACCTAAAACTAAAATATTAATGGATCATTTTAATAGTTTGGAGTATATTGTAACAAATTCTGAAAAAGAAGCATTAATTCTAGAAGCTAATTTAATTAAAAAGCATAAACCAACTTATAATATACGTCTTAAAGATGATAAAAGGTATCCTTATGTTAAAATAACTAATGAAAAGTTTCCAAGGTTATTAATTACAAGAAACATCACTAAAAATGGTAGTTATTATGGTCCTTTTACTGATGTTGGCTCTGTTAAAAAAACTGTTAAATTCCTTAAATCTTTATTTAAAATTAGAACTTGCAGAAATATGGATGGTCCATGTCTAAATAGTCAAATTGATTTATGTTATGCCCCTTGTGACGATGAAATATCTAAAGAGGAATATAATGAGATAATAGATAAGATTGACCTATTTTTCCAAGGCAAATATTCAGTTATAGTTAAGAATCTTAAAAAGGAAATGATGGAAGCTGCTTCTGAGCAGAATTATGAAAAAGCAGCTGTTTTAAGAGATCAGATACAGTCTATTGAAGAAGTTATGGATAAACAGTTTGTTGAGTTAGCTGATGATGACCTTGATCAAGATGTAATAGCTATTTCTGAAGATAAGGACAATTTTGTTATTGTTGTTATGGCAGTTCGTAATGGTAAAATTGTTGGCAAAGATGATTTTTTAATGAATGGAACAGAATATGATTCTGTAGAAGAAGTTGAATATTCATTTATCCAACAATATTATGGTTATAATCGCCATATTCCTAAGCAAATCATAATTAATCAGGGAATTGGGGATGTTTCTCTTCTTGAAGATTGGTTAACTGATTTAAGGGGGAATAGGGTTTATATAAAAGTTCCCGAAAAGGGAATTAAATTAAGATTAGTTAATATGGCTCAAAAAAATGCAGAAATTATTGTTCACCAAAAGAAAAAGCTGGAAAACGCATTGATTGAACTTAAAAAGTATCTTAAACTTGAAAAGCTTCCAAGAGTTATTGAAGGCTATGATATTAGTAATATTTCTGGAAAATTAGCTGTTGGTTCAAAAGTATCCTTTTTAGATGCAAAACCTAATAAAAAGAAATACAGACATTTTAAAATTAATACTCCAGGGCCTAATGATTTTGAAATGATGAAGGAGCTATTAACTAAAAGATTTGAAAGGATAGATAAGGATGAGGAACCAGATTTAATTGTTATTGATGGTGGTAAAGGACAATTAGGAATGGCTTGCCAAGTATTAAAAGAGAATAATCTTGAGCATATTCCTATTATTGGTCTTGCTAAAGAATTTGAAGAGATTTATATTCCAAATACTTCAAGACCCATAATCATACCTAAAGATAACAAAGCATTATATTTACTTCAACAGGTAAGAGATGAATCTCATCGTTTCGCTATTACATATCATAGAAAACTTAGAAGTAAAAAGATTACTGAATCTTCTTTAGATAATATCCCTGGAATTGGACAGAATCGTAAGAAATATATTTTAAAAGAATTAGGTTCTATTGATAAAGTTAAAGAAGCTTCTATTGATCAATTAGCCAATATTAAAAGTATGAATAAAAAAGTAGCCGAAAATGTTTATAATTATTATCATAATGAGGAGATGAAGCTAAATGAGTAAAACTTTTAAAATTAAAGTTCATAATATTAATGAAGTTCCATCGGATATTTGTAAGTCTAATATGGAGTATAATATTAATTTCAATAAAAATGAATATTCTCATGAAGAAGAGGAAGTTAAAGAACAATCCACTTCTGTTTCAGACAATTCTACACAATATTTCACAAGGTTTTTTGATAGGTTTAATAGGATTTCAGACTTAGGAAAGGATATTTTTTATGATATTAGCAATGTTTATTATAAAAATAAAAGTACTAAGAACTATGATAAATGCCGTGAAATAATTATAAATAAAAAAGATTAATTTTAATGTTAAGTTATAACTTAAAATTAATAAGCTCTAATAGCTTTATTTTTGAATCATGGCCTTTTGTATTGTTAACTTTTTATTAAATTCTTATTATTTTAATTATTCTTAAAAAAAGCCGTTTTTAGGCAATTTTTTCATTAACTTTAAATATGATGATATAAAAAACTTAATTGTGAAAGCATATTAATTGGTGTATTATATGGTTAAATGTCCAAGATGTGGTTATGAAAATGACACTACAGATATATATTGTAGAAATTGTACCTACCCATTACAAGATCCAAACACCTATTATGGAACTAAAAGAAAAAGAAATTCCAGTTGGAATATTGGGACTGGTAAAAAAATAATTCTTATTGTAGGTATAATTGTTATTGCATTTTTATTATTTTCAATAATTTATAGCATGACCCAACCTTCACTAGAAAGTTCATTAAATGTGGTTACTAATAATAACACCGTACTTGATTCAGAAACTAATCCTTATCAAGTAAACATTACCACTTCAGGTAGCTGGGAAGGAAGAGTTGGGGATGGAAGATATGATAACTACATAAATGGTGTAGGAAACAAACTACTAAAAGTTAGCTCTCCATCATGGGAAGATATAACTGTAAGTATCACAAATGATTACAGTGACACTCCTTTAAAAGTACAATTACTTAAAAATGGAAGGGTAATTGCTGAGAATACAACTTCCACACCAGGTAAAACAATTACATTAAATAATTAAAAAAAGTGGAATAATATCATAATAGCTATTTCTCCATTTTAGAGATTTCCTTTTCAAATAAGTCTATAAGTTCTTCAGTTTTATAAATTCTTATTTCTTGTTCTTCTTTAGGCTTAAAAAGAGATATAAATAGGGTTAAATCATTACATAATTGTTCATATTTAATATTAGTGGTATTGAATGTAGATAATAAGTTAACTAAATTCTCGTAGTCTATTTCTTCATTTTCTTTAATTATAGTTTCAATATTTGCAAATTGGGTTTCCATAAGAAGTTTATCTTTCTCAATTTTGTCTAAAAATTCATCAATTTTTGTTTGACAATTCATTGTAATCACTAATTTAATTATATAACATACAAATAAATATATATTCTTATTTATAGATTATTACTTTAAAGGGGAAGAATAACATGATTAAAGTTGATAATGTTACTAAAATTTATGAATTAGATGATGGTAATGAAATAGTTGCTTTAAATGATATTAGTTTTGAAGTAAAAGAGGGGGAAATTCTAGGTATAATAGGTAAAAGCGGTTCTGGAAAAACTACTCTTTTAAGAGCTTTACGTGGTGTAGAACGTATTAGCGAAGGTTCTATAACAATTGGTGATGTAACTGTAGAGCCTAATTCTTCTCAATATTATTATAATATGCTTAAAAAAGAAACTGCAATTCATCTTCAAAGGTCTTTTGGATTATGGCCTGAAACTGTCCGGGAAAATATCCTAAGAAAATTGTATGCTCGAGAATATGAAGATGAAGCAGGAACTGATTTTGATTTGGCTGAAAGCGAATTTGGTGATGAAGCTGATAAAATAATTGATTTGGTTTCACTTACGGATAAAGCAGGGCATTATGCTTCCGTTTTAAGTGGAGGAGAAAAACAAAGGTTGATTATTGCTCGTCAACTTGCAAAACAACCTAAAGTTCTTCTTTTAGATGAACCTGCTACAATGGCATGTCCTAAAACCAAACAGGAAATATTAACAGCTGTTAAAAAGATCAATGAAGAATTAAATATAACCATTGTAGTGGTATCACATCTTCCAGATATTCAAAGATTCCTTGCAGATAGGGTTATTCTTTTAGAAGATGGTAAAATCAAAGAAGAAGGAGATCCGATTAAAATAACCAGTGATTTCATGTCTGAAATGGAACCAATTGTAGATATTAATAATATAGCTACTGATGAAGATGTAATTGATGTTACTGATGTTTCTAAAAGATTCTATCTCTTAACTGGAGGAGAAGTTCTTAATGTTGAAGATATAAACTTTGAAGTTAAAAAAGAGAATATTTTAAGCTTAATAGGACCTAGTGGAGCAGGTAAGACAGTTCTTTTAAGATTGCTTGGCGGACTTGATTATCCAGACAAAGGAAACATCTACTATAAAGTTGATGATGACTGGAATGATATTGATGTTCCTGGAATGGGAAGAATGGTTGTTAGGAGTAAATTAGGTTTCATGCATCAGGAATTTGCATTAAATCATTATGCAACAGTTTTAAATCAGTTAGCTGTAAGGTTAGGTTATAAAAACCATGATGTGGTAAAAGAAGCAAAAGCTAGAGCTAAAAGATTAGGCTTAGGTGATGAACTATTAGATTCACTTTATTTATTAACAGACTTGCCAGAAAATGAAGCAAAAGCACGTTTACTTCAAGTAGGTTTAATGCCAGAAATTTTAAACGATTTATTCCCTAAATTTCCTGAAACTGCAACTCGTGAGGCAGTAGCAGATATTTTTGAAGCTCTAAATTTACCGCTAGATATTCTTTATAGAAAGTCTTATGAGCTTTCTGGCGGTCAAAAAGTAAGAGTAATGCTGGCTTTAATTTTAGTTTCCAAACCAGAATTTTTATTATTGGATGAACCATTTGGAGATTTAGACCCAATTACATTAAGAACTGTTACCAATTCACTTAAAACAATCTCTAAAAAATATGGTATTACTATAGTAATGATATCTCATAATACTGACTTTATTAAGGAATTAAGTAATAGAGCTATCTTTATGGATAATGGTATTATTAAAGATGATAGTGAAGATGTTGATAAAATTGTAGATGATTTTATCGGCTTTTGTGATGCTAGCTATTTGATGGGAGATTAAGACAATGTTTAAGAATATAATGGTTCCTGTTGATGGATCTAAATATAGTGTTAAAGCTACTGATTATGCAATAGCTATTGCAGAAAAGTTCAATTCAAAAATAATTGCAGTACATGTATTGCAGGATTCATCACAAAATAGTTATGATGATGAAGAGGATAAGGGTAATAAACTTCTTGAAGAGGTTACTAAAAAAGCAAATAATGTAGGGGTAAGTACTATTGAACATTTGATTACTGGCGATCCTTTAAGAGATATGCAAAATATTGTCCGCAAAACCAGGGCTGATTTAGTGGTAATGCATGCTTTTGGTTTAAATACATTTGATGATGCTTTAAATGAAAATCAGATAGGCAGTATTTCTGATAGAGTTATAAGAACGGGAGATGTTCCGGTACTGCTTATCAAATAACTTTTTAGTTATTATCAAAGATATTGCTTTATAATTTTAAAAGAATGAGTTTATATTATCTAAATTATAAATTCATTTTTTCATTGAATTTTTTTAACATAATTTCCAATAATTTATTAAAATTGTTATTTAAACAAAATAAGTATATTTTAAAGGTTAAAGGTAATGTTTGAATGTATTTGTTATTATGCCAGTTAGGATATTTATCTTCTACATATCTGACTATTTTTTTAATGGTATTTTTATCAAAATCATCTAGAAAGCTGCTTCTATATATGGTTCCTATTAATACATGATAAATATAGATAAATTCTATCTTGTCAATGTTTTTTTCATATATTCCATTTTCTTTAGCAAATTTTTCAATATCTTCCATAATGTCATAAATTTGGTAAATCCTATTATCGTAACTATGCATTATTGAATCTGAATTCTGTAGATACATATAATTTAATAAAGGTTTTTCTACAAGGGATATTTTAGGATTTAGCATTAATAATTTAGAAAACACTCCTAAATCTTCATACCATTTTCCTTCAGGATAATAAAGGTTATTTTCTGTAAAAAGAGATGTTTTATATAATTTTCCCCATGGTGCAGGAAATTTTATTAAATCATGATATTCTTTTTTGAATTTCATTTCCTTAGTGGAAGAATCATATACTCTATTGTAATAACAGATAGACATGTCTCCATTATTTTCTTTTATATTCTCATATAATAATTTTAAAAAATCTGGATCAATATAGTCATCACTATCAATAAATGAAATATAAGAGCCAGCAGCTTTTTTAATACCATAATTTCTAGCTGAAGATACTCCACCATTTTCTTTATGATAATATTTGAATCGTTTATCTCCTTCAATATTCTTTTTTATAACTTCTGCAGTTTTATCTGTACTTCCATCGTCAACTAGTATAACTTCAAAGTCTTCATATGATTGCTTTTTAATAGAATCAATACATCTTTTTATGTTATTTTCTTCATTATAACAAGGAATTACAATACTAATTTCCATATTTGCACCATGATTTCGATTTTAAAATTTAGAGTTTTTCAATTATCATGATATCTAATAAAATATTTAAATAATATTATTATAGCTTGTTATTCTATTTATTCAGTTTTTTTCTATTTTTACCATTGTTTATTACTATTAAATTAACATTAACATTTGTTTATGGGTCGATTGAAATATCTTTAAAATTATAATTATTAATTTAAATTCATTTTATAAAGTTTTCAGCCGTTAGTTCA
>OGXX01001211.1_pt1 | contig 26596 bp, 22 predicted proteins | sample 1576301 | NCBI WGS metagenome assembly OGXX01 (sample SAMEA3541469, study PRJEB24748) | human gut metagenome | biome: human gut; feature: human-associated habitat; material: faeces | place: China | collected 2012
TCATATCCGGAAGCACGGCCCCGGTGCAATGATACGCGCCGTCAACATTCACGGCAAACAACCGCCGCCATGCAGCGTAATCCGTATCCGTAAACAGTGCAGTATGCGCAATCCCCGCGTTGTTGATTAAAACATCAATATGCCCAAGGGCAGTACGGGTTTCTTGCACCATGCGTGCCGCATCTTCCGCAGAAGCGACATCACCGCGCACGGCTGTGGCCATCGTACCAAGCTCTGCGAGTGCGGCAATCAGCGCGCGTGCTTCAGCATCTGAAGTGTGGTATCCGATGCCGACACGCCACCCATCCATGGCAAAACGCAGCGCGGCGGCGCGGCCGATTCCACGCGAGGCGCCTGTGATGAATACCGTTTTATGCAAAACGCTACCTCCGTTTCAATTGTTCTGCTAAAACGATATCACACGGGCCACCCATCCGGCAAGGCACACGCGCTTTATTGTGCCGCCTTTTTTTGCACACCGTTCACATCAATAACGGTTTCCCCTTCAAGCAGAAGCTCGCTGATGGTTACGAACTCATATCCTTCAGAGGTTGCAGTCTTGAGCAGTGTGGGCAGATATTCTTTGATTTTGTACCCGTTGTTGTGGCAGAGGATGATGCACCCCGGATGCAGTTTGGGCAAAACGCCGTCCAAAATTGTCTGGGCGCTGCGTTCTTCCTTCCAGTCCACGGTATCATCGGTAGACACGAAAAGGAAGCACCGGACGGAGGAAAAGAGCAGGGAAGTGTAGATGATTTCAGGCAGCACCCGGCTCTTGGATTGGAAAGGTGCTGCGGTTCAGAGAGTGTTGCGATCTGTTTGTACAGCATTATTTCAATATATTGGACTGACGGTCTGTGGAGGGCGAAATTGCGCAATTGGGGCTGCTTGGGTTTCTCGTCACAGTTATGAATGCGCAAAAAAAGTGGTTTTACATTGTGCCGCTTGACTTGCCGCGTACCGATGAGGATATATTGGAACGCTGGCAGAATACACACTGAGCGCGGACCTTTTTGGCCATACGCGGGATCATTCTGTTGCTCAACGCAATGCTGGGGAACGGTTGAAGGCCTCGTTGCTTCGGCAGACGCTGTTTCCGCCTGCAGAGCAGATCGAATCCCGCTATACATTTCTTCAAGGCCGCAGGTGGCTTCTTCCCATAGCAGGGGGAGCGCGTATTCTCGCCAATGGCGGGCGCATCGGCAAAAGATGGGATGATTTAAAAAAGATTGCGGGTGCTGAGCAGGCAGAAGTAGAGGCTTACAACAAATTCATGACAAAGGTTGGGTTATAGAGAACGGATGGTTCGATGATGCTTGAGGAGAGCAGTGGGAAGGCTTGAAAGCCCCTGCGAAACCCGCCATATCTGAGGCGGGTTTCGCAGAAGTATACTTATCCTTACAGCACGAACTTGACCGCGCGGACGACATCAACATAATTTGCGGTTTCCATGCGAATGGTGCGGTCGCCTATGAGGGAAAAGCCGGGATAATAGGACATGGAAACGGCATTTGCATGTTCCTTATATGTAATTTCAAAGATGAATTTTTCCGGCATATCAATGAGGCCTTTGGATAGATCCTGCTTTAAGGCAGCGCATGCGGCTGCCCGGATGCGTTCACAGGCAAGCTCGGGATGGATGCTGCGCGTCATGCTTCCGAAGCCTTCCTTTACCGCAACCGTTTTGAGCAGCGGATACATGGCGGTGCTGTCTTCACAGAGCATTTTATCTCCGGTTAAAAGCACGGTAGGCACCTTCTCATAGTTGGCAACCAGGCTGAACAGCATAAATTCGCTGCATATCTTTCCGTTCAGGCGTACTTCGAGTGGCTTTTGCGAAAAAGTATGAGAGAGGGGGCTGCCATTCCTGCCTGCGGCTGAATGATATCCAATGAACATGGCGGCATCAAAACCCTGATCCACACCGTAAGCCATCGTATACGGATGGCCACATCCGCTGCGGATCAGTTCCACGCAGCGAGGTAACTGGCGGATATCAAGATTGGTTCCACTTGCGTGTGCATCCTTTACTAAAATGAAATCAGCTCCCGCATCAATGGCTCCTTCACAGGCTGCTTTGACCTCGTTTGTCATCTGCTGCGCTGCGGCTGCATAGGTGGGCTGTGTTCGGTTGCATTCCTCCCAAAGCGTTGTAGTGGTGATGCCTTCGATGTCGGCACTGATGAATACGCGCATTTGTTTGCCTCCTTAATCCTTGATACAAGATATTTTAAAAAGAAACGCAATTCATGTTGAAGGTAGTTCTGCTTTTTACTGCTATTAACTTTCGTGCTCTGAAAAGAGCGTTTTGTGCATTCGTTCATGGAAATTAATTCAAATTATATAGAGCATTTTTGATTTGCGCAAGCTTTTATTTCAAGAACATTATATGCCGCTTGCCACAGTTTTCGCTGTGGCAAGCTCTTATTGAAGTAAATACGGGAAAACAGCGGTGGAGAAGTCAGCATCACATCAAGAAATTAAGCAGCGCTTTTCATCTCTGCACATTATTATAGACGCACGTTCCGTCGATATAGGTACGTGTCACATTCGCATGAAGCAAGGCCTCGGCGGGGCAAGTGAGCAGGTCGGTGTCAAGCGTAATGAAATCGGCATACATCCCCGCTTTGATTTTTCCCTTTACGGCCTCGTCATGGGAGGCATATGCACCGGCAGCGGTATAACCATAGAGCGCTTGCTCGCGTGTGAGCCGCTGTTCAGCAAGGAACGGCCCATTGCCCTTGAGATCGCACCGGGTAACAGCACAATAAATCCCCGGAAGCGGCCGGAAGGATTCCACAGGGCAGTCCGTCCCAAAAGCAGTATGTACACCAGAATCAATATAGGTTTTCCAGGCATAGGAGGTGCTGGCAAGCTCCCGCCCAACGCGATCGGTAACGATATGGATGTCATAATCAAGAAAAATTGGCTGGATATAGGCCAGAACATCAAGTTCCTTAAAGCGGCGCAACTGTTTGGCATCCGTGATTTGGCAATGTACGATTCCGTGGCGGGGATGGAGATACGGATACCCCTGCCGTGCGCGTGCAAACGCATTCAGACAGAGTTCGATTGCACCATCTCCGATTGCATGAATTGCCACAGCGATGTTGTTTTTGTGTGCTTCGAGCACAAGGGCATCAAGAGACGCCTGATCGTATACCGCTAAGCCTTTCGTATCCGGAGCGTCGTGGTATGGTTTACGCATAAGCGCTGTCCGTGCGCCTAACGAGCCATCCGCGAGCAGCTTGATGCAGGATATTTTAAACGTGCGGTTGCCATAGCTGTCGTCGATTCCCTTTTCATATAAAAACTGATCGAGCTCACTTTTTTGTGGCAACAGCGCCTGCTTGGCAATGCGCAGACGAAGGCGCCCGGTTTCGCCGGCCTCACGAAGAAGCGACAGAATGGTATAGACAGAATCCGCGGGCATATATTTCAGATCGTCCGATTGAACGCTGGTGATGCCGTTGCGGAACAGATCGGCCTGTGTATCTACCAGCAAATCCAACAATTGCTGTGCGCTCGGGGCGGGGAGAAAGGACTTGATATCATCCAGGACTTCTTCTTTTACTACGCCGTTGGGGATACCTCGCGCATCCGTTTCTACACATGCGCCGAACCGGCTTGCGGTATCAGCAGAAATACCATAAAGCTCCATTGCTTTTTGGTTCAACACACCGATATGAAAGCAGGAGCGCATGATGAGAAGCGGATACTCCGTGGTGATTTCATTGAGATCATCGGCGGTAGGAAATCGCTTTTCATCGGTAAAATAATCCTGATTCCAACCTTCACCGATCAGCCAGAGACCGGAATCCGGGCGGTAGCTTTGCTCAAAGCCGCGGCGCATGCGGAGGATAACTTCGGAAAGCGCAGTGCAGCCTGTGAGATCAACGGAGGATTTGGATTTTGCATAATGCAAATAGTGCATATGGCTGTCGTTAAAACCGGGCATCAAAAACTCGCCACCGCAGTCCAAAACGGAAATGTCGGGGCAGGGATGTTCCTGCAGATAGGCTTCCGCATTCTGCAAACTGCCAACAAATGCGAAGAAACCGCCGACAACGACTGCCGACTCAGCCAGTGGGTTGGCGGAATCCATGGTTGCAATTTTGGCGTTTTGAATCCAGATTGACATAGGCCACCTCAATACTACTGTTTTATATGCTAGGGCGCAGATATTTACTAAAGTTAATTAAGTATACCTTACCGGCCTTGCTTTTTCAATATGGGCATCATTGATATGAATTCAGTAGGAATTTGTAGAAAAGTTAGGGAAAATGAGGTATGCACCTCCAAAAACTGATGCTATAATGAAAGGGTAATTATAAATGGGCAGAGAACAAAAAGAGGAAAAGAGTATGAACATTAGCAAGCGGCGGTTCCTTTTTCAGAATGGTGGGTACTATCATATTTTCTATCGTGATGTGAGGGTCAGTGCCTATGAGCATCCGCACACGCATTCATTTTGGCAATGCCTGTTTGTGAAAAAAGGACGCATTACGCAGATACAGGATGGAACGAAATACTATCAGGTGGAGGGGGAGGTTTTTCTGACGCCGCCGGGGCGCGAGCACAGCTTGTATGTATTTGCGAACGATACGGTTTATTATTGTGTATCTTTTTCCGAAGCTTTGCTGGAGGATGCCCTGATTCCTTACCCACAAATAAAAAAAGATTTTTCTAATATCAAGGTCAATTATTGCGTATCACCCCAACGGCTTGCTCTTTTGGACGCATCCTGTGCGGCGCTGATGAAAATGCCGGAAAGCGTCATGCCTTATGAAAAGGATTGCGGATACCATATAGCGTGTGCTGTGATATCCGCGGCGCTTGCAGACGCTCCGCTGCTCTCTCAAGGGCAACCCAATGATGGGAATGAGCAGGAGAGTACGATGAACGCAGTGGTCCGCTACTTTGAACAATTTTATTTTGAAAATTTAAATATTGAAGAGATTGCAGAAAAATTCGGCTTTAAGCGGGGAACGTTCTGCAATCGCTTCATCGAACGAACGGGCATTTCGCCAAAAAGGTATCTCACGGAAAGGCGAATCCATGAAGCAATGTGCTTGATTGATACCACGGATCTTCCGCTCAATAAGATTGCGGAACAGGTCGGATACAATGATTTTTCCACGTTTTATCGCAATTTTTTGCGCATGACGCAGAAGACCCCCTCTGAATATCAGGCGCAGTTACGATGCACTCAGGAGAAGAAGGCGAGGGAGAGCGAAGCAACAAAGTGAACCGCGGAAAGGAGAACTGTAAGAACATGCATTTCGATAAGATCGAGTCATTAAAAATACAATCCAAATCAAGAAAGTCATAATTATCCAGAAATACGATTCTCCCATGGGGAGAACATATACATATTTATTTAAACGAATTCGGCTCCTGTTCTACGGTACCTGTTAATTACTCAAACGTTTTGGATTCTTTGGTAGGAGAGTTTGACAAGAGCGTGAAGTAAGACTATAATATATCATATAAAGAATTAACAAAAACCGCAAATTAATTATTTTTATACTGTCAAAAAATCGTTTGAATTATGTGGCGCATGGCGCTTTAAGAGGGTTCTGATATGCATTTTGCTTGCAGCATTGGTCAGGATATAGAAAACGCAATTCTCAGCATAAACACAGCAACACTTTATGCGATCATATTTGCTTTACTTGGGTTGCTGATCTTCCTGTTTGTTCGGAATGCGCTCAAAAGACATAAGTTTACTGCAACGTCAGATTCGGATGTTTTTGAAGAAATGGATCGCAGATCAAGGCAAAGCAATCTGCAGGCGCTCTTGGCACGGTTTCCAAATTTGGAACAGTCCTTTGCATGGATTGATGAACAGCTTATGATGGAGCACAGAGCACGGTACATTTGGATTGCGCTTGAGCAGGAATGGTGCTGCGAGGATAAGAACGGCAGAGAAGAGATGCCTTGCTGTTGCCGGCCTTCCCGCGTGGCCTTTCGAGCCGAAAATGAGAACAGATCATTTCAGATTGATGAATACCAAGCAGGACAGTACTTAACTGCTGATGAAAACAAACTAATGGGATGGGGATTGATGGAACGCTGCCGGATGTTGGTCCCTTACCGAAAATATCGCATGCACGTCAACCGAATTACACGAAGCTTTTTTGTTGAGAATGAAGTCCCCGTCAATTGGAAAACAGATACAGTAATTAAAGAAGAATATAGCGTTGAAGTATGGTAACCAGTCAAATGAATTGAATACAATAACAGATTTTACGTTTTTATTCTAGTTTGGGAGGAGGGGAAGCCGTCAAAACATACGGAAACGAAAACGGGAACAAAAAACTCAAATTTTGCAGGAGGAAGTACGAATGAGAAAGATGATTGCGATTCTGTTAAGCCTTACGGTTTTGTTGGGCATTCTTGCAGGATGCGGTGAGAAAACTCCGGCGACCAGCGGCGACGCCCAATGGTTAAATATCGTCATGACAGCAGATCCGGCTACGCTGGATGTTCAGAAAACTACATTTGAGTATGATATCCCCTTAAACATCTATGATCACTTGGTTGAAGCGGTTACGGTCGATGGCGAACCGGAACTGATCCCCGGCTTGGCGGAGAAGTGGGAAATCAGCGAAGACGGCTTGGTTTACACGTTCCATCTGCGCGAAGGCGTGAAATTCCACAATGGGGAAGAGTTTGAGGCGGATGATGTCAAGTTCACGATCGAGCGCATGATGAACCCCGAAAACGAATGCGTTAACACCTGGTTTTTTGACATGATTGACGGTGCAACCGAAATGTGGGAAGGCCAATCGGACGAAGTCAGCGGCGTAAAAGTGATCGATAAATATACGGTTGAAATCACACTGGATTATGCCTTCGGCGGATTCATTGCAAACTTGTCTGCTTGCCCTTGCGCCATCTACAACCGGGAAGCCTGCGAAGCTGCCGGGGAGCAGTTTGGCGTTGACCCTGAACTGACGATTGGCACAGGCCCCTTCCGCGCGAAGGAATGGACGCTGAACGACAAAATCGTTCTCGAAACCAACCCGGATTATTACCGTGGAGCCTCCACGCTTGCCGGCATTGTCTATAAAAACATACCGGATGAAGAAACTCAGCGTATGGAATTTGAAGCAGGGAACATTGATATCTTCTTTGCGTCCAATGCCATCAGCCAGGTGCAGTACTTCCTCGATAGCGAAACCTGGGGAGACCAGGTACATGCTGTCCGCGAAGCGGGTTCTTATTTCTACCTGCCCAACCTGAGCATGGAACCCTATAACGACATTAACGTGCGTAAGGCAATCGCTTCGGCTATTGACCGTCAGATGCTGTTGGATACAATTTATGAAGGTTTCGGCTGGGTCAGCAATGGCATGGTTGTTGAAGGCATCCTTGGCTATAATGAAGACCTTAAGTTCTTGCCTTACGATCCTGACGCGGCAAAGGAATATCTTGCCGCCGCCGGTTATGGCCCCGGTGAGCTCACGATTAAGTGCATGATGGATATGGGCACCGGAACCGAGTATAAGATGAATATTGCAATTCAGGCAATGCTTGCTGAGGTCGGCATTAACATGGAACTGCAGCAGGTTGATGACGCAACGTATTATCAGAACCGCTTGGATGGAACGATCCCCATGGAGCGCAACTGCTGGTGGGTTGACTACAACGATCCGGACAACGTGCTCTACAGCTATTTCTCCCGCAGGGCACAGGAAAGCAACTCCGTTGGTTTGGATGATGAATACGTATTTGAAACGCTTGAAGCCGCTCGCAGGGAGACTGATCCTGATGCGCGTATAAAGATGTATCAGGATATTGAAGCGCACCTTCTCGAGAATGTTTGCTTTATCCCGATTTTCCAGCCGCAGCTGACTGTTATCACTCAGCCTAACATCAGCAACTATGTTCCTGCGTGGAACGGTTGGACTTCTACCAACTATTACGGGGTTGAAAAGAACTGATTGCGTATAAAAGCAATCGAACCCTGTAGCGAATGAAATTGCGGGCAACCGCACGGTTGCCCGCAATTTTGATTCATTCTGATAATAGTGGGGCTTATTCTTTACGAGGTGTTGAATGGTTACTTATATCATCAAACGAATCTTGACGGCAATCCCGATTCTAATCGGAATTGTTTTCTTGATTTTTTTAATGCTTCAGGTTGTACCGGGCGACCCTATCACGGTCATGATGAAGGAGAAGGCAAACCCGGAGGTTATCGCAAATCTAACAGAGCGAATGCACTTGGATGACCCTTGGTATGTGCGCTTTGTTCGTTATATATGGGACGCGCTGCATGGTGATTTCGGCATTTCCTATAAAATGAAAAACCGTGCGGTTCTTGATATGATCATGGATGCGTTCCCCAATACGGTGAAGCTTACGATTGCTTCATTGCTTGTTGCATGGTGCATCGGTATTCCGGTCGGCATAGTTTCGGCCGTTAAGCGGGGATCGGTGTTGGACAATCTCCTGATGACATTTTCCCTCTGCGGCGTTTCTATGCCGACATTCTGGGTTGCCATCCTGTTCCAGTTTGTGTTTGGACATACCTTGCGTTTGCTGCCGATTTCCGGATTCTCTTCGTTTAAGCATTTGATTATGCCCGCATTTGTTTTGGGATGGAGCTATTCCGGATCCATTGCGCGCATGACGCGCACCAACCTGTTGGAAGCCATGCACAATGACTATATTCGCACTGCACGTGCGAAAGGCTTGAATGAAGGTGGCGTGATTCGACTGCATGCGTTGAAGAATTCCATGATGCCGGTTGTTACGATGATGGCTATGCAGGTGGCGGGCATGTTGTCCGGCGCTGTTATGACGGAAACCATCTTCAGCATTCCGGGGCTTGGGCGCATCACGGTTGATGCAATCAAGAACAGGGATATGCCGTTGCTGCAAGGCGCGACCATTTTTGCCGCGACGCTTATCATCATCGGGAACCTGATTGCGGATATCACCTATTCACTGCTGGATCCCAGAATTCGTGTCAATTAAGGAAAGGAGCGTTGCTTATGTCTCAAGAAGACACCAGGATCGACCTTTCTGAGATGAAAGACACAGATCCTATCATTTCCTATGAACAAACTGAGGAAGCCGAACTGGTTGAACTCAACAGCACATGGGATAACATCGTCAACACATTCAAGCATAACCGTCTGGCGATGATCGGGCTGGTCGTCATTGTGCTGATCATTCTCGCGGCAGTGTTCGCACCGGTGGTTTCGCCGTATGATCCCTATGTTCAGGATCTGCCGAACAAGCTCGCAAAACCGTCTGCCGAACACTTGCTGGGAACCGACTCTTTTGGCCGTGACATGTTGACCCGCCTGTTTTATGGCGCGCGCAACTCCCTGATTATCGGCTTGATCCCAAGCGTCATTTCCATCATTGTTGGAAGCATCATGGGTTTGATGGCAGGGTTCCTGGGGAAAACGGCGGATGCCATCATCATGCGTGCGGCAGACATCGTTTTGTCGTTTCCCTCCTTGCTGTTGGCTATGGTTATCATGTATACGCTGGGGGCGAGTCTGCTGAACCTGTTTATCGCGTTGAGCCTGATCAATTGGGGCATGACGGCGAGAACGGTTCGCGCCCAAACATTGCAGCTGCGTGAAAAAGAGTTCGTGGAAGCTGCCCGCTCTGTCGGCGTAAAAAAGAGCACGATTATGTTCCGGCATATCCTGCCGAACTGCATTCCGTCGCTGATCGTAATTTTTACTTTGGATATCCCGAGTGCAATCATGAGCGAAGCGAGCTTGTCCTTCCTGGGTGTCGGCGCGCAGCCGCCTGAAGCCAGCTGGGGGTTGATGGTCAGCGAGAACAAAGACAACCTGACAAAAGCGCCCTGGGTTGCCTTGGTTCCCGGTTTTGCGATTATGCTGTTGGTTTTAGCCTTCAATTTTGTAGGGGATGGTTTGCGCGATGCACTTGACCCCACGTTGAAGGAATGAGGAGGGAACCAAGAATGAGCAATCAAACTTTACTCGAAATCCGTGGATTGAAAACACATTTTTTCACCAGATATGGCGAAGTGCCTGCTGTTGACGGCGTGGATATTACAGTGCCGGCAGGAAAGATTGTTGGCATCGTGGGAGAATCGGGCTGCGGCAAAAGCGTAACGGCTATGTCCATCATGCATTTGGTTCAGCGCCCCGGCCGGGTTGTTGACGGTCAGATCCTGTTCCATGGGGAAGACCTGGTGCCCAAAACTACGCGGGAGATCAACGAAATCCGGGGCAACAAAATTTCAATGATCTTCCAGGAACCGATGACGTCCCTTAACCCGGTATACACGATCGGCAGGCAGGTCAGCGAGGCCATTTTATTGCACCAGAATGTCAGCGCGGAAAAAGCAAAAGAGTTGACAATCGAAATTTTGCGGAAGGTTGGCATTCCTGAACCCGAAAAGCGATATAAATCATATCCGCATCAGCTGTCTGGAGGCATGCGGCAACGCGTGATGATCGGCATGGCAATGGTGTGCAACCCTGAGTTGATGATTGCAGACGAACCAACGACAGCGCTCGATGTGACGATTGAAGCACAGATTTTGCATCTGATGCGTGGGCTGCAAAAGGAAAAAGGGACTTCGGTCATCATGATAACCCATAACCTGGGTGTCGTGGCCGAACTGTGCGATGAAGTCTATGTCATGTATGCCGGAAAAGTTATGGAGCATGCCAATGTTTATGAGCTGTTCCAGAACCCGAGCCACCCTTACACATATGGCTTGCTGAATTCAATCCCGGATACTTCGGAAGCGAAGGACAGGCTATATACGATTAAGGGCATGGTTCCGAATCTGCTGGCACTGCCCAAAGGCTGCCGTTTCTGTCCGCGTTGCCCAAAGGCGATGAAGATTTGCACGATGCGTGAACCCGAAATGCAAACGGTATCGGATGGGCATACAGCCCGCTGCTTCCTCTTTGATAAGGAGGTTATGAGCAAATGAACGGAAAAACGCTGATTGAGACAAAGGGCCTTACCAAAGAGTTTAAGGTTGGGTCCAGCAATTGGGGAAAATCAAAAGCGGTTGTACATGCCGTAACGGATGTTAATCTGTCGATTTATGAGGGCGAAACGCTTGCGCTGGTGGGCGAATCCGGTTGCGGGAAATCTACCTTAGGGCGTTTGATCCTGAACTTGATTGAACCGACGGCTGGGACGGTTGCGTTTGAGGGAAAAGTCATGCAGGAGATGAAGCCGGAAGAAATGCGCCAGCTTCGCAGAAAAATGCAGCTCATTTTTCAGGATCCGTATGCATCGCTTAATCCCCGCTGGACGATCCGCGATATTGTGGCGGAACCGTTGGATACCTATAAAGTGTATAAAACGAAAGCCGAAACGACGCAGCGTGTAGAGGAATTGCTGAAGAAATGCGGAATCAGGCCGGAATTTATCAACAGATATCCGCACCAGTTTTCCGGCGGACAGCGACAACGCGTTGGCATTGCCCGCGCTTTGGCACTCAATCCCAAGCTGATCGTTTGCGATGAACCGGTTTCGGCGCTGGATGTGTCGATTCAAGCGCAGGTGCTGAACCTGCTGGGGGATTTGCAGAAAGAAATGAATCTGACCTACCTCTTTATCTCCCATGATTTGAGCGTTGTGCGGTATTTGTCGGATCGCGTTTGCGTGATGTTCCTCGGGAAAGTGTGCGAGCTTGGAATCACTGCGGATGTTTACGGGAAACCGCTGCATCCCTATACCCGCTTTTTGCTGGAGGCTGTTCCAAAACCGAATCCGTTGCACAGGAAAGAGGACAAAGAAATGCTTACCGGAGAGATCCCAAGCCCGGTAAATCCTCCTTCCGGGTGCAGGTTCCATACGCGTTGTCCGTATGCAAAGGAAATTTGCTCGCAGCAGGAACCGGAGATGCAGGAGAAGGCGCCGCATCGGTATGTTGCCTGCCATTTTTGCTGAGAAATAACATCACAATCATAACATCATTGGAATTAAACGAGGGCGCGGATTTCCGCGCCCTCGTTTCAGATAAACACAGCAGACTGCGCTTTAGAAATCATGATATCGGAATGTGAAAGGCGGTATGGCGTTTTGAAAGAAAAGGCATGCAGATGACAGCTGGAGATGACTCTGTGATGTGCTGTGCCAATGTCCAAAACGGAAACGTTGATAGCGGGGATAAAAAGCTTATGTCCGCCTCGTAAACAGAAAACGTTCCTTTGCAGCGTTTTTGTAGGAACGCGAAATGGGGACGCTTTGCCCGCTTTTGAGCAGAAAGCTATCCTGAACCATGGATACGACATATTGCATGTTAACATAATAGCTTTGATGGCAGCGGAAAAACTGGTTGCAGTTAGTTCCGGTCAGCAGTTCCGCCGGGGTGCGCTGCGTCCAGTATTCCTGTGTTGTGGTTTGAATGCGGGTTTTGTGCAGCACCCGTTCAAGGGAAATAATATCATCCTCGGAAATGCGGATGGCTTCGGAACGTCCATTTTTCAGAAGGATCGTCCGCGAAAAGGCGGAGCGCACTTTGCTGACGGCTTTCTGCAATGCCGGAATAAAATGGCTTTCCATCTGTTCCTTCAGCACAGAATACACATGATCTGCCGCATATACTTCAGTGGCATACTTCAAATATGCGCTCAGAAAGATGATCTGGCAACTCGGCACAAGCGCATTGATTTGCTTTGCGAGAGCAATGCCGTTCATTTGCTCCATACAGACATCCACAATCGCGATATCCGCAGGAAACGACTGGGCCTTAAGGTCATCCAAAAGCTCTTGCGGATTCGTGTACTGCCGGATTTTTGCATCGGCGTATTCTGGAACGCGTTCAATCATTTGTGCGGTGTATGCGCAATGGAGCAGTTCGTCATCGCAGATTGCAATTCGAAGCATTTTCATTCCTCCTTATGCTTGCATAGTAAGTAAAGAACAGAAACATCCGTCCTTAACGCTTGTGAGAAACGACCCGCCGTATTGCACGGCGAGCCCGTTCAAAATGTGCATGCCGACGCCGCGGCTCAGGCCGGAAATGCGGGGGCGGTGCACCGGGTCATCCGGCGTGCTGTTTTCCATGCGGATGCTGCATATTCCATCCGAAACGCTTGCGCAGATGCGGATTGTACGCTGCTCCGGCGCAACCTGCATGCAGGCTTCCTCCGCATTGTCCATGAAGTTGCCGAAGGCGCTTACCAGATCAACATTGGCAATGCGTGTTTCCGCAGGGAGTGTGACATGCGCTTCCACGGAGATCCCTTTCTGCTGCGCCTCGCTGATGCGGCGGAACAGGAACGCATCCACAATGGGGTTTTCACATTCGCCCAGGTTGGATTGGAATTTATGCCGCGGAATAAGCTCATCAGCATACCGGGCGGCCTGTTCCAACTCGCCGTTTTCCAACAGCGCACGAACCGTGTGCATGTGGCTTGCGATATCGTGGCGGAGCATGCGGATGGTTTCATATTGTGTGGTCAACGCGCTGTAGTGCTCCTTTTGACTTTCCACCTGCTCCGCAAGGTATGCGTTGACTGCCTTAAGAACATCAGCAATGGGGAAGCCACCGAGTGAACGCTACCTTGCAGGCAAAAGCGCAGTGCTTTTTAGCACGATCGATGGATGAGGGGAAAGTCGGAAATGCGTGAATGTGATTTATACTGTCTGGTGTGCGGCGAGTATTGTGGTGAAGGCCGCATAATTTGTGAAGAATGTGAAGGAAAGCTGAGAGCCGCGTTGAAAATACGCAAAATGCTTTATGAAGAATCGAAAAGGGCAAAACGAGCTGCTGAAGCTCATCAATCGAAAAAGACGAAACGGACTGTTGATCCGCATCAATAGATTTGCATAATATGCCCACATAGCAACATGGGAACCGAGTCACGTGGCCGGTTCCCATGTTCTTTTTTTGCGCCGCTGTAGTTTTATTCCGTGGCGCCTAGGGCTTAATGAGTCTCCGAAACCCATTCCGCTTCCGCGTGCCGGCTCTGTTAAATATATGAAGTATATCCCTTCACAGAAACGAGTCTTGTTGCGGCAAGGCGCAGGAGCGATTATTTTTCCAAGCGTGCAGAGGATTACATAAAGATAATCCGCGAGTATTTTGCGGCGCCGTAATAAAATTTGAGGGTCCATTTGCAAGGGGCTGCAAAATCGGGATCATAGCGCGAATACGCATATTCAGCAATAAGCGGAATATTGGATGGCATGGAGGAAAGCGCGGCGTTTGCCGGCGTGATATCGTCCGTGGAAATATTGTCGCCCGCCTTTAAACTCACGGCAACGTAATTCGACGTTTCTCATTAATATCCTTTTTCGTGTGCAGAAAGGCCTTTTATTCTTGATTGGGAATCAGCGTAATGCTGCTACGATATTGCGCGGGGGAAACTCCGTTGACCTTCACAAAGTTTCGATAAAACGTAGAAAAATCATCATAACCTACACGATGAGATATTTCATTTAAGGAAAGCCGGCCAACACTCATAAGGCGCATTGCTTCCTTTATGCGTGCCTCAACAAGATATTGCTTTACAGATTGCCCTGTGCATTGTTGGAATGCCTTATAGAAAGCACTTTTGGAAAGCATGCTGATATGTACCAATTCATCGACAGACAGCGGCTGGTCATAATTTGCGTTGATATGCTGTATGACACGCTGCACCGCGGATTCGGGATATTCTTCATTGGTCTGGGTTGGCAACATCGGAAAAGGATGATGGGCAGCAGTATAGGCATCGCGCAGCATGATAATTAGAGCCGAAATAACAAGGAAATGCCCTGCCTGAAAGGGCGAGGTATTATCGTAGCTCTGCTCGTCAAGCAGACATTCAAAACAATGGCACAACCGTCCCTGCACTTCACCAGAAAGTTTAATTGCAGATGGAAGATTTTGAAAGTCGCGGCGCAAACCCTGAAAGTATGAAAACAGGATATCTGCAATATTTTGCGAAAAGGAAAGACAATAATATCGTGTGTTCTCAAAAATATACAGGCTGTGTTCAACATTAATTGGCGTAAAAAAGCATTCACCGGGACGTTGTAATATTTCCCGCCCGAACTGGTTTTCCAAAATTTGCCCTTCAATAATATACATGCATTGATGAAACTCATGACGATGCGGTTCCACGGAACCTGTATAACCCTCGCCAACATAAATATGGTAATTGCTTTTGCTTTGGAATAAAAAGCGGCGGTATCGGCTGTTCATGAGTACTCCTGTAAACTGTATTTATTAATAATTATAAAATAAATGATTTGCAGATAAAATGCAATGGCATTTATGCAAAAAAGTATAAAATGCAATTGCAAATTAAAGCTTGGATACAATAATATATTATCATAAACAGAATTCGATATTCTTTAGTGTATTTAAACCGAGGCACAACAACAGAGGAAGCAAATAAGTGAGGAGAGATGGGATGAAAGTATACATTACAATGGATGCTGAAGGGATTTCGGGAATTTACAAACTAGCACAGGTAATGCCCGGACATACGGAATACGATTACGCGCGAAAGCTGATGGCGGGGGATATTAACGCTGCGGCAGCCGGCGCATTTGAGGCGGGAGCAAATACGGTGTTTGTAAATGACGCGCATAATGGCGGCGATAATTTGCGTATCATGGACTTGGACGAACGCGTTGTGCTTTGCTCAGGCGCTGACAGACCATACACCATGGCGGAAGGAGCGCAAAAAGGGTTCGATGCGGCGCTTTTGGTTGGATACCATACACGCAAAGGGTCAAAGGGTGTGATTAGTCACAGCTATGCATATGGCTCTATGGTGGAAATGCGTTTGAATGGCAAGGTTATTTCAGAATATGAGCTGATCGGATATATGATCGGTTATTATGGTACACCTGTTGTATTTATTTCTGGTGATGATATTGTAACAGCTGATGCAAAGGAAAATATTCCAGGCATCCATGCTGTTGTTGTAAAAGAATGCATCAGTAATGGTGCTGCAAGTTGTATTCATCCAAATGTTACGGCACGGATGATCCGTGATGAAGTAAAAGCGGCACTTGTAAACCTTAAGGCAGAAGGAATCAAGCCGATGACGGTCAAAGGCCCGGTGCAAATTGATGTGCGCTACAGTGCGGAAGCGCAGGCATGGAAGGCGATGATGGCACCGAACACAGAGCGCATTACGGAGACAACCGTGCGCTATCACGGCAAGGACTATAAAGAAGCATACAACGCATTTGTGGCAGGAACGGGACTGGCCAGCACGTTCGGGGATGATGCGGCACTGTATAAAAACAAGTAATTCAAACAAAACAAGCAGCATTTAAGTAGAAAAGAAGGGAGAGAGCATGAGAAACGCGCGATGGTCTTACAGCAAAACAATAGCTGCCGCAGCAAAAACGTTTGAACGGATGCGGAACAACCATGTTTATTTTATTTTGATGTGGATCTGCGGCCTTTTTACACTGATTCCCACAGCAATCATCCATGCATGCGCACAACGGAAGGGGCAAAAAAAAGGAGGCGGGTATCGGGAGTTCTGCAGGACTGCTGAGGCTGCGGCATTACGCGAAGAGGTGCATTCAGAGCTTACGCGTAAAAACGAATACTTTGGCATTTCCATGTCATCGGAGCAACTGGATCATGCATTGGAAAATGAATTTCGCCGCCAGGCGGAGGAAGCAATCGCTCGCCAGCATAGCCGGCAAGGCGCCCGGCTGATGGATACACTGAAGAAGATGCTGGAATCAAAACTGTTTTTCGCATTTTCGCTTATTGTTTCCTTCCCCCTATATCTTCTGGCAATTATCTATGCGCAACCATATGTAAAATATATTGTTGAACGCATTATTATGATGGTATTTGTGCTTATGGGTGTGACGATCGTGGTGTTTTCTATTATTTTTATTTCACCAACAGACCCTGCGGCAAGTGTTCTCGGGCCTGACGCACCAAAGGAAGCGGTTGAAAATTTCCGCCGCGTATATGGCCTGAACGAGCCATATCATGTGCAGCTTTGGAACACATTCCGGAAAGTCGTTACATTTGACCTTGGGTCTTCCTACGTTGGAAATCAGGACATCGGGGAAGCAATATCGAGAAAATTCCCCGTGACGCTTGTTGTGGGAATTGCTTCGCTTGCTGTAGCACTGCTTATTGCAATGCCTGCGGGCATTATTTCCGCAATAAAGCAGTATTCGGGGTTAGACTACGCTTTGATGCTAGTTGCATTGCTCGGGCTTTCCATCCCAAATTTCTGGCTGGGATTAATTTTGATTCTGGAATTCTCGATTCAACTAAAATGGCTTCCGGCGATGTACCAAGCAGAAAATCTCCTTACACTTATTATGCCCGCATTTGTAGTTGGTACTGGCATGTCAGCGCAAATTGCCCGCATGACACGTTCCTCCATGCTTGAAGTCGCACGGCAAGATTATGTTATGATGGCACGCGCAAAAGGACTTCCGGAAAACAAGGTCGTATCGCGATATATCCTGAAAAATGCGCTTTTGCCGATTATTACAGTCATAGGTATGTCATTTGCTGCAACACTGAGCGGCGCCGCTACAACGGAAAAGGTGTTCAACATTAAGGGTATGTGCGAATACATTTCGTCCAGCACGCTCCTGCCGGATACCCCTGTTGTAATCGGAGGCGTCATTTACATTGCGGCGGCGATCTCCATTTCAAACCTGATCGTAGACTTGATTTACACGTTTGTGGATCCGCGCCTGAAAACACGGCTGCGGAATTATTAAGGAGGAGCGCGACATGAAAAACGTGCGTAAGCCTGCAAAAGCTAATGTTGCATCGGAGTTTTACCGTCGCTTCAAAAAACAAATGCTTAACATGCACACAGAGCACAGGGTGATTGCGATTGCTTTAGGGGCAACGGCGGTATTCGTTTTAATCTTTGCTTTGAATATTTATGACATGTATGAAAAATCTTTTAACCCGTTTTTCATAATGTTGACAGGTGCATATGTGTTCGAGCTGGGATACATTTATTTTGTTTCCCGAAAGTTGAAAGCAGAACTGCTTTCGGGCGACAATTCCAGGCTGACGAGGCTGTTGGGCATTCCAATGTTCCTGTTCCTTGTTACCGGCAACTTCTTTGCGTTTGCCGCAGGCGGCATTCTGCTTAAAAGGAATCCAACGATTGAATATCAGCTTTGCATCTACATGATCATGACGAATGTGGCGGCAGCACTCGTATCTTGCTTAAACCTCTTTAAAGAGTATGTAGCGAGTACGTTTTTTCTGGGAATGGGTTTGCTTGCCGCGCTTACAGTGTTCTATATAATTGCTACGGTTATGATCGCAAAGCGTGTGACACAGAAGGAGATCGATAAACGCCTGATTTGGCTCTCCATCCCACTGGCGCTCTCCGGTATATCCGGAAACCTGTTTGCGCTTGCGCTTGCACTTGTGATTTTCCGCCGATGCAAACAAGAGAACAAAGATGTATCCATTAAATGGGTAGATGTGGTACGCCGTCTATTTAAAAACCAAATGGCTGTGGCAGGAGCGTTTATTGTAGTGTTCCTGATTGCGCTTTCGGTATGGAGCTCACTCACGTTTGAAGATTATGTTATATTTGATAACGATTATTCGGCATTGCTGCTTAAACCGTCGTTGCAATATCCGTTTGGTACCGATGAATTCGGCAGATGTGTATTCTCCCGAATCATCTATGGTGCCCGAATCTCCTTGCTGATTGGCCTTGCCTCGATAACGTATCCCATTTTTATCGGAGGAACGTTGGGCGCATTGGCGGGGTACTATGGCGGAAAACTGGATGATTGCATCATGCGCGTTATGGACGTTATTTATGCGATTCCGGGAGTTCTGCTTTCAATGGTAATTATCGCATCCTTTGGCGCTACGGTTCCAAACCTGATTATTGCGCTTGGTGTTGGTCGCATCGCATCTTATGCGAGAGTAACGCGTGCCACCGTGCTCAATATGGCGAATGCTGAGTTTGTTGAGGCCGCAAAAGCCTGTGGAGCAAACGACAGCGTGATCATTTTTAAACACATTATTCTCAACTCACTTTCACCAATCATTGTGAATGCAACAATCGGTATCGGTGGAGTGGTGCTTTCTACAAGCTCGCTTTCCTACTTGGGAATCGGAATCCCTTCCCATATTCCGGAATGGGGCAACGTGTTGCGTGCAGGCAGCACATATTTGGAGACTCAACCATATCTTGCCATTTTTCCCGGGCTTGCAATTATTGTGTTGGTGTTAGCGTTTAACTTCTTTGGCGACGGCGTACGCGACGCGCTGGATCCCAAGCTGAAATAAGGAGGAAAAACATGAACGATACTCCTCTGCTGAGAATTGAAGACCTGAGTGTGCAATATATGACAGATGAAGATGTTGTGCATGCGGTGAACGGGCTTAACGTTGAGCTGTACAAAGGCGAGAGTCTGGGTTTTGTAGGTGAAACCGGGGCGGGAAAAACGACGGCTGCACTTTCGGTAATTCAGCTTTTGCCTGAACCTGCCGGCGTTATTACCGGTGGAAGCATTTGGTATAACGGCCGCAACCTGATTGAAAACAAAGAAAAAGAAAACGTTGAGATGCGTGGCGATGGCATTTCCATGATTTTTCAGGACCCGATGACGGCGCTGAACCCAACGCTGCGTATCAGCCGGCAAATGATGGAGGTTGTGGAATCTCATCGCAAGGTTTCACGCCGTGAGGCGGAGACTATTTGCATTGATATGCTGGAAAAGGTGGGAATTAAGCGGGATCGCTTTGATGATTATCCCCATCAGCTTTCGGGCGGCATGAAGCAACGTGTCGTAATTGCTATGGCGTTGTTGTGCAATCCTGAAATACTGATTGCGGATGAGCCCACGACAGCTTTGGATGTAACGATTCAGGCACAGATCCTCGAAATCATCAAAAATCTGATCAAAGAATCCGGGATGTCCATGATCCTTATAACGCACGACTTGGGTATCGTAGCGGAGACTTGCAACCGTATTGCTGTAATATACGGCGGGAGCGTCGTAGAAAGCGGCACTGTGCGCGAGGTATATAAAAATCCTCTGCACCCATATACACGCGGTTTGTTTGCCTCGATTCCAAAACTTGATGATGACAGTGTGGAGCTCCAACCCATTGAAGGCGAGCCGCCGAACCCCGTTCATATGCCGTCGGGATGTGCATTCCATCCACGTTGCAGCTATTGCCAGGACATCTGCCGGAAAGAGGCGCCCCGGATGCATGGGGAAGCCCACCAGGTATGGTGCCATCTCGACCTTCGGGAGGTAGAAAAGCATGGATAAAAAGACGATCCTAGAGACCCGCGAGCTAAAAAAGTATTTTAAAGTGCCGAATGGATATCTGCATGCAGTAGATAATGTTTCTTTCAAAATCAAGGAAGGAGAAACCCTTGGCATCGTTGGGGAATCCGGCTGTGGAAAATCGACTTTAGGGCGTGTAATCTTGCGTCTGCATGAGCCGACTGCGGGAAAGGTATTGTTTGACGGCATGAACATCACTGCGTTTGACCGAAAGGAAATGCAGCGGATGCGCAGCAGGATGCAAATCATATTTCAGGATCCGTTTTCTTCGCTTAATCCGCGGTATACTGTTGCGCAAATCATTGAAGAACCCCTTAGGCTCAACAAGATCGGAGCGTCGGCGGAAGATCGCAGAAAACGGATTGAAGCGATGATGGATCTTGTAGGGCTTGCAAAACGAACCTATAACTCTTATCCGCACGAATTTGACGGGGGACGGAGGCAGCGTATTGTAATTGCCCGTGCGCTTGTTTTAGATCCCAAATTTATAGTTTGCGATGAACCGGTTTCCGCATTGGATATGTCCATTCAAGCGCAAATCCTCAATTTAATGATTCGCCTTCAGAGGCAGATGGGACTGACATATATGTTTATTTCACACGATTTGAGTGTGGTCAAACATATTTCAACCGATGTCGGCGTGATGTACTTGGGCCAAATGGTAGAAAAAGCGCCAAAGCAGTCGCTTTATGAAAAACCGTTGCACCCATATACAGTTGCCTTGCTTTCGGCGATTCCATTGCCTGATCCGGACGCAAGCCGCAAAAAGATTATTTTACAGGGCGAAATCGCATCACCAATCAACCCCAAACCAGGTTGCCGTTTCGCATTGCGTTGCCCGTTCGTGCAGGAACACTGCAGGATAGAAACACCAGAATTACTTGAAGTTATGCCGGATCATTTTGTAGCTTGCCATAGAAGCGCAGAAATGCAGATGGGAACGCTAAATTACTGAGTCATGCAAGACTGCCCACCTGGGCAGGCATGAAATAAAACTAAGGACAAACAAGGGAGGAACGACACCATGAGGAAAAAAGTAGCCATTTTGCTGTGCTTAGCAATGCTGATCGGACTTATTTGCGGTTGTAATGCGCAAACCCGTAATGATCCTCAGCAACAGCAGAGCGGGCAGAGCAACTCCAATGGGGGAAACGAACCGTCCAACAACACCCCGGCAGTGCAGCGAGACCCCGTGGAGCTTACGCTTCTTGTTACATCTTCAGATGAGAAAACCGCAAACGTTGTTCGGGACCAACTTAAAAAAGCAGGGATCAATGTAACGGTTAATGTCTACCCGGATAGTGGCACGTTTAATGCTGCCGTGGATACGGAAGAGTATGACATGATGGTTCGGGGCTATTCCGGCGCTGGATCTCCCGATGCAAACGTCCGCGGCCCATTCCACTCTAACGGAGGATGGAATACCACCGGCCATAACGATCCTGAGATTGATGCGCTGATCGATGAAGCATCCAGACTTACCGATGCAGAAGCTTTGGAAGTTTACAAAAAACTTGAAACTACGCTGATAGAAGATAAGGCGCTTACGGTTCCGCTGTACAGCACGCTCAAAACATACGCTGTCAATAAAAACACTGTGAAAGCGGATTCGATTGAGACCAGCGTGGGCGGAGCTCGCTGGGTATGGAGCACAGAATACAATGATATGTCCCAGAGTGAGGATCGTCACTATGTAATGGGCATCAACTGGGCAAACCCCAACAGCTTTGACTGTGTACAGGGGCGCGACGGCACGACCTATTATCAACGTACCAACATCAACGTCCCGCTGATCCAGTGTGCCATGGGCGGCGTTACAACTACGCGCGGCTCTCTCACAAAAACATACACTGCAGCGGACGGTAATATGGATTTCTATTTCCTGCTCCGTACCGATATTAACTTTGGCACAACCGTTGACGGCAAAGCTGTTGATACTGGGCTTCCCGTTGCCGCAGAGGATGTGAAATACACTTACGACCGCGCCATGTCGGACACGGTTCCAAACTCCGTGGGCAAGAGCTATCTTTCCTTTGTAGAATCCGTGAACATCGTATCAGATGTGGAAGAACTCAAAGCTGTTAAAGCGGCGGGCTCAGATACGACTGTATTCGATGTGCTCAATGAAGGCCTGGAAAAACCTTTCACCACCATTGCAGCTGATAAGTATGATGTGGATGCTGATGCGGGGAAGTACCAAGTCGTTCATATCCGTTTGACAGAGCAGTATCCACAGCAATTGGTGACACTTTCTGCAGGTCAAATCAGTATCGTCTGCATGGATAGGATCGAAGAAGTAAACAAGGGCATTGATGTAAGCAATTACGATCCGAATACTCATGTGCTTTACGGGGATCCAAGCACGCTTAAACAGGGAGCAGATCACGGCGTGTACTTCAGTGGCCCGTATGTGCTCAACTATGTCGATGATTATGGCTCTTATCTGGAACGCAATCCCGGTTGGAATCCAGAGGCTGAAGATGCTGCAAAAATCCGTTACGTTGACATGTTGGCCATTTCCGACAACAGCACGCAGACTGCAGCGTTCCGCAACGGAGAACTGGATGAGGCAATGCCTGGGGGAGAAAACATTGCCCTGTGCGAAGCGGATGAGAACATCAATATGGTGAAGACGCCATCCGTTTCGGTAACCTCGGTATACCCAATCCTGCGCGGCAACAGTAAAATGTTGGATGAGAACCTCCGCAAGGCCGTACTTTATGCCATCAACACCGATGAAATCATCGCGGTTATGGGAAAAGACAACTACGTTCCTGCCAACTCTAACCTGATCATGCTTGATACAGGATATCGGTTCCAGCAGGATTTGGTGAAGTCCGCTGAATACCTTGAAGCATATTATCAATCAATCGGAGAATAAACGATAGCTGGACCTGCCCCATATTTGCGGCAAACGCTAAGCTGAAATTGTATAGGACAAGTAGTATTATTGGGGTAAAAATGCCGGTTTCCGGCATTTTTACCTTCGAAATACTCATTAGTTCTACATGATCATATCTGAGGGGGGACGGACAAAAACTGGACTATACTTATGGGGTAAGAGAGTATTTATTCAGAGAAACAGTGCCATGGAGCGCTCATCCTATATCATAGGTACAACTCCCTCGCTAAAACAATCACTCAGTTGAACTGTCCGGCAAAACAGTGAACTATCTACAACAACTGGATAACGAGAAGAAGATATTTGCTGCAAAAGCGTTCGAACTTTTACGGCGCAAATGGCCGAAACATCCATGCGGCGCCACGTTTATACTGGGTGCCAAGCTGGTGCAGAAACTCATTCAACGCCTTAGCCGACATGCCGTAATCCTTCGCAATAGTCGTGACGGATACAACATTGGGTGCAGACAGAATCGAATCGTAGTATGGTGTTATCCTGGACCTGTTGACAAAGTAGCTTCAGTAGCCTCTATGTGGTAAAATAACCATAAGGAGGGATGGAGCATGATGGGACGGCGAGATGGGCAAATGGCAATGGTTTTCGTGGACATGGAGTCCTTAATCCCAGAGAATCACTTATTGCGAAAAATTGACCAGATCATATCCTTCGAGTTTATATATGACTTGCTTGCACCATATTATCCCTCTATCGGGCGTCCATCTGTGGATCCCTTCTGCATGTTCAAGATGCTACTGGTGGGTTATCCGTATGGCATCAAATCGGAACGTCGGTTGGAAGAGGAAGTGCGGCTCAATCTCGCTTACCGTTGGTTCTGTGGTTTTGAACTGGATGAGGCAATTCCGGATCACTCCACCTTCAGCAAAACCAGAACACGTAAATGGCAGCAAAGCAATCTTTTTCAAAAAAGTTTTCAGGAAATTGTAAAGCAGTGTATCACCAGCGGTCTTATAGATGGGAATGCGATGGCTGCAGATGGAAGCTATATCCCGGCCAATGTGTCCCGAGAAAGCTGGGTCGATGTGGAAATCGAAGTTGAGCAAAGTATGCAAAGCTATCTGGACTGTCTGGATGAAGAACTCACTCAGCAACCGGGATTCAAAAAGCCACCAGTAAAAACCGTGAAGAAACTTCGCACTACCAGCCGAACCGATCCCGACAGCGGCTATATCAACCACGGCAACAAACGTGGTATTGGGTATCTGATGGAATCAACTGTGGATTGCAAACACGGTATTGTAACCGGAGTTGATGTGTATAGCGCAAACGAGAAGGAGAGTATTCAAGTTCTGTGCCATCTGGAGAGACAAATAAAGCTTGGTGTTCCCATGAGAAACATCGCTCTGGACCGCGGCTATGAGACCGGCGCTGTTCATCGTGGTTTGGAATTACTGGGTATTACTGGCTATATCCCCGCCATTCAGTTCTCCAATCCGCCTGAGAAGTACGGTTTTTCATACGCTCCGGAGCGAGATACATTTATTTGTCCGAAAGGAATGCTGCTTACTTACCATAGGCTGAATTGCAATAAATCCACCGGTAAGTATCTGCGCTGTTATCAAATAGAGGGTACTACTTGCATGCATTGCCCTAAGAGACCAACTTGTTTTGACAAGTCCGGCACACGACGCAGAATCCTGGCCAGCAGCTGTTATCCAGCGTTTTACAGAGGGCACCAGCGTGTGGGAACACCAGAGTTTTACTCAATGATGCGGCTGCGAAAAATATGGGCAGAGGGTAGCTTCGCTGTTCTGAAGCGGGAGCACTGTATTTCAAAGATCCGCAAGAGGGGCATTTCGGCAGCAACCGAGGAATGCCTCCTGGCTGCCATGGCCTTAAACCTGAAACGGATGGTTAAGGCCATCTTTTATAAACTAAAAATCCAATTTATCTGGGCTGAGGGATTATTTCCTCGGCCCAGTTTTCCGTTTTGTCAACAGCTCCAAAGCTTGACACTACCCATATAAAGGCATCTCAGCTAACACTTTTCTTCACTTGGCACAATCATACTTTCAATAGCATTTCGCAGCTTTGGATGACGGATGAGAAAATGAATCGCCGGAGATTTCCCCTTTGACACAATCACCCATTCGCCCTCATGGATTATAATTTGTATATTTCGGAAAACGGTGGTGTTTGTCAGCTTCGCAGTATAATTTGGATGATTTTTTGCAAATGCCTCTGCCTGCATTAAATGCTCAGAATATTCCTCATGGGTATATGTCAGATCTTTTTCATAGAATAAGCCAGAAAGGCTCATCACAGGAGCAAACTGTAAAAACTCGTCCTGTGTTACCACAGGCATCTCATCCTCAACTGTACTGTGTGCAAGAACCGTTTCTATGAATAACCTTTGCCGCGAAGCATATTCAAGAATTTTCCGTTTATCCGTTTCTGAAACAGACCGCGCCTGTAAAAAGGTAGTCAGGGATTCCTCCGACATGGTATAAAGGGGCGGCGCGGACAGGATGGATCGACGGTTTCCTTCCGTTTTTGTATCAGCAAGAAAAAATGCTTTTAATTCGTTTCGCATATCTTCACGATATATGTTCATCAAGGGCATTGCCTTTTTTAACAAATCGTTGGCTCGTCTTCTGTAATACGAAACTTCCTCTTTTTGTTTGGTCAAATAATATTTTCCGCTTGCATGGCAGCCGGAAATGGCTTCGCCCGTAAGCGCAGCGCTGCCAGAAACTTTCAGAAAATGCATAAACACATTGTTTTGTGTTCCCTTAAGATAATACGGAGAAATCTGTCCAGTCATATACATGGGAATCCAGCTTTCTAGTCCTAGCATCATTTCATTAAAGGAGCGGTCGATGTTGTGAATTTGATTCAGATGCAGACCTTTTTTCAGCATCATCGCCATGCCGAACATCCATTTTTTCGGAAATTCAGGGTCTTTCGCCATTTCTTCCATCGGCATATCGCTGTACATCGTCACGGGATGCATTGACTTTGACAGCACCGTAGCCTTTAAGAAATCAAGCTCGCTTTCCATCATTTCCGCAAGTCCGAAGTACTCCTTCGACGACGGAAGCTGAAACGGCACCGTCGGTACCTTGATCTCATCGAAACGGATTGCTTTTATGTACTCGTTCAGGTCGAATTCGTCAAGCTTATTCAGAAAGACACCGATACTTCCGCCGGATTCGGACGATCCCGAATTGAGCAGCCAATTTCTCAGCTTCGTATACCGCGCCGACTGGTCGGATATATCCTCGCACCGGCAGCCGAGTAGCTCCGAAAGCGCCGTTATTTCGGACGGCAGCTTTATCTCCCTTGCGACAAACGATGCGATCGCATCGGCAAACTGCCCGGGATCTGCAGGTCTTCTCGTTCCGCTGCGGATTCTGAAAACGGTTGAAACATCGTAGTTTGTAGCTCTGCACAACTTGGTCAGGTTGATGCCGAGCTATGCTATAAGCGCGTTGAAGT
>OGXX01001213.1_pt1 | contig 26557 bp, 22 predicted proteins | sample 1576301 | NCBI WGS metagenome assembly OGXX01 (sample SAMEA3541469, study PRJEB24748) | human gut metagenome | biome: human gut; feature: human-associated habitat; material: faeces | place: China | collected 2012
TGCTCTCTTGCGACAGCTTGATTATTTTATCAAATCGCTGTTCGTTTGTCAAGCACTTTTTTATTTTTTTGAACTTCATTTTAAGTTCTCTGTCTTGCGACAGCTTGATTATTCTATCAAAATGTTTTGCATTTGTCAAGAACTTTTTCACGACTCATTTCAATAATCATTTTCAAAATATATTCATAAAGCCATGTTTGTAAATCGTAACTCTCAGGCTCTACAACTCAATGTGTCCCGCGAGTCAGCTTTGATATAATATCATCCCGGCACACATATGTCAACGGATTTGCTGCAATTAATTAAAGTAGTAAAACAATCTTAAAAAACATAAATTTTCTAAATTGTCTGTTTATTATATACAATTCTCGCAATTACTATCTGACAGCCTCTATCGCTTCCTTGATATTTGCCACACCGACAATCTCAATTCCACTAATATGCGACACTCCTGCAAGACACACTTTGGGAACAATACACTTTTTAAAGCCAAGCTTCTTTGCCTCAGCCACACGCTGCTCGGACATGGTAACTCCGCGAACCTCGCCGCTTAAGCCCACCTCTCCAAAGCATATAGTATCCTCACGCACTATAATATCCTTTTTGCTTGATGCGATTGCAAGCACTATCCCAAGGTCTATCGCCGGTTCGTTCATCCTTATACCGCCTGCTATATTCACATAAGCGTCACAGTCTGACAGCGACAGGTTGGCTCTTTTTTCAAGGACCGCCATGAGCAGGTTTACTTTATTATAATCTGTACCATTTGCTGTACGCCTTGGATTATTAAAAAAGCTGTGACAGACAAGAGCCTGTATCTCGAGAAGTATCGGTCGGCTTCCCTCTATGGAACATGTGACAATTGATCCTGATGCTCCCTCGGGCTTACCGCTAAGCATATACTCCGACGGATTTTCCACCTCAACAAGTCCCTCCGCCTTCATTTCAAATACGCCTATCTCATTGGTCGAACCAAATCTGTTCTTAACGCCTCTAAGTATCCTGTACGACTCATATCTGTCACCCTCAAAATAAAGCACAGTGTCAACCATATGCTCCAACGTCCTAGGTCCCGCAACCGCACCATCCTTTGTCACATGTCCTACTATAAAAACAGAAATACCCAGAGTCTTTGCAAGCTGCATAAGCACTCCGGTTGTCTCCCTGACCTGTGAGACACTGCCCGGTGCAGATGATATCTCTTCGTTATACATGGTCTGAATGGAATCTATCACAACAACCTCCGGTTTTTTTCGTTGAATCACGTCCTTTGCTATATCAAGACTTGTCTCACATAAAAGCTCCAGCGAATCCGTAAAATCGCCAAGTCTGTCGGCACGCATCTTTATCTGATGCAGGGATTCCTCACCTGACACATAAAGTAATGGCACCTTTTTTTGCGAAAGCTCCCTGCATACCTGAAGCAGAAGCGTAGATTTTCCTATACCCGGATCTCCTCCCACAAGCACAAGTGAGCCCCTCACTATTCCTCCACCGAGCACTCTGTCAAACTCGGCTATTCCTGTCACTATACGCTCCTCTTTCTCGCTTTTTACTGCCGAAAGAGGCAGAACCTGTGCCTCCTTTGATCCTTTTTTCACTTTTCCCGATGAGCTTATCGACTTTTTATCTATGGTTTCCTCTACAAATGTATTCCATTCCTTACAGGCCGGGCACTGTCCCATCCATTTTGCCGATTCATAACCACATTCCTGGCAGAAAAATACAGAGGTCTTTCCTTTTGCCATATTGTTCTCCTTTATAAAATACAAAAAGCCCGGCTTTCACCGGGCTTAAATTATGCTCTATTTTCTTGATACTTTGATATCGACCGAATCAACACCCTCAAGCTCTACGCTTAAGCTGAGCTTGCCGCCGAGATTTGTCTTCATAGTACCTGCAACAGCTCCAGCTATATCAATTTCGTACTCTGTCTCCTCTTCAAGGCCAAGAGTAATCTGAGCATCCTCAGGCCCCTCCACAGTAAATGTCACTGTATCAGCAGTCTCCTCGAAATCCATAACCGCTGTTCCCGGAACAGACTCGTATACAAAGAGTCCGTTTCTTTCGAGCTTTGTAATCTCCTTAAAGGTCTTTACCTTGTAGATATCTCCATCCTTCTCAAAATTGTCAAGCTTTGCCTTTGCAGCCAATGTATAATCTCCGAAGCTGAGCTTTCCGTTTTCCTCAGTACGGATTAATTCACTTATTACAGCCATTTTTATCCTCCCGTAGCTATATTGATATATTAATTATAAATCCAATTCTACTCAACAGTCAATGAAATTTGTTTGTTTTTCGTAGAAATTATTACCTTATCACCTCGCTTAATTTTGCCGGTAATAATATCCTCTGACATACGGTCTTCAATCTCCTCCTGAAGCTTTCGTTTAAGAGGTCTTGCGCCATATTTTCTGTCATAGGCTTTGTCCACGATAAAGGATTTTGCACTGTCGCGCACTGTGAGCTCTATATCAAGCTGTTCTTTACAGCGTTTCTTAAGTTCCTTTACAAGAAGTGTCACTATATGCTTCATGTCATCCTTGTTGAGAGCTCTAAATACAATAGCCTCGTCGATTCGGTTCAAAAACTCAGGTTTAAATATACGGCGGACCTCCTCCATGACACTGTTCTTCATACGCTCGTGATCCTGCTTTTCATCCTCACCAGCGCCAAAGCCAAGGCGCTTTGGTTCTATAATAGAAGAAGCTCCTGCATTTGATGTCATGATGATTATTGTATTCTTGAAATCAACCGTGCGCCCCTGTGAATCAGTGATTCTACCATCATCAAGCACCTGTAAAAGTATATTGAACACATCAGGATGTGCTTTTTCTATCTCATCAAACAGTATAACAGAAAAAGGATTGCGTCTGACCTTCTCTGAGAGCTGTCCGCCCTCCTCATGGCCCACATATCCAGGTGGTGAACCAATCATCTTTGAAACACTATGCTTTTCCATGTACTCTGACATGTCAACACGTATCATGGCATCTTCCTTGCCAAAGACAGCCTCAGCAAGCGCCTTTGACACCTCCGTCTTACCTACTCCTGTCGGTCCCAAAAACAGGAATGAGCCAATCGGCTTCTTAGGATCCTTTAAACCAACGCGGCCTCGTCTGACTGCCTTTGCGACAGCAGAAACAGCCTCCTGTTGTCCTATTACACGCTTGTGAAGTATCTGTTCAAGCTTTGCAAGTCGTCCTGCCTCTGACTCTGTAAGCTTATTTACAGGTATTTTGGTCCATCCCGATACTACATCAGCTATCTCATTTTCACCTACTACAGGCTGATTTTTGCTTCCTGTGCGGTGATTCTTTCTGATAAGCTTCTGCTGCTTATTTTCGAGCACTTCCTTTTCTGACATAAGCGCGCCGGCAGCTGCGAGATCTCCTTTCGACAAAGCATCTTCCACCCGGTTCTGCATATCTGTTATCTCTTTTTTCAGAGCAAGCAGCTCGTCAGATGATGTCAGATTCTTAAGCCTTATCCTTGCTGCCGCTTCATCCATCAGGTCTATCGCCTTATCAGGTAAAAATCTGTCGTTTATATATCGTGCAGAAAGGTTTACTGCTGCTTTCGCACCCTCATCTGTGATGATGACACCATGATGCTTTTCATAGAGTCCCTTTAATCCTGTGAGTATCTCTATTGTCTCATCCACACCAGGCTCCTCAACCATCACCGGCTGGAAACGGCGCTCAAGCGCAGCATCTTTTTCCACGTATTTGCGGTACTCTTCTATGGTTGTGGCGCCGATTACCTGTACCTCGCCTCTGGCAAGCGCAGGCTTTAATATGTTAGATGCATCTAACGAGCCTTCTGCTCCTCCTGCACCTATTATAGTGTGAAGCTCATCAATGAAAAGCAGTACATTTTTGGCATTTGAAACCTCGCTTATCACCTTCTTGATACGCTCCTCAAACTCACCACGATACTTTGATTTGGCTACAAGCCCGGACATATCAAGGGAAACCAGTCTCTTTCCCAAAAGAATATCCGGAACATTGCCACTGACTATATCCTGCGCAAGTCCTTCTACTATAGCGGTCTTGCCCACTCCCGGCTCTCCAATCAGACATGGATTGTTTTTGCCACGGCGGCAAAGTATCTGGATAACACGCTCCATCTCCTTTTTTCTGCCTATAACAGGGTCAAGAAGCCCTGCCTCTGCCATATCTGTCAAATCTCTGGAATACTGATCTAATACAGGAGTCGCAGAATTGTATGATGTATTGTAGCTTTTCATCAGATCCCTGTATGAAGACGGATCCTCGCCCATCGCACCAAGAATATCTATAAACATCTTCTGACTGTTAACACCCATGGTGTTTAAAAGTCTTGCAGCTGCACAGTCTCCCTGCAGTACTATAGCCATCAGCAGGTGTTCTGTACCTATCTCATTGCACTCAAATCTATCGGCTTCCTCCGATGCACGCTCCAATACTCTCTGTGTCCTTGGTGAATAGCCATCCCTGTCCATCACTTCGATGTTATCCCCCGGTGAAATCAGGTCTTCAATCATCGAAATAAGCTTATCATATTCCACATTGCAGGCTGTTAGAACCTCAGCTGCCACACCGGTGCCCTCTTTTATAAGGCCAGCCAGTATGTGCTCTGTTCCAACATAGCTGTAATTCATTTTCTTTGATATACGTGCAGCCAAATCTATTGCTTTTTTAGCCTTACTTGTATATGGTTTCAAGTCATATCCTCCAGTCATATTCACTAATTTAAGTCGATGAACTGCAAATCATCATCTTCGCTGTCATCTTCATTGTCATCCATTGCACTGCTGTCTATAGTCTCAGACGGCTTATTTCCCTCATTGACAAAGCCATCAAGTGCCATTTGAACCTGCTTCTTTAAAGCATCCTCATCAGCATCGTTTTCTGTGTCAGAAACGTTTTCCTGCCTTAAATCGTCTTTTAAATCAAACTCAGAGTTTTCATTCTCAACAGCTTTCTTAGAATCAGGTGTAATTTCTACGGTTCTTCCGACATAGGATGCATTTGATATATTTTCATCCGTAGCCATCTTTTGCTCATCTGCAGCACCTTCCGCTGTTTCTTCTGCAGCTTCTCCTGCCGGCTCTTCTACAGCTTCATCTGCTGTTTCTTCTGCGGCTTCACCTGCCGACTCTTCTGCAGCTTCTCCTGCCACTTCATCCACCGACTCTTCTGCAGCTTCTTCTGCCACTTCATCTAACGGCTCTTCTGTAACCTCTTCTTCCAGCTCATCTGCTATCTCGTCCGCAGTTTCATCAGTTGTTTCTTCCAAAGCTTCATTTGATACATCTTCTGCTGCATCATCTACATCATCATCGTCATCATGATAGTCCATTGCCTTATATTTTCTGTTTTTCACAGCTGATACAATAAGCAACAGTAACAGAATAACGATAACAAGAACCAGTATTGCAGCTAAAACAAGATATTTATTGGCAATTCCCGGGACAAGCTCGCTCTTTGTTGTATCGTTTTCCTCCTGTGCCACTGTAGGTGTACTGAGCTCGGTTCTCATATATGTGCCATCTACGCTATCATATGTATACCAGCCACTCTCACCATTGTCATTTATGGCATATACGAGGTAAAAATCCTTTGTCTTATCATCGGTTTTTTCGGCTTTGGTCTGGTAGGCTGTTGCCACACCCTTGCCCTCTATGGAGAGTGATACCTCATTGTATCCCTCAGGCACATCATCCACCTTAGGCAGTAAAACCACTATAAAATGCGACTCTGAATTGATACGGACAAACTCATATGCTGCATTCTGTGCTGCATCATATACAAAAAGCCCATTGCCGCTTTCCGACTGTAAATACACAAGCGTGATATCACCAAAGGTGCCATGAAGGGTATTGTATTCAAGTCCGTCAATCACTGTCTTTGAGTGTTCAAAGCCTTCAGGAACAACATCCTCCGGAATGTCATTTACCATAGTCCACTCTGTGCCATTTATATCGAACTTCTTCCAGTTATCCTGCTTATCTGCATTCTCCGGATCATCCTCGGTTCTTCTGGTAACAACTATATTGTATGTGCTTGTGCTGCCGTCCTCTGCTGTCACAACAACGCTTACCGTATTCTCTCCAACCTCAAGTGAATCATTGCCTGTGACAGATGTTACACTCGCCTTTGAATCAGCGGGATTGGCTGTAACAGCAAGGCTTGAACAGCTGTAATCTACTGTAGCTGTGTAATCCTTTGTCGCAGCAGAAAACTCAGGTGAAAGTGTACCTGCTGAGATAACAAGGGAGCCAAGAGATGCATTTGAAGATTTCTTTTCCTCTTTGTTTTCATTATCTTTATTTGAATTGCTGTCATTGCCGGTATTGTCCTTGTTATCTTTGTTGCTGTTTGAATCATTGTTTGATGAAGCGCTTGTTACCGTCACTGTTGCAGAACCAACTCCAATACTCGGGGTGCCACCATCCACATCTGTAGTATCATCCAATGGTTCTTGTATCGAAAAAGTACATGAACCTACAGATGTTGCCTTATACGAAAAGCTCTGAACATCACCTACACCAGCTCCAATTGTAAAATACTCATCACTGCTTCCGCCAAGCACTCCTGAACTTTTTTTTAAAACTCCCTGAGCTCCATATCCGCTTGTAATCGACAACGTAACTGTTACAGTATCACCAACTTTAACATTCGACTTATTTACTGAAACACTAATATTGGCTGCCGCCAGTACCGGTACTCTACTAAATAACGTCGTCGTTAAAATCAACATCATTGTTAAAATAATACTACGAATTCTTCTCATCACTATTAATTACTCCTATTGTGTTAATTTTGATTTACCTAAAATCGAATTATTTATTAGCATAATATCCTTTATAGTTACTTTTCCATCTTTATTTACATCTGCTGCCTCCAAATATTCTCCATTCAATGATATTTTTTTAAGAATATTTCTATTTGTAAGCATTATATCTTTAATGGTCACTTTTCCGTCACCATTTACATCACCAAATATAACAATATCAACTGTTTTTACCAAGTTTCCATTTGGATCATATACAGCTATTTTATTTCCAGTACCAACAATTCCATTATTTTCTACACCCGAACTGTTTAAAATTTTAATCGAACCTGCAGAAACAGAAATATTCTTCTTAATTACATCTGAACTAACATTAGGTTCTATGCCAGTAACATATGTATCTATTTTATACTTAGACGATGAGATACTAACAGATGAATTAATTGTATTGTTATTATTGTTTGTATTATTTGCTGCTGATGCCTGTCTATTTATATTAATAGTATAAGTTCTTGTGTCACCACTTTGTGACTTACAGTTAACCTTGATTACATTATTCCCAACAGTAAGCGAATAACTTCCTGTGCCTGTTATTCCACTATTAGCTGATACAGGATTAGCGGAAATAACAACAGAACTTATTGAGTTAGAAACAACTGCTGAATAACTTGTTGTAGCTCCATTAAATGATGGAGTTAACGTAACTCCGCTAATGGAAAGCGACTGTAAATAATTATTCGTATCGCCTGCTTTATTAAATCCAACTGCCGATGAAGGCATGTTATCGTATATTGGTATTCTAAATGTAAAAGCTTGATTTTTATCAGAGTATCCCTTAGCAACACTTTGTCCCTCCGTAAGTGCTGCCGTAACATTTGTCATATATTGATGTGAATAATATGGACAATTGTTTACAACATTAAATTTTTCAAAATATAAAGTGTTTTGACCTTTATTTATATAATTTTTACCAAGCTTTTCAGCTCCTCCCTGAATTGCCTTTACTCTAGTATTCCATCCCTGTTGTTTAGCAAAATACAAACCATTTTTGTATATATCTTCCTTTGTTTTTCCATAAGCATTAAAATTGAAGAAATTATAATAACCTTCATATCCGGAATATGTTCCTGAAATAAGCGGACTAGTCCCCTTTGTTCCTTGTTCTTGCTTAACTCGTGATGATAAATGATATGCACTTACACCTGTATTTTTAGCTACATCTAAAAAAGTGTTCGCATAATTAATAGATTCAGTGGAATATTTTTTTGTTCCTTCCATAAATGTTCCTTTTAGAATCGCATTTACTCCTGATAAATTATCATTAGCTGAATATGCCAAGCTTTGGAATTGAAATATATTCGTTTCATCAAGGAAATTTCTCGGATCCATAATATATGCTATATATGCACTATTAGCTGATACCCAGCCTTTTTCATACTCCGTCCACGTGTTTGTAGCCCAATCATATGCTCCAACTGCAGTAGACTTTTTGGAATCATCTGCTGTCTTAGAGACAACATTTAATCCATTTCTACTTTCTTTTTCAATCACCGTATCCCAATTCAAACCTGTATTTACAGCCTCAAATGTCCAGCCTGGATACTTATTGTGAAGAGCTGTAAGGTTTGGAATATAGCTGTCAGGAAAGCCTGCATTCTTCATAGCCGTGACAAAATCAGTATTGTCTCCGCTATTATTGTATGTCACCTTTATGTATGTACTGATAGTCCAGCCCGTAAATGCCTTGCCGTTTAAAGTACCCTTGACATTGTACCAGACCACACCGTTTACCCTGGTCTCTCCAATTATGTCAACCTGATGGTTCCAGTTGAGTGAGACAACCTTGGTAGTACCTGATGTGCCTGCTGCATTGCGGACATACACATTGCCGCCGGTAATCGTACCTGTAGCATATGCTCCCGATGCGGTTGCAAGGGCAAGCTGCTCCTCATTATTCTGCTGTATGGCATCCGCATTGCCGGTGTCTGCCGAAGCATCTCCTGTCTGCGCATTGTCTGATGCAGCTGTGCCGGTACCTGCTGATACAAAATCAGACCTTATATAGCTGACACACTCCTCGTTATTTGCTGCCAGATTGTACTTCGCCTTGTACCACACCTTGCCGTCTGCACCTGTGGTCTGCTCAAGAATAGTGATATCCTTGCCGTTTGAAAGCTTGTGCTCCAGCTCATACTCTGTGCCCGGTCCGCTTCTCGCCGCTACCCAGTATCTCTCATCACACATAACCTTAGCCGCCTGATTTGCATAGACTGCTATGCTGCTGTATGGTGCCAGGTCACATGCGGCTAATGACAATGTAACGACAGAGGCTGCCAGAAATTTATTTATCTTTATCATCAAATCCCATCTTTCTTATGTGCATTGTTTACATTAATCCATTATCCATTTAATTATAATAGAATATGACCTTTGTATCAATGTATTCGGCAGAAATTTATTATTTTTTTATTAATAATATAAAAAACTCCCTTCAACGTGCAGCTCATGCTTACGTTTCAGGGAGTTGTCTGATTCATATTCTGCTTATTCTTACTGTCTCCTGTAGCTTTTCTAGCTGAACAGGGATTTTATCTTATCCCATAAATCCATGAAAAAGTTACCAATCTTTTCCCAGAAGCCCGGGTCATTTATCTTATCGCCAAGCCTTGATGCCCAGTCCTGTGCCTGGTTAATTACTGAATCCCAGTCGATATTGGCATCCTTAAGCTTCATAAGAAGCGATGTCAGCTTTGCAATATCATCGTCAGAAAGCTTCAGGTCGTAATCCTTTGCAGCCTCCTTTATCGCATCCTTTATCTGGCTCTCATCCTTGAGCCCTCCATCGGCAAGCTGCTTCTTTAGGTCTGCAATCATTGCCTCGATATCCTGCGAATCACCGTCAATGCTCTTGTTGAGCTCTCCTGTTGTGACAAGCTCATCCATCGCTGCATCTGTCACCTTGTCGTCAAGCTTCTTGCCTGTCATCTCCTCGTATGCCTTTAGTGTGCCTACAAGTGCTGCCGTTCCGGAAATAGGGAACGGTCCTGCGACTATGATTTTAGCATCAGCTATGCCTGCTGTGGCAAGCGCATTCTTGTACATTCCTACCGTACAGTAATTGATATTGTGTGTGGAAACACTAAGACCCGCACCCTTTTTATCCTCTGTAATGAGTACTGAGGAAAGTGACCTTGTGCCAATCTCGCTCTTGCTGATGTATGAATCGAGGTACTTGTGCTCCTCATCATTATTTACATAGACCACATCGTATTTGTCCAGATCAGTGAGCTCGATTCCCATAAATCCAAGCACTGTCGCTCTCTGATCCGGTGTAAGGTCTGCTCCAAGACTTAAGTATGGCTTATCATTTTTGCTGATGGTCACCTTGTCGTTTGCCTCACTGCCGGCTGTCGTTGTGCTGTCTGCAGTACTGTCTGTGTTACTCTTATCAGCTGCGTCACTGCTGTCACTGCCTGATACATCAACGCTTGAAACTGTATCCGTCTGCGTAGCTGTCTCTGTTGCAAATACCGCCGGATTCATCGTAAACAGTGTCACCGCAGCAAGCACGCTACATACAATACTCTTTGCTTTTTTCTTTATTAATCTAATCATTTTTCCTCCAATCTACTGCTCTATATCATACGAAATTGTAAAGTTACTTCCGTCGAAGCTGACATCTGCCATGCTTCCGCATACCACAGGCATCATCGGCGACATATGACCTATATCCAGATCCATGATGATTGGCACATTAAACTCTCTAAGCAGTGATGAAAGCGCCTGTCTGTGGTCTATGCCAAACATTTCCTCTCCGAAGTGCGCCGGGCGTCCGATAAGAAAGCCCTTTACATTTGAAAACCATCCTGCATTTTTCATCTGCCACATAGCCCTTCTCATGCCCATCACATTAAGGTCACAAGCCTCAAGGAACCATATGATACCATCATCACTGTAGCGCTCATTAAATTCCCTTACATGGTCAAACGATGTACCAAGCAGATTGATAATACAATCCATGCAACCACCAAGCAGCCTGCCTCTCATGGTAAGCCTGCTTCCCTTTGCCACCGCAGGAATAGAGCTGATGCACGACTTTTCAGTCAGGTTGTAGCCCACAAACGGAGCATTCTCATCCTTTATCGATTCCTTCTCCCACATAGGGTAATTGGTAAATGAAAGCTTCCTGCCACAAAGCAGATTAAATGCATCGGTAAGTGACTCATGCCACACCTCCATGCCAAAGCTGCCCGCACACGGCCCGTAAATACCTGCTGTATCTGCAATAGTAGCCTCCAAAAATGTGAAATTCGTGTTGTCGGAATAGCCCATGTACCATTTCGGCTTTGACTGCTTCACGCGCTCAAAATCAATATAAGGCACTACCTCGCACATCAGCTCGCCACCACCACAGGATATAAGCACATCACTGTCAACAGAAGCATAGCTCTCGTTCAGCTCTTCTGCGCACTTCTTAGGTGTATTGCTGATACCTATGCCACTGTCGCACCTGCAGTTAGGTCCCTCTATCGTCTTATAACCCATGCTGTGAAACCTTTTAATGGCATTGTCAAAGGCACTCCTGTACGGCTCTGTTGTACAGCCCATCGAAGGCGCCACAAAGCCTATTGTTCCTCTATCCTTTAGAAATTCAGGGTATCTCATGTTTCTATCATCCTATCACTATTATTTACATATCTAAGCTTCTGTCTGAAGTAAAATATGTAGGATTTTATCATTTCTGTCAAGGTCATTTTACTGTCATAATTAAATGTCGTCGTGTACTGCACATGCTGTCTGTTGCACCAGTTGTATATATCATGCAGACTTATCGAATCAACATTCTTCATATTGTTCATAAACACCTTAACCTTTGAAAGCTCATCCTCACTGTCAATGTATAGATGAAAGATAGTATTCGGACATTCAATTATTATCTGCTGTTCTTCTATATTTTTCATCACTGTATCCTCTATTGAATAATGTATCCTGTGTGATTAAAAATATTATCGTCTGTCACACCGGGATGTGAGTAATAACAAAATATCGTAACTGTTCAGTACCTTCACAGTTAAAAAATATCACATAACCATAGTACTACACCGGCGTCACAAAATCCAGTCATTTTTGCCTGCCAATTCTTACTATTTTATTAAGAAAAACGGTAAATATCATACTCCCTCACAGTCAAATGCCGGAATGAAGCTGTCCTTTGCCACGTCACCCTCCTGTATAAATGCATTCGTGATTCCTATTTCGAGAGCATAGTCAACAAGCCTTTCATACTCTCTCCTTGTCACTGTGCGGTTTATCTCAGGATAATCCTTTAGTGCAATCGGCGTAAACTGGCTCATCATGCTTATATATACGTGATCATGATATGTATCATACAGGTACTTAAGTACAGCCTTTGCATCATTCACATGTCCCGGCAGTAGAAGCTGTCGCACAATAACTCCCTTTTGTATGAGTCCTGTCGCATCGTCAATCACGACATCCGGTTGCTGCCTGACCATCTCTGAAAGCGCCTGCTTTGCGACAGACGGATAATCCTTTGCCCTTGAATACCTTGCCGAAAGCGTACTGTCCATATATTTAAAATCCGGAAGATACACATCCACTATGCCCTCAAGCAGCTTTAGCTCTGTCACATTTTCATATCCGCTCGTATTGTATATAATAGGAAGCTTCATGCCGCGGCTTTTTGCATCGTTTACCGCCCACACTATATCAGGGATATACTGCCCCGGTGTGACCAGATTGATATTATTTGCGCCTTTGACCGCCAGTTCCATAAAGATATCACTCAGCCGCTCTTTACTGATCACCTTTCCCTCTTTTCCGTCAGAAATCTCCCTGTTCTGGCAGAACACGCAGTGCAGGCTGCAGCCTGAGAAAAAAACTGCCCCACTTCCTCTTTTTCCTGATATGCACGGCTCCTCCCAGTAATGAAGCGCTGCTCGCGCCACCTTTATTTCAGATGAAACGCCACATACACCTGTTTGTCCGGTGCTTCTGTTTATGCCACATTTTCTGGGACACAATAAACAATCTTCGTATTTATTCATATTTTTCATTTTAACCCTTGCTAAAAATAATGTTTGATACTACAATCTATATGATTATGCGGTGCATATGCCATGCGCCTTCAGTAGTCATTTTAAAATTATATCATAACTATTCTTACAGAAGAGAATAGTTAAAATACACAATAAGGAGATTACAATGAATCAGTCAAACTGTATCGTCGCCCAGTCAGGCGGCCCAACTGTTGCAATCAACGCAAGCCTTGCAGGAGTCATCGCAGGAGTAAAAAGCTCTGAGAAATACGATATCTGCTATGGCGCCGTAAACGGAATACTCGGCATATTAAATGAGAATTATCTCAATCTGTCAGATATTTTTGCAGATGAAGCTAATCTTGAAAAGCTCAAGACCACACCTGCCATGTATCTTGGCTCATGCCGCCACAAGCTACCTGATTACAAGGATGATGATTCACCATATGTATACATCTTCCACCAGTTCGATAAGCTTTCTATAAAAGCTTTCTTTTACATCGGCGGAAATGATTCGATGGATACCGTATTAAAGTTATCCGATTATGCAAAAAAAATCAACAGTGATGTGAAAATTATAGGGATTCCAAAAACCATCGACAATGATTTGTGCATGACAGACCACACTCCGGGCTTTGGCTCTGCCGCCAAATATATCGCATCAAGCATGCTTGAGATAGCCCATGATACCTTTATCTATGCTGTTAAGAGTGTGACAATCGTTGAAATCATGGGACGTGACGCAGGATGGCTCACTGCCGCTTCCGCTCTCGCACGTAATGAGTACAATACAGCGCCTCAGTTCATATATCTGCCTGAGGTGGATTTCGACAAGGACAAATTTGTTGCCGATATAAAAGAAGCCCTTGCGCACACTAACAATGTAATAGTTGCCGTATCCGAAGGAATACATGACGCAGACGGCTCATACATTACATCATCAAAGGCCGCATGTGACCAGTTCGGACACCAGCAGCTAAGCGGTGCCGGAAAGGCTCTTGAGTTCATCGTAAAGGAAAACATCGGTGTCAAGGTGCGCTCTGTAGAGATAAATGTGCTCCAGCGCTGTGCCTCACATCTTGCATCATTAACCGATATCGAGGAATCTTTTGCTCAGGGTAAAAAGGGTGTCACTATTGCAGCAGAGGGTGTGACCGCATCAATGGTATGCTTAAAGCGCATCTCAAATAATCCTTATCAGGTGGAATACACATATTCTGCTATCAAGGATATCGCAAACGAGGCCAAGTCTGTGCCAAGAGAGTGGATCAATGATGCGGGCAATGATGTGAAGCCTGAGCTTATCGAATACTTAAAACCACTTATTCAGGGAGAAACCGCTGTAGCCTACAAGAATGGTCTGCCTGACTATATGGATGTGTCACATCTTCACAAATGTAACTGATTTTAGCTGCCGCCTACACCCCGGTGTGGGCAGCAACAGCATATCTCCAAGGAGGTCGATTTACATGAAGAAAAAAGTGCTTATAACCTGCGCCGTTGTGCTTGGTGTGCTTTTGGCCGTTTATCTTGGCTTTGCCTTTTATTTTAGCAGCCACTATCTGTTCAACACAAAGATTAACTCTGTAAAATACGCAGGGAAAACTGCAAAAGAGGCATTAGAAAAAAATACAGCCCTAAGCCGCGACTATCTGCTCACAATCACTGATAGAAAAGGCAACAGCTTTTCACTTAAGGGACCTGATTTTTCCTATGAATATGTCTCAAACGGTGACGAGGAGCAAATCCTAAAAAGCCAGAATGCTTTTACATGGCCTGTCAGTCTCTTCAAAGCTCAAAACTATACTCTAAAGGGTTCGTCCAAATATGACGATGCCACTTTGGCTGAAAAGCTCAAGGCGCTTGATATTTTCAGTGATGACTACATTGAAAATCCGGAGGATGCCCACATCGAGATAAAAGACGGCAAATACGATGTGATTGAAGAGAAAAATGGCTGCAAACCGATATATGACAGCATCCTTGCCGAGGTAAAGGACGCCCTGGACAACGAGCTCCCAAAGCTTACCTTAAGTGATGACTGTTATGAAGCTCCAAAAATCACAAAAAACAGTGATACTATCAAAAATGAAAAAGAAGCCCTCGACAAATACACTGCTTCAACCGTCACTTACAAAATTGAAGGTGCCGACGAGAAGCTTGACTCAGCCAAAATCCTTGATATGCTAAGCATCTCAGATGACGGCAGCGTGAGCATAGATGATGCCAAGGTCACTAAATATGTCCAGCAGCTTGCTTCCAAGTACAATACCTTCGGCCGCAAACGCTCATTCAAGACATCGTCCGGTGACACTATTGAAATAGGTGGTGGAGACTACGGATGGGTAGTCAGCAAGAAAAATGAGAAAGCCCAGCTCCTTTCAGATTTAGAGGGAGGCAAGCCAGTGGAAAGAGAGCCTGTTTACGAGCAGACAGCACTCTACCGAGGCGCTGACGACATAGGTAATACATACATAGAGATTGACTACACAAAGCAGCACATGTGGTATTACAAGGATGGTGCTCTCCAGATGGAGTCTGATTTCGTATCAGGTAATCTCGCCCGTCAGAATGGTTCCGTAGATGGTGTATACAAGATTGTTTACAAGCAGAGAAATGCTACTCTTGTCGGCGAGGGATACTCTTCTCCTGTCAGCTATTTCATGCCGTTTGCCTACAATATAGGTATCCATGATGCCAGCTGGCGTGATACCTTTGGAGGAACAATTTACAAAACCTCCGGCTCACACGGATGTATCAATGTGCCGCCTGCTTTTGCAGAGCAGCTGTTCAACGCTGTGGATAAAGGCACTCCTGTCGTTGCCTACTACAGAGAGGCTGTCACTCTGACAAACAATGCTGCAAAGATGTCCAATGCATACTCGTATGTGGCTCCTGATGCTGCACAATAATTAATAATATTGGCCCGCCCGGCAGAGGTGCTCCCGACGAGCTAACGCTACGCAGCTAAGGTACTGCGCTAGTCGCTCTTTCGGGAGCACCTCTGCCGGGCGGGCCAATCCCCATGTGCCGGTCGCTTTTTCTTACTCTTTCGCTATATTCATGCGATTCTTCCATCTGAAAGTGTGTTAAAATCTGCTTACATTGAAGTATTTTCCACTACTCCAGTAACAAAATGTCAATAGTTGTTTAATCATTGCCTGCCACTTTATCAAGAAGTCTTGCGGAAGTCCGCTTTGCTTCCCTTGTAGCATGGGCATAGACATTCATGGTGGTACTCACGTCTGAGTGTCCTAACAGTTCCTGCACATCCTTAGGCTGAGCCCCGTTGGATAAGAGGTTTGTCGTGTAGGTATGCCTTAATGTGTGGAAATGGAAACCTTCAAGCTCCGGCACATTTTCTGTCATTCCCAAATGGTAATACTCGTAATGCACCCGATTCTTTTCCATTACCTCTCTGTAAAAATTCCGCTGATAAAGTTCTCCATACTGAAAACGGTTTTTGTGTTGTTCCTTTTTTGCCTTTCTCAGAATGTCTGCGAGGGTATCGCCAAAGTCAACAACTCTGACCTTTTTCCATTTTGTCGGACCAATTTCGTGCTTATGGGTAGCCCCATTGTAACGGACACTCCTGCGTACAGTTAAATACTGTTCTTCAAGGTTGATGTCCTGCCATGTCAGACCTGCCACTTCCCCAAGTCTGAGACCTGTAAAGTATGCTATCTGAACCGGAAGAATCGCATCTCTGCTTCGTTTTCCAAGCTGTTCAATCAGTTTCCGGTACATTTCAAAGGAAAGCGGTTTAACCTTGTCTCTGTCTGCGGCTGTTTCATCCGCAAACAAATCCGTTTCTTCCTTTTTGTGCCTCATCACCACATACTGCATGGGATTGAAGGTAATAAACTGTTTCGGAAATACCGCAAACCGGAATGACTGTTGCAATACTGCTGAAAATGACCTTACATAATCAATGGAATATCCTTTTGATATAAAATCTCCCACAGTGCCTCCAAATGAGAGCAAATCCATAAACTCCTGCAGGTGTACCGAAGTCACCGTTTTCAGTTTCCTTTTGCTGATAGGGTGTTGTTTGATTCTCCCAATTGTCTGAAGATAATTGCCAACCGTTCCATTACTCAATGTGCCTGTCTTTAATTCTTCCTCAGCCCACAGGTCAAGCAACTCTCCGAGTGTGATGTTTTCAGCCTTTGCAACAAACCGCTTGGCTTCATAATCCTCCATTGCCTGCCTCAACAGCTTTTCCGTTTCGCTTTTGTTTTCCGTACCTGCAAATTCCTTCTGCACCAGATTACCGCTTGCATCTTCCACATAGAAGCGGTAGTACCATTTCTTGCCTTTCTTTCTTACAGAACCTTTTGCCATAATCGTTACTCCTTTCGATATCGACAATCGGAACTGATGAAATGCTTTCTGCGTGTAAGTATATCATAACTCCGGTTGTCTAATCTATACCGGTTCGGAGTCTTTCTCTGAAAGAAGATTTGCAAGCCTTACGGCTGCCGTTTCGGGATTCTTGGAATAGAGCCTTACAATGTCGCCCATGTCGTTCAGTGCGTTTACCGTATGGGTGATTTCCCTAAGGAACATAATCTCATTATATTCCTGATTGGATTCAAACCCCATTACTTTTGCAATTGTGGCATCTTCCGTATTCCCTTTAAAATTCTTACAGGCATATTGAAAGGAATCAACGAATAATTCGTATTCCTTCAACATCAGCAGCAGTAAATCTTTGGAAAAATCCGCTTCGTCTGCCTTCATATCATAAGGCAGTTTGGAGAGAATGGAAGTCATGGTATCACGAATCTGTAATTCCCTTTTATCCGTAACATCACTTGTCATTTCTTCCGTCTCGCCCTTCAGCCACTCCACTGATACATGAAGTGCTTCCGACAGACCATCCAGAACAAGCTTCTTGGTGTTGTCAATCGTTCCTGCCTCATACCGCTGTATGGTGGAAGCGGTAACTCCCATCTTTTCTGCTATATAAGGCTGGTTGACACCTAATTCCAGTCTGCGTTGTTTTGCCCTGCTACCGATTAACTTGCGTAATTCTTTATCTTTCATTCTGATACGCCTCCTTTTTCGGTATGGCTAAAGTATAACACAGTAAAAGTAGCATTGCAATATGCAAGTTAATAATTGCTTTTAAAATTTCGTAACGCTTGACAAGAAGATATAAAAGTTATATAGTAGGCATAGTCACAAAATTGCATTATGCAATTCAAGAGGAGGTGTTTTAATGACAGAAGTGAAGATTGCACTGTCCATTGAGGAAGCTGCCGACTATACGGGTATCGGCAGAAATACCCTGCGGAAACTGGTAGAATGGAAAAAGCTTCCGGTATTGAAGGTAGGACGGAAAGTCCTTATCAAAACGGATATGCTTGAAAAGTTCATGACCGCCAATGAAGGCAGGGACTTAAGGGACAAAGGAAATGTCAGAGCTGTCACAAGAAATGTGACAAATTAAATAGGGACAGTCCTAAGACCATCCCTAAGGTATGTATCTGACCGAAGCCATGATATACCTACACGCAAATAGATTATACCATGTGCTTCCTCTAAGATACAACCGGAAATTTAAGAAGTGGGGAAGAAACTTTTTTATACAAGCCCTCGGCGTTTGAGAGCGAAATACACCCCTCGCACAAATCTTACGATTTGTACTCTGTGTATTTCGCCCTGCTGGGAGCTTTCGCCGACAGGCGGATATGTTCGTAGACAGGCTACCTATGTAGCCTACTCACTTTCACATTAGAAAGTTTCCCATCCTCATTTCTTGCAGCTTCGTACTTGGCAGATACGGAAAGGAGGAAGCACATGCCAAGAAATTCATTTATTCAGATGACGAAGCTCCACAATGTCCGGGGAAGAATTTATTATATTTCAAGCCCAAAGAAGCAGGAAAATCTGTATGCGGTATATGAAACCACAGACCGTAATTTTTGGACTGACCTTGCAAAATATAATCAGGCAGAATTTAAAAAAAGCGGTACGGAGGGGAAATGTATTGAGGCAAGGGAATTGATCATAGCCCTGCCGGAATCTTTTACGGAGTATCCTCCAGACAGACTGTTGCAGATATTTACAGACCATTTCAGACAGACTTACGGAACGGACTGTATCGCAGCCCTGCATCACAATAAGCGGAAAACCAACTATCACATCCATCTCATTTTTTCGGAGCGTACACTCTTGGAACAGCCCATAGAAAAGGTTGCCACCCGCAATATGTTCTATGACGAAAAGGGAAATCATGTACGCACCAAGAAAGAGATACTTGATGAAGAAGGAAATATCCGTAAAAGGTGTAAGGTGATTCACAAAGGTGAGGTATACGAAAGACAGATTTTCTCCATTAAGGATAAACACTTCAAGGCTGAAAATTTCCTTGATACCGTCAAGCAGGATTATACCAATCTTATCAATCAGTATGTGCGGGATAAAAGCCAGCGGTTAGAAGTTTTTGAGCGTGGCGGTATGTATCTTGCCACCAAAAAGATTGGTAAGAACAATCCGAAAGCCGCCGAGATTGAGGCAAACAACAGTAAACGCACCTTGTGGAATCAGACGGTTGACAGAGCGATTGTAACGGGTGTTTCCAAGTCAGAAATCATGCAGATAAAAAAGGAACGGATAACGGACAAGATTGTGGAATCCGTATGGCTTTACGGAAACAGACCGAATCTGTTATCTTCCATTATCGGTACTGCCATTGCAGTATTAGAACTGTTAATCTCCAAAGTATTTCTCAAAACTCTGGAGCTTGCAGATAAAGTAATTTCCAAAGAGCTTGAAGCAAGACCGGAGAACACAGATTTCAAAGAGCAGAAAGCTGTACCAGAAGAAAGCAGAAAGCAGGCAGATACACCAAAGCCTGCCATACCGCCAAGACCGCAGCCATCAACGGAAGCAGTTTCTTACAAGCACTTATGCGAGATTTATCAAAAGCTGCAGGAACAGAATAAAGCAATTTTTGCACTCGAGAAACAGCGAAGTGACCTTGAAATTGAACTGTCCGACAGCAAAGGTATCTTCAAAGCAAAAAGGCGTTCCGAGCTTTCAACGGAGATAGCCGGATTGGAGGAACGGATTGCAAGAATGAAAGTCCGCTTATCTCATATCGTAAAGGAATACGGGTATCCGAATGTGGAAGCCTTCTACAAGGCATTTCATAAGGCAGAGACAGCTTATGGGGATTATCAGGACAGCCTTAAGAATTGGAAACAACGGTATGGAGAAAAGCCGCAGTCTCTACACGATAGGCTTAAATCTAAGAAACAGGACATTAGGGAGCGAGAGTTAACAAGACCATATTCTCCACCAAACCGTGGAAGGAGTAGATAACAAACGAAAGGAGGCAATTGCCTCCCCTTCGTTTGTTATCTCTCCGTAAAGACTGGAATTTCACCCTCTCGCATAAAGATACAAATTATTTTTCTATTTCCTTATCATATATCTTTTTTGAGTATACCACAGTTACAATTGTTGCTAATAATAAATAAATCAACATAAAGATTGTGCCAGTCATCCCACTTGTAAATACGGTTGTAATGATAGTCAATAACCCCGTAATAATAATACATATTGCACCAAAGCGGTTACTCTTTCTCCATGTATTATCATTGTGCATACTCCAAACGGTTCGAACTCCCACTACTGCATTTCGTTTTGCCTTTGTCATAAAATTTCCTAATACAATAAACATAATACCACACAAAATACATGAAACTTTTGCAATGTCAATAACCGCATGTTCACCACCTGCATTTGCCTGTATCCAAGAAGAATAAAGAATAAAATAATGCATAATCCCGAACATGATTGCTTGCGAAATTCCTACAACACATAATACCTTTGCAGAAGATTTTGCTTCCATCTGTTCCTTTTCTGTATTTGCATTTTGTGATTTTTTCTCAAATACATAGATTAGCAGATGCCAAAATAGTGTAATAAACAAAATAATTACTGGAAAAATAAGACTTTCTGTTTTACTTCCCCATCTGTCAGTGTTTCCCTCCAAGTCATGATGCATAGGTATAATATCAGGCATAAACTGTAGCACCACACTTGTAACTACAACTGGAATCATTGCTACTATCCACATTACTTTTTTCATTCTTTTTTCCCTCCAAACTGGTTAACCCATATAATTAATTCATCGAAAACCGTAGTGTTGATTTCATAATAAACAAAGTTTTTCTCTTTATATTCAGATATCAAATCTGCGTTTTTTAATAATTTTAAATGATAAGAAAGAGCAGCCGGTGTGATCTGTAATTTTTCAGCAATCTCTCCAGCATTTAATCGCTCATTTCTCAACATAATAAGAATGTCTCTTCGCTGGCTATCTGCCAATACTTTAAAAATGTTAGTTTCTCCCATATCTTTTATCTATTTAAAACTTTCTTTAAATAGATTTTAGCATGCTATTTGTTTTTGTGCAAGAACTATTTAAAAATAATTTTAAATAGAGAGGATACACTGAAAAATCAACGTGTCCTCTCTATAAAAATTAAAATAAAATTCAAGCATCAAAAAGCTTAAAATTTTCGTCTCTTGTTATATTATGAGATAACCGTACATCCTTTCCATGATATTCTAATAGTTTTGAAAGCATTTCAATCCGTTCTTCCTGCCATTTTCATTTCATGTTATAATTTGTTACAGGATTTTCTTTCCCTTAATTTTGCCCTTGTGAGCATTCGTAACATGAGGGAAAAGGATATAACACAAGGGAAAGCGTAAGGGCAAACTCACTCGCTACAAATTTAGCATTTACAAGGGTTTGCGGACTTCATGAAGATAAGATATAACAGTTAATAAATGTTATGGATTCGATTAAATCAAAACTGGAATTTGTATGGCTCAACTCCTTATCGACCGGCCATAGCTCGTTTATAAAGTAGACCTCCTTTTATAAGTAACAACAGAAAAGCCACTGTTACTGCATATGGTTCTCTCGCAATCGCCAGATACAAAACAGTAATAATACTAAGCCCTACAGACAAAAAAGTAATCACCTTTTTTCCCTTTTCAAATTTGAAATTGACCATTAAAATATTCACAATTCCAATAATCGTTAATGCGATAAAAAGACCCCAGTATGTCATACGAATCCAAATTTCATTATCTACATACTCAATAAGACTTACTGAATAGATATATCCATCAACCGGTTTGGAATACAATGGAAGAAAAATAAGCATCAAAGAGAGCAAATCGGTAAATCCAAATAACAAGTCACATAGACCATTGAGATTTGACTTGTTTTCTTTTTCAGCAATCAAAACCAACTGATCTCCGGATAACAGCTCATCAATGGACACAGAGAAATATCTGGATATTTCCTTTAATGAATCTATGCTCGGATATCCTCTTCCGGATTCCCATTTTGAAATTGCAGTTCTTGAAACAAATAATGCCTCGGCTAGTTCTTCTTGTGTCAAACCTCGGCTCTTTCTTAATTCCTGAAGCTTTTCATGGAATTCCACCTCCTTCACCTCCTTTTTTATTTCACTTTTTTATTGTTAGCATAACTACTGCCTTATAAACAGTAAATAATCCGGCACTTAACAATACACCACCCACAATATCCGTAAACCAATGTACTCCGGAAATCAATCTGCCGATAACCATGAATGCAGAAAAAGCGATTGCTAGAATCGTTATGATTCTTTTCAATGTAGAACATGACATTCTTCGCTGGATCTGTTCAACCAAAGTCGGCATCACGCACAATACCAGTAGAGTCGTTGAAGAAGGATAAGAAGCCTCCATAATTCCATTGATTAAAATTGGTCTGTAATTGATTGGGATGATCTCAAAAATGAAGTATGCCAGTATCACTATAACATAATAAACTCCCAGGATAATGATATCGGGATCCACTTTGAAGAGACTTCTTCTCTTTATTAACTGAACCAGTCCAATACCTGCAAAAATCAGGCATACAACTAAAGGAATCAGACCCATCCAATCGGTAATCGTATAAATTGTCATATTAACATTTGTTAAACGATGAAACCAGCAATTGAATGTTGCAAATCCAATATTCGTTGCATTCTGCCCCAGTGGCTGCACGTCTACCATCTGGATCAAAGCTGTCCATATTGCAAACGCTATAATAAATATACCTCCTAAAAATAAAACTTGTTTTCCATTCTTTTTCATCATTATACGTCCTTTCTATATTGGTTTGTCTTTTCGACGATTTCACCTTATCAAAAAGCGTAAAATGACGCAAGAATCGCTCTTTCACATGTATGACACGATTCGTATCATCCCCACAAATGCGTGATTTTCTGTATATTTTCCTGAATACCTATTCCTACAAATTTCGATTTGTTTTACCCATTTTAACATAAAACTCACCCAAGTTAAAACTACAATTATCAATCATTCCACTCCCCCTGACACCAAGTGCCACAAAAGTGCCCAACTTGCCTACAAACATTCCCAGTATTTATGCGGTTTCTCAAAGACACAATAATTAATGCATGGAAATAATAAAGAATGAATTTCTTCACAAGACGCCCGTTCCCCTCCTAGTCACTAGGCACGAAAAGAAAAAAGGGAATGGTTTTTCAACCATTCCCATCTTAATGAGCCCACCGGGGTTCGAAGCCGTGTGACCGCTTAAACACTAGCTTTCTTAGTTCTCCTTTATGGCACTAGTCCAGTAGGAGCCGATAGCCCTTCTAATCGTTTTTATCAAATTATTAGTTTATAAATAAGTGCCTGAAAAGTGCCTGAAATTTCACTAATATTTATTGTACTTTTGTCCATGTTGTATTTTTCCCCCAGTTAGTTGTTCCATTACTTCCTGTTGGACTAGTTAATGTTCCATCTGAATTCAATACAAATTTGGCTGTATAACCTTGTATTTCAGTTGGTCCATTTGGTGGAAAGCTATCAACACATTTTGTAAACGAACAAACAATAGTTCCATCTGACTCAACTTCATAATTACCACTATGATTATTTTTATATCCTTTACAAGAAACTGTGCCATCACTGTTAAATACTAATGTATATTTTGATGAATATTCCATACTTGGGTCATTTCCTGTATAACTTGTCCAATAACCTTTTATAGCCTTTTTAGTTGTCGAAGCGGCTGGAAGAGTTTCCGTATTTGTTTTTGCCGTTTCATCAGACAAATCATCTATAATCTGCTGTATTGTCTTAGGTCTGTTATATACAAATGCTGTTTTTCCGCTAGTATCATAGGAATTTACTTCCTCTTCCTTAATCTTTCCATCAATTATCTTATATATTTTGTAAACATATACACCCTGTCGTCCACTTTCAATGTCAAGTTCATTACTCTTTTCTGCATAATACATTTTCCCTGAAGCAATATTTTTTGAATCAATTGTCGTATTATCAGATGTAACAAGAATATTTCCTGCGGCAGTATTGCTTCCTAATATCATCAGTTCTGGAATATCATCATTATTCATGTAAATATATTCACATCCACCATAATTTTTAGAATCAACATTTTTTAAATATTCTATATACTGTTTTTTCCAGTTATTAGCTTGCGTTGTAGCCTCTGTTGATTTTACAGTTTCGTCTGCTGACTCAGTTGCTACGACTGTTTCCAAGTCATTCTTGGCATTATTATCATCATTATTTGATTTTCTGCTTGTCACTGTCACTATAATTATAACAATAACAGCAATAATAAGTACACCAATAACCCCACACAATATAGGTATCATCAGTTTTCTTTTTTCAACTGGCTTATCTGATGTATCAATTACAGCATTATCCTGTTTTTCTGCTTCATTGCTTTGCTCTTTAATGTAGCTCCACATTGTGGACAAGTTTTAAATTCACTTTCTTCTGAAGTTCCAGAAACTGTATTCTTTACCTTATCTGTTGCTCCTGCAAACATTTTCTTTGTACCATCAAAGAACCCTGCTGCTTTAGGCTTTACATTTTCCGCTGTATTAACTTCTTCATTTGTTGCTTCTATAGCTGTATTCTTCTCAAATGGTACTTTACCCATAAGATTCTTTCCAAAATTCTTGACAGAATCTTTTGCTGAACCAACTGCTTTCATCACATTTTGCATTATCTATCACCTTCTGTGGAATGCCTGCACAAGCCTGTATAACCTCTTGGAGCTCTTTTTCACTCCTAAATGTATATTTCATGCCAGCCTCCTATTCCACAATGCTTACAGCGTCATTTACGGCGTTATAGTAATACAGATTGTCAGACAGTATATCTGCCTTCTCCAAGTTCTCTGTATTAGCTTCTTTAATCATTTGCTTAACATAACCACAATTTACATATTTCTTATCCATTACCAAAAGCAGAAATTCATGTACAGAAGACGGAATCATGTAAACACCATCCATATTTTTCTCTATGCAGAAATTCTTCAACACATCTGGATACAAGATACATGAAGTCCCAAAATGCTTTTTGAAATTAGTAAGTACAAAAATAGTCTCAGGAGTGTTGCTGACATCTTCCTGAGACTGATTATCTATCTTTGATACAATATCCGTAAGAGACATTATACTTGGAGCATAGAGTTTCTGAGTATTCTTAGTTGCAAATGTATACAAATCATTTTCTGTAACTCCCAAATGCTCTATCAATGCATTTGTAACATCTGATGAAGCCGTAGCATTGAAATCAATATCAATGATTAGCTTATATGTAATGGCTAAATCCGTACCTTCCAATAGCCTGTAAGGTATAGTCTTTAGTCTGCTCTTATTAGAATCAGCATTCACCAATGTATAGACAATCCTGTCTTTTAGCTTCTCCAAATTGATTTCACAATCAAATTTAGGAAACAGGCTTCTATTAATCACATCTACAATCTCGTCAACTGATTCACTAGTCCAGTAACATATCTTTGCAACATTCATGTCTTTTTTTCTGACCTGAATTCCTTTCAGTTTTGTGTCATTGTTCTTCATAACTTCAACCCTTTTCACCTCATATTCTTCTCCAAGTCTTTTCTGCTCTTCATCAATCACATCATTCATTTTGTCATCCATAGTATCCTCCTATAAATAAAATAAGAGCAAGCACTTAAGTTTCTTTACTCAAGTACCTGCTCTGTTTCTTTGTATCATAGTTATTATATATGGTTGTAGGTTGGTGATTTGCGGATATTCTGTAAAATATAGTCTGGAAACTGGAAGTTATCTGTCTGTTTCATCTTTTTTATATATTACGCCGTCCCATGCATAATATCCCGCAATATATTCATAATCAGGATATTCTTCTATCTCATATAATTTTCTCCCACTATCAGATGTACAAATTACCACATTTGATATTTTATAATTTTCTAGTTCCGACGTTTGAGAATATCTAACTCCATTAAGATATATATAATCTCCTTTTTCAATTGCCTCATTTTTATAACTTTTATTGTGTGCAAAATAATATCGACCACAAAAAATAATAACAACAATTGTAACCAAAACAATAATTGATGCTATTGATTTCTTTTTATCTACAATCATTCTCATTAGCTTCCTCTTAACATTTCATGAAATTCCGATTCTTTTTTCCCATTTTAACATAAAACTCAACCAAGTTAAAACTCCTATTCTCAATCATTCTACTCCCCCTGACACCAAGTGCCACAAAAGTGCCCAACTCCCCTACAAACATTCCCAGTATTTATGCGGGTTTTCAAAATCACAATAATTAATGCATGGAAATAATAAAGAATGAATTTCTTCACAAGACGCCCG
>OGXX01001215.1_pt1 | contig 26541 bp, 37 predicted proteins | sample 1576301 | NCBI WGS metagenome assembly OGXX01 (sample SAMEA3541469, study PRJEB24748) | human gut metagenome | biome: human gut; feature: human-associated habitat; material: faeces | place: China | collected 2012
ATTAGCACCAGACCAAAAAACTGCCCCTCCACCCCCAGTTTGGAAACTGAAGTTTTATGAATTATTAATCTTAATTTGATTTATAACATTATTCTTGTTTTTTTACATCGCATATTTTTATTCAAAAACTTTTATTATTAATTTATACTAAATATTATCTTTAAGGTGAATAAATTGATTAATATAAATGTTCCTGTTGAAGAAGACTTAACAAAACTTAAAGCTGGAGATGTAATCAGCTTGACTGGCACAATTTTTACAGCTCGTGATCAAGCACATAAAAGATTACTAGAGGAAGGTGCACCAGACGATATCGAAAGTACAGCACTTTTCCATGCAGGTCCCATTATAACAAAAGACGATGACGAAAACTATAATATGGTGGCAATTGGTCCTACTACCTCTATGAGAATGAATCCTTACCAGGCAGATGTAATATCTATGGGTCCTAAAATCATTATTGGAAAAGGAGGAATGGACAATACTGTTCGTGAAGCATTAAAAGAGCATGGAGCTATTTATGTCGTTGCAACCGGAGGATGCGCAGCATTGTATGTTGATGCAATTGAAGAGATTGAAGATGTCAGCTGGTTGGATTTAGGTATGCCTGAAGCTATGTGGAAACTAAAAGTTAAGGATTTTGGACCTCTTATTGTGGCTATGGACAGTAATGGTAATAGTCTCTATGATGACCATTAGATTATAATTTACATCATATTTATATATGGCAATTTAAAATACTTTATATTAAATATTTAATAGTGATTACTGCTTGAGGATGTGAGAAGTATGCCTGACATTAATGAAGTAGCTGAAAAGAAATTAAAATCTAAAACAACAAAAATAAAAAAAGTAAACAAAAATGAAGAGGAAAGAGAAAAGTTCTTTAATCAGTTAGGAATCTCTTTATCTTTCATGCTTGATGAGGTTCCTGATGATAGAATAATGGGTTTAATTTTTAGAACCAGTCCTGAAGGTAAGATTCTTGATGTAGAGTATGATGTTGATGATGATGTAGAGGAATTTATTCCTGTGGCTGATGATGACTTGAAAAAATACTACGATGAGTTTAAGGATTATAAACTTGAATTGATTGACTATAAAAATGAAGAAGAAGTAGAGGAAACCGAACAGGAAGTAGCTTCTTCTTTAGAAGTCTTCATGCCAAATAGAGGCAAGAAAAATCTTAACATCCATGATAGTGTAATATTCTGGACCACTCTTGAAGGTAAAGTTGCTGTTTTAGAATATTCCTATATGGAAGAGGACAACGATGGTAATGTGGAAGCTGCAGATCCTATTGATGTCCCGACTAAAAACATTAAACACTTTTATGAGGCATTTAAAGATTTCAAATTAGAATTAGATGATTAGATGATTGTTAGTAATTCACTTGATGAAGTTAAAAAAAGAGAAAATGCATTACGTGTTATTAAAAATATTGTGATGGATGAAGGTAGGGAAAACCTTTTTGACTTGACAGGTCTATCTGGAGGTTTTATAGCTTCAGATGAAGATATAAGTCTTCTTGAAACATATGTAGGTCCGGCTATTTTCGAAGAAGAATTACAAATTGAAGGTATGAATCATCTTGGTGGAGAGAAAATACTGCCATTAAATAGAACTTCATCAGGAATATTAGCTACAGTCTTATCTCTTGTTGATAAAGACACCACAGTAGTTCATTATCTGGCTGAATTACCAGCTCATCCTTCAATTCCAAGAAGCTGCAACATCGTAGGAGCAGATTATGAGGAATATGATGATTTTGAAGAGTTCAACATTCCAGATAACACTTCATTAGTTGTAATTACTGGATCTACAATGGATCATAAGGTAATTGATGAAAATGAATTTAAAGAAATTATAGATACGGCCCATGAAAAAGATATTCCTGTTTTAGTAGATGATGCTTCAGGAGCACGTCTTAGAACCGTAATCTTCAAACAGCAAAAGGCATGTGATTTAGGGGCGGATATTGTAATAACTAGTACTGATAAGCTCATGCCAGGACCAAGAGGAGGATTGATGGCTGGTAAAGAGGAATTTATTAACCAGATTAAAATCAAAGCTAATCAGTTTGGTCTTGAAGCTCAGCCTCCAGCTATCTTGGCAATGGTTAATGGGCTTAAAAATTTCACTGCTGAAAACCTGCTAAAAAGTTTTGAGAGAAAAGATGATTTTTTAAAAATGCTCAATGACAATGTGGAGATATTTGAACTAACACCGACAGGAGTTATGGTAACGCCTGAAAAACTGGCCTGTGAAGTTAAATGTGATTTGTCACCTTCAGATATTGCATTTATTTTCTCAATGATTCTTCTAAAAGATGAAGGAATTATAACAATTCCAGCTGTTTCAATGCCTGGTGCTTCACCAACTATCAGGTTTGATTTGTCTACATCTGATGCTTTTAAATTAGGATTAGATGATTTAACCGAAAAAATCATTGATTCTTTCGATAAGTTGAAAAAAATAGTTTTAGATGATAAAAAAAGTTTTGATGTAATTTTTAATTAAAAAAAAGGAATGTATTAGTTTTTAATAATACATTCTCCAGATATTACTTTTTCTAATGTGCCGTCATTTCTCTCTACAATTAGAATTCCATCATTATTGATTCCCACAATGTATGCATCGTAAGGTTTTGCAAATGGTGTTCTAATTTCAACTTCTTTTCCAATGCTGTATGAATGTTTTCTCCATTCCTTAAGAATTTTTTCGTAGTTTTCATCAAGTATTACTTTATAGATTTTTTCAAATTCTTCTAAAAATATTCTGATTACTTCATTTTCATCAAATTCTTTTCCACAAACAGCTTTAAGTGAATTACTTCCTTCCTGGAGTTCTTCAGGCAATTCATCGATGTTTATGTTTACATCGATTCCAACTCCAACAATAACATATTCTATATTGTTTAATTTAGCTATTGCTTCAGTTAGTATTCCGCAGACTTTTTTATCATCTATTAGGACATCATTCGGCCATTTTATTTCTCCATTTTCGATTCCTAATCTTTCAAAGGTTTTTTCAACTGCCACTCCAGTAGCTAATGTAATAATTGGTATTTTATTTTGGGTTATTTGTGGATTCAGAATTACAGATAACCATACTCCTCCTTTTGGTGATTCCCAAGGTTTTCCAGATCTCCCTTTTGCATTGCTCTGTTTTTCAGATATGATGACTAAACCGTTTGCGTCTTCATTTTCAGCAAAGAATTTCGCAACGGTATTTGTTGACATTACTTCTTTAAAGATGTAGATGTTTTTTCCGATAAATTCTGTATTGAGGTTTTTAGTGATTAGTTCTTTTTTGATGTTTTCAGTTTGTTTATCTCCAAGATCTCTAACTGCATCTATGAAATGGGTAGGTTCATAGGTAGATAATTCTTCGAGAGTCTCATCAGAGAGTTTTCCTTCTTTTCTTAAAAGTTCTATTATTTCGTTTCTCATTATAAAAACCTCTTATTTTTTAGCTATTTGCTGGTTTTTAGCTGTATTCTGGTATGCTCCAACTGCTGCTGAGATAGCTGCTATCTTTTGTGCAGGCATAAATGTTGATTTGAGTTTGTTTACCATTTCTAGTTCTTCTTCAATGACCTTAGCCATCTCTTCGTCAATTCCTTTTTTATAGGTGTCAATAAAGTGGGTATTCAAATCTCCTTTCACGAAATTAGGATTTCTAAGAACTGCTTTATGGAAAGGAATAGTTGTCCTAACACCTAAAATTACATATTCACTCAACGCCCTTTTCATTCTAGCTATTGAATCGGTTCTTGTTCTTCCCCATGTGATTAGTTTTGAAATCATAGAGTCATAGAACGTTGGGATTGTGTAATTCATGTAAACTCCACTATCTAGACGTACACCAGGTCCCCCAGGAGATCTGTAACCTGTAATTTTACCAGGATTTGGTGCAAAGTCGTTTAGAGGGTCTTCTGCATTAATACGGCATTCAATAGCATGTCCTGAAACTTTAATGTCTTTTTGTTCGTAGCTTAATTCATCACCATTAGCTATTTTTATCTGTTCTTTAATCAAATCAATATTGGTGATGATTTCAGTAATTGGGTGTTCAACCTGAATACGGGTATTCATTTCAAGGAAATAGTAGTTTCCAGCATCGTATAAGAATTCAATTGTTCCTGCACTACTGTATCCAATATATTCTGCTGCTTTAACAGCGCTTTCACCCATATCTGCCCTTAGTTCTTCAGTCATAATTGGAGAAGGAGCTTCTTCTAATAATTTCTGATGTCTTCTTTGGATTGAACATTCTCTGTCTGCTGCATGGATTACGTTTCCATGTTCGTCAGCTAAGATTTGGAATTCTATGTGTCGAGGTTTTTCAAGATATTTTTCAATAAATACTGTAGAGTCTCCAAAGTTAGTTGAAGCTACAGACTGTGTAGATTCGATTGCACGTACAAGTTCGTCTTCCTCATAAACTGCACGCATTCCAATACCTCCACCACCAGCAGAAGCTTTTACAATAACTGGGTAACCGATTTGTCTAGCTATTTCTTTAGCTTCTTCAATATCGGTAACTCCTTCTGGTGTACCTTCAATAACAGGAACTCCTGCTTTTTTCATAAGGTTTTTAGAGGTGATTTTATCTCCCATTTCATGAATAATCTTTCCACTAGGTCCAATTAATTTGATTCCGTTTTTTTCGCATGCTTCACCAAAGCTAGGGTTTTCAGCAAGAAATCCGTAACCAGGATGTATTGCTTCAGCTCCAGATTCAAGAGCTATGTCAATGATTTTATCAATATTTAGGTATGATTTGGCTGGTGAAGGATTACCTAAGGGAAAACTCTCATCAGCATAATTTGTATATAATGATTTAGCATCAGCATCAGAATAAATTGCCACACTGTCAATATCCAATTCACGGCAGGCACGCATGATTCTAATAGCTATTTCTCCTCTATTTGCTACCAATATTTTATTAAACAATTTTAAAACCTCAATAAAAAATTTTTTAATATAATAATATATTATATTATATTAACTATTATAATTTATTAATTGATGTTATGAAACCTGTTAAAAATAAGAAACAACTGGAAATTAAAATACAACAGATACCTCCACACCCTAATCCTAAGGTATCTCTGGAGCAGTATTCAACACCGGCCAATATAGCTGCTGATATTTTATGGAATGCCTATAGCTTAGGGGATATTTTTAATAAAAATATTCTTGATTTGGGATGCGGTACTGGAATCTTTGCAGTATCTTCAATGATGCTTGGTGCAAAGTCAGCTTTTGGAGTTGATATTGATGATGAATCAATTGAACTGGCCAGATCAGTTTCAGAGAAATTCAATGAGGATAGATGTCAATTCATAACCTCAGATATTGCAGATTTTGAATGCCAAACTGATGTGGATACTGTTTTTCAAAATCCCCCTTTCGGATCTCAAAAAAGAGCAACTAAAGGAATAGATCTGGAATTTATAAAAAAAGCTATTGAATTTCATCCCAAGGTTTTGTATTCCTTTCACATGGCCTCAACTGAGGAGTTTCTTATTGAATTCTTTCAAAAAAACAATTTGGAAATAACTCACATTTTTCGTTATGATTTTAATATTCCTAGAATATATGATTTCCATTCTAATGAATCTAAAACTGTTAAAGTTATTGTGGTAAGGGCTGAAACTCTACTTTAATTGCTTATTTTCCATACCTTTATATAGGACTAATACTATATTTTATATTAATATATTCTATGAGTTTATATTGTAGTATAAGAAACTACGGGTATTATAATTGATATAATATTTTCAAATGTATGAGTCGTATTAGTGATAGCTATATAAGCTTAGCACAATCTTTATATATGTTTTTAAATAGAATTTATATTAATGTATAAAGATGAGCTATCTATATTTATTCCAAATTCGTTTCTTTCTGAGTCTAAAGACCTTAAAGTTCGTACTTATAAAGTAGGAATTATTGGAAGGGCTTTAGCGGTTTACAGAATTAACAATGTGGTTATTTATAATGATCAAATGTTAAAAGATGATGAAGGAATGGAAGATGCAGATTTTATTGCTGAAATTTTAAAGTATATGAATACTCCGCAATATTTAAGAAAAAGAGCATTCCCTTTAAGGCCTGAATTGAAGCACGTTGGTATTCTTCCTCCGTTAAGGACTCCCCATCATCCGGTAGATAAAAATCCAGAAGTTGGAGATTATAGACAAGGTTTTACTGTAAAAAGGAATAATAAAGGAACTTTTGTGGATATTGGTATGGATAAACTTGCATTCTGCAAAGAGCAACTTAGTGTTAAGAAGATATTTAGCTTTAAGATTACTAAAATTGCTAAAAAAGAAGTAACTGTCACACCTGATGAACCAGATGACGTTTACTGGGGATATAATGTAATGTCCTTTAATAAAAGTCTTAAAAATAGCTTAAAATTAATCAAACCAGATCTTGTTATTGAGACTACAAGATATGGCGATTCAATCGATTCTATTTTTAATGAATTAAAACTTAAAGTAGAAGAATGTAAAAATATTGCTATTTTATTTGGTGGACCCTATTCTTCAATTCAAGAAGATGTTTCTAGTGGAAATTGGGACTTATTTAAAGTTAATACAATTCCAGATCAAGGAACTGAAACTGTAAGAAGTGAAGAAGCAGTTATCGCTACACTTTCTTTAATAAATCTTATGAGATTTTAATTCGAAATCTAATTTATTTAGCTCATAAATTAGAAATTTTGCTCAACTTTTTATACATTTGAAGTTTTTAAGACTTTCTTATAGATTATATTATAGCAGATTGATTTATACATTAAATTAAATTTAGATTAGAATATATTAAATTTAATATTTATCTAGCTGGAAAGCTCTCTATTGTTTTTTAGCTATTTATATCTGGCTTTAATATTATTATTAAAGCTCATTTGGCTATTTATTAGCTGTTATTAAAAATTAATTAAGGCTAATTAATTTGAAAAAATAAAAGGAAATTTAAATTAAAAGGAGGTAAAATCAAATGGTAAGACATCACCAGCCAAGAAAAGGGTCTGTTGCTTTTAGTCCAAGAAAAAGAGCAGCTAAAGAAACCCCTAGAATTAAATCTTGGCCAAAAAATGACGAACCAAAATTATTAGGCCTCGCAGGTTATAAAGTCGGTATGACTCACGCTTTAGTCACTGAAACCGATAAAAACTCTCCAAAAAATGGTATGGAAGTGTTCACTCCTGTAACCGTATTGGAAGTGCCGCCGGTCGTAGTAATGGGAATTAGAGCATATAAAAAGACTTCTCGTGGAATGAAAGTAATCACCGAAGTACTTGCAGACAATTTAGATGAAGAACTCTCAAGGAAAATATCACTTCCTAAGGAGTACAATAAATCTGAAGCTATTGCAAAAATACAAGGTGCTTTAGAAGACACAGAAGATATTAAAGTATTAGTACACACCAACCCTAAAGTCACTAGTGTACCAAAGAAAAAACCAGACATATTCGAATGTGGTATTGGAGGAGCAACTCCTGAAGAAAAATTAAACACCGCATTAGAATTATTAGGTAATGAAGTAAGTGCAAGTGACATATTTAAAGAAGGTCAATTTGTTGATGCTATTGCAACTACAAAAGGAAAAGGATTCCAGGGTGTAGTTAAAAGATGGGGAATTAGAATTCAATATGGTAAAGCTGCTAGAAGTAGTAAAGCAAGACACGTAGGTTCTATTGGACCTTGGACTCCATCAAGAACTATGTGGACCGTAGCACAAGCTGGTCAAATGGGATACCATAAAAGAACTGAATTCAATAAAAGAATTTTAAAAATTGCATCAAAAGATGAAGTTGATCAAATAAACCCAGATGGCGGATTTATTAAATATGGACTTGTTAAAAATGATTATGTTTTAGTAAAAGGCTCACTTCCAGGCCCATCTAAAAGATTAGTCATTCTCAGAGAACCTATTAGACCTAATGGAAAGTCTGAGGATTTACCTCAAATAAATTACATTAGTACAAAATCTAAACAAGGGGTATAATCATGAAAGTAAATGTTTATTCAATGGAAGGGGAAGTCAAAGAGGATATTGAACTTCCAGCTATTTTTAACGAAGAATACAGACCAGATTTAATTAAAAGAGCTGTAATTTCTTCACAAACTGCAAGAATCCAACCATGGGGTAATGATCCTATGGCAGGTAAAAGAACTTCTGCTAAAGGATGGGGTTCCGGTAGAGGTACTGCAAGAGTACCAAGAATAAAAAACGGAGCTAGAGCTGCTTTTGTACCTATGGCTATTGGAGGTAGACAAGCACATCCTGTAAGATCTGAGAAAAATCATCATGAAAAAATCAATATCAAAGAAAGAAGATTTGCTATCAGATCTGCTGTAGCAGCAACAACTAATAAAGACTTAATTGAAGGAAGAGGTCATGTTGTTGGGGATATTGAACAGTTCCCAATAGTTGTTGAAGATGATATCTGTTCTTTAAAATCAACTAAACAAACTCGTGAACTTTTTAAAGCTTTAGGAGTTTATGATGATATTGAACGTTCTAAAAACAGTAAAAAAATTAGAGCTGGTAGAGGAAAAACCAGAGGACGTAAATACAAACAATCCAAAGGACCTCTTTTAGTTGTTAGTGAAGATAAAGGCATTAAATTAGGTGCAAGAAACCATGCTGGTGTAGATGTGGTATTGGTTGAAAACTTAAACGCAGAATTATTAGCACCAGGTACACATGCTGGAAGACTCACTATTTTCACTAAATCAGCAGTTGAAAAATTAGGAGGTTTATTCCAATAATTTGGAAAATAGGTGATTATCATGGATGCATATTCAATTATTATTAAACCTCATGTTACTGAAAAAACCATGAATTTAATTGATCAAAATAATGAACTTGTTTTTGTTGTAAAACGTAGTGCAAATAAAAGAACAATTAAATTAGCTTTTGAAGAATTATACGAAGAAAAAGTAAAAAGAGTCAACACTCACATTACTCCTTATGGTGAAAAAGTAGCATATATCAAACTTGTTGAACCAGAAATGGCAGAAGAAATTGCTATTAAAATAGGTGTATTCTAAGGGGGAATTTGAATGGGAAAACGATTAATAATTCAAAGAAGAGGACGAGGAACTCCTACTCACCGTGTTGCTTCCCATCGTTTTAAAGATAAAATTAGATACAGATCTTACGATGCATTAGAAAAAGAAGGAAGTATTAAAGGTATTGTAACAGATATTGTACACGATCCAGCTAGAACTGCTCCTATTGCAGAAGTTAAATTTGAAAATGGTGAGAAAAAATTCATTTTAGCACCAGAATCTATTCAAGTGGATGATGAAATTGAATGCGGTATTTCTGCACCAATTAAATTTGGTAACACATTACCACTTGCTGAAATTCCTGAAGGTACTCCTATTTACAATATAGAAAATACTCCAGGAGATGGTGGTCGTTTTGTAAGATCATCTGGAACTTACGCTTCTTTAATTACTCATGATGTAAATCAATCTGTTGTTGAGTTACCATCTGGTGAGTTAAAGTACTTAAATCCTAACTGTCGTGCTAGTATTGGTGTTGTAGCTGGTGGAGGAAGAAAAGAAAAACCATTCCTTAAAGCAGGTACCAGATGGCATGCATACAAAGCTAAAGGTAAAAAGTTCATGACTGTTAGAGGAGTAGCAATGAACGCAGTAGATCACCCTCACGGGGGAGGTAACAGACAACATCCTGGTCGTCCAACTACTATTTCAAGAAATGCGCCACCAGGAAGAAAAGTTGGTTCTATTGCAGCTAGAAGAACAGGATTAAAAAGATAGATAGAGGGTGTTTCATTGGCAAGAAAAGTATTTAAATATAAAGGTCATACTCTTGAAGAATTACAAGACATGTCTTTAGAGGAAGTAATGGAATTATTCCCAGCAAGACAAAGAAGATCTTTAAAAAGAGGTTTTTTACCAAGACAACAAATTGTTTTGGATAAAATGAGAAAGTTAAACAAAGAAGGAACTAAAGATGGTAGACCAGTAGTAGTAAGGACTCACTGCAGGGATATGGTTGTAATTCCTGAAATGGTAGGTACTACTTTTGGAATTTATGATGGACATGAATTTGTTCAAGTAACAATTGAACCAGAAATGATTGGTCATTATTTCGGTGAATTTGCACCAACAAGAAAAAGTGTTCAACATGGAGACCCAGGTATGGGAGCTACAAGATCATCTATGTTCGTACCACTTAAATAAGGAGATTAGAACATGGCTAACAAATATGCTTATAACAAAGAAGGTAATGAAGCAAAAACAGCACGTGCTATGGCTAAATCTCTTAAGATTTCCCCTAAACACTGTGTTGAGATTTGTAGGGCAATTAGAGGAATGGATGTAGAAAAAGCAAAAACTTATTTAGAAAATGTAATTGATATGAAACAATCTGTTCCTTTCAAAAGACACAATAAAAAAGTGGGTCACAGAAAAGGTCAAAAAGGTTGGCCATCTGGAAGATATCCTGTTAAAGCAGCTGGAGAAATATTAAAAGTATTAATCAATGCTGAAGCAAATGCTGAATATAAAGGTATGGATACTGAAAAACTCTTCATTGAACATATTTCCAGTCATAGAGGAGTTATTATTAGAGGAGTTATTCCAAGAGCGTTTGGTAGAGTTACTCCATTTAACACACCAACAACCCACGTTCAAATAGTATTAAAGGAGGCTAACTAATGATAGAAAAAGATTTCGTCACTGAAGGCCTTAGAAGAACCAGAATCGATGAATATTTCGAAAAGGAACTTGAAAGAGCTGGATATGGTGGTATGGATGTACAAGTTACACCATTAGGAACAATGGTTGTAGTTTATGCAGAAAGACCAGGTATGGTTATTGGTAGAGGCGGAAAAAATGTAAGAAGCATCACCAATACTCTTAAAAATGAATTCGGATTAGATAATCCTCAAATTGAAGTTAAAGAAGTAGGAACTCCTGAACTTAATCCTAAAATCATGGCTTACAAAATAGCTAATATGTTACAAAGAGGAATGCATTTCAGAAGAGTTGCATATTCAACTATCCGTAGAATTATGGGTGCTGGAGCTCAAGGTGTAGAAGTTACTATTTCAGGTAAAATTAGAGGTTCTAGATCTGCTGTAGCTAAATTTGTTGAAGGTTACATTAAAAAATGTGGTGAACCATCTATCAGATTTGTAGAAGAAGGTTTTGCTACAGTTCAATTAAAACCTGGTGTATTAGGTATTTATGTAAGAATCATGCCTCCTGAAACTGTTTTACCAGATACTGTTGAAATCCTTCCTCCTACTGAAAAAATCGTTGAAGATGGTGAAGTTGTAGCTGAAGGTGAAATGGAAATAGATGAATCAATCACTCCTGAAGATGAAGCTATTGTCGAAGATGAAGAAATCATTGAAGAAATTGAAGATCTCGACGAATTAGAAGAAGTTATTGAAGAAGAAGCTATAGAAGCAGACGATGATGAGTCATAGTGAGTTGTTACAATGGCGATTTTAAGAAGTAAAGAAATTTGGGACATGGAAGTTGATGAGATTCAAGAAAAATTAATTGAACTCAAAGCGGAATTATCTAAAAATGTTTCTAAAAGTGCAGCTGCAGGTGTTGTTGAAAACCCTGGAAAAATTAAAGAATTGAAAAGAACTATTGCTCGTGTTCTTACAATTTTGAATGAAAAACAGAAGGAGAATTAAATGTCAAAAATCTGTGATGTATGTGGGCTTCCGGAAGAACTTTGTGTTTGTGAAGAAATTGCACGTGAAGTTCAAACTGTAAAAGTTTTTACAGTTAGAAGAAGATTCGGAAAACTCATGACTATTATTGAAGGTATCGATGAACATGATATTGATATCAAAGAATTAACTAAAACCCTTAAAGCAAAATGTGCTTGTGGTGGAACTGCTAAAAACAGTCAAATTGAACTCCAAGGAGATCATAAAGTACGTGTTAAAGAAGTTTTATCTGATATGGGTTTTTCATCAGATACTATTGAAATTCGCGAGTCTAAAAAGAATAATAGGAAAAGAAGAAGATAATTTCATTTATTCAATAATAGGAGTTCAAATATAATTCGGCTGATTAATTTCGTGAGAGATAGTATGATAACTGTAAATAATTTAGTTCATCACGAATTCATTGGACTAAAAGTAAATGTTACAAGTTCCACTAACAAATCTCTTAATTTAAACGGAATTGTTATTGATGAGACAAAAAACACAATTAAGATTGAAATCCAAAACGATAATGGAATTTTTGAAGAGAAATTAATTCCTAAATCCAATTCAATCTTTCAATTTACATTGCCGAGCAATGAAATTGTAGAAATTGAGGGTAATATTTTGTCAATTCGTCCTGAAGATAGAATTAAAAAAAGATTTAAAAAAATATAAACGGTGATATTATGGTTGGGCTTAATGTTCAAGAACCAGAAACTACATGTGATGACCCTAACTGCCCTTTCCACGGATCTTTACCTGTAAGAGGTCAAATCCTTGAAGGTACTGTTGTAAGTAACAAAGCTGAAAGGACAATTAGTGTAGAACGTAGTTACTACAAATTCATTAAAAAATATGAAAGATATGAAAAAAGAAAATCTAAAATTAACGTTCACAAACCAGATTGTTTAGATGTAAATGTTGGAGATTCTGTAAAAGTTGCAGAATGCAGACCTTTAAGTAAAACTAAACACTTTGTTTTAGTAGAAGTAAAAGGAGAGTAATTTTATGAAAGCATTAACCTCAAGTGTATCTAAAGCTTTACCTATTGGAGCTACTCTTCAATGTGTGGATAATACTGGTGCACGTGAAATCGAAATCATTTCAGTTAAAGGATATAAAGGTGTTCGTAGAAGACTCGATGTTGCTGGTGTTGGGGATTTAGTTGTAGCATCTGTTAAAAAAGGTACTGCTGATATGAGAAGAGAAATTGTTAACGCAGTAGTTGTAAGACAAAAAAAGGAATTTAGACGTGCTGACGGACTTCGTGTTAAGTTTGATGATAATGCAGCAGTTATTATTACCCCAGAGGGAATTTTAAAAGGATCTGAAATTAGGGGTCCTGTTGCTAAAGAAGCTGCTGACAGATGGCCTAGTGTAGGTAGTGCAGCAAGTATTTTAGTATAAGGTGAAATAATGTCAATGTCAAAACAACCAAGAAAACAAAGAAAAGCTCTTTACAATGCTCCTGCTCATAAACGAGGTAAACAATTAAGTGCTACTTTAAGTAAAGAGTTAAGAGAAAAAATTGGTACTAAAGCTTTACCTTTAAGAGTTGGAGACAAAGTAGAAGTTCTTCGTGGAGACTTCAAAGGGCATGAAGGTAAAATCTTAGATGTAGATTATACCAAGTATAAAGTAACCGTCGAAGAAGTAACTTTATCAAAACCTGACGGAACAGCAGTACTTCTTCCTATAGATCCATCTAACTTAATGATTATTAAAGCAGATATGGATGACGATAGAAGAGCAAAAAATGTTAAAGGAGATAATTAAAATGGCTAATATGGGTTCAAGAAAACATCTTAAAAGATATAAAGCACCAAAAACATGGCCTATTCATCCTAAAGAAGATACCTGGACTGTAAAACCTTCAGCAGGTGCACATTCTATTGATGATGCTTTACCATTAACTTTAGTTATTAGAGACATTCTCGGATTAGCTGATAATTCTAGAGAAGCAAAAAGAATCATCAACTCAGGTAATGTTCTTGTAGATGGTAGAGTAGTTAAAGATTATAAATTCCCAGTAGGATTTATGGATATTATCGAAATTCCAAAAACTGGTGAAATTTATAGAGTACTTTTAGATAATAAAGGTAGATTACAATTAAAAGAAATTGACAATGGAGATTCTAAATTATGTCAGGTTGTCAACAAAACTACAATCAAAGGTGGAAAAACTCAATTAAACCTTCATGATGCTAAAAACATAATTGTTGATGAAACTGATTTAAATGTTGGGGATGTTGTTGTAATTTCAATTCCTGAACAAGATATTAAAGAATCACTTCCATTAGAAGTTGGTGCTACTGTACTTGTTACTGGTGGTAAACACACTGGTGAAATAGGTAAAGTATCTGAAATTATTATTAATCAATCTTCTAATCCTAATACTATTCTTATTGAAAACAATAAAAAAGATGAATTCTTAACTTTAAAAGACTATGCTTTTGTTGTTGGAACTGATTCACCGATAATTGACTTATTGGAGGTTAATCAATGAATCCTATGAACGAAGTTAAGATTGAAAAAGTTACTGTTAACATCGGTGTTGGAGAAGCTGGGGAAAAATTATCTCGTGCTATTACTCTTTTAGAAGAGATGTTCGATCAAACTCCTGTAAAAACTTATTCTAAAGTAACTAACCCTGAATGGGGTATTAGAAAACGTCAACCTATTGCATGTAAAGTTACTTTACGTGGTGATAAAGCTGATAAAGCTATTGACATGGTTTTAGAAGGAATTATGAGAAGAATTAAACCAACACAATTTGATGATCAAGGAAATCTTTCATTCGGTATTAGAGAACATATTGATATTCCAGGTATGAAATATAACCCAGATATTGGTATTTTTGGTATGAACCTTTCAGTAACCTTTGAAAAACCAGGTTATAGAATAGCTAAAAGAAGAATCCAACAAAAGAAAGTACCACAAAGACATAGAATTTCTAAAGATGAAACTATGAAATTCATGGAAGATAATTTTAATGTAGAATACGTGATGGAATAATTATATAGGTGATAGTTTGCCAAGAAAATATGGAAAAGCTGCGAAAAAATGTAGTAGATGTGGAGATCATTCTGCTATGATTAGTAGATATGGACTCAATTTATGCAGACAATGTTTTAGGGAAATTGCTCCTAAAATAGGTTTTAAAAAATATAACTAGAGGTAATTAATATGAGTCTTATGGATCCTCTTGCTGATGCTTTAACTAACATTAGGAACAATGAATTACAAGTAAATGATTCTTGTGTTATTTCTCCTGCTTCAAAATTAATCGGAGAAGTTTTAAGCGTTATGCAAAAAGAAAATTACATTGGTAATTTTGAATATGTAGACGATGGCAGAGCAGGTAAATTCACTGTCGAATTAGATGGTAACATAAACAAATGTGGTGTTATCAAACCTCGTCATGCTGTTAAGAAAGATGAATTTGAGAAATTTGAAAAAAGATATTTGCCAGCAAAAAACTTCGGTATTTTAATCATTACAACTCCTCAGGGAATTATGACTCACAATGAGGCAAAAGAAAGAGGAATTGGCGGACGTTTGTTGGCTTACATGTACTAGGTGATTAATATGGTAGTAGCTGCAGCTATAAGGGAAGAAATTGAAATCCCTGAAGGCGTTGAAGTTATAATTGACAAAAATGAGGTTTCTGTTAAAGGACCTAATGGAAAAGATTCCAGAATATTTACTTATCCAAAAGTAAGCATCAAAGAAGAAGATGGATTAGTTGTATTAGAAACTTCATTTCCAAAAAAGAAAGATAAAGCAATGATTGGAACCACAAAAGCACATATCTCCAACATGATTACTGGAGTTACTGATGGTTTCAAATACACAATGAAAATTCTATTTGCTCACTTTCCAATGACTGTAAAAGTAAATAAAGATGTTGTAGTAATTGACAATTTCCTCGGGGAAAGACACCCAAGACAAGCAAAAATTATTGGAGATTCTAAAGTTGTTGTTAAAGGTGATGAGGTAACAATTACAGGTATCAACAAAGAACATGTTGGTCAAACCATGGCTAACCTAGAACAAGCAACCAAAATTAAAGGAAGAGATCCTAGAGTATTCCAAGACGGAATATATTTAATTAGCAAAGAATAGGTGATTTTGATGGCTAATAAAAAATTTAAAAGACAAGAATATGCTCGTTATAAAAAACTTGGAATAAAATGGAGAAGACCTAGAGGAAAAACCAGTAAAATGAGAAGATATGAAGCAGGAAAACCGGCAATGCCTGCTATTGGTTATAGGACTCCAAGATCTACTAGGTATTTACACCCTTCCGGATTTAAAGATGTTCTTGTTAACAACATGAGTGAATTAGAAGCTCTTGATCCAGCTACTGAAGCTGCAAGAATTAGTGCTTCTATTGGTAAAAGGAAAAAAGATTTAATGCTTGAAAAGGCAACAGAACTTGGAATTAAAGTTTTAAATAAATAATTTAATATTTCATATTTATTAAAGTTGAGCCAGTGAGGGTACTATTGGTTCTTCTGATATAAATTATTAAAAAATTAAGGGACTTTTAGATTAAATCTAAATAATCAGCTTTGGGCTGAATATGGAGGATTATATATATGAATCTTACAACTCAAAAAAGATTAGCTGCAAGTATTCTTAAAGTAGGTCTTAATCGTGTATGGATTGACCCAGAAAGAATTGAAGAAGTTTCTAGAGCAATTACTAGAGAAGGGGTTAAGCAGTTAATCAATAATGGTGCTATTAAAGCAAAACCTAAAAAAGGAATAAGTAGCTATCGTTCTAAAAAGATAGCAGAACAAAAAGCAAAAGGTAAAAGAAAAGGACACGGTAGTAGAAAAGGAGCTAAAAAAGCACGTACTCCTAAAAAACAAGCATGGATGACAACTATCAGAGCTTTAAGAAAAGATCTTAAAGAAATGCGTGCAAATGAAGAAATTGATGCTACTACATACCGTAAATTATATAAAATGGCTAAAGGTGGGGCTTTCAGAAGTAAATCTTACATGAAAAACTACGCTCGTGACCATGATTTAATTAAATAGGGGGAATGAAAGTGGCAAATGGATCAAATTATAAAGTACCTTTCAGAAGGAGAAGAGAAGGAAAAACTGATTATGCAGCTAGAATGAAATTAGTTGACTATGATAAATCTCGTTTAGTTGTAAGACTTTCCAATGCTAATGTTGTAGTTCAAATTATTGACTATGCTCCTGAAGGAGACTTAACTTTAGCATCTGCAGTAAGTAAAGAATTATCAAAATATGGTTACTTAGGTGGAGCAAACAATATCTCTGGTGTTTACTTAACTGCTTACCTTGCAGCTAAAAGAGCATTAGCTAAAGGTATTGATGAAGCAATTTTAGACATTGGTTTAAAATCCCCTATTAAAGGTTCAAAAGTGTTTGCAGCTCTTAAAGGTGCTGTTGATGCTGGTTTAGATGTTCCTCATGGTGACTTTATCTTCCCTGCAGATGAACGTATTAGAGGAGAACACGTAGCTGAGTACGCTGAATCCTTAGATGAAGATGAATTAAACAAAAAATTCTCTAAATATCTTGAAAGAGGTCTCAATCCTATAGATTTACCTGAGAATTTTGAAGAAGCTAAAAAGAATATTGATGAGGCAGAGGAATAACTATGAGCTTTAATATGGATGAATGGGAACCTAAAACTAAATTAGGTAGATTAGTAAAAGATGGAACTATCACTGATATCGATGAAATCTTTGAAAAAGGTCTTCCAATTATGGAATTAGAAATTGTTGATGCCTTAGTTCCTGATTTAGAAGAAGAAGTAATGGATGTTAACTTAGTTCAAAGAATGCACAAATCAGGTAGAAAAGTTAACTTTAGAGTAATTGTTGCAGTTGGTAATAAAGACGGATATGTGGGATTAGGTCAAGGTAAAGCTAAAGAGGTAGGTCCTGCTATTAGAAAAGCTGTTGACAATGCTAAATACAATCTTATCAAAGTTAGAAGAGGTTGCGGTGACTGGGGTTGTGTATGTGGAAGAGAACACACTGTACCTTTCAAAGTCAACGGTAAAACCAGTAGTGTAAATGTAACTTTAATTCCTGCACCAGCAGGTGTTGGTTTAGTAGTTGGAAATGTAGGTAAAACCATTTTAAAACTTGCAGGAATTCAAGATGTATGGTCCCAAACATTTGGCCAAACCCAAACTACTGTAAACTTTGCTAATGCTGTTTTCGAAGCATTAAAAGAATTAAGTGCAATCAAAGCTAGTGAAACTGATCTCAAAAAAATGGGAGTTAACTACTAATTGGTGATATAATGTTTTTAGTTATTAGAGTTAGAGGAACAACTGGCGTTATTCAAAATATCGCTGATACCTTAGACATGTTAAGACTTAATAGAATTAACCATGCAGTTTTAATTGAAGAAAATCCTAGTTACAAAGGTATGCTTCAAAAAGGTAAGGATTACATTACCTGGGGTGAAGTATCTCCTGAATTTGTGGCAAAAATGATTGCTAAAAGAGGTAAAATCGTTGGAGGAAAAGCAGTTACTGATGAGTATGTAGCTGAAAACTCTGACTATGCTTCTATTGAAGAATTAGCTAATGCTATTGTTAACTCTGAAGTTAAGTTAGCTGATTTAGATATTAAACCTGTATTCCGTTTACATCCTCCTAGAAAAGGATACGAAGATATCCGTCTTTCTATTAAAGAAGGAGGTTCTTTAGGTTACAGAGGAGAAAAAATTGAAGACCTTGGAGCTAAAATGCTTTAGATGAGGTGATTTTAATGATTAGATCAAAACGTAAAATTAACAAACAAAGAGGCTCTAGATCCAATGGTGGTGGCTGTACTAAAAAACGTAGAGGTGCAGGTAACAAAGGTGGAAAAGGTAAAGCTGGAGCTTCAAAACAACATTGGACTTGGACTGTAAAATTCGATCCAAATCATTATGGAAAACATGGATTCAAAAGACCAAGTAAAATGATTAAAAAAGTGAACCCTGTTAATTTAGTTTACTTAGAAGAAAAAGCTGACGAATTAATCGATTCTGGAAAAGCTTCTGTCGATGGCGATGCAATTGTTATTGATGTAACTGATTTAGGCTTTGATAAAGTTTTAGCTAAAGGAAATATTACTAAAGTATTTAAAATATCATCTCCTAAATTTTCAGCATCTGCTGTAGAAAAAATTGAAGAATTAGGTGGAGAAGCTATTGAATTATAGCTTTTCCTTATTTTTTTGAGGAAATAAAATGTCATCATTGGAAAAGTTAGAGCCGTTATTTAGATTTATCCCTGAGGTTAAATCTCCAGTTCATAAGGAAGATTTTAATGAAAAACTTAAATGGACTGCTTTAATTTTGGTATTGTACTATGTTTTAACACAAATACCACTTTTTGGTTTAGCTCCTAATGCTGTTGACCAATTTGCACAATTAAGAGCAGTTATGGCAGGAAGTTTTGGTTCTATTCTCACATTAGGAATTGGACCGATTGTAACTGCATCAATTGTATTGCAATTATTAGTAGGTTCAAAGCTTTTGAACTTGGATCTGTCCTCTCATAAGGATAAAGCTCTTTTCCAAGCTACACAAAAGATTTTATCAATTGTATTTACAATGTTTGAAGCTGGTGTTTTAGTATTAACTGGTAGTTTACTTCCAATCGATAACTCTTATCTTGGTATTCTTTTCCTTCAACTTGTTATTGGAGCAATTTTAGTTATTTATCTTGATGAAGTTGTTTCAAAATGGGGATTTGGTAGCGGTATTGGTTTATTCATTGCTGCTGGTGTATGTGAAACTATTATGGTAGGTTCATTTAACTTCTTACCAGGTGCTGATGGTATGTTGCCAGGTATTATTCCTTCATTTATCCAATCCTTCTGGACTGGTGTTGATGTATCTATATTGATTCCTTTAATAGCTACTATATGTGTATTTTTAGTTGTTGTTTATGGTGAATCAATGAGAGTGGAAATACCAATTTCTCATGGACATGTGAAAGGACATGGAAGAGTTAGAGGTGCTGTTGGTAAGTATCCGTTAAAATTTGTTTATGCAAGTAATATGCCGGTAATTCTTACTAGTGCTTTACTTGTAAACATTTCACTTCTTGCAAGTGTTTTCCAAAAAATTGGTTTTCCAATTCTTGGTCAAATGCAAGATGGTCAGCCTGTAAGTGGAATTGCGTTATATCTTTCAACACCAAATAATATTAGCTATCTTTTAACAGATCCAATTAGAGTTATTATATATGCAATTTTCTTCTTGCTCTGTTGTATGCTATTTTCCTATCTTTGGGTAGAAATCAGTGGATTAAATGCAAAGAAAATTTCAAAACAATTATATGATTCAGGTATACAGATTCCTGGATTCAGAAGCAGTAAACGTCAATTGTATAAGATATTGAAAAAATATATCCCTGCTCTTACTCTTGTAAGTGGTGTATATGTAGGTTTAATTGCATTTGCTGCAGACCTTACTGGTGCTTTAGGTGGAGGTACTGGTGTTTTACTTACAGTAGGAATTATTCATAAACTTTATGAAGAAATGGCTGAAGAACAACTTATGTCAGCTAATCCATTACTTAGGAAATTTTTAGGTGGAGATTAGTCCCCATCTAATTTCTTTAAAAATTAATAGGAGATTTATTATGAAATTAGTAGTATTAACAGGTATTCCAGGATCAGGCAGTACCACAATACTTAATAAAGCACTTGAGGAAGTTAATTATCTTCATTTAAATTATGGAGATATCATGACTGAAATTGCTATTGAAGAAAAAATTGTTGATAATAGGGATGAATTACGTAAATTACCTGCTGAAACTCAAAAAGTTATTCAACAAAAAGCTGCTAAAAGAATTAAAGAACAATCTGAATCTGAAAATGTTATTGTAGATACTCATTGTACTATTAGCACTCCTGATGGATTTTTACCAGGTCTTCCAATTTGGGTTCTTGAAGAATTACAGCCAAGTAATTTTATTATAATTGAAGCTAATCCTGATGAAATTATTTATAGAAGGCTATCTGATACAACACGTTCAAGAGATATTGAAAAAGCTAAAAATATCCAACTTCATCAGGAAATGAACCGTGCAGCTTCAATGGCATATGCAACATTAACTGGCGCTACTGTTAAAATAATCGAAAACCATGATAATCATTTATCTGGAACTGTTGCTAAAGTAGTGGAAGTACTAAAATAAATAAATGGGGATAACGATGTTTGACGTAATATTTGAAGCATTAAACTCTATCTTTAGTCCATTAATCAATATGGATCCAACACCTAATAATCCCGTGTTAACTGTTCTTGTAATTGCGTTCTTTATTTCTTTGATAAGTACAGTTGCAAATAAATTATTAGTAGATCAGGATGAGATGAACGAAATCCAAAAGAAATCTAAAGATTTTCAAAAAAGATTTAGAGATGCTCAAAAAAGAGGAGATGGTAAGGAATTAGTTAGTCTCCAAGCTGAGCAAGCTGAAATGATGAAGAACCAAAGTAAAATGATGACAAATTCATTCAAACCTATGATTGTTACTATGGTTCCAATTCTTTTAATCTTTTGGTGGATGAGAGCTTCTGCTATTAGTGGCCTTGTTGTACAAATGCCCCCATCTGTTTATTATATATCATTAACTCCAATTTGGCACTTTTTCGGCCAGTTCATTTATGGTGGAACACCTTCAAGTGCATATGAAATTGGTTGGTTATTATGGTATATGATTTGTACATTTGGTATGAGTCAAATCTTAAGAAAATACTTAGGATTCAAGCAAGGATTCTAGGATTCTAATAAAACTTATTAATAATGAATTCGAAATATTATATTATTCTATTTTGAATTCGCTATTACACATTTAACAAGAATTAATTATTTATAGGTGATTAAATGCCTGCAATGAGATATAGATCAAGATCATACAAAAGAGTTAATAAAAACACTCCTGGTGGAAGGAATGTTTTAAGATACAAAAAGAAAAAACCATCTAAGCATATTTGTGCTGAATGTGGTCAATTGTTACACGGAGTTCCACGTGGACGTCCTTATGAGATAAGAAAATTATCCAAATCTGAAAGAAGACCTAACCGTCCTTATGGTGGATACTTATGTTCTAAATGTGCTCGTAAAGTATTCAAAAACGAGGCTAGACAATTATGATTTTAACTATCGGTGGGCTAGCTGGAACTGGTACAACTACAGCAGCTAAAGTTTTATCCGAAAAATTAGATATTCCTTTTTTATCTACTGGCTCTATTTTTCGTGAAATGGCTAAAGAAAGAGGAATGTCTGTTCTAGAATTCAGCGAATTTGCTGAAAAGGATAATAACATCGATATTGAAATTGATAGAAGACAAGCTGAGCTTGCTAAATCTTCAGATAACCTCATCCTTGAAGGAAGACTTTCTGCATATTTTGTAGAAGCTGATTTGAAACTTTGGTTAATTACACCATTTGATGTTCGTGCTGAAAGGATTGCAGATAGAGAGAATAAAACTGTTGATTTAGCTAAAAAGGAAATCATTATACGTGAAGAAAGTGAAGCTTTAAGATATAAAGACATTCATGATATTGATATATCAAGCATGGATATATACGATTTAGTTATTAATTCAGGGTCATTTTCACCTGAACAAATAGCTGATATAATTATAAATACATTAAAGGTGATTTAAATGGCATCAATCGAAGTAGGAAGAGTATGTGTTAAAACTGCTGGTAGAGAAGCAGGAGAAAAATGCGCTATTGTAGAAATTATTGACGAAAATTTTGTGGAAGTTGTTGGAGAATCTGTAAAAAACAGAAGATGTAATATCAACCACTTAGAACCAACCCCTGAAACTATTGACGTTTCTGGTGATGTTGACGCAATTAAAGCTGCTTTAGCTGATTTATAATTTGAATAATTTTTTATTATTCAACTTTTACTATTTTTTTTTAAATTTATTTTCCTGTGATTTTAATGAAACATGATTTAGTTGTTAAATCTAAGAGCTTTACAAATCCTGATTTTGGTTGCAAACCTGAAGATAGGCCTATTGAAGAATATATCTCTAAAAGTGTTATTAATTTAGATAAGCCATCAGGTCCAACTTCTCATGAAGTTGATTCATGGATTAAAAGAATTCTTCATTGTGAAAAGTCTGGTCATGGTGGAACATTAGATCCTAAAGTTACTGGTATTCTTCCAGTAGGTATTGATGATGCAACTAGAGCTATTCAACTTCTTTTAACTGCTCCTAAGGAGTATGTTTGTTTAATGAGGTTACATAGTGAAATCAGCGAAGATAAAATCAGAGAAGTTTTTAATGAATTCACAGGTAAGATTTATCAATTGCCTCCAGTTAAATCTGCTGTTAAAAGAGAATTAAGAACCCGTACGATTTATTATGCAACTATTTATGAAATAGATGGTCGTGACATTTTATTTAGAATAGGTTGTGAAGCTGGAACTTATGTCAGAACTTATTGCCATAATATTGGTGAAGCTTTAGGGGTTGGTGCTCATATGGCCGAACTTAGAAGAACCCAGGTTGGTCCTTTTAATGAAAAAAACCATTTGGTTACCCTTCAAGATGTTACTGACGCATACCATTTTTGGATAGAGGATGGTGACGAAAACTTCTTAAGAGAATCTTTACTTCCTATGGAGAGAGCAGCTGATCATCTGCCTAAGATTATTATAAAAGATTCTGCTGTTGATGCAATTTGTCATGGTGCCGACTTAGGTGCTGGCGGAATTTCTAAATTATCTGATAATATACAAATCAACGATTTTGTAGCTATTGAATCTTTAAAAGGAGAATTAGTTGCTGCTGGTAATGCTTTGTTTTCTACAGATGAAATATTATCTGCGGGTTCTGGTTTTGTTGTAAAAACTTCTAAGGTTTTTATGAAACCTGGTGTTTATCCTAGATTGTGGAAATAATTTAACTGCTAATTAGCAGAATATTTTTTTCTTATTTTATCCCATTTTTATTTGCATTGTTTTAGGTTTATTTGGTTAAATAGACAGAGATATACGGTGAATTTTCCCATATCTTTTTAATATACTTTAAAAATTAGGATATTGTTTTTATTTTTAAATTTTTTCTTTTTGAAACTTCAGTTTCCAAAATGGGGGTGCTGTGCTTTGGAATGGTGATTCTGGTAATTTAGATAGTTGTGTTTTTTCTGATAATTCTTTTAATCTTCATAATGTTACTAATCTCACATATGTTGGTGGTGGTGCTGTTTATTGGAATGGTAATTCAGGCAATATAAATAATTGTATTTTCATCAATAATTCTTTGAACATTACTGGTGATAATTTAACTTCTGTAGGCGGTGGTGCTGTTTATTGGAATGGTACAAGTGGTATTTTATACAATTGTGATTTCATTAATAATATTGCTATTTATGGTGGAGCTGTTTACTGGCAAAGTGATAATGGTATTTTAAGTAAATCTAATTTCACAGGCAATACTGCTAAGGCTGGTGGTGGTGTTTTCTGGAGTGGTGATAATGGTATTTTATATGATTCTACTTTTAATGAAAATAATGCCAGTTTTGATGCAGGTGCTGGTGTTTTCTGGATTGGTGATAATGGTACTCTATCATGTTCTAATTTTACAGGTAATACTGCTAAGGTTAATGGTGGTGCTGTTGCTTGGGGTGGAGTTAAAGGTATTTTAACTGATTGTATTTTCATTTCTAATGTAGCAGATGGTTGGAGTGGTGGTGGAATCTTTTGGTGGAGTTCTAATGGTGCTATAACCAATTCTACTTTCATTGATAATATTGCCATTGTTGGTGGTGGTGTAGGTGTTAATGGTGATAATTGTACTATATCCAATTCTAGTTTTAAAAATAATGTTGCTAGAGCTGGTGGTGGTGTTAGATGGGAAGGTGCTAATGGTACTTTAACTAAATCTAATTTCATTAACAATACTGCTACTAGCGGTAGTTCTGGTGGTGGTGGAGTTCACTTGTTTGGGGTTAATGGTGACCTAACTGATTGTATTTTCATTAATAATACTGCTCTCAATGGTGGTGGTGTTTTCTGGAGTGGTAATAATGGTACTTTAATCAATTCTAGTTTTATTAGTAATTCGGTTACTAGGCGTGGTGGTGGTGTTTACTGGAATGGAGCTAATGGTAGACTATCAGATTCTATTTTCACAAATAATAAAGCCGTAGGAGGCAGTAGTATTTGCTGGAATGGTGGTGATGGTAGCATATCTAATTCTATTTTTATTAATAATTATGCTAATGATACTGCTACTGTTTATTGGACTAGTTCTGGGCATAATGGTAGACTATCAGATTCTACTTTCACAAATAATAGTGGTTCTCGTGGTGGTGCTGTATGTTGGAGTGGTGCTAATGGCACTATAATCAATTCTATTTTCACTAATAACACAGGCATTAGTGTTGGTGGAGGTGTTTACTGGTTTGGACCTAATGGTATTTTAAAGGATTCTCATTTTAATGGTAACATGGGTGATCGTGGTGCTGTATGTTGGAGTGGTGCTAATGGTGCTATAACTAATTCTACATTCACCAATAACGCTTGTAATAGAGGTGGTGGTGTTTACTGGTATGGGCCTAATGGTAATTTAACAAGTTCTACTTTCATTAACAACAGAGCTACTACTGATGGCGGTGGTGTTTGTTGGGATGGCGTTAATAGTACTATGCACGATTGTAATTTCACAGACAATTCTGCTCCTAATGGTGATAATGTTTATTGGAGATGGACTGTAACCGAATTTTTAAACAAATACTCACAAATAAATGATTATGATTATGTTTATATTCGAAATGGTGAAGGAACTCCCTCACACACTATTATTTTGAATAGAAGAGGAGTAACCATCTCAGGTCAAAGCATTAATGTAATTTTCAATGCAAAAGGTGGAAATCTTCACTTTGAAGTGACTGGAGACAACGTTTTAATAGAAGGAATTACTTTCCGAAACTTCAATTTTACTAATGGTTCTGGAGGAGCAATCTACTGGAATGGAACTCATGGAACATTAAGAAATTGTAAGTTCATTAACAACACTGCTGGGACTTATGGTGGTGGTATTTATTGGGATGGTACATATGGTACTTTAACTGATTCTTCTTTCAGTTATAACACAGCTACTTGGGGTGGTGGTCTTTGTTGGGGTTTTAATGGTGATAAAGGTACTTTAACTCGTTCTAATTTCAATCATAATCTATCACCTCGGGGTGCAGGTGTTTTTTGGTTAGGTGCTAATGGTATTTTGACTGATTCTAATTTCACTATTAACAATAGTACTGTTTTTGGTGGTGGTGTTTATTGGCATTCTGAAAATGGTACTTTATCTGGCTCTCTTTTTAATGGTAATGCAGCAGGGACTTATGGTGGTGCTGTTCACTGGAATGCTTATAATGGTACTATAATTGATTCTACTTTCATAAACAATACTGCTAATGAGCGTGGTGGTGCTGTTCACTGGAATACTATTAAGGGCACTATAATTGATTCTACTTTCATAAACAATACTGCGGGTTATTTTGGAGGAGCTATTTATTGGAACTATATGAATTATACTTTGATAGGTTCTACTTTTATTAATAATGCTGCTCATACGGGTGGTGCTATTTACTGGCAAGGTGAAGGATCCATGTTTAATTGTACTTTTTTTAATACAAAATGGATTAAAACTAATGGAATTTTTGCTAATAATAAATTAATTATTAATGGCGGAAATGGTATTGTAGATATAGTCACTAATCATACTTTAGTCGGCACTTCTATCGTAGTTTTAAACAATGAAACATATTATTATCCCCCAAATACGAATA
>OGXX01001220.1_pt1 | contig 26482 bp, 16 predicted proteins | sample 1576301 | NCBI WGS metagenome assembly OGXX01 (sample SAMEA3541469, study PRJEB24748) | human gut metagenome | biome: human gut; feature: human-associated habitat; material: faeces | place: China | collected 2012
TGGGTCAGCTTATAAAGAAAATAAAAACAGTGAAAGGAGTGAAAGATGTCACACGTCAGAATTAGAATGGCTGCCATAGCCTTGGGTTTGATTTCGTTATGCGGATGTTCCGGATCATCGGGTGAGAAGGACAGAGCAGCCGGTCTTTATGCACAGGCCGATTCGGCATTGAATGCCGGACAGTTTGTAATGGCCAAAGCGTTGCTTGATTCGTTGGATTCCACATGTCCTGCCGAGGTCGAGGTGCGCCGCAAGGGGATGGCTCTCATGGCCCGTGTAAGGGAGGGCATGACTCAGCGTGAGCTTGAACTCACCGATTCCATGCTTGTGGTGACTATGCTCCGGAATGATTCCATCACGGCGTCGTTGAAGAAAGTAGCCAACGATATTGAGCCATATTATGTGGTGGCGGGTCAGGGTGATATTACACCGGGCACCCTGACGGCCCGGCTTACGCCTGACGGAGACCTCTATATAATATCATGTGTCGGATCGGGACATGGGCATACATCGGTCAGTGTCAGTGACGGTGTGGAAAGTGCCTCTACAGTGGCTGTGGCCTATGACGGAGAGCGCAATGACCGTTCGGGAGGCGTGGAGACAGTGCATTACCTTGGCGCGGAATGCGATTCGCTGGCTAAGTTCATAGCATCACGTCAGGGACAGGCGTTGAACGTCACATTCAACGGACGTAAGCCTTATAGAGCATCGCTTACATCCGGCAGGGCCGCGTCAGTTGCCTCCCTATATAATCTATCAAAGGGCATAAGAGATGTCAAGACCCTCTCTCTGAAGAAAGAAGGCCTTGAAAAGCAGTTGGCTATAACACGGACACAACTGGCCCGCACAGCTGAATAAATATTATCTGATTTTTCCGGGTACGGTAGACACCTGGGCTTTGACATCCCATTTGCCTGCGCAGGTGAATGAAATGCTGCCGTTGTCAATGAACGGGATCTCAATTTTGAGATCCTTGATTTCGAATCTCGGATAGGGTACCCCGCCGCTCACGGGGATTACGGAGGCTAATTCTGCCGAGAAACCTTGGGCTGAGAGAGTAAGTGGTATGGAGGGTACTGTGAGAGTCATCGGGAAAGGCATTCCGAAACCGAAGAATGCTTTTTCCATTGTCATGTCCACAGTCATATTCTGTGTGTCGAATGTAAAATGATAGTACATTTCGAGGTTTTCATTTTCCTCTGTTCCTCCGGTTGCTTCGCGGGTCACGGTTTTTCCGAAAGCATACTCCTCAGCCGGGAAAGTAGCTATATAGGTCATATCATCAAGATAAGCCACAGTGTAGCTGATAGGTGCCGGTTTGTTATCCACGCGGCGGTCAGCGTAATATGCCATGTAGCGTTCGATATGAACTTGATTTTCCGGCTCCTGCGGATCACGTTTATCTATACATGTGACTCCGTTTATACTGGCTATCCAGGGCAGGTTGGGTAATGTGATGGTTTCGGGCGCTGATCCCGGATAACGGCGGAAATTTATGATCTCGGCATCAGCTTTTCCGCGTGAGTCGATTGTAAGACGGGTGGTGGAGGGCGGCATGATCACTTTTTGTCCCGACTGCGGATTGAAGTAGTAGCAGAACGATGGAGAAAGCGTTACATCTTCCTTATGTCCGTCAATGTCATCGCTGCATGAAACGAGGCTTAACAAGGCTACAGCCAGTGTTGAAGTCCTGATAATGTTCTTGTTCATAATGATTTATTTTAGTTTAATCCGAAATTTGTATTCAGGTTTATGCGCAGTGTGGCTCCTATGCGGCATGGTGCACCGCGCTGTGTGAAGCGGTTGCCCATGGACATGAAGCTGAACACATCATGGCGTGTGGATGTGAAATTGGTGCTCCACACCTCCAATGAATAATATTTGCCGGCGGCAGTGACTGATGCTCCCGGAAGCATATAAAAAGGCTGTGACCATTCGTTGGCTTCATCCCAGTATATGCGTCCCACGCCACGGCAATCCACTGCCACGCGGATGTTGCTCAACATCTTTGAATTTCCGCTGATATTGAATGTGTAGGCTGCCGAGAGCCACAGGGTGTTGGAGGGTGCATAGGGCACATGCTTGCCATCGTAGTCACGGCGTCCGTCGTTGAAGCTGACGAAACGTGCATCGGTAAATCCATATGAGGCATGGAGCGATATTTCCCTTGTGGGCATGTAGCGTGCTGTGAGCTCGCATCCGAAACTGCGTGTTTTGCCCGCATTGGCCATTATCCGGCCTGTAGTGGTGCCGTAAGGAAACATTGTAAGCTGCTGGTCGCGGCAGTCGATATAGAACATGGTGAAATCGCCCGACAGGCCGAAATCAGTGTGCCGGAGTTTTATCCCGGCTTCGTAATTCCAGGATGTCTCCGGGCGGTAGCTTACTATCTCGTCAATGTCGTAGGCCATTGCAAGTCCCATTTTGCTCATCAGCTGCTGCTGTAGAACATCGCTGAACATCTGGGTGTTGAATCCTCCTGCCTTATAGCCTTTGGCCACAGAGCCCCAAAGGGATAGGTTTGCTGCCGGGCGGTAAGTCAATGATATTTTAGGTATCAGCTGAAGGAATGAAGAGTTCAGTTTGCCATTTTCGTCTATATCTACAGCCTGAGTCCCCAGAATATCTGTTGCGGCTCCATCTGTCATATTGTGGATCGTGAATGATGTGCTGCACCGGCTGCGGTAGGAGAGCCGTGAATCCTCGTAATCGATTCGCAGTCCACCTTCGGCTGTGAAATTGCCGAAATGAAAACGGCTGCGGTGATAGGCGGCCAGGCCGTAGGTGGATGGCGAAAAGGAGCTGTGCAAAGGAAATTCGGTCTCATTCCATGATATGGGATAATCCATGTTGGCCTCGTTCCGGTGGTCCACGATGAGTGATTTTATACCAGTTTCCTTGAATGTTACCGGGGCGTCCATGCGTCCGGACTTAAAGAACCCGAAAACGCCTCCAAGCCATTCCCAGCAACCTGTCTTTCCTTCGGCCACAATGTCCTGCGTCAATGAGTTTTCATGGCGTTTCTGCGACAGGATGAAATAGCTTTCGGGAAGGAAATCCTGATCAAGCGTCATGTTGTCGCGGATATATTGCCACGATGTTATCGACGAAACTTTTACTTTCGCGGTGTTCCACACAGCCGTAAGCCCGTCGCTTACTGTTGTGCGGCGGTAGAAACACGGATCGTTGTAGTTTATCAGCCCTGTGGCGGCATACTCGTAAGGATAGCCGTTCTGGCGGCATACGTTGAATGCGGCTACATTGTCGATGGTAAACGAGCGTGAGGGACGGTATATGGTTTTCCATCGTGCGGATTCCGAGTCGAGCCGTCCGGTGCGGGAGTTGTCGTAGCTGTTGTGGAAAAAGCCGTCAGTGTGGGAATAGCCTGCGGTGAGCGACATGCCTGTTTGGGCGCTGAACCGGGCGAGAGCAGTGGCCGATGCGCGGAACGTGTTGTAGGATCCGTATTCAAGCATTGCTTTAATGCCTTCATGACGCATCGGCGAGAGGGTGTAGACATTTATCAATCCGGCCATTGTGTTGCGTCCGAAAAGTATGGTCTGCGGTCCTCTCATAACTTCTACACGCTCAATGTCGCTCATCTCGAAGTCAAAGGCGTCTTTGTTAAGAAACGGTACATTGTCAACGTTAAGGCCTACAACGGGTTGGTCTATCCGAGCTCCGAGCCCACGGACATAAATAGAGGATGTCATAGGGGATCCATAGGCTGGCATATAGAAGTTTGGCGCGATCTCGCTTATCTCTTTTATCGACTGTATGTTCAGGCGTTCGATCACACTTCTACCCACCACAGTGGCCGCCACAGGGCCGGAGGGCATGTCGCTTCCCGTTTTGATGGCTGTGACACTTATCTCGTCGAGTTTTCTGAGAGTGTCGGAGGGACACTCATGTGCGGTGGCGTTGGCTGCGGACGCCTGTATGGCGGTCCACAAGCACATACTCACTATAATTACCACACATTTGTTCATCATGACAAATTTAGCCATGATTACCGGGGTGTGCAATCCCCATTTATGGTGATAAACGGATCAGGCTTCGGAGTCCCCGGATGCTATATGGACATCCATCTGCGGGAACGGGAAAGAGATGCCGTGCAAGGGGAGCTCAGTGTAGATTTTTTCATTTACGGAATAATATACATCCCAGAAATCCTTTGAGTTGACCCATGCGCGGGTAACGAGATTCACGCTGCTGTCGGCCAGTTCCGCGAGATTTACCGATGGTGAGCGATCCACTTTAGGCATGAGGCGCCGCAGTTCGGCGTCACGCCGCTCCTCAAAGGTCTCTATATGGGCCTTGACCCGTCTGCCATGCCTATGGAAAAGACGCCATAGCAGGTTGCGTTTTACCGGCTTTTCGTTTTCGGTATCATTGTTTTCTGTTTCCGGTTGTTGTGGATTCGGCTCTGTTTCGGCTTCCTCAATGTATTTTTTCACCACACGCGTATCAGACGAGAGAATGCCGAGTATCACCTCGCGGGCTTTGTCAACATCGTCGCCATAGCTTATAGCTACAGTCCACTCAACGCGCCGGAATGTTTCACGTGACCAGTTGTTGATGCTGCCGGTTGACAACCCTCCGTTGGGTATGATTATGGACTTGTTGTCGGGAGTGACTATGATAGTGTGGAAAATCTGTATTTCCTTTACCGATCCTGCATAACCTTGTGCTTCAATGAAATCGCCTATCTTGTATGGTTTTAACAGAAGTATCAGTACTCCTCCGGCAAAATTCTGCAATGTGCCGCTCAGAGCCATGCCTATGGCCACACCGGCTGATGCGAAAATGGCTATGAATGAGCTTGTTTCGATACCTATAATCCCTATAACGGTGACTATGAGGATGAAGAAGAGCACCATCTTGATAAGGCTTAGCACAAATGTCGACAATGACCGGTCGACCTGACGCTTGAGCAATACCGTTGATGTGAAGCGGTAAAGCTTGTTGATTATGAAGCGCCCTACATAGAACACAAATATGGCAAGTGCAAGATGTATGGCAAAATCCACCAGTCCGTTGACGAGCTTTTCGGCCATATCGTCGAACGACAACGATTTCAGTGCCCGGATTTCCTCATTTACGGAAGGGATGGAATCGGTGGGGACAATGTCGGGTAGTTGCAGCAGTTTCATAAGGGTCAGTCGATAAGCAACGGATTATACGAAACAACATCTTTCCACCACGCCTGGTTCATATATCCGAACATTCCGGCTGATGCAGGGTCACGCGCTATCCACGATCCCATGCCGCAATATCCTGTAAGATCGATCAATCCCTGCCACATCGAAGGTGTGGCGTCGTGATAGACCACACACTTTGCAAGTGCAGTATCCCATTCGGAAACAAGAGTGGGATCGGATATATCAAGATGGTGGATATAGTCGGCCATGTCATAGATGGTGCAGGAGGCGACCATGTAGGGTTTGCCGCGGTAGCTGTCGGGAAGGGCAGGGGCGGTTTGCATTATGGCACGGGTGGCCTCTGCCAGTTCGTCAAGATGGCCGGTGTCGATTACCGACATGGTGCATGAACGCATCGATCCCGGCTGGGCATCGTAATACTCGAATGTGGTGCGGGCGGCACCTACTATATCGGCCTTATCTTTCAGGAAATATGGCAGAGTCGATTCGTAAGGCATGCCTGTGGCCGGAAGTTCGGCGGTGGAACCTGCTATGACCGGAGCAAGATTGCGGAGCTCGTAGACCACCTCGACGGTTATGCCGTGGCATGAATCGAAATAAATGAATTCCCATCCGGTGCCGTCAAGTGCCTTGGCCAGGGATGATATTTTCATAGTCATGGTGCGGTCCTGTCCCCACGAGCGTGAGTATTTGTTTTCCTGCCATCCGTCGCTGTGGCTCCAGAGAATTATACCGTAATTATCGGCCGGAGAGATATTTTTCATGTCGCGGATCACCTGACGCATGCGGTTTACATCCACGGAATAGACCTCAGGGTCGAATTCATAGCGCTTCTCCACTTTCAAGCCTTGCCGCGTCAGGGATTCGAGAGTAGCCTCACCGCCGGAAGCCACGTGATATACCATCACATCGCATCCGTTGAAATTACCGGTGCGGGCCCAGCTTTCCATTTCCGCGATATCGTCATGGTCATAACCGTAGTGGCCGAGTGAATTGTCGGCAAGCATATATACGAGGACACACCGGCGCGAGGTCGGCTGCGGTTCGTCGGCAGTGTCCTTGTCGGAACATGACCACAAGGCAAGTGCCGATAGTGTGACAATGGTCAGTTTATAAATGAGATTAAAAAACAGTCGTGTATACATCATTATACAAAGTTACTGAAAATCCCCGGATTTACCCCTATCCGCAAACACAATTTAATATTCATTATGACGGCCGAATAAATTATCTGAGATGATTGTTGAAAAATTTGTTGATTGAACAATAATAGAATAAGTGAAGACGCTGAAATTCATGGCTGATATGTATTTAATTTACATAAAATGATTAACTTTGGTCGGTTCTTCGCAAGGACGCTATGTTAGTGTATACAACTTCGTTAGAGCGAGTATTGAATAGATAATATTATCTATTTAAAGACTCATCATTTTTTTGAGTTATGGTAAAGTCAGAAAATAAACCGGCATTTGTAAAACGTGATACTATTATTGCGGGCAAGGAGTATGTGCGACTTTTGAACACGTTGAAAGAGCGTTTCCAAAGGTCGCAGATTAAGGCTGCGGTTAAAGTCAACACATCTATGCTGGAATATTACTGGTACATGGGGCGAGATATCTCAAGGCTTCATGAGGCAGCCAAATGGGGAAGCGCATTTTTCGATTGCCTTAGCCTTGACCTCAAGGCGGCTTTTCCCGGCCAGACAGGTTTTTCCGTTACCAATATCAAGTATGCCAAACGGTGGTATGAGTTTTATAATCAAAATGATATAATTCGTCACCAAGTTGGTGACGAATTTGAAATGCCGATAGATTTCGGAATGGTGCCGTGGAAACATCATGTATACATATTTACTCATTCCCAATCAGTAGCAGAGGCTATTTTCTATGTCGAAGAGACTGTAAAGAATAGTTGGAGCCGTTCCCAACTTGAAACACAGATAGATGACAACCTATATGGGAAACAAGGTCATGCCATAACCAATTTCGATGAGAAATTACCGGCTCCATATAGCGGTCTCGCAAAGGCTATATTGAAAAGCCCCTATGATTTCAGATTCATTGACAAGAGAATTACGACCGAGAAGCAATTGGAAGATGAACTTGCGACAAACATAACCCGATTCCTACTTTAGTTAGGACAAGGTTTCGCGTATGTCGGTCGTCAGATAGAACTGAAAATGCCGAAAGGACAGACTTTCGTTCCCGATATGATATTCTATCACACGAGACTCAAATCATATATAGTATGTGAATTGAAAGTCGTGCCGTTTATTCCTGATTTTGCAGGAAAACTGAATTTCTATGTATCCGCAGTAGATGAGTTGATGAAACAACCCGATGACAATCCAACAATAGGATTGCTTATTTGTAAATCAAAAGATGACACAGTTGTTGAATGGTCGTTCCGCGGTATGAACCAGCCTCTCGGAGTTGCCGAATATCAGCTTAAAGAATTCATTTCCGAAAAAGCTGCGAAACTATTGCCATCAGAGGCTGAATTACAGAATATCATAGATACTTATGATGACGTATCGGATGACTGAGAATTTCAAAAATCAATAGTCTAATCAGTCAATCATCTAATCATTCTGCCTGCAAGTATGCAAGGTAGAATAGGATACAAGGCTTGAATGAGTAAGAATACGTTATTGTGGGGAAGAAATAGGGCAGAGGGCCTGACGGGATGTGTCAGGCCCTCTGCGAGTGGGGTTCTGCAGGGCGGGGAGGCCCTGAAGCGGATTATTTGATAAAGACTTTTTTGCCGTTGATGATGTAGAATCCGCTTGACAGGCCGTCAAGACCGGTTGCATTAAGCCGCACGGCACGTCCTTCAATGGAATAGACGTTGTAGAGCATGGGATTGCCGTCGGCGCCGATAATGCCGAGGCCTGAGCGCGTATCTTCAATGCGGATGTTGTCAAGCACAATGGGGGCTTCCCTTGACGAGCTTGCCATAGCGAATTTAACAAGAACGAACGGTTCGTTGACAAACCGGCTCAGATCCACGGATACGGTTTTCCATCCTTCCACTGTTTCATTCTCGTATTTTACAGTGGCCAAAGTCTCGGCCACACCCTGCGGGAATTTATCCACAGCCACGGAGAAATAGGAAGTAGTGCCGGGATATACATAACAGTCGAACGTAAGGGTCGGTGTGGTAGTATTGGCCAGCGACACTTTCCCGAGGTTGAAGTTGCCGAAGTCCGAACGGTTGGGAATAAATGCTACTGCTCCACCGTCGTTGTCAGATGATATGTTGCGTGTAAGACCTATATTCCAGTCGGCATATTCACCTTCGAGCCATACATAATAGTCGCCCCATTCGGCATTGGCGAATGACTGGGCATAGGGGAGGGTGTAGGGTGCGCCGACTATAAGGCCGTTTGTGGCAACAGGATCGCTCTCGCCGCCTGTGGTTTCAGCCCTGAGGGCATAGTACAGGAGGTTCTGGTCACCTTCGTTGCTCCGCACACCTGTGGACCAGGGCGATGTGATATTGTCAGCCACGGATGTGAGTGTGCCGTAGTCGTTGTAGGTGTAGAGGTTGTAGGTCATTTTCTGAGGATTCACATACAGTCCGTTGACACCTGTTGTCGGTGCTTCCCACGAGAGTATGGCCTCCTCGCCGTTGTCGGTAAGCAGTATATTGCGGGGCACGGAGGGAACATCCTGACCGATGAATACTCTTGTCTCGACAGGTGCACCCTTGCCTGAGGTGTTGACCGCACGGACGGTGTAGGTTTCATAGCCGTTGGCGAGTCCGGTGACAACGGCGGTGTAGGATTTGCCCGGTTCAACATTAGTCTTTGTGCCTACCAATGTGCCTTCCGAGTCTGTTACCTCCACGCGGGTAAGCGATTCAAGTGCTTCGCCGCTGAGAGCTTTTGCGGGAGTGGTGAAGCTCAGGGTTGCCTGAAGCTCGCCGGTGGGATCGGGGGTAAACACCAGAGAGGTAACGGCAGCGGGAGCGTTGCCGGAGGTTTCTATACGGACTGCCACCTTGTCGATGTCGAGGGCTGCGGAGGCGGCTTCGCTCAGGGCGTGGAACCCGATGTGGTAGATACCGTTTTCAGGCACAGTGAAAGTTGCGGCGTATTCGCTGAAATTGACGTTGGTGATGCTTGTGGGATCCATGATATTGATGTATTGATCGGGATCCTCGCCCATGCCCACGGCTACTTCCATAAGCTGGTTGCAGTCGGCGGTAAGGAACTGTTTCTTGGCGTCGAATTTCAATGAATAGATGGCTCCTTTCTGGAGGTTCATCGGAGGAAGGAGTAGCCAGTCGTCGTCGCCATTGTCATTGTGGGCTGTGATGCGTGCATAGTTCGCGGTGCCTGAATATTCCGAAGTGTAGTGGTAGCGCTCCCATGTGGCTCCGTCCTGATTCACATCAATCACAGTGCAGATGTCGAATCCGTTCTGAGTGTTGAAAGTCTCGTTGTAGGGGAGGGTTACAGGCTGGCCGATAACGATTTTGTTGGTGGCTGCATTTTCGCCTGTAAGTGAGCCGTTGACGGCTGAGATCTCGTACCAGAATGCTTTCAGGCTGCCGTTGTCGGAAAGAGTTTCGGTAAATGAAGTTGCGGTGTGGGCTGCTGCGGCGACTGTGCCGATAGGCTTGCGTACTATGCGGTAAGTCAGATTGGCCGGATTGAGCGCAAGGCCATGTATGCCTGTAGTGGGAGCGTCCCAGGTGAGGGTTACGGTCTGGGTGGAACGGTCGTAGGCGAATGCTGCGTTAGTAACGGCAAGCGGAGTGTCGGGACCAACGTAGAGCGTTGTTTCGGCGGGGGCGCCCTCACCTCCTGCATTGGATGCGGTTACCTTGAAGGTAATGTCGCCGCCGGCCACAGTGACTTCTTCGGTTACAGCGGTGCCTGCTCCAGCTGAACCTGTGGCTACCGGCTCACCGTCGGCATATATCGTGTAGTCCAGTGCACCGGTGAGAGGGGTGTCGTCGTAGGATTTTGACGGAAGGGTGAATGATACTGTGCCCGTGAGCGATTCGCCGGCAAATGATACGGCGAGATCCGAAACTGCGGCAGGCGCGCTGTCCTCGGCTTCGGGTGCCGCGATGTACATGTTGACCATAACAGCGTTGTCGGGCACCTGCATGATACGGTTGGCGGCTATCTCGCCTATGGTGTAGTTGATTTCGTAAAGATAACTTTTGCCGGTGGTGGAAACATAGCACCAGTAGAGCTTCTCTGTGCGCGGGTCAAAGGTCATGGAACTGGGGTTGGCCGATATGTCGCTCAGATAGAGATCGCCTATGAGGGTGAGCGAGCCCGTGGATTTGTTGATGGTGTAGAAGTAACCTTCACGGCTCACACCGTACAAGCGACCGTTGGGGGCTGCTGCTATGGCCGAGAACTGCTCGCCCATCACGCATATCTGGGATTTCTTCGGGGTGTCAGGTGTATAGTCGATGGTGCAGAATTTGCGGTCGATCACTTCATAATTCATGTTGAAGTTGAAGAAGATGCCGTAATTTAGACCTGTGACCGGATCCTTGGTGACTCCGCAGCTTGAAATGAGATTGCCGTAGAGGTCGCCGAGCGATTTGAATTTGGTGCGGGTCCATGTGGCCATGTCGTATTCGACACTGTAAATGGCATAGGACACTCCGGAGGGTGAAAACGGATCCTCGATGGTTCGGAAATGGATACCTTTCATTTTCCCGTCCTCATACACTGCTCCGCCAAGCGGAGCCATGTACACGTCGCGGCCCTCGCTTAGCTGGGTTAATGTTCCCCCGGGAATTGCCTCGAGCTGATAGATTCCCTCGCGCTGTTCGGAGGCCGAAGTCCAAGAATCCATCCTCACAACTCCAGCTATGATTTTCGGCAGATATTCCCCGGCCGAAACAGCGATGGAGGAGGCAAACATTGCAGTTAATAAACTTAACCTGATGATTTGTCGTTTCATAAAATTGAATATAATGGTGTTAATGCTTGTTGATTGTTTTATTGCCTTTGCGAATCTTTATGCCGCGGTAGCTGTCACTGACTCTGACGCCGCGGATATTAAATACAGCATCGGTGGTGTCGGGGCGGGTGATTACGGGCTGGCCGACTGACGAAGTGCCGTCGCTCCGGAGCATATGTGTCTTTTCTTCGGAGAGATCTATGCTCTCTATGTGGAGCGGCTGATAGCCTTCGGCACTTATGTCAAGCGAATAATCCCGGTCATGGCGGATAACGGGTATTTCGAACTGTCCCACTTCATCGGTGGTGCCGAAATACTTCACGTTGCCGCTTGTCAGCGTCACCGATGCGTCCGCTATGGGAACGGCATCGGCTTCGTCAGCTATTTGGCCTTTGAAGCGACGCGCATTGTTGAAAGTCAAATTGATAACACTCATACCGGTGGCCGAGGGGCTCTGTGCGTCGAGGCTTTCCCATGAGGAGTTGTTTTGCTTGTAATATGTAGTGCCTGATTCGTCGGTCTCGAAATTGGCGTTGTAGCCGTTGCTCTGCGTCCGAATGACGACCCGAAGGTTGCTACCGGAGTAGATGAACGGAGTGTCAAGTGTGAACGACATCATTTCCACAGCTTCGTAGGAACTGCCTTTTCTATCGAATGTGAGTGTGCGTTCGGCAACTTTGGTCATTGACGCTGTGTCGAACACGGGATCTGTCTCCACGGTGTCGTCGGTGTTCTGGATCCACACTTCTATGGCAGCGGTGGAGGGGCTGCCGCTGGTGTAATATCCGTTATAGCTGATCTCGGTGATTTCGGCGCCGGCAGGGACAGCTATTTTTGAAGCGGGATAAAGAGTGGTTGAAGTGCTGTAGCCGTAGAAAAGCGACACGGGAGCCTGAGTGGAGAATCCGTCAGGGGAGCCCACTGTGGTTGTTCCTTCGGCTATTTCCTGAGCTACTGTAACTTCTACCGGAGTGCCGTTTAGCCGATTGTCCTCATCCCATGTGATGGCGAATGCAATTTCATGGGTGCCAGGAGTGTGGCATGTATAGGCGAATGTGTAGAGGTGTTCGGAATCAGGATTGTCGGCTGTGTCATAGTTGGGCGCGAGAGCAACTCCGCTGAGGGAGTTTTCAACTTCACCGTCGACGATGAGATTGACATTGTATCTTCCGGCCTCAAACGGTGTGCTGTTGACGTTCTGAACAAGTGCCGTGAGGGTCATTTCGGTGTTGACAGTGCCTTCGGTCGGGATAGACTGTGATTTCAGGTAGAGATCGCACGCGGGATTGAGCGCCGCATTGTGCGTCACGGTATTGTCGGTAACTTCTCCTATCGGGGCTGAGTAGGGGAAATAGCCGGGAGCGGTGACATTTACCGTATAGCCATCGATATCCTTTTTGAGAATGGCGGTATAGACGCCTTCCGCATCCGAAGTACTGTAATATTCAACTTCACCCGATTTCACAGTCACAGCGGCGGAAGTCACAGGGTTGCCGGTGGAGGCGTCGGTGACTGTGCCGGTGACCACTATGGGATTGGCTTCTATGGAAAGGAATGCCACAGGAGGATCGGCAGTATATGTTTTGGGTGAATAGGTGGCGGAGTTGTCATAGTCGTAGGCCGCTTTACCGGCTTTGGAATCGTTGAAGTAGTTTACCGCACCGGTGCTGACAGCCTGATTTATGAAACGCATCCGGATGTTGCGTCCGTCATATACAAATGGGGCCTCGGAAAGATCTATAACGAGGATCTCCTCGCCGTTGACCACCGGGAATTCCCATTCGAAGTCCTTGGCCGCATTGCTGTCGTCCAGTTCAGCCCATGTGTTCTGACTATTTGGGATGGATGTGGCGTCGGTATTTTCTATCCACACTCTGATATGGCTCTTTACCCCTGTAACGGAGGTTTTGCCTTTGAAGGCTATGCGGTTGATTTTCGCACCGCTTTCCAAAGGTATTTTGTCGGCAAAATAAATTATATCGGAATATGTGAACTTGTAATTTGCCATTACCGGAGTGCGGTTGTTGGAGGATGTCCCCATTGTGCCTATCTGAGCATCGCTGCGCATCACTTCTTCGCTTATGCTGACTTCTACCGGAGAGGATGATGCGATAGCGGTGTTGCCATCGCTGCTTACAAGTTTTAGCTGAATTATAGATGGTGTGGCCGGGGAGTGGGGAGTGAATGACAACGTGTAGGTGGCTGTGGCTCCGGATGCGAGAATTTCCGCAGGTGAGGTGGCCACTGTAATGCCGTCGGCTGTAAGGATGGCATTGAATGTGCCTTCGCCTAATGCGGGCCCTACATTGCGCACGGTGATTGATGCTGTATAGGCTGAGTTTACTTCGCCCTGAGGCGGCAGGCTCTCCGAGGTAACGACCACGTCGTGGTCCACGGGGGCTTTTGTGAACCCGTAGAATTCAGCTATACGGACGTTGCTGCACTCAAAACCGAGATAACAGTCGCCGGGGGCTATTCCGGAAATTGTGAATTCTTCAAAATCCGCGCCGAGGTCGGATGCAGGGAAGTCGCCATTGATTTCCTCCCAATTCACACGGTCGACTGAACGGAATGCCTTGAAGGTGGGGCGCACATAAGAGGATGAGCCGTTTTTGGCCAGGGACACGGTGAGGCTTTCGTTCTCTTCAACGGTGAGTTTGGGCGTGATGAGTTTGCTGCCGGAGGAATTGGCGGCTACTGTCGCTTTGCCTGTAGAGAAATTCCAGATGTTTCCTTCGTCAATCATGTTGTCGGGCAGTTTCTGTGCGCTGAAGTTCTCAAACCACCGGGCCGGATCAAGCATGTTGGCTTTGAGGTTGAGATGGAATTCACCGAATTCGTCGCCTGTGAATTTCAACAAGGCGGTTCGTGGTCCATACTCGCCATTGGCGACAGTGGATATGACACATGGAATATGATCACCGGCTGCCACCGAAAGTACGTCGCCGGCAGAGGCTGTGAATCCGTCGGAGTCTACCTCCATGGCAAATGTTAGAGGGGCGGTGCCTGTGTTGTAGATCCATACGGTTTCGCTCTGAGCTATCTGCGATGACCCGAAGTTCAGTGTCGAGCCATTTGATATGTTGTTGTAGGAGCTTGAGCTTTCGGAGCTTTGCAGCTTGAATTCCGCATGATAGGGTACGATGGTTATTTTCTGCCAGTCGGAGGACTCGCATATGTTTTCACGGATATTGAATGTTACGGCTCCGTTGAACAGGCCTCCGTCAAGGTTGAATGTATGGGTCTCGCTGACTCTTTCGCCCGGCTCAAGCTGCTGATTTATGGGCTGTGTGGAGTAATCGGTTCCGGAAACGCTGAGTGTAAGGGTGTAGCCTTCCTCGTTGAGGTTAAAGGGCACTTCTCCGTCGTTTGTCAGCTGGATGGCGAATGTGAGAGACAGCGCGTTCCCTTCGGCCAGCTCAATGGAATAGTTGCTGCCGCTTCTGATAAATTCAGGTGCGGATGATTCGAGCGAGATGGATGAGAGGTTTAATGAGCGTTTGTATACCACATCGGCATTTTCGGCTGAGAAGTCGTCGAAAATGATGTTATGTCCCCGCAGCCCTATGCGGGTTCCCTCTTCAATATTGGTGAAGCCTACTTCCTGAAAACCATCGGTGGTAAGTTCGGGATTTATGTCGGGAATGAGCTCGTCGCCTTTCGAGAACTGATCTGTGCCAGTGGCTGTAACGGCATAGAATTTCATGCTACCGCCGGTGTCGGCAAGCTTGAGCCTGAGGGTGACCCTTCCGGATACGGCCGGGGTGACCAGATAGTCGTCATAAGCTATAGCATTAGGGAATTTCTGGACAACTTTAACGGCATTGTTGCCTTCGCTTATTTCTTCAAGTGAATAAGTTGCCGCATAGTACGATGAATAGTAATGCCGCCCCCATCCTTTGGGGTGAAAACCTGTTCCTGCCGGATTGACAGAATCGAATGTCTCTATATAATCATTTTGTATCTCTGCATAAGCCGGAGATGACAATAGGAGCATCGATGTCAGGCAGCATAAAAGTAGCTTTTTATCCATAAAAATATGATTAGGATTAGGAAATTAAGATTATTGCGATGAGTATTTCTGATGTCAGGCGTGGGATCGAAAATATGATGGGTTTAATGTGTTTGTGGTTTATTTGGCAAATGTAAACAAAAAAAATTTATAAAACAAACACTATGACTATAAATGTCGCAAATCTAATATGGGGCAAACACAACAAGACCGGACCCATAGGCAGATCCGGTCTTGTTGCGTGGTCATAACGATGATGACTTCACAAACCTAACATAAAACACATTTACATGAACGTTTTGCATAAAGCAAAATCCAATAATCTATACTAACCCTAAAACTGTTGGTGAATCATTGGTCATGTCGTGATCTTTTTCACACTGCAAAATTACATACATTGTTCGGCCGATTTAGCCTAATCTAAGAGCAATATAAAATAATTAAGATGAATATAAATTGTATAGTATTGATTTATAGCAGGTAGGCTATTTTGTGAGTGCTGTAAAATTAAGGTCTATTTTAGCTATATAGAGGCTATTTTCATCACATCTTCCTCAAAAGTATCCCGGTTGATAGCCCGGTTTTTGAGCTTGTTGCGATAAACGTATATGGTATTTACTGAATAATTGAGTATCTCGGCTATGCGTCCGCTGTCATCTATTCCGAGTTTCATGAATGCGAGAATGCGCAGATCGGTGTTGAGCTTTTCTTCCTCTTTCAACACTATCTGCATGTCAGGTTGCAACAGTGAGTTCACGCTTTCAACGAATGTAGGGTATATGTGAAGGAATGCATCGTCGAACACTTCGTAGAACTCCTTGGACTGTTCTTCCACAAATTTACCGGACTTGGTCATTTTGTGAAGTTCCTCGACCTTGCCTGCCGAGATTTTACGGTCGGCAAGTTTACAGAAGTTGTTGAGTTTATCCATATATATGGAACATAGGTTCATGAACTGGCCTATGTATACGTTCTTCACTCGGTTGGCGTCGCTAAGGGATTTCTGAAGTTTGCGCATTTTGGCAACCTCACAACGCAGTATTATGAGAATCCCTATCATCACTGCTACCAACAATCCCATTGCGGCGATGACCCAGTAAAGGCGCTGACGTGAACGGTCGATTTTTAATTTGTGGGCTTCTGTTATGATGGGAAGAGCTTCGGCGGTCTGGATCATGCGCATTTCGGCATGTGCATCAACGGCGCTTTTAAGGGCTACAGCAAGATATCGGTCGGCCCGGTTGAGATCGCCGTGTTCAAAGAGGGTCTTGCCTAATTCCTGAAGCGCACTTACTTCAAGTGTGGCACCTTTTATGTCGGCTATTGCCGAACGGGCGAGATTGTAGATGTAGGTGTTGTGGTCGCCTTTTGCTTTCGCTATGGCTCCAAGCATATAAGTGGCCCGGGCATATAGATTGTCGCTCGGGTCAAGATGTTCTGTAAGCTGCTGGAGGATGGCTTTGGCTTTAGAGTACTCCTGTGTGAGATAGTAATATTCTCCGGTGTTCAGCCGGGAGAGGGGATCGGAAGGATTCAGCGAAGCATTCAATCTTGTCTGATAATCGAATGCTTTAGCCCGGTAATATTCGTGTGTGGGCTGGTAATTGATATAGAATGCCGCTATATATGAATACATCTGGCGCCCGGATTCGTAGTAGGATGGAATGGCATTGCCGGTGAGGCGTGTGGTGTCGATGTTGTTGAATTCATCGATCCCCTCACGGATAAGTCCGGCCAACGGAAGTAGCATGGCTCTCTGCATTCTGAATGCGGTGGCTATGGAGTCGAGACCGGCGGCAAGAGTGATGTCGTATCCACGAGTAAGGTACACCAGGGCTGAATCGTTGTCAAAGCCGGTGAATTTATCGGCGAGCTGCATGATTATTTCCGGATGTGCGGAGGTTTCCGTTTTTCCGAGCAGTTGCCGTAATGAGTCAATTGATTCGCGGCGCTGTGCTATGTATGTGTCGCGGTAATTTATTTCCCGGTCGAGTCTGTCAAGAATGTCCTCTACCTGTTTGTCGCTTACTGTAAGCCCGGAGGCAAAGCTGCTTGTCATTGCCGGCAATATTGCCGACAGCACCAATAACAGTTTTTTGAATGATGGCATACGGACTGTGATATGGTGTATTATGGTTTGGAAATTAGGTCAACGAAAATCAAACCGGCTCCCGCACCTGTGCCGGAGCATATGTGTCGGGAGCCGGTAATGGTTTATGATGAATACAATGAATTAGATCCAACGAACAAACGCGAAGTCCTGACGGTGGGGGAGCAACGGATTGACGGGATACATACGGAATCCATAGTTGAACACACCCGGATCGCGTACTTCGTCAACAAGACGGTAGGTTATTACATTACCTTCTTCCTTGATAACATCGAACTGCTTGGTTCCCCAGAATTTCTGTTCGCCGTTTTCGATGCGGTAGATCACGCCTTCCACAGCAAGGTCGCGTCCGAGACCGTTGGTGTCAATCACTGCTTCCACAGTAACCTTTGTGCCTGTGGTGAGCTGGGTGGAGCCTTCATCGGTGCGTTTGATATCGAACACTTTGATGCCTTCCCATGCTGCTGCCACTCTCTGCTTCCAGGCTACGATGTCGCGGGCCTGTGCAAAATCGTTGGCGGCAAGTGATTTGAAACGCTTTGCCTCTTTGTTGTAGAAACGGTCGATATAATCATCGATCATGCGCTTCATTGTGAAGTGCGGAGCTATATGACCTATCGAACCCTTGATGTACTGAATCCATTTGGGAGAGTAGCCGCGTGAGTTCTTTTCGAAATAGAGAGGTATGATCTCGTTTTCGAGCATGGAGTAGATGGTGGCTGCATCAAGTTTGTCCTGCTGGCTCTGGTCGGTGTAGGTGCGCTTGTCGGTAAGGGCCCAGCCGGCTTTCTCGTCGAACCGATAACCTTCGTACCACCAGCCGTCAAGCACTGAGAAGTTCAGAACTCCGTTCATTTCGGCTTTCTCGCCTGATGTTCCGGAGGCTTCCAACGGGCGGGTGGGGGTGTTGAGCCATATATCCACACCTGACACAAGACGCTTGGCCACGATCATGTTGTAGTCCTCAAGGAAGATGATCTTGCCGAGGAACTGAGGCATGCGTGAAATTTCCATGATGCGCTTGATGAGTCCCTGACCGGCACCGTCGGCGGGATGGGCCTTGCCGGAGAATACGAACTGAACGGGGAACTGGTCGTTGTTGACGATTTTGTCGAGGCGTTCGAGATCGGTGAAGAGCAGGTGGGCGCGTTTGTAGGTTGCGAAACGACGTGCGAAACCTATTATGAGGGCATTGGGGTTGATTTTGTCAACGATTTTCATCACAGCCGAGGGATCGCCCTGGTTGCTGAGCCATTTGGCTTTGAAGTCGCGTTTCACGAAGTCAATGAATTTGTTTTTCATTGTCATTCGGAGATTCCAGATGTCCTCGTCGCTGACTTTGAATATGCCTTCCCATGCTTTGGGATCGCTCTGGTTTTCGAATACCTGAGCGCCTAATTTCTCGGCATAGAATTCTTTCCATTCCGAAGCAGCCCAGGTAGGCATGTGGACGCCGTTGGTAACATATCCCACATGTGATTCCTCCCATCCGTAGCCTTTCCATATGCCGGCGAACATTTTTTTGGAAACTTCGCCGTGCAGCCAGCTAACGCCGTTGGCTTCCTGACATGTGTTGAGTGCGAACACGCTCATGGAGAAGCGTTCGTTGGTGTTGGGGTTCTCACGGCCCATGTTCATGAGGTCATTCCATGAAATTCCGAGCTTGGCAGGGAATTCGTGCATGTATTTGCCGAAGAGTGTTTCGTCAAAATAGTCATGACCTGCGGGTACGGGGGTATGGACGGTATAGAGCGATGATGAGCGTACGAGTTCAAGAGCCACATTGAAGTCCACATGATCCTCCTGGATGAAATCGACGAGACGCTGGAGGTTGAGGAGTGCGGCATGGCCTTCGTTGCAGTGATATATTTCGTGACGGATGCCGAGCTTCTTGAGCATGAGCACGCCGCCTATGCCGAGCAGATATTCCTGCTTGATACGGTTTTCCCAGTCGCCACCGTAGAGCTGGTGGGTTATGGGGCGGTCGAATTCGCTGTTCATGTCGAAGTCGGTGTCCATGAGGTAGAGTTTCATGCGGCCAACATTGACGCGCCATACATGGCTGTAGATGATACGGCCGGGGAACGGCACTTCAAGTATCATGGGCTGTCCGTTGGAGTCAAGCACCTGCTCGATGGGGAGCTGGTTGAAGTTCTGGGGCTCGTAGTTGGCTATCTGCTGGCCGTCGACGCTGAGCGATTGGGTGAAATATCCGTAACGGTAGAGGAAGCCTACGGCGGTCATGTCGACACAACTGTCGGATGCTTCCTTGATATAGTCGCCGGCGAGCACACCGAGACCTCCGGAGTAGATCTTGAGGCAGTTGCAGAGTCCATACTCCATGGAGAAATATGAAACCGAAGGAATATCCTTGCGCATCGGTTTCTTGATATAGTCTTTGAATTCTTTGTAGACTTTGGCGATGCGGTTCATGAGCTCTTCGTTGGCTATCACCTCGTTGAGACGTTCGGAAGTGAGCTGCTGAAGGAGCATTACGGGGTTTTCGCCGGTTGAGCGCCACAGATCGCGGTTCAGGTCACGGAAGAGGGCTTTTGCGTCGCTGTTCCATGCCCACCATAGGTTTTTGGCGATCTCTTCAAGGGGTTTGAGCTTTGAAGGAAGATCAGATTTAACTGTCACTTCGCGCCAAACGGGTCCGTTGGAGTTGCTTACGGGAAGTTTCATAAAATTAGATTGTTTTCTTATTTAATGAATAATTTGTTTTTGAATGAGAGATTTATGCTGAAGCACAGCTCAGAGGGTCCGTGAACGGACTTTGTCCAATGCTATGCTGTAGGCATCGATGTAGTAAGTTATGAAATATTGCCATGCGGCTTTTTCGGCCGTGGCCATAGAAGCTTTGCTTATGCGTGATTTCAGGGTGGTGTCGGCTGAGACAAGTGTCTCCACTTTTCCGGCGAGCGACTCCACGGCTTCGCGGTAATTGCTGTCGGTGCGGTTTACAATCTCGACTCCGCTTATGTTGAATGATGGTTCTGATTCCATCATTATCCATTGTCCGAATCCGGAGAGGTTGGTTGTGACGGTAGGCACTCCGAATGCAACGCTTTCCAATGGTGTGTAACCCCAAGGTTCGTAATAGGAGGGGAACAGGGTGGCGTCAAGGCCGGCAAGCAGCTGGTAGTAGGTTTTGCCGAGTATGCCGTCGGAACCGTCAAGAAGACAGGGGACGAAAATCAGAGAAACCTTTGAGGATGCAGTGTTACCGAAGTTCTCACGGTGTATATGACCGAGGATTTTGTCTTCGCCGGGATTGTTCAGAATATGTGTGATGACCGGATCGTCAAGACGTGATTTCCTTTTCCGGGCCAACGCTGCGGTAAGGTCGGTGCGCGGTTCTTTTACCCAGGAGGGTACGAGAACAAGCGCGAGGATTCTGCGTGACGGCTGTTTGCTGTCAAGAACACGCACTGTGTCGATAAACATATCCAGACCTTTGTTGCGGTATTCAGGGCGTCCGGAGGTGGCGACGATAAATGTGTCGTCGGGGTATCTGATGCCTGTGAGCGACGAAGCCATGTTAAGCAGGACTTCACGGGCTTCTTTGCGTGCTTCCTCAAATTTTGCCTTGGCGGGCACAAACCCTTTCTCAAATCCGTTGGGGGTGACCACTGCAGGCCGGAGTTCGAGCAACTGCTCGCATTCCACTGCCGTAAGCTCGCTTACTGTGGTGAAACAATCGGCCTGATGAGCTGCGGTTTTTTCAAGCGAATGCTTCGACTCCATATTGAGTTCCCGGGCCATCTGGTCGCCGTTATAGCCTTTGAAGTAGTCGTAGAGGGGCTTCCCGTTGCTGCATATGCTCCGTCCTATGCTTGTGGCGTGGGTTGTGAACACAGTTCCTACGTAAGGCAATGATGCCTTTACTTCCAGCAGGGCCATTCCGGTGGTCCATTCGTCGAAGTGGGCTATGACTTTCTTGTTCTCCAGGCCCAGAAATACACAAAGACTTTTAATGGTTTCGGCTGCTCCGCGTGAAAAGGCGCAGGCCTCGTCATAGTCGCCATAGGCATGAAGTGAGTCCACTCCGTAGCGTTCCCACATGGCTGCATAGAATTCATCTTTTACGGCATAGAGCGAATCGAATTTCACGAGAACGGCAAGCGGACGTCCGGGCACTTCCCAACGGCCTGTCCTTACTTTCACACCATAGGGGAGAACAGCATTCTTACTCCATTGGCTAAGCGGTGTGGAGCACTCTTTAAAGTAGGGTGAAGGGTTCTGATCGGTCCATACGTCCGGCCCGATAAAAACCGTTTTGTCCTTGTAGAGCTTCTGCAAGGTCTTGGCTTTGGTGGAAAGCACAGTGTAAATCCCACCGACTTTATTACAAACCTCCCAACTCGTTTCAAAAAGCAGGTCTAAATCTACCTTAGATTTTTCCATAGAGAAATGTTAATGCGGGTGCAAAGGTAACAATTATTTTTTATACCTCAATAAGTTGGCTTCTATATTTTTACAAAAAATATATCTAAGGATATTGGCGGGACATGGTGAGGAGAAAATATGTCAGAGGGCCTGTCCGGCAATGCTGGCAGGCCCTCTGTAGATAAGTTTATACGGTGTTCGCCGTGGGTCAGATCAATATGCGAAAATGGGATAATTTTCCATCATGGCATTGACCTTGGCCCGAACTTCAGCGTGGATTTCGGGATTTTCGGGCGATGACAATACGGTGTCGATCATGTCGGCTATTTCTTCCATTTTGTCTTCTTTCACGCCACGGGTGGTTATGGCGGCGGTTCCGAGACGTATACCGGAGGTCTGGAACGGTGAGCGGCTGTCGAACGGCACCATGTTCTTGTTGGCGGTTATATCCGCGTCCACAAGAATGCGTTCGGCTACCTTGCCGGTAAGATCGGGGAATTTAGTGCGCAGGTCCACCAGCATGCAGTGATTGTCGGTGCCTCCGGATATTATGTGATAACCGCGTTTCACAAGTGCTTCGGCCAAAGCTGCGGCGTTTTTCTTAACCTGTTTCTGATACTCTTTGTATTCAGGACGCAGAGCTTCGCCGAAAGCCACTGCCTTTGCGGCTATGACATGTTCGAGCGGACCGCCCTGAACACCGGGGAATACGGCTGAGTCGATCAGAGAAGACATCATACGGATGACACCCTTGGGTGTTTTTTTACCCCAGGGATTTTCAAAGTCCTTGCCTATGAGGATAATGCCTCCACGCGGGCCGCGCAATGTCTTGTGGGTGGTCGATGTAACTATATGTGCATGTTTTACCGGATTTTCAAGAAGTCCGGCGGCTATAAGTCCGGCAGGGTGAGCCATATCCACCATGAGGATAGCCCCGATCTCGTCGGCAAGACGCCTCATGCGGGCATAATCCCATTCGCGGGAGTACGCGCTTGCTCCGCCAATTATCAGTTTGGGACGTTCACGGCGGGCTACTTCCTCCATCTGGTCATAGTCTATGAGGCCTGTTTTTTCATCAACATTGTATTCAAGGGCCTGGAACATGAGTCCGGAGAAGTTGACAGGGCTACCGTGTGACAGGTGTCCGCCATGGGCGAGATTGAGTCCGAGGAATTTGTCGCCCGGTTTAAGGACTGTCATGAACACAGCCATGTTGGCCTGTGCGCCGGAGTGGGGCTGTACGTTGGCGTATTCAGCGCCAAAGAGTTTCTTTACACGGTCAATGGCGAGCTGTTCGGCCTCGTCCACAACCTGGCATCCTCCATAATATCTGTGGCCCGGATAGCCTTCGGCATATTTGTTAGTCAGGCATGACCCCATGGCTTCCATGACTTCGTCGCTGACGAAGTTTTCGGAGGCGATAAGTTCTATGCCTTTTTTCTGACGCTGGCTTTCGCGTCGGATAATGTCAAAAATTTCGGTGTCTCTTTCCATTGCTGGTAGCTTTAACGGGTTAGTAAAAGATAGCTGTTTGTTAATTTGTATCTGAATTTTATTTTTTCTTTTGCACGCTGAATCCGAATTTCCCGAGTTTTTCGCCGGTAGAGTAGTAGCCTCCATGGATATAGCTTATGAGATCGGCTGCTGCGAGGTCGAATTGACCTGATTCAGGATCTATCAGTGATTCGTCGGCCCGGAGATTTAGTATGTCGGCAACAAACATGTCATGACTGCCGAGATGCACTATCTCCTTTACGCGGCATTCTATGGACAGGGGTGATTCGGCCACAGAGGGGCAGCTCACTTTCACTCCGGGTTCCGGAGTGAGTCCGGTTTCTTTCCATTTGTCGTAGTCCTTCCCGGACCGCACGCCTATCCAGTCGGTGGCCACAGCCATCGAGGCTGTAGTGAGATTGATGGTAAACTCCATGTTTTCCTTAATTATAGGATAAGAGTGACGTTCGGGACGCACGGAGATATAGCACATTGCCGGATTGGTGCATAATATGCCTGTCCATGCCACGGTGAGGAGATTGCTGTGGTCAGGTGTGCCGCAGCTCACTATTGCCGCCGGGAGCGGGTATATCATTGTGCCCGGTTTCCAATCTGTTTTCATAGGGTAACGGCCTCCGAGCTGTCGATGACATGATTGCAGTAATGGCACTTGAGCTTTACATTGTCGCGGTCAACGACTTCGAATATTGTGCTCATGGGCTCGTTGTTGGTAATACATTTGGGATTGGCGCATCTGACTATATCTGTCAGTGTGTCGGGGAGGGTTACCGGCCTTTTTTCCACCACTTCATAGTCCCTGATTATATTGACTTTGGCGTTGGGGGCTATGATGGCTATACGGTTGAGCGTGGCTTCCGGGAAGAAAGTATCGGCTACTTTTATAATGCCCTTTCTTTCAATACGCTTACTGTCAAGGTTGTTGCCTATGGTAAGCTGGGTTCCAAGAGTCTCAAGCCCAAGTATTTTCACGGCTTTGAACAGCGATGCGGCCGGGATATGATCTATTACCGTTCCGTTTTTCAGTGCGGCTACGGCAAGTGAGGTTTTACTTTCTTTAGTCATGGATGATGAAAATGTTAAGCTAATGATCTGACGTCAATGCCGAGGGCGCGGCATATTATGGCCTGACGGGCATAAAGTCCGTTGCGGGCCTGGTCAAAGTAATAGGCTTTGGGATTGTCGTCGACATCCTGATTTATCTCATTGACCCTGGGGAGGGGATGCAGAATGCGGAGATTGGGCCGCGAGCCGTCAAGCATGGAGTTGTGAAGGGAATAAAGATCCTTGACCCGTTCGTATTCCATTATGTCGGTGAACCGTTCGCGTTGCACTCTGGTCATATATATTATGTCGGAATTATTGATCACTTCAGGTGAGAATTCCGAATGTTCGGTATATTTGATGCCATTGGCGTCGAGGAACCGCAGATACTCGTCGGGCATTTTTAGCTCTTTGCACGAAACGAACCGGAATGTGGGATTGAAATACCTCATGGCCATGAGCAGAGAGTGTACGGTACGTCCGTATTTCAGGTCGCCCACCATCGTTATCTCAAGGTTTTCCAATGTGCCTTGGGTCTTGAAGATGGAGTATAGGTCGAGCATTGTTTGCGAAGGATGCTGGTTGGCTCCGTCGCCGGCATTGATCACAGGCACATCGGTTACTTCAACAGCATATTGTGCAGCCCCTTCAAGATAGTGGCGCATAACTATAAGATCCACATAGTTGCTCACCATCTTTATGGTGTCCTTGAGGGTTTCTCCTTTGCTGGTGCTTGTGGTTCCCGCATCAGAAAACCCTATTACGCGTCCGCCGAGGCGGTTTACAGCTGTTTCGAAGCTCAGGCGGGTGCGGGTGGATGGTTCGAAAAACAGGGTGGCCACTACTTTGCCGTCAAGCACTTTGTGGTTGGGATGCTCTTCAAAGAACTGCGCGGATTTCAGCAAGTCCAGAATCTCGTTGCGCGAGATGTCGGAGATGGATACTAAACTTTTAGAGTTCATATTGTGATGTTGGATATGATGAAATGGCCTGATAAAGGCCATGGTTCCGTTCAGTTCACAAAGTTAATAAATGTTTTGTAAGTAGGGCAAATTTTTCTAATTTTGCAGCCGAAAAAATTAGAAGGAGTTATTGCCTTCATAACATTTCAAGTTCCATATAATGATAGCGGTCAATAATTTAGGCATACAATTCGGGAAAAGAGTGTTGTTTCAGGATGTGAATCTAAAGTTTACTCCCGGCAATTGTTACGGTATAATAGGCGCCAATGGTGCGGGTAAGTCAACGCTTATGCGCATTCTCAGCGATCAGCTTGCGCCTACGTTCGGCAATGTAACCCAAGGTCCCGGCGAGCGCATGAGTGTGCTCGAGCAGGACCATTTCAAGTATGACGACTGCACGGTAATGGATACTGTGCTGATGGGACATACTGTGCTGTGGGATATAATGAAGGAGAAGGACGCCCTTTACAGCAAAGAGGATTTCTCGGACGCTGACGGACTGCGGGCTTCGGAGCTTGAGGAAAAATTTGCCGAGCTTGAGGGCTGGAATGCCGAGAGTGATGCCGGCGCTTTGCTTAATGGCCTTGGAATAAAGGATGAGAAGCATTATACTCTGATGCGCGACCTGTCGGGTAGCGAGAAGGTGAGAGTGCTTTTGGCAAAGGCTCTTTTCGGTAATCCGGACAATCTGTTGCTTGACGAGCCAACCAACGACCTTGACCTTGAGACGGTGGCATGGCTTGAAGACTATCTGTCGAAGTTTGAGAATACGGTGCTCGTGGTGTCGCACGACCGACATTTCCTTGATTCGGTGTGCACACACACGCTTGACATTGATTATAATAAGGTGTCGCTTTTTGCCGGAAACTACAGCTACTGGTATGAGTCAAGCCAGCTGGCATTGCGTCAGCAGCAGCAACAGAATAAAAAGGCCGAGGAGAAACGTAAGGAGCTGCTGGAATTCATCAGGCGTTTCAGTGCCAATGTGGCTAAGTCCAAACAGACCACTTCACGCAAGAAGATGCTTGAAAAGCTCAATGTAGAGGAAATTCAGCCGTCGTCACGCCGTTATCCGGGAATTATATTCACTCCATCGCGTGAACCAGGCAACAAGATACTTGAGGTCAAAGGTCTTACCGCATCACAGGATGGGGATATCCTTTTCAAGGATGTGAATTTCCAGATAGAGAAGGGTGACAAAGTGGCCTTCCTCAGCCATGATCCGAGAGCTATGACGGCTCTGTTTGAGATAATAAACGGTAACCGCAAGGCCGATGAAGGTACATACGACTGGGGCCAGACAATAACCACAGCCTATCTGCCGCTCGATAATTCGGCATTTTTCAACACTGATCTGA